>Ga0209702_10001053_pt1 | contig 55676 bp, 49 predicted proteins | sample FRY01_FD_187210 | JGI IMG/M metagenome (GOLD analysis project Ga0209702, IMG submission 187210) | Freshwater microbial communities from Lake Fryxell liftoff mats and glacier meltwater in Antarctica - FRY-01 (SPAdes) (version 2) | ecosystem: Environmental > Aquatic > Freshwater > Ice > Glacier...
GGATCGAAGCGCAATTCGACTTTGCCTTTGGACCAGGCGTGGTCAGGCTTGGCGTGCAGGAGCCGGATGCCGAGGTTGGCGCAGACGATGCGCGCGTGGTGGTTGACGAAGGGCTTGCCCTGGTCGGGCAGCATCCCCGCAGGAATCACCCTCCAGGTCCGTCCAAACCGGGGGCAGAGGTACCGCGACACCCGCACCTTGCGATCGCCGTCCACACTACGGCGCCAAGGCTTCCGCTCCGTCGGCCTGCCGTCCGCCCACACCCACACTCCGAGCGGGCCCCGACCAGCTCCTCCCACAGATCATCCCGAATCTTCCACCCCCCGATTACACGTCTTGATCCCGACGCGTTACAGGAAAGGCTGAACCACAGGCCGGACAGCCCGGTTCCCACGCCCTGCTCACATGACCCTCCCACCCGTTCCCAATGCCGGCCGCCCAAAGCAAATTCCTATCAGATCAGACAGACGTTCCCGCCGGCCATTGCGGACCGGGCCCGGTCACTTTCCAACCTGCTCTTTGAGCTGGGCGATATCACGGCGCTCGGCCAGCACCCCATTGTACAGCCGGAAGATGTCGAAAAAGTCCTCCCGCAGGTCATTGCTCACGTCCTTGACTAGGGCTTGCAGTTCGCGAGCCCGCTGCAGATCGACGCTGACCGTGGCCTCGGCGGTGGGGATGCTCAACTCGCTCGCCTGCGACGCGCGGATCCCCTGGCGGCGCCTCACATCGGCCAGATCCTCTTCGAGCAGCTCCTTGGGGGTGCCGGTGGCGTTAGCCAGCCTCGACTTCAGATCGCGCTCCCGGCGGTCCAGCTCCGCGATGTTTTCGGCCAGCGCCTCCGAGACCTGGCGGCGGTCCTGATCGGTCAGCGCGGTGACCCGGCGGTTTTGCGCCCAATCCTCGTTGATGCGGTAGTGTTTATTGTCGTCCCATCCATCATCGTCGTCATACTCGACGAGGTATTTTTCGAAATCCGCGCTGACCTCGAGCGAGCGGGTGAGCTCGACGATTTGGGCGATGCGTTTTTCGATGCGCTCGTCCAGCAGGGCCAGCCCCTGCCGCAGGTCCGCCGGATCGTATCCCAGATCGCGCCGCTCGAGCGCGGCCCGGGTTGCCTGGCGCTTGGTTCGGTAGTAACCGATGCTTTTGGCCAAAGACTTGGCCACCTGCTCCTTGAGCAGGGTCACGCGGATGCGGGTCTCCGGGGAGTCGTTGGCGGACTGGAGCAAACCAACCAGATCGGCAATGCCCTTTTCCAGTCGCGCATCGGTTGCCTGGAGCAGTTCCTGCTTCGCCTCCACCCGGGCCTCGCGCAGCCGGATCTGCGAATTGAGCATGGCATCGGTGAGTGCCTGGGCCGCCAGCGGCGGCGCACTCACGAGGGCGAATAAACAGGTCGCCAAAGCGGCGCGGGTCGCAAAAGGGTTCATAGAAGAACCCTAACCGAACGCGCGCGGCATGCAACGTCAACGTCGCGGCCCGGGCCCGGCCGGCCCCGATCTCACTCCTTGACGAGGCACCACGAACGATAGGACACCTCATGCGATTTCAGCGCGTCATAGACGCGGGATCCGGGAAGCCCGGCGAAATCGCGGCCCAGAGAATGAAGAAATCCCGGGAGCCGCCGGCCGATGAGCGCCCCGCTGCGTTCGGCATTGACCTCCATGCCCCGAAGCACCTCGTCGCGAATGTCGCGGGTCTGGACCACCCGGAGGGGGGCCGCGATCAGGGTAGCCTCCCACGCGGGCCACTCGTCCCGGAAGCGGAAGTCGGCGTACAGAAAATGACCGCCGGGCCGGAGCACCCGGGCCACCCCGGCCAGAAAGGCCGGGAAGTCCGGATAACAATGCGACGCCTCCACGTTGATCACCGCGTCGAACGAGGCCTCCGCGAAGGGGAGCTGCTGCGCATCGCCCTGCTGAAACGAGAGCCCGGCCGCCTGGTGGCGCCGCTGACAAAAACGAATGCCGGCGGGATTAAGATCGAGCCCGGTGTACTGCGCCGGCTGCATCGTACGCGCGATCCAGGAAGCCCCGCCGCCGTGGCCGCAGCTCACTTCCAGCACATCCTTCCCCCGCAGGTCCACCGGGGAGGCAACATGGTGATACAACTGGATGCAGGCCCGGTTCGGCTCGTCCCCGGGAGCCAAGGGCACCCCTGCGGGAGGATCAGACTCAAAGGCATAGTTGAGAAACAATACTTCCTCGCTCCGCAGCCGCCGCGTCAGGAAAGGATACCAAAGCTGCCAGATGGCTTTGCGCGCCGGGCCGACCGACAAAAGACGTTCAAGGAGTGACATGGGGATGAGGACCGGAGTGCCCGGACCCGCGGTCTGTCGCCCCGAAGGAACGGCGGGGCCAGGTGAAAGTGCCGGCATCGGCCCGGGAGCCGCGCGCCGCCACCTCCGGCCGCCACTTACCGCTTGCGGAAGCGGACGAAATAATTCTCCTTCAAAAACCCCTTTTCCTCGCCGGTTTTTTCAAAGCCGGCCGCCGCCACTTCCGCCTCGAAGACCTCCTGGCCGGCCCGCACATGGCCCATGATCCAATCGCTGCTTTGCCCGGGAATGCGGATGAAGTCGATCAGCACAATCTCTCCGCCCGGCTTCAAGGCGCGGTGCAGCGACTTCAGCGAGTCCTGCGGGTATTCGAAGTGGTGGTACACATCGCAGATAAAAGCGAGGTCGATGGAGGCCTCGGGCAGTTCGACCGAGCGCTCCGTGCCCAGCACGGTCTCGATGTTGGGAACGGACGCCTTTTCCGCACGGGACTTGATCAGCTCGAGGAAATTCTTTGCGATCTCGACCGCATACACCTTGCCGGTGGCCCCCACGGTCTGGGCCAAGGGCAGGGTGAACAACCCGGTCCCGGCTCCGATGTCCGCCACCACCTGGCCCGGCTTGAGCCCCACCGCCGCCGCGATCTTCGCACGCTGGGTATAGATTTCCCGGCTTTCGGTCTCGAACCGCTCGGTCCACTCGCCCGTCTCGAGTTTGGGGTCGAGAAATTTTTCGTTGATGCCGGGCTTCACGCTCTGCTCCTGGGCGACCGCCAAGGTGGCCAGCAGGACCGAGATCGGAAGCAGACGGGGAATGAGGGTGTGATTCATGGGGTGGCGAATATTTTGATCACACTGCACGCCATGCGCCCAGATCCGTCAACGAGGGAAGCGCGCCCCCCGACGCGGCGCGGTGGAGACCGCACGGCGACCGGAGCCATGGAAACCCGGGAGGGCCGGCACCCGGGACGCGCGAGGAACCTGCCCCGTCCGGGGTGCGGTCGTGCACTCCTGCCAGCGCCCCGGTGGCACCGCTCCGCTGGACCGCCGCATCTTGATTGCTCCACGCCCGTCCAGGACGGCACCGACCATCCGCCGGCGTTCCAGGGGGATGCGTGCCTCACCCACCGCCGACGGGACGGCTGACGAGCAGGCGCAGGCACGATCCGGCGAGCACGGCATGCACCCAGGCGGCTCCATCCGCGGGAAGCCCGGCCTCGGCAAACTCCCCTTGCCGACCACCCCGCAGAAAATGCCGCAGCACCGCCAGCACCAGCCCGGCCTGCTCATCGCTCGCGTCCTCGACGGCAAAGGGAAAACAGGCGTCCAGAAAGACGAGGCCTTCGTCCGTCACCTCCGCCAGCTCTTCCATCCAGCGCAGCACCGTGTCCACCGGCTCCTCGTCGGGCAGCCGCTGCGCGACCAGGGCGAGCAGCTCCTCCCGGCGCGGCACATTCATCAGGAGCGCGAGAAAAAACCGATGTTCGGGTTCGGTGATCGTGCTCCGCAGCTCCTTGACGACATCCCGGCGGACGGACTCCTCCAGGGCGGCTCCGATGCCGGCCGCCAGGGGCCCGTGTTTTTCCTCGAACGCCGCGAGCGTCGGTGCCCATTCTTCGAGTCCCTGCAGATGGCTCAGGCAGTGCTGCAGCACAAAAAACCCGCGCTCGAAATCCAGCTCCTCGATCATCTCCATGACGAGCTCCGGATAGGCCGGGTCGCCGAGGCGTTCGAGCACGTCCAGCAGCTGCTTGCGACGCATCGTAAGGGTGTCGCTAAAGACCGGATCAAACGCGATGTGCGGCGGCAGGTAATTGAATTGTGGTCCCGTCCCGGGGTCGTTTTGCGTACGCACGACCACCGTGACCGACGGCGTGTCGAGATGGAAAAGCGAGTGAATGCAGCTCCGTCCGGAAACGATCGGCACGGTGCGACCGGTTTCCAGCAGCTCAATCTCCCGCATCCGGACGTCACCCACCCGGAAATGAGGGGTGATGGAATGCGCATTTCCGAATTCATACCGGGCGTGGATGCTCGAGCCGGCCATCACATGAAAGGCCCCGGAGAATTCGTGCTGATGGATGTCGGTCGTCCCTTCCATCCAGAACAGAATCTGGATGTAGAAACGCGGGTGATCGAAGGCCACGAGTTCCGGCTGGCCAAAACCCGAGTGCGTTTGCGGTGCCTGCTCGTCGTTGAGCAGAAACTCGCGCATCAGCAGCGAGAGGTCGACCGCGTCCGCCGGCGGCCGCTCGTCCAGCGCTCCGCACGCGATCGCCGGAAATTTTTCCAGCGAAAAATTCTCCCGCTTCCACCGCGCCAGCACCGTGCGCCCGAGTTCCTGAAAATAGGCATCCATGACCTCCCCCATGCACCACACGCCGCGGCGTCACAAGCGCGACTCGATGACCGGCCGCGGTCGGCCGCCGCAGTCGGCCGACCGCTCCGCCCCGCGGCGGAGGCCCGGCCCCATCCGGCTCCGCCCCACCGGTTGACGCCGGTCCGAGACACTGGTTGGATGACGTGCGCCACCCGTCCCTCGACCGGGCCGGCTCCGTCGCTCCGCCACCCCATGAACGCATCCCGGCCTCGCCGCTGGCTGGCCCGCTCGATCGGCCGCATCCCGCTGCTCGGACGGTTTCTGACTTGGCGCAAAAACCACCACCGTTTGATGCTCACGCTCTTTGTCCTCGTCTCCCATGTGGCCGGTGCCCTCACCGCGGTCCGCGCGGTCATGGATACCCGCACCCCCCAGGGAGCCATCGCCTGGGTCGTCTCCCTCAACACCTTCCCCTACCTCGCGGTGCCCGCTTACTGGGTCTTCGGCCGCAGCAAGTTCTCCGGCTATGTCTCCGCCCGGCGGCTCGTGCGGGAGAAATTCCCCGACCATTCCCGCGAGTATCTGCGCCAGCTCAAGGAACTCGACCTGCTGGTCCGGCCCGACCGCGACCGCGCCCTGCTGGTGGAAAAGCTCGCCAAACTTCCATTCACCCAGGGCAATGACGCCGAGCTCCTGATCGATGGCGAGGCGACCTTCCGCTCGATCCTCGAAGGCATCGACCAGGCGCAGGACTACGTGCTGGTGCAGTTTTACATCCTCCACGACGACGAGATCGGCCGCGAACTCAGAAAGCGGCTGGTCGCGCGCGCCCGGGCCGGGGTGCGGGTGTGCGTGCTCTACGACGAGGTGGGCAGCGGCAACCTGTCGAAATCCTACGCCCCGGAACTGCTCGCGGCCGGCGCCCAGATTTTCCCGTTCAATTCCACCCAGAGGGCCCGCAACCGGTTTCAGCTCAACTTCCGCAACCACCGCAAAATCGTGGTCGTGGATGGCAAAACCGCCTGGGTGGGGGGCCACAACGTCGGCGACGAGTATCTCGGGCGCGACCCCAAAGTCGGCCACTGGCGCGACACCCACCTGAAGATGGAGGGGCCGGTGGTGGCCAGCGTGCAAGTGGCGTTCGCTGAGGACTGGCAGTGGGCGACCCAGTCGACGCTCGCGCTCCATTGGGAAATCCAGGCCGCCGCCAGCGGAAAATCCAGGCCCATGCTGTGCCTGCCTTCCGGCCCGGATGACCCGCTGGAAACCTGCACCTTGTTCAACCTCCACGCCATCAACAGCGCCAAAAGTCGCTTGTGGATCGCCAGCCCGTATTTCGTCCCGGACGAGCAGTTCATCAGCGCCCTGCAGCTCGCCGCCCTGCGCGGCGTGGACGTCCGCGTCCTTGTCCCGGAGACGTCGGACAACCGCCTCGTCGAGCTCTCAGGCTGGTCGTACGTCGAGGAACTCGACCGCGTCGGCATCAAGTTCTACCGTCACCAAAAGGGATTCATGCACCAGAAGGTCATGCTCGTCGATGACGCCGCCTGCACCATCGGCACGGCCAACTTCGACAACCGCTCGTTCCGTCTGAACTTTGAAATCACGATGGTGGTGGTGGACGAGGATTTCGCCGGCCAGGTGGCCCGCATGCTGGAGCAGGACCTCGCCGACTCCCGGCTGGTCGCGGTTCAGGAGGTGCGGGACCGGGGGTTCTGGAGCCGCTTCGCCATCCGCGCCGCCCGGCTCATGGCGCCGGTGCAATAACCTCCCGCCGGCCGATGCCGGCTCCTCGACATGAAACCCTTCGTCACCCTCGCTCGAGCCCGGACCGCCGGCGGGGCCGAACTCACCCTCCACCGGCACGACGAGGAGTTCCAGCTGCGCGTCGACGGCCAGGTCCTGATGGGCACCCACGCCCCGGGATCGGAACGGATGCTGGCCGAACTCGCGTGTGCCGGCCTGGACTCGCACACCCCGCCCCGCCGGGTGCTCATCGGCGGCCTGGGGTTCGGCTACAGCCTCCAGCGCGTCCTCGAACTGGCCGGCCTGGACACTGTCGTGCAGGTGGCGGAATTGCTGCCGGAGGTCGTCGCCTGGAACCGCGAATTCCTCGCCGCCGTGAATGGCCTGCTGCTCGACGATCGCCGCGTCCTCACCACCATCGGCGATGTGGTCCACACCATCGCCAGCGCCCCGGCGGGGCACTACGACGCCATCCTGCTCGACGTCGACAACGGACCGGTGGCCATGGTGGAGCCCGGCAACGGCCGCCTCTACCAGTCCGAAGGCCTCGCCTCGATCCGCCGGTCGCTCAAACGCGGCGGCCGCGTCACCTTCTGGTCCGCCAGCGAGGATCCCGCCTTCGCCCGGCACCTTGCCAAGGCCGGTTTCCGCGTCGAGGTCGTGCCCGTCCGGGCCCGACGTCACTCCCACACTGTGTTCGTCGCGGACCGGCCGCAATGACCCCTTCGCGCCTCACGGTGAGAGACGGTCCTCCGGCCGGCTCCAGCCGCGTGCCCCTCGCGGGCCCGCTTCGGGACTCCGCAGCGTGATCTCGGTGATCTCCGGCGGGCACATCACCCTCAACGGCACCCCCACACACCCGATGCCCCGGTTGACATAGAGCTGCACGGACCCAACCTCGTAACATCCGGCCAGATATTTCTTCCCCCAGCGGGCGCACCGGAACGCCAGCGGCGGACGTCCCAGGATCCGCAGCTGCCCACCATGCGTGTGTCCGGAAAGCTGCAGCGCCTCCACCTTCGACGCCGCCAGATCGTCAGCCACATCCGGCTCGTGCATGAGCATGACCAGCGGCTGGCCAGGCTTCCAGTCGGACAGCGTCGAGCGAAGATTCGCACGACCGACGTAACGCGAATCCATGCCCGCCACCGGCAGCGCCCCGCGGTCGGTCTGAACCATCCGGGTTTCATTGCGCAACACCGGGATCCCCCGCTCCCGCAGCGCCCGCTCCACCACCCCATGATCACTCCAAAAATCGTGGTTGCCGAGACACGCAAAAACACCACTGGGCGCGTGCAACTGCGACAACAACTCCGCCAACAGACCGGCCGGCCGCGCGGTATTGGTCACAAAATCACCGGTCAGCGCCACCAGATCCGGGCGCAGCGCATTGCACCGCGCCACCGTCTCCTCGATGTCGCGCGCCTTCGTGAAAGGTTCCAAATGCAGGTCGCTGAGCTGGGCAATGCGAAAGCCGTCCAAAGCAGCCGGCAAATGCGGCAAAACCACGGCCACCCGGCTCACCCGCAGCCACGGTCGCCTCCGCCACCCCGCGCCCGACTGCGCCGGGCCGGCCGCAGCCGGGCCGGAAACCGTTGACGACGAGACGCCATGAACCGACCGGCGACGGGAGGGGGGCACATCCATCCCATCACCTACGAGGAATTCGCCGCCCGAGGGGCATGGAATCTTCGTCCAAGTGTGTACTTGAGTTTGCCGCCGGCGTCGCCTCCGATGTCTGTGTATGAGCAAACCCGCCTGTCCCCTGTGCGACATGACCGATGTTCTCGAGCACCCCGACCGCTTCGAATGCATGACCTGCGGCCATGAATGGCCGCTGGCGGAGGCCCCCGATGCCCCGGATGCGGAACGGGTCGTCAAGGACGCCTACGGCAACCCGCTCGCGGACGGGGATGTCGTGGCCATGATCAAGGATCTGAAACTGAAGGGGTCCTCCCAGGTTCTAAAGGTGGGGGCCAAATCGAAACCGATCCGCTTGGTCGAGGGCGATCATGAGATCTCCTGCAAAATGGATGGGATCGCCATCGGGCTGAAGGCATGTTTCGTGAAAAAAGTGGTGGGGTAGCGCCTGCCCCCACCATCCCACCCCCGCCTCCCTTTGATGTCCGACCACGCCACCGCCTGATCGACGCCCCCAAGCCCGGGCCAATTGGCCTTGCCGCTGAGCCTGGATCCACGCATCCTCGCGCGATGAATCCACGGAGCCTGTCACGGCGTTCCTTTCTCCAGGCATCCTCCGCCCTCGCGGGCGGCGGGCCGCTCCTGACCACCCTGGCCGACGCCCAGACCGCGGCGATCGCCGGCCCGCTTTTGGCCTACGTGGGCACGTTCAGCTCCCCGCTCCGCGACATGCTGCCGACCCAGGTGGACCTGCCTCCGGGCAACGGGCGCGGAATTCACCTGTTCCGGGTCGACCGCACCACGGGCGCGCTGACCCCCGACGGCGTGTTCGAAATGGGCACGAGCCCGAGCTGCCTGGTGTTTAATACTGCTGGCACCCGCCTGTATTCGGCCAACGAAACCGACCGCGTCGGCGAGGCCAAGGAGGGCACGGTCAGCGCGTTCGCGGTCGAACCGGCCACCGGCCGGCTGCAGCCGCTCAATACCGTCCGCTCCGGCGGTGCCGGCCCGACCTACGTCAGCGTGCATCCATCCGGCCGATTCCTGCTCGTCGCCAATTATTTCGGCGGGTCCGTGGCCGTGCTGCCGATCCTCCCCGACGGCAGCCTGGGGGGCCCCAGCGACATCAAGGTGGACGACGGCCCGCTGGGGCCGACCAAGGCGACCCACGCGCCCCCCGGCAGCTTCGCCTTCAGCGGTCACGACCGCACCCACGCCCACATGATCCAGGCCGATCCCTCCGGCCGCTTCGTCCTCCATGTGGATCTGGGACTCGATCAAATCTTTGTCTGGAAATTCGATGACCAAAAGGGCGTGCTCAGCCCGAACGATCCCCCCTCGATCTCGCTGCCGCCCGGCGATGGGCCGCGCCACTTTCACTTTCACCCGAACGGCCGCTGGTTTTATTCCATCCAGGAGGAGGGATCGACCGTCGCATGGTTCGATTACGATGCCGCAAGCGGCCGCCTGACCGCGCGCCAGACGATCTCCAGCCTGCCGCCCGGATTTGCCGGCAGCAATTTCTGCTCGGAGATTCTGGTCTCTGCCGACGGCCGGTTCGTCTATGCGGGCAACCGCCTGCACGACAGCATCGCGATATTTTCGGTCGGCGACAACGGCGAGCTGACATTCGTCGCGGATGAACCGACCCGCGGCAATTACCCCCGCAGCTTCACCTTCGACCCCACCGGCCGGTTCCTCTATTCCTGCAACCAGCGCGCCGACAACGTCACCACCTTCCGCGTGGATCCAAAGACCGGCCGCCTGGCCTTCACCGGCCACTACACCCCCGTCGGCAATCCCTCGATCATCGTCTTTTTGGATCTCGCGAAGGCGGCGTAGCTGCGCCTCCTTCCCGATCACAACCTTTCGCCACGACCGGCCCGCGGCATGCGTTGCCCACGACGCGGATATCAGGTTGGCCACGACCATCCCTTCATCCAAGTTCAGTACCTGCCCCTCCCCGTTCCAGCCCGCGCCCCTTCAATGCCCAAGACCTTTTACGTATTCGCCCTGGCCGCATCGACGCTTTCCGTCTCGGCCGCGAGGATCGACTTCGCCCGCGACATCCGGCCGATTCTTTCGGACCATTGCTTCACGTGTCACGGCCCGGATGCCGCCAAGCGGAAAGGGGATCTGCGGCTGGATGTAAAAGACTCGGCCTTCGGCCAGGCCAAGTCCGGGGCGACGGCCATTGTGCCCGACGATGCGGAGCGGAGCGAGCTGTTGAAGCGGATTCGCTCGGCCGATCCGGACGAGGCGATGCCGCCGCCGACGGAGTCAAAACGGCTCCAACCCGGGCAGGTGGAACTGCTGACGCAATGGGTGAAGGAAGGGGCGCAGTGGACGGGGCATTGGTCCTTCGAACCGGTGAAGCCGGTGACGGCTTCGGAGGCCGCGGCGGAAAACCCGATCGACGCCTTCGTGCAGTTGCGCCTCGCACGCGAGGGACTGCCGCCCGCGCCAGAAGAGGAGCCGGCCCGCCTGCTGCGCCGGGTCTCCCTTGATTTGACCGGCCTGCCGCCAGCGGTGGCGGAGGTCGACGCCTTTCTCGATGCGTCCGCCCGGGACCGCGAGGCGGCGCTTTCCGCCGCTGTGGACACCCTGCTGGCGTCCCCGCATTTCGGCGAACGCCTCGCCGTGCCCTGGCTCGATCTGGCGCGTTACGGCGACACCAGCGGGTATCACAACGACTCCCTGCGGGACATGTGGCTGTGGCGCGAGTGGGTCATCAACGCCTTCAATGCGGGCATGCCGTTCGACCAGTTTACCATCGAACAAATCGCCGGCGACATGCTCCCGAATGCGACCATCGACCAAAAGGTGGCGTCGGGCTTTCACCGCAACGTGATGACGAGCGACGAAGGCGGCCTGATCGAGCAGGAGTACCTGAACCTGTATATCGTCGACCGCGTGGCGACGACCGGCGTGACCTGGCTCGGCATGACCGTGGCCTGCGCGCAGTGTCACGACCACAAATATGACCCCATCACCCAGAAGGACTTTTACCAGGTGTACGCCTTCTTCCACAACGTCCCCGAAAACGGCAAGGACGGCGTGCGCGACCGGAATCCCCAGCCGTTTCTGCCGGTGCCGTCGGCCGCCCAGCGCGCGGAACAGACGCGTCTCGAGGGCGACATCGCCGCCGCCGAGAAGCGACTGGAGGAGCTCGGACACGCCCTGCAGGCGACGCAGACCGAATGGGAGCAGGAGCGGGTTGCTTCCGGCCAGCCCGCGGAGCCGCAGGGCCCGGCGGCCGTCATCCCGCTCGATGCCGATGGGCGCGGCACCGGTGAGGACGGAAGCCTCATCGAAGGCGCAATCAAAGGCACGGGCACCTTCGGCGAAGGCGTGGCCAGCGGCGGCTACGGCGTCGAAAAAACCGGATGGATCGACTACGGCGATCGCTTCGATTTTGAAAAAGACCAGCCGTTCACCGTCTCGGCGTGGCTGCGCTTGAAGCCGGAGGGAGGATCTCCATTCGGCAAAATGGAATCGGCCGGCAACCTGCGCGGCTGGGGCGTGGAATTTCACGGGACCAAACCGAGCTTTCACCTCATCAGCCAGTGGCCCGCCAGCGTGATCCACGTGCAGGGCCAGCGCGACTTGCCGGCGGATGCCTTCCTGCACCTCGCGGTCACCTACGACGGATCCGGCCAGGGGTCCGGCGTGCGGATGTATGTGAACGGCCAGCTGGAGAAGACGACCCTGGTGACCGACGCCCTGGCCGGCACGATCAGGACGCCGGAGCCGTTCAGCATCGGTCGGCGCGGAGCCGCGGGCGCCCCGTTTACCGGGATTGTGGATGATGTCCGCCTCTACCGTCGCGCGCTCACCGCCGAGGACGCAGCCTCGCTGGGAGCCGCAGCGACGCTGGCGATCATGGCGGTTCCAGCGGACCAGCGGACACCGGAGCAAAAGGCGCAGCTGCAAAAGTTCTTCCGCGAGACCCAGGCCCCGGAGTTTGCGGTGGCGCAGCAGGCCGTGGCGGATGTGCGCAAGGCCAAGGCGGAACTGGATCAAGCGATCCCGAACACCATGGTCATGGCCGAGATGGAGAAGCCACGCGACACCTTCATCAAGGTCCGCGGCCAGTACGATCTGAACGGCGAAAAAGTCCCGGCCGGCGTGCCGGCGTTTCTTCCACAAATCCCGCCGCCCGCCGACGGCCGACCGTTGAACCGCCTCGACTTCGCCCGGTGGCTCGTCTCCAAGGACCAGCCGCTGACCGCGCGGGTGACCGTGAACCGCTGGTGGGCAATGCTCTTTGGCACCGGACTGGTGAAGACGCTCAACGACTTCGGCGCGCAGGGCGAATGGCCCAGCCACCCGGAACTGCTCGACTGGCTCGCCGGCGATTTCATGACCGACTGGAACACGAAACGCGTGCTCAAACAGATCGTGATGAGTGCGACCTACCGGCAGTCCGCCCGCGTCGCCCCGGAATTGCTGGCGCGCGACAGCGAGAACCGCCTGCTCGCCCGCGGTCCGCGCCAGCGTCTCGATGCCGAAATCATCCGCGACAATGCGCTCGCCATCGCCGGCATCCTCAATCCACAGCTCGGCGGCAAAAGCATCAAACCCGAGCAGCCGCCGGGCACCTGGGAAATCAACGAAATGGGTGGCTACAACTACGACAAATCCAAGGGTGCCGACCTTTACCGGCGCGGACTGTACGTCTACTGGCGCCGCTCGACGGTCTACCCGTCTTTCATCACCCTGGACGCCCCGACCCGCGAATTCTGCAGCGCCCAGCGCGCCCGCACCAGCACCCCGCTGCAATCACTCGTGCTCATGAACGATCCGGTCTTTGTCGAGGCCGCCCGCGGCTTCGCCCAGCGGATCCTCAAGGAGGGCGGCACCGATCAGGCTTCGCGGCTGCGGTTTGCCTGGCGCACCGCGCTCGGGCGGGTGCCGTCGGACCCCGAGGTCGCGATTCTCGCGAAGGCGCTCGACGCCCAGCTGGTGACCTACCACCAGGACCCGGCCGCCGCCGCCGCGCTGGTCAAGATCGGCGATCTGCCGAAGCCGGACGGGATCGGCGACAGCGAACTCGCCGCCTGGACCGCCCTCGGCAACGTCCTGCTCAACCTCAACGAAACCATCACCAACTAAGCCATGGACGCCATTCAAAACGCCCTCCGGCAGGGCCTCGCGCGCCGCACTTTCCTCAAGCGGAGTACGACCGGCCTCGGTGCCCTCGCGCTCACCTCGCTCTTCAATCCGAACCTGTTCGGCATGGAGCCAGGCGACGGCCAGGAGGTGCCCGGCGCCCTCGGGCACCTGCATTTCGCCCCCAAGGCGAAACGAATCATCTACATGTTCATGTCAGGCGCGCCGTCGCACCTCGACCTCTTCGACCCCAAACCCCGGCTCACCGAAATGACTGGCAAGGACCTGCCCGACAGCGTCCGCAAAGGCCAGCGCATCACGACCATGACCAGCGGGCAGAAAAACCTGCTCTGCGTCGGCTCTCCGTTCAAATTTGCCAAACACGGACAGGCCCAGATGGACCTCTCCGAACTCCTGCCCCACCTCTCCAAGGTTGTCGACGACTGCACCTTCGTACGGTCCCTGCACACCGACCCGATCAACCACGATCCCGCCGCCACCTTCTTCGCCAGCGGCCACCAGCAGCCCGGCCGCCCGGTCATGGGTGCCTGGCTCGCCTACGGACTCGGCAGCGGCAACCGCGACCTGCCGTCGTTCGTCGTGCTCACCAGCGGCGGCGGCGGGCAGACGCTGCAGACGCGCTACTGGGGCAGCGGCTTCCTGCCGTCCCAGTTTGGCGGCGTCCAGTTCCGCAATGCCGGTGATCCGGTGCTCTATGTCTCGAACCCGCAGGGCATCAGCGGCACCACCCGCCGGCAACTGCTCGACGCCACCAACGACCTCAACCGCCTCGCGCTCGGCGCGCTCGGCGATCCCGCCATCGCCTCGCAAATCGAAAACTACGAACTGGCGTTCCGCATGCAGACGAGCGTGCCGGAGCTCACCGACCTCACCCGCGAGCCGCAGGCGGTGCTCGACCTCTATGGTGCCACCCCCGGCCAGCCGAGTTTCGCCAACAACTGCCTGCTCGCCCGCCGCCTCGCCGAACGCGACGTCCGCTTCATCCAGCTCTGCCACCGCGACTGGGACCACCACGGCGGCCTGCCCGGCGGCCTGCGCCAAAAATGCCAGGAAACCGACCAGGGTGCCGCCGCCCTCGTCGCCGACCTCAAACAACGCGGCCTGCTCGACGAAACCCTCGTCATCTGGGGCGGCGAGTTCGGCCGCACCGCCTACAGCCAGGGCGACATCGCTCCGGACAACTTCGGCCGCGACCACCACCCGCGCTGCTTCACCGTCTGGATGGCCGGCGGCGGCCTCAAAAAAGGCATGGTCTACGGCGAAACCGATGACTTCGGCTACAACATTGTCCGCGACCCGGTCCACGTCCACGACCTGCACGCCACCCTGCTCCACGCCATGGGTGTCGACCACAAACGCCTCACCTTCCGCCACGAAGGCCGCGACTACCGACTGACCGACATCGCCGGCAACGTCATCAAACCGCTGCTGGCCTAAAAACGCGATGGGCGAAAAAAGCCCGGAAGCGCCCATCGACCTGTTGGTGGCACCACCCCGCGCATATCGCCGCCTCAATGGACGGTCGTATCCGGCCCGGTCCCACGAATTTTTTTCGCTCCTCCCACCACCAACAGGACCAGGGTGCCGGCCACCACCCCGCACAGGCCGATGAGCAGAGCCCTGCTCAGCGAGCCGACGACCCCGCCCATCCCGGCGCCATGCGTCACCCATGCCACGGTGTGCTCCAGCGGGTGGTGGAGCCACGGAATGCCGTGAGTGATGATGCCTCCACCAACCAGAAACATGGCCGCCGTGCCGAGAACCGAGAGCGTCTTCATCAGGTACGGCGCGGCCCACAGAATGCCGCGGCCGAACGCCTGCTGCAGCGCATCGCGACGCTGGCTCAGGAAAAGGCCGGCATCGTCAAGCTTCACAATGCCCGCGACCAGCCCATACACCCCCACCGTCATCACCACCGCGATGGTCGATAGCACCAGCACCTGCCGGGCGAAATCCTGGCCCGCCACCGTGCCGAGCGTGATCGCGATGATCTCGGCCGACAGCACAAAGTCGGTGCGCACGGCCCCCTTGATCTTGTCCGCCTCCGATTCCTTCACCACCTCCGGCGGCATCGCGGCCAGCTTCGAAAGTTTCGCGCCCGCCTCAGCCACGGATTTGTCATGCCGGTGGAGAAAATGATGGGCCAGTTTCTCGACCCCCTCGTAACACAAGTACAGGCCGCCGATCATCAGCAGCGGCACCACCGCCCACGGCGCGACCGCGCTGATGGCCAACGCCGCCGGCACGAGAATCAGCTTGTTGATGAACGACCCCTTCGCCACCGCCCACACCACCGGCAGTTCACGCTTCGACACCACCCCGCTCACTTGCTGCGCATTCAGCGCCAGATCATCGCCGAGCACCCCGGCCGTTTTGGCCGCGGCCTTTTTGGTCAGGATGGAGACATCGTCGAGAATCGTCGCGATGTCGTCGAGAAGAGCAAGGAGACTGCCGGCGGCCATGGCAGGAGATAAGAAAGCGGATGAGGGGAGGGGCAAGGACAAGTTCGTGCCAATCGGGTGTCTCGATGCGTCCATGCGCCTGGCGAGGCGGCGGAAACATCCCGGAGTCGAGCCAGCGTGACGTGAGGGTGAAAGCGTCGGAGTTCCGGATCGAAGTGCGCGGCCAAAAGCGCGTCGTGCACCCGTTTGTGCAGGGCGAAAAGATGCGGGTGTCCCGACCCGACGCCGGCCCAGATGATCGAAGGACGCGCCCCGCCAAACGCGCCGACACCTTCGACCGGAAGGAAAAAGGGCGGAACCCGCACCTCCGCGAGCTTCTCCCGCAGCCTCCGTTTCGCCTCCTCCCCGACGTCACCCAGAAAAGCGAGCGTCAGCTGCATCTGATCCGCTCGCAGCCAGCGAATGCCTCGAACCGGCGTGCTCAAGGCGAACAGTCTCTCGCGACAGCTTTCCGGCAGCCCGAGGGCGATGAAGAGTCGCGTGGCCACTTAGCAGACTAACCCCGTCCGAGGTGCGGACAATCAGGACTTCGGGGGCCGCCGGAGGGAAACTCTTTGGGGTCTCCGCGCCCGTGTCCCTTCCTCGTTTCAGGATGCGTCGCGGGGCGGCCATTCCACCCCGGCGAGTTCCCGAGGCAGTTGTTTCGGGTCCACCGGATAAATCGACGAAAGATCGATCGGAGACTTGGAACCTTGAAGAAACTCGAGTTCCTCCGGAGCCCCGACGATCAGCCAGAGCACTGCGGCCTCGGTGTCGTTGAACACCTGGCGCATCTGGTCCGGTCCGACCGCATCGGAAGCCACCCCTCTCCGGCAACTCCCGGGTGCATCAGGACTTCGGTGCCTCGGTGGCGACCGCGCCTTTCGCCACCCGCCGTCGCAGCTGGCCGCAGGCTGCATCGATGTCGGACCCGCGGGCGCGCCGCAGGTGGGCCACGGCACCGCGGGCGCGCAGTTCAGCCAGGAAAGCGTCAGTCTGCTCCAGGCTGCTGGGCGCATAGGAGCGGCCGCGCAGGCTCAAGCCGGTGGGATTGTACCGCAGCAGGTTGACGTGCATGCGCCGGCCCTCCAGCAACCGCGCCAGATCGCGGGCCTGCGCCAGCGAGTCATTCACCCCCGCGAGCAGGCAATACTGGATGGTCGTGATCCGCCCGCTGCGCGCCTGATACCGGTCGGCCGCCGCCAGCACGTCCTGCACGCCGAAGCGCCGCCCCATCGGCAGCAGGTCGGCCCGGGTCGCATCATCCGGCGCATGCAGGGACAACGCCAGCGCCACGCCCAGATCCGCCTGCCGGAGCGCATCGATGCCGGGCACGATGCCAACGGTGGAAATCGTGACCTGCCTCCACCCCAGCGCGCCCAGCGCGGGATCGGCCATGCGCTCCACCGCCGCAATCACGTTCTTGAGGTTGAGCATCGGCTCGCCCATGCCCATGAACACGACCGTGCGCAACGTGCGCCCGCCCGCCCGCGCCTCGCGCCGCAACCGGATGAACTGCTCCACGATCTCGCCGGACGTCAGGTTGCGCTCAAAGCCGGTCTGCGTGGTTGCGCAAAAGTCACAGCCCATCGCGCACCCGACCTGGCTGGAAAGACACCCCGCCGCCCGGTCCGGGTGATAGTCGGGCATCAATACCGACTCCACCGTGCGCCCGTCCGCCAGCCGCAGCAGCAGCTTGCTCGTGCCGTCCGCCGCCACCTGCCGCAGCGCCAGACTGGCCGCTTCCCGGGCAAAACTGGCGTCAATGAGCTCCTCCAGCCCCGCGGGCATCCGCACCTTGGCCCGCGCCTTCCCACCCTTCACCTCATAGACCCGCCGCAGCACCCGCGCCGCATGAGCCGGGTTGTAGCCGCGATCCTCCATCCACCCCGCCAACTCCTCGGCGGTGAGTTCCGGCAGCGGACGCCGAGGCAGGGATGTCGCAGGCATGAAACAGCCGCCCCATACGCCGCGACCCCGCCATCGGCAACCGGCGGAATCCGAGGCACCGCGTCCAAAATGCTTGCCCCCCATTCCATCCCCCCATTCCTGTAAGAGATAAAAAGGGATGCGAAAGGATAGGGCAAAACCCTATGAATTCATCAAGCTTGCAGCCTGAGATTTTTTTTAATATTCTGTATTCGATTTATGATAAGCACTATACATCGCTCCAATCGTGCTGCTGATCGGCGTTCGGCGTGGTTGCGGGATGTCCTCCGACCCAGGCATCCGTGAATGATGAGTCGCACCGGGCAGTTGTGGGCGCGGGTAAAAATGAAAAAAAGTTTTTCGAGCTGGCGGGCAGCCGGCGGTTTTGTGTTATTTTCCGCCACGAAACGTGGCCTGATCTTGTCTGGATGGTGGTGGTGTGGAGTCACGGGGGCAGCGGTGATCGGGTTGGGGGCGGCGTCCGTCCGGGGGGAGGAAGTGCGGGCGGCGGTCGCGTCGGCGGGGCCGGGAACGACGATCCGGTTGGCGGGCGGCGTCTATGCGGGCACCGACATGGTCGGGTGTCACCGCGGGGTGATCGAGGGATCCACATTTCGCGGGACCGCGGGCCTGCAGTCCAACGGGGTGCAGGCGAAGGGTGGCTCGAGCGGGGTGGCGATTCGGCGGAACCGGTTCGATCAGACCGGCGGGCGGGGCGTGAACCTCGGGGGCAGCACCGGGCGACCGTATTTCCGGCCGCCGCTGGCGCTCGGCGGCGGAAATGCGGAGGCGCGCGACCTGCGGGTCGAGGGCAACACCTTTGTCGGGACGATGGCCCCGGTGGTTTTTGCCGGGGTCGATGGGGCGGTCGTCCGGTTCAACACCATCGACAACCCGAATCGGTGGGCGGTACGGATTCTGCAGGAGAGCGGCGGACCGGAATTTGTCCCCTGCCGCCAGGGGGTTTTCACCGACAACGTGATCCTCTTCCGCTCGGACCGGTGGTCGGGAGGCGGGGTCAATATTGGCGGCAGCACCGCGCCCGGGACGTTCACCTTTTCCCGGAACTGGTGGCACGGCACCGACCGGCCCGATCGGAGCCGCCCACGACTGCCGGTGGAGGAGAGCGACGGCCGGTACGGCCAAGGGCCGGACGCCGGCAAGGACGCGGCCGGAGCCGGGGCGTGGAAGGACGACACCTCAAGGCCGTCCGACTCCCCGCCGGAGAGGCGGGATGATCAGGATTGATGATGCGGGAGCGACACCAAGGTGGGGCGCGTCCTCCGGACGGGCCGGCGGGAAAGACGCACCGCCGCGAACCGACCCATGCCTTCTCTTGAGGTACGCGAAGGGGCGCGATGGGCAAAGCCGGGCGTCCGGGGCGACGAACCGGGGTCACCGACCCCAGCTACAGGTCAGATCCGGCGACGAACCGGGGTCACCGACCCCAGCTACAGGTCAGATCCGGGGCGACGAACCGGGGTCACCGACCCCAGCGACGAACCGGGGTCACCGACCCCAGCTACAGGTCAGATCCGGGGCGACGAACCGGGGTCACCGACCCCAGCTACAGGTCAGCGCTTCCTCCCTCCGGGGCTTTATTCCTCCATGAAGCCGCTTGCGATGAGGGTGCCGATTTTTTCGACGGCGGCCTCGGCATCGGTGCCTTCGGCGGTGATCTTGATGACCGCGCCGTGGTTGGCCGCGAGCATCATCAGGCCCATGATGCTTTTGCCGTTGACTTGCTCATCATTTTTCTCCACCCAGATTTCGGATTGGAAGCTGTTGCAGAGCTTCACGAGCATGGCGGCCGGGCGGGCGTGCAGGCCTTGCCGGTTGCGAATGGTGAAGTCGCGCTGGACGATCGTCGGATTCATCAGGTCGGGGAAAACCGGATATTATCGATTTTTCTTCATGATGTTCAACAGATTCTTCGAGAACTCGGCGGCGCTGTTGTGGCCGAGGCTTTTGAGCTTTTGATCGAGCGCGGCCACCTCCACGAGCTGGGCCATGTCGCGTCCGGGCAGGACCGGCAGTTCGACCAAAGGGACCGGGATGTCGAGGATGGTGGTGAATTTCGGCTCGGCTCCGACGCGCTCGACCTCGTTCAGGTCCTTGGCGCTGACGAGGTGGACGACGAGGTCGAGGCGTTTCTCCGGGAGGATGGCTCCGATGCCGTAGAGGGCGGCGACGTTGATGATGCCCAGCCCGCGCACCTCCATGTGGAAGCGCCCGTGCTCCGGCGAGCTGCCGACAATTTCCCGGCCCTCGATGGATTTGAGGTGGACCAAGTCATCGGCGACGAGCGAGTGGCCGCGGTCGATCAGTCCGAGCACGGTTTCACTTTTGCCGGTGCCGCTGGAGCCGCGGATGAGGATGCCAATGCCGCGCACGTCGACCATCGAAGCGTGGTCGCTGACGCTGGGGGCGAAATCGAACTCCAGCGCGATGGTGGCCGCATTGAGGAACTTCAACGTCGACATGGACGTCTGGAAGACCGAGAGGCCCGCCTCGTTGGCGAACTTGAGCAGGCTGCGGGGCAGTTCCAGGCCGCGGCAGACGATCAGGCAGGGCAGCTCGTGGTCGCACAATTCCTCAAACCGTTGTTTCTGCTCGTTGGAGGGGAGGCTTTCGAGAAAGGAAAACTCCTGGAATCCGATGACCTGGATCCGCTTTTTTGCGAAATAGGTGTAGAAGCCGGCGAGAGCGAGGCCCGGGCGGTTGACAGTGGGCTCGCTGATGTGGCGCGCGAAGCCGGCCTCGGTGCCGAGCAGCTTCATGTGCAGCGCCTCGCGATGGCGCTCGAAGAATACCCCCACCGTGATGTGGCTGGGACGGCGGACCTTGCTGGGCATGCGGGCGGTGGGAATCGGAATGGGGCTGGCCGGACGCCGTGCGCCAGCCATCCGGTTCATGCCGGACGGCTGGACGAGGGCTCCTTATTTGCGTCCGTTGGCACCTTCGGCCCCGTTGCCGGCCGTGGCGTGGGTGTCCTGGGGCACGATCATGCCATAGTCCCCATCCTTGCGGCGGTAGACGAGGCTCAGCTTGTCATTGCGCAGGTTGTGGAAAATGACAAACGGCCGGTCGCTCATTTCGAGGTCGAGCAGCGCCTCCTCGGGGTAGAGCGGCTTCACCTTGTGATGCTCAGGGTGGATGATGACCGGCTCGATCTCCTGCTCCTGATGCGTGTCCAGCACCCCGGTGTCAAACACCTGTTCCTGGATGTGGCGGATGGTCTGGTTGTGGCGCGGACGGGCGTGCTTTTGCAGGCGCGTCTTGTGCTTGCGCATGCGGCGGGCGATTTTCGAAATGGTGTCGTCGATCGCGGCGTAGAGGTCGTCCTGGGACTCGCTGCTGGCTTCGATGCTCAGGTGGTCGGCGCAGTACAGGATGATTTCGCACTCCTGGCGGTGGCGATGGGTGTGGAAAATGAGCAGCGCCTTGGCCTCGATGATCCGCGGGTAGTCCAACGGCAGTCCCTCGATTTTTTTGCAGACATACTCGCGGAGAGGCTCGGTGATATCGAGGTGGCGGCCGGTCACGGTGATCGGCACGTTGACGTTATGGGTTTGCATGGCGGTCGTGTGGTTTGGGGGGGAAAAGTCGGAAATGGGGAGGCGCGGGCGGAGACGGCGGCGGGGTCACATATTGAAGTTCTCGCCGAGGTAGAGTTTTTTCGCGGTGGGGTCGTTGACGAGGAATTCCTGCGGCCCCTCGAGGCGCACGCGCCCTTCGAAGATGAGGTAGGCGCGGTCCACGATCGAGAGGGTCTCGCGGACATTGTGGTCGGTGATGAGAATGGCCAGCCCATCTTCGCGCAGGTCGCGGATGATGTTCTGGATTTCGCCGACCGCGATGGGATCAACGCCGCTGAAGGGTTCGTCCAGCATGAGGAGGCTGGGCTGGGTGACGAGGGAGCGGGCGATGGTGAGACGGCGTTTTTCGCCGCCGGACATGGTCAGGGCGAGGTTATGGGCGACGTGGCTGATGCCGAAACGCTCGAGCAGCCGCTGGCATTCGTCCTCGCGTTCCTTCCGGCTCATCGGCATGCCTTCGAGCACGGCCATGAGGTTGTCGCGCACGCTGAGTTTGCGGAAGATGGACTCCTCCTGGGGGAGGTACCCCATGCCGAGCCGGGCGCGCCGGTACATCGGCATCCGGGTCACGTCCTCGTCCTCAAAAATCACCTCTCCATCGGTCGGCGGAACCAGGCCGACGATCATGTAAAAACTGGTCGTTTTACCGGCCCCATTGGGGCCGAGCAGGCCGACGATTTCGCCCGGGCGCACCATGACATCCACGCCGTTCACCACCGCCCGCCCGTCGTACACCTTGCGCAGGCCCTGGGTGCGCAGAAGGAACTCCCCGGGAGGAGGCGTGGTGCGAGCGGTGCCGGATGGGGCGGATTGCATGAAAAAAAGCGGGGGTCAGTTGGGGGCCGCGGGTTTGGCGGACGGCACGGCGACGGCTGGGGGGGCAGGGGGAGGAGGCAGCTTGTCCGGAGGCGGTGCGGACGCCTCCGGCCCCGAGGCGGAGGCCTCGGCCGGCCGGCGGCCGGGGACATGGCTGAACATCCGCTGGCGGATCTCCTTGGCGCGAACCGTGCTGAGGTTGAAATCCTGCTTCTTGCTGCCCCGCGCGTTGCCATTCTTGTAGAGCACCAGTTTGTCCGTCTCGCCCGGGCTGTGGAAGTGCAGGGTCATGTCGCGCAGCACTTCCGGGAGGCCGGTGATGGTGAAGGTGCCATCGGCGGCGGCATACACCGCGCGGCGGCCCACGGCCACCACATCCCCCGTCTCCGTCTTGCGCCAGACCACCACAAAACCGCCCGCCGGTGCCGTGGCCGTCGCGGTCTTGATGGTTTCCGAACCGAAGGCGTCGCCGTCGTCGGATTTTTTCGCCTTGGGCGAGTCCGGGACGGCTTTGGCCGGCTTGCGGTTGAGCAGGATTTCCAACTGGTCGCACCAGATTTTCAGGTCCGGCCGGTCCACGACCACGTTCTTGCGGAAGGTAATGACGTTCCGGACGTTGTCGAGTTCGGCATCCTCCAGTCCGGTGATCTGGGTCTGGGTGGCGGCCGCGGCGGACGCGGATTTGGGCGCAGCCTCCCCCGGTGCCGCTTTCGGCGCTTTGGAAGCGGGTTTGGCGGGCGGACGGGCGGCCTCCGGCTGGGGGTCCGCGGGTTGGGCTGGGGTGGCCGTGTCCCCCGGAGTGGGGTCGCTTCCTCCCGGGGTCGGGCTGGGTTTTTCCTTTGCCCGATCGACCGCCCGGATCGCGGCTTCCAACGCGGCGGCATCGTCCACTTTGGCCGGACGGGCCGGCGGCTTTTGGGCGGCGGCGAAGGATGCGGTGACCAGCAGGACCGGCCAGAAATGCAAGCGGAAGCAGGGGCTCATTGGGGCGTGGCGGCGGGTTGTGGAGTGGCGGCGGGTTGTGGAGTGGCGGCGGGTTGTGGAGTGGCGGCCTCCGGGGTGGTGGGACGGTCCACCGGCGCCTTCTTCTCGTCGTCGAATGCGTCGTCGTCATCGTCCGTTGCCTCCTCCTCGTCGGGCTCCGCCGCGGCTGGATCGGGCTGGAGACGCGGCGCGTCGGTGATGAGGGTGGTGCTCTTCCCTTTCATCAACGCCCGGCCGGCGGCGCTGTCGTAATGCAGGGAGTCTCCGGACATGAACAGGGTGGGTTTGCGGATGGTCACCCGCCGGTCACTGACGAGAACGCGGGTCGGAGTATGATAGCGTCCGTCGATCAGGGTGATCACCGTCTGGTCCGGCACCGTCCCGGCGGGCTCCCCGGCGACGCGCTCGAAAGAAGTCAGCACCACTTTTTTCAGCAGAAAAGTCTCCTCATCGAGGCGGGTGATGGACCCCATGGTGACCAGCGAAGTCAGCCGGCCTTCTTCGTCCACGGTGGGCACCGTGACCTTGCGGGCGGTTTTGCCCACGGGCAGCAGCCGGTTGAGGGAAGAGAGGTCGGCGACGGCCACCTGCACCGCCTTTCCCTCCGGGTCGTCCGCCGGCGTCGCGGGGACGGACGGGGCGGCGGGCGCGGACGGGCCACCCGCGGTCTGAGCTGGAGCCGGGCAGGGAATCAGGATCAGGGCCAGGGCCAGGGCCGGGACGGGGAGCTGGCTAGACAAGCGCATGGATGGCAAGCAATTGGCGCAGCACCCCAGGGAGCTGGGCGAGGGGAATCATGTTGGGTCCGTCCGAGAGGGACTGCGAGGGATCGGGATGCGTCTCGATGAAGACTCCATCCACGCCGGCCGCCACCGCGGCGCGTGCCAGCACGGGGGCAAGCCGGCCGTCGCCCCCGCTGGTCGCCCCCTGCCCGCCCGGGCGCTGCACGGAGTGTGTCGCGTCAAAGACGACCCGATGCCCCTGCTCCCTCATCCAATAAAGCGACCTCATATCGGCGACCAAGTTGTTGTAGCCAAACGTAGTCCCCCGCTCGGTGAAAAAGAAGCGCGAAGTGCCGCTCTCAACGATTTTTTCCGCGATCTGACCGATGTCCCAGGGGGCCAGGAACTGGCCCTTTTTGACATTGACCACGCGTCCGGTCCGGGCGGCGGCCACGACCAGATCGGTCTGCCGGCAGAGGAAAGCGGGGATTTGCAGGATGTCGACGTGTTCCGCGGCGATCTCGGCCTCCTCGGGAGAGTGCACATCGGTGGTAACGGGCACCCCCAGCTCGCGTCCGATCTGCCCCAGCAGCCGGGCACCCTCGCGGCAGCCGAGCCCGCGGTAGCTGTGAATGGAGGTGCGGTTCGCCTTGTCGTAGCTCGCCTTGAAGACGAAGCGCGCGCCCAGTGCACTGGCGATGGACTTCAGCTCCGCGGCCAGACCACGCACAAAAGCCTCGCTCTCAATGACACACGGCCCAAGCAGAAAAACCGGGGACACCCCGTCCATGAGCACCCCCGACCCGAGGTCGATGATGGGCAGGGCGGTGGGGGGCGTGGCGGTGGTGGGTGGGCTGGGGGCTGGGGTGGTCAAGAGGCCGGTGAGAGTGGGAACGCAACAGTCGGAGATGACTAATCCTAAGCGAGGAATCGGAGGACCGAAAATTGAAAATGCAGGCAGAGGCCCGGGTGCCGCGGCGGATTTTAAACGGGTGGCGGAGAGGGTGCGAGCGGTCCTCCGGTCTGCCCTAGTGGCCAGCGGGGGCGGGGTGTGGGCGTTCCGCTTCGCCGGGCCGCAGAAGCGGACGGTGGGCGGGCGGGCGGCGCGCCCCCCTTTTTCCGCGGCCTGATCCCGGCGGCGTTCCGGGCGACGTCACTCGAGTCTGCGGGGGAACGATTTCCCCGCCCCACTTTCCGAACCTGGAGCGCTCGGCATCCCTCAAAAGCTGGATGGCTCGCGGAGCGAGCGCTCGACCCGGGCCTTGATGAGATCGAGGTATTTTCCGTAACGGAGGGCCCCGCCGGCGAAAAGGTACCCGGTCGACTCCCCGGTCATGTTGCTGTATTCGCGGACGACCACGCCCGAGGCGATCAGCCGGATGAGCTCGGGGTCCTCCCCCATTTCGAGGGTGACAGTAACCCGCTGGCGCATCGGACGACTGCCGTACGATCCGTACATCCATTCGTCGTTGCGAGTCCCCGCCTTCTCAAACGTCATGGCATTGCCGAAAGGAGAGGCGAGCCGGAATTCCTGTTCGGTCATCACGTCTACGACGGCCTGCTTGACCTCCATGGAGCCGGCGCCGCGGATGTCGATATCGGCTCCGCGAAAAAGCTGCGAGGAGGACCCCGCCTCGCCGCCGTACTGGCACGAGCACAGCCCGGTCAAGGCGAGCGTCAGGGCGGGCACGACGGCCAACAGCGTGCGCCGTGAAAGCAACGGGTGATCAGTCATCGGGTGCATCGTGAGCGAGACGGTCGCGCCGTCAAATGCTCGCTCTGCGGCGGTTCCGGTCTCCACGCCATGGGAGCCGGGGGAAAATCGACCCACCTCACGATGGCCGCTCGTTCAGTGGGGCGGCGCGATGCGATAAAACAACCGTTCCGCACCGGGCACGGCCGGACCGCTCCACTCCCCCACTCCGTTCGCCGGCACGCTCACCGCGATGACCTCCCAGGCTCCTTCGGTGAGGTTGGTGCCGCGCTCGACGAGGTAGGAGGCACCCGCGGTGGCGACCCAGCGGAGGCGGTGGGTTCCGGTGCGCGGCACCTGCACCGTGAGCCAGTCCGGTGCCGGGGGCTTTCCCGCGGCGCGGACCCGGCGGATGAAGCCAGTGTCGTTGGCGGCGATGAGCAGGTCCCCGTTCGGTGCCAGCGCGACCGAGCGGGGCTCGCTGAGCGCGTCGTAACCCGTGATCGGCGGGCGCTGCCCATTGCCGTCGTTGCGGTTACCGGAGCCGCGGCCCTCGATGAAAAGATGGATGATCCCGGCGGTGTCCACATACCACACATCGCCGCCCTTGTGGGTGCACAGGAAATACCCCCCCTCAGCGGTGAAGGCGATGCCCCGCACCTGGTCGAGAAACGTTTCCACAGCGGGAAATCCGTCGCCGCCCCCCTCCGTGGCACCGTTGCCGGCCACCCGCGTCCGACTCCCATCCTCCTCGAGGCGCCACACCGCGCTTTTGGTGACGTCCTCGGACGAGCGGTCGGTCACGTGCAGCCGGCCGGTGAGCGGGTGGACATCAAGGTTGCCCAACTCCTCAAACCCTTCCGCCGCAATGGAGATCACGCCAGAGGACCACTTTTTCACCACTTTGCCGTCGGCATAATACATTGTCTGCTCATCCGGGCTGACCCACAGGCCGCGGCCGACCGCGCTGTAGCCTTTGGCGGTGTCGTTGACCACGGTGGTCATGGTTCCGTCCGGGGCGACGCGGCGGATGCGATGATTGTTCGTGTCGTACACGAAGACTGTGCCGTCCGGCTTGACGAACAGGCCGTTGGGCGAATCCAGGGCCAGGGTCGTGGCCGGAGCGGCGGGGCCCGTCCCGCTGCCGGCCTCATGGGTGCCGGCATGGGTGAAAGCGCGGCCATCGGGGTCCACCCGCAGGATGCTGTGCGACGCCTTGTCCGCGATGTAGACCCGCCCGAGCGCATCGGCGGCGGCGAAATGGGGGTTGGACAATTCCACCGCCACCGCCGGTGCCCCCTCGAATTCCGGCAGCCAGTCGTTGTTGTCCAGCGGCTCTTCGTTCTTTCCCAGGCCGGCCAGCCATTCGAGCTGATCAAAGCCGGCGATCACGCGGGCAAATTCGTCCCCTTCGGCACCCCGCGCCTGGCCGACGGCAAAGGCGCTGCAGCAGCAAAGCAGGCATCGGACGTTGATCATCTGAGACAAGTGTGACGGATTTGCCACCAGACGCAACCCGCTCCAGTCCGTTTTCGGCTTCCGGCCGCAAAATATCCCGTCCCCCGCGGCCCGGCCTCAACGGACCTGCCCCGACTTCCACGCCTGCCAGCCGCCGGCCAGCACCCGCACGTCTGGCTGCCCCAGCTCGCGCAGCTTCTCCGCCAGGCGGTGGCTGGTGTCACATCGCTGGGCATCGCAATAAATCACGATCGGCTGGTCGTTCCGAGACAGGGTTTCCACCGAGTCGAACATGAGCTGCTCCCACTCCTGCTCGTTCAGCAGGACCGCTCCCGGCACGTGCTCTTTTTCGTATTCGGAACGGATCCGGGCATCAATCCAAAGCACCCCACCCGCCGCCTCCAACTCGCGCGCCTGCGCCAGGCTCACCTCCCCCTCCGCCACGCGCGTCTCCAGGTACAAGTACAGCGCCGGAGCCCCGGGATGAAAACGATGGCTGAGCGCGCCCGCCCCGGCGCTCAACGCGACGAGCACACCCGCCTGCATCAACGCGGATTTCATGGACGCAGGGGGAAATCTTTCGCTGGCGGCACCTTCACCGAAGGCGTAGTCGCGGCTCCCGGTGCCGGGGCCGGAACCGCCGCCGCCCGGCGCGCCCGCACAATATTGAAAAACGCCAGCCGGCTCTTGTACCGGGCCAACTCGCACGTGGTCTCAATCTTCACCGCCCCCAGCGTCGGCACCTCCGTGGACTTGGGCATGATCAGCACTTCGTAGGACCGGCCCTTCTCGATTTCCTTCAGCTCCAGCGTGAAGTTTTCCCGAGTCGAACTGACGCCCGTCACTTCGATCGGTTCGTCACTCAATACATTGATGGTCAGCACTTTTGGCTTCGCCTCCTCTCCCACGGTCCAGCTGGTGACCTCCGGCGAGATCTCCATCAGCCGGGGAATCGTGATTTTCATCTGCAGCATTCGCTTGGCGGCCTCGGGGTCGTCGGACAGCAGATAAATGGACTTCGTCACCTCCCCTTCGAAAGTTCCGAGCTTGATGGTCGCGGACACCGTCCCGCTCTCCCCCGGCAGGTACGTCTTTTTGTCCGCCGAAGCTCCCAGACAGCCGCAGGTCGTCTGCACTTCGGTGATCGTCACCGGACTGGTCCCCTCGTTCTTGAACCGGAAGATCGACTGATGGGTCTCCTCAGCGGGCGCGGCCGACTCCGTGGCCACCTCGCTCTCAAAGACCAAACCCGCCCAACCGGGCGACCCCAGACCACCGACCGCCATCAGAAGACACAAGAGACCTGCTTTCATCGTGCCAGTGTATGCGCCACCGCTCGCGGCTCAATGTTTTTACGCGCTTCCTTTCAGGAACCGCTGTCTGCCAGTCAGCCTCCCTCGACTTCGACCGGGGCCCAGGGAATAATGTCCCCAAAAGGACCGGATGGGCCGCCCTTTCAGGGCTCACCATATTTTTGTCCGTTGAAACCCAGGGCGTTGCCTTGGGCTGTCTCATCCTGCCCCTTGGGGGCAGAGGCGGCGCGGCCTCCGGGTCAGGCTCGCAGGTGTGTGCTCGCAGCAGGTCGACCGGTTGGGCCGGCGGTGTGGCAGAGAGCTCCACTGGCAAGCCTTCGCCTTCCCACTTGAAGGCGTTCACTTTTTTTCTCCCGCACCCTTTCGGAAAGGCGGCGACCGCGCCGCCGATGTCAAAAATTATAAAGCGATATATAATTTTAATTTGCATTTTCCATATATTATTGTCCTTATCAGAATTCTCCACACTGTACATGCACATGCTGCTCTTCGCTCTACCACGCGATCCCTGCGGCTCACGACTTCCCTGCTGGTCGCCGGTCTGTCGGTGATGGCGCGGTCGCAGGCCGCCACGATCGACAGCGGGAGCTCCACCTGGACGCCTGTGCTGTATGCCACCACGCTGCCCGATCCGAGCAACGACCAGCAGACCGGCCAGCAGGAGGGCGACATTGTGGGCAACGCGACGCATTCCGCGCTCCTGACTAAATTTGAAGAGGGGACCCCATCCCTGCTCACCGACGGGGTCATTTATTACCGCCTGCACCTGGGCGGGGAGGAAAACCCCCCCGACTAATCCCGCGCCGCCTTCGTGGGCATCGATGCCAACGGAGATGGCGCGCTTGACGGATTCATCGGCGTGGACAACTCGGGGTCGGCCGACAAAATCGGCATTTGGGATGCGGGCACGCAGGCCAACACGAGCCCCAGCACCACCAGCATCGCGGCGACTCCGTACAAGAGTTACGCGCTGATCAGCACCAATTACAATTGGCGTCCGGTCGCCACGGTTGCCGATGGAGGCACCAGCATCGATATCGACGGCGGCACCTCCGGCACCGACCACTACCTGAGCTTCAGCGTGCCGTTTGTCGATCTGGTGACCTACTTCAGCACTGTCAAGGGGCTCACCGTCGATCAGAATTCAACCGTTTGCCGCCCGTCCGTTCAAGGCTTTTGCTTTTTGCGAATCCTGCCCCTACCGTCGCCATCCATGTCCGGATCCACCCCAGAACTCGCCCAGCGCATCGCCGAACAAGGCTCCTGGGTTCCCCAAGTCCGCGCCGAAATGGCCCGTGTCGTCGTCGGCCAGAACAACCTTGTCGAAAAACTCCTCATCGGCCTGCTGACCAACGGCCACGTCCTGCTCGAAGGCGTGCCGGGCCTGGCCAAGACCCTCGCCGTCAAAGCCCTCGCCGGCACCCTGAGCGTGAACTTCAAGCGCTTCCAGTTCACCCCGGACCTGCTGCCCGCGGACCTGCTCGGCACGCTCATCTTCAACCCCCGCGAGGGCGAATTCACCCCGAAGCTCGGGCCCATCTTCGCCAACCTCATCCTCGCCGACGAAGTCAACCGCTCCCCTGCCAAGGTCCAGTCCGCGCTGCTCGAGGCCATGCAGGAAAAACAGGTCACCCTCGGGGACACCACCTATAAGCTGCCCGATCCCTTCCTCGTGCTGGCCACCCAGAACCCGATCGACCAGGAGGGCACCTACCAGCTCCCCGAGGCCCAGCTCGACCGCTTCCTCCTCAAAGTCCGCGTGGACTACCCCACCAAGACCGAGGAACGGCAGATCCTCGATCTCATGTCCACCTCCTCCCCCAAGCTGACCACCGAAGCGATCATCGATGGCACCAAGGTCATCGAGTCCCGCCATCTCGTGAACGAGGTGTACGTGGACGGCTCGGTGAAGGACTACATCGTCGACATCATCACGGCCACCCGCCAGCCCGACACCATCCAGCCCGGCTGGAAAAACCTGATCCGCGCCGGCGCGAGCCCCCGCGGCACCATCAACCTGACCCTCGGCAGCAAGGCGCTCGCCTATCTGCGGGGGCGCGCCTTCGTGACACCTCAGGATATCAAGGACTTGGCCCACGACATCCTGCGCCACCGCATCCTCCTCAGCTACGAAGCCGAGGCCGAAGGCGTCACCTCCGAGGCGATCATCGACGGCATCCTGGCCAAGCTGCCGGTGCCCTGAACGCGGGACGCCCCGCCCCGGGACCGCCCGGCTCCCGCGATCCCGCGGATCGCGCGCCCCCGCACCCCTGCCCCTCATTTCCCGCCTTGCCACCCGCTCCACCACCCCCCTCCGCCGCCCGCGAAGCCGAGGCCGTCACCGTCCTGGTCAAGGAGGTGCGCCGCATTGAGCTGATCACCCGCGGCATCGTGCGCAACAAGGCCGGCGGTGAGTATCACTCCGTTTTCAAAGGACAGGGCATCGATTTCGACGATTTCCGCGAATACCAGCCCGGCGACGAGGTCCGGAGCATCGACTGGAACGTGACCGCGCGGCAGGGCACCCCCTTCATCCGCAAATACGTCGAGGAGCGGGAGCTGACCGTCTACGTGGCCGTGGATGTGAGCGGCTCGACGCTTTACGGCAGCGGCGACCAGTCGATGCGGATGCTGGCCGCGCGGGTGGCGGCGGCCTTTGCTTTCTCCGCGATCCACAATCAGGACAAGTGCGGGCTGGTGCTTTTCAGCGAGGAAGTCGAGCTCTTCCTGCCGCCCGCGAAGAGCCGCCGGCAGGCGCTGCGGATGATCCGGGAGATCCTCTACGCGCCGGCCCGGGGCCGGACGACCGACCCCAAGGCGGCGCTCGATCTCATCTCGCGCCACACCAACCGACGATGCCTGGTCCTGCTACTCTCGGATTTTCAGTTCCCCGGACTCGCCGACTCCCTGCGCACCGCGGCCGTGCGCCACGATGTGGTCGCCATCCAGCTGGGCGATCCCGCGCAGGATGAGCTGCCCAGGGCCGGCCGCGTGCGTCTCGCCGACCCCGAGACCGGGGAGGAAATTGTCGTCAACACCCAGAGCCCGCGCGTTCGCGACCACTACGCCCGCCTCCGCGCCGCCTGGCAGGCGGAGGTGGACCAGGCATTCAAGTCCCTCGCCGTGGACAAAATCTCCGTGCGCACCGACACCGATTACCAACCGGCCCTGCACGCCTTCTTCCGCAAGCGTGGAAAACGGCGCTAGCCTGGTGCCCCCGGGCCCCGAAAGTTAAAAAGACCGCGGCCCGCTTCCGTGAAATACTTTGTGAATGCGGCGCCGCTTGGCATCTGTCAGCTTCCGCCGCCCACCGCCCCTCATGCCGCCCTTTCCTGAGCTGAAAGACATTTCGCCGCCGACTCCGCCGCCGTTTTCCTCGCCGGAGGAGGTGCAGGCCCTCGTCTGGAGCACGTTCGGGGGCTTCGCGGCGCTGCTTCTCCTGGTCGGACTGTGGCTCTGGTGGCGCTGGCGCGTGCGCCGGGCCAAGGTGCCTCCCCTCCCCCTCCCCGCCTTGGAAGACCTGCGCCAGCACCTGACCGGCCTGCATCCGCAGGCCGGGGCCCTGCCCGCCGCCGAACTCGGCCAGCGCGTGGGCGACGCCATCCGCGCCTACCTCCAGCGCCAACACGGCCTGCTCGCCCGCTACCGGACCACCGAGGAGCTCTTTGGAACCACCCGCGCGCCGCGGCGCGCCGCCGCCCCGCCGCCGCTGCCGTTTCTCCAGCCATTCAAGGGCGTTTTCGCCCGCTGCGACTCCCTGAAATTCGCCGGATCCGACTCCTCGCTCGACCAGCGGACCACCCTCATCGTCGAAGCCCTGGCCGCCACCGACGCGGTCCAGGCCACCCTCGTGACCCTCGCCGCCAGACCGCCGTCACCGCCCGAGCCGCCGTCACCGCCGTCACCGCCGTCACCGCCGTCACCGCCGTCACCGCCCGAGCCGCCCGAGCTGCCCGCCCCCGCGGTGAGCGCTCCCTCCGCCCCCGCTTCCGTCCCTCCTCCGCTCCCCGTAGCCACCGCTGCCGGAACGCCGGCTCCCGAACCGCCGCCACGGCCCGCTGGAGACCCTCCCTCCCTCGCCGCCAACCCGTCGGCTTTCGCCCCCTCCCTTCCTCTTTCCGGCCGCCGGGCCGACGCCTTCACCCACCCTCAAACTGCCGCCTTCGCCCGTGGAGCCGACGTCATTCCAACTTAACACCCTCTGGCCGTGGGTGCGCGAGTGCCGCTTTGCCGAGCCGCACTGGTTCTGGCTGCTCGCCCTGCTGCCGCTGCTGGCGCTGCTGCGCGGCGCGCGCGGCTCGGGACCCGCGGTCGCATTTTCCTCACTCCACCTCCTGCGCCAGATCGCCAAACCCGGCCGCTCCGCCATCGGCGCGCTCTCGACCGCCCTGCCCTTCGTCACCCTGGCCCTCGCCATCGCCGCCCTGGCCCGGCCCCAGCACGTCCGTACCCGTGAAATCATCGACGCCAGCGGCATCGAGATCTTCCTCGCCATCGACGTCTCCCTGTCCATGTCCATCGAGGACATGATGCTGGGCAGCAAAACCGTGAACCGCCTTACGGCCGCCAAAAAAGTCACCCGCGACTTCATCGAAGGCCGCCGCAGCGACCGGATCGGCCTGGTCGCCTTCGCCGGTCGCCCGTACGTGCCCAGCCCGCTCACCCTCGACCACGAGTGGCTGCTCAACACCCTGAGCGAACAGGTCCAGATCGGCCTGGTCGAGGACGGCACCGCCATCGGCTCCGCCATCGGCGCCGCCGCCCGCCGCCTCGAAGGCCGCACCAGCGAGGTCAAAAGCAAAATCATCGTCCTTCTCACCGACGGCTCGAACAATTCCGGCAACCTCACCCCGCTGGACGCCGCCCGCCTCGCCCAGACCTTCGGCGTGCGCATCTACACCATCGCCGTCGGCACCGAAGGCATGCACCGCATCCCGCTGCCCGACCGCTCCGGCCGCTTCCTCCCGGGCGTGCGCCAGGAGTTCGACCTCGATCTGATGAAAAAAATCGCCGAGATGACCAACGGCATGTTCTTCCGCGCCCAGGACACCCGGGCACTCGAGGAAATTTTCAAGACCATCGACTCGATGGAGAAAACCGAAATCAAACGCCTGACCCGCACCGAGGTCGATGAACTGTTCAGCTTCCTGATTGCCGCCGCGCTGGCCGCCGGTGCCCTGGGTGCCGCCCTGCGCCTGACCGCCCTGCGGGAGGTGCCCGCATGACGCCGCTCCTCCCGGCACTCGCGCCTCCCCAGCCTCCGCTCCACCCGCGCCCATGACCTTCGCCAACCCCGACGCCTTCCTCCTCCTGCTGCTGCTCATCCCCCTCGCCTTGACCAAGATCCTCGGCGACGGCATGGCGCGGCGGCGGATGCACCGGATTGCCGGCCGCCTGCTCCTGCCCCGGCTGCGCCGGGGAGGATGGAAGGGGCGCGGCCTGCTGGTATTCCTCTTCGAGGTGCTGGCCCTGGCCTTTTTCGCCACCGCCCTGGCGCGGCCGCAGTGGGGGTTCACCGAGAGTGCAGTCCAGGGCCAGGGACGATCGTTGATCATCGCCCTCGACACCTCGCGCTCGATGCTGGCCACCGACCTCACGCCCGACCGGCTGACCCGGGCCAAACTCGCCGCCCAGGACCTGGTGGCCGCGCTGCCGGGCGACAAGATCGGCCTCATCGCCTTTGCCGGCCGCGCCTTTCTCCAGGCTCCGCTGACCACGGATCATGAGGCCCTGCTGGAGGCACTGAGCCAGTTCGACGCCGAACTCATCCCGCGCGGGGGCACCAACCTTTCCGAACCCATCGAGCTGGCCGCGGGGATTTTTGACAAGGCGGGCACCTCCAGCCATGCTCTGATCATGTTCAGCGACGGCGACGAACTGGAGGGCCGGGCGGTGGAGATGGCGCGCAAGGCCAAAGAAAAAAACATCATGGTGGTGGCCGTCGGGGTCGGCACGCGGGAAGGCTCGCTGCTGCCCGATGACAACCCGCGCAACCGGGGCGGCTACCTGCGCGATGCCGGCGGACGCCCGATCCGCAGCAAACTCGAGGAAGGCGTGCTCGAAAGCATCGCCCGCGAAACCGGCGGCCTGTACCTCAACCTCAGCGGCTCCAGCGTGCTCAAGGAACGCGTCCAGGTCATCCTGAACAAACTCGACCGCTCCAAAACCGCCGCCTTGAAGCAGCAGCGGCAGGCGATCGACCGCTACCAGTGGGCCGTGGTCCCGGCCATGGCCTGCCTCGTCATCGCCTGGCTGCTCCGGCTCGGCCGGCGCCTGCGGCCGCCCCCCCCCACCCGGGAGTTGACCGCGATCCGCCCGGCGGCGGCGGCGGCCATGCTGGTACTGACCGCCCTCGGCCTGGCCGCCGGCACGGTCCGGGGCGGCGTGCTCGTACCGACTCCGGGCGAGCGCGGCCCCAGCCCCTGGCAGGCGTTTCAACAGGCGGAGACGGTGACCCAGGGGTCCGCCCAGCAGAGCCTCAGCGACGAGCAGCGGGCGCTGAAACGGCAGGTCTACGACGTGGTGACCGAACAGTTTGACCGTGCCCTGTCCGCCGCCCCCGCACCGACGCGGGCCGCCGAACTGGAGTTTGGCCGCGGGGCCAGCCTCCTCCGCGCCGAGGACCACGACGCGGCGATCGACGCCTTCGGCAAAGCCCTCACCTCGCCCAGCCGCGCCCTGCAGGCCGAGGCCGCCTACAACCTCGGCAACGCCCTCGCCGACAAGGCTAAAAATCTGCCCAAGCAGAAAAACCGCCTTAAAAGCATGATCGCCCTGGTCGAAGAAGCGATCCGCCACTACGACGAAACCCTCGCCACCCAGCCCGCCCACGAGAACGCCCGCATCAACCGCGACCTGCTCAAGGACTACCTGCCGAAACTCAAGGAGGAGCGCCAGAAGCGCATCGAACAAGGAAAACAAAAAAAGCAGCAGCAGGGGGATCAGGAGGGGGAGAAACAACCGGGACAGGACGGGCAGGACGGCCAGCAGGACGGCCAGAGTCCGGGCCAGCAAGGCACCCAGGGACCACCCGGCTCCGGCAGCGAATCCGAGGAGGAAACCGACGAGGAGGGCGAAGGCGAGGACCCTGGCGACCAGGGGTCCGGCGGGCAGGAAGGCCAGGACGGTCAGGAAGGCCGGGGCCAGCAACCCGGCGAACAACCCGGTTCCGGCAAGGACCAGGGCGAGGGCCAGGGCCCCGGCCCCAGCGACCGCGACCAGGCCGCCCCCAAGGGCAACGAAGAGGAACGCAGCGGCAACCAGGAGGGCGAGGGGCCCCTCAGCGCCAAAGGAGGTTCACCAAGCCCCGAAGGCGACAAAAAAAGCCCGCCGTCCGAGGCCGGCGACCGCAGCGCGGCCGACGGCAAACGGGACCCCAAAACCGGCTTCTCCCGCAGCGAGGCGCGCGCCCTGCTCCGCGCGCTCTCCGATGAAGATTATGTCCGACCCCTCACCGACGAGGCCATGCCCGAGGGAACCTACAAAAACTGGTAGCCACGACCGGAGATGACTTTCCCCATGATGATTTCAGCACTGCCGCAAGGCCCGGAAACCAAGGCCCGGCGCGCCTCCAGCCGGCGGCCCACCACCGGCCTTTGCGCCGGCCTCAGCCTTGCGCTGCTCGCCTTCCTGCTGGCCCCGGGCACCGCGCGGGCCCAGCAGGTCACCGCCACCCTGTCCCCCCGGATCGTGGCCCAGGGCCAGGCGGCTGAATTCGCGATCACCTATGAGGGGCCCCAGGCCAATCTGGAGTCGCTGCCCGAAATCGCCGTGGCCGGACTGGACCTGCAGGGGCCGCAAAACCAGCAAAGCTTTTCGCTGCGGAACAACGTGGCCTCCTACCGGGTCGAAATCATCTGGCAGGCCTCGTCCAGCCAGCCGGGCCGCTACACCATCCCGGCGCAGACTCTCAACTTTGGCGGCCAGTCCTACACCACCGCCGAACTGGTCCTGGAGGTGCGCGAAGGCGAAGCCCCCGCCTCCTCGCTCGAACCGGTCCTCCGCGTCAACGTGGAGAAAACCGAACTGTTTGTCGGCGAGGTCACCCCCATCACCATCACCGCGCTCTTTCACCGCCGCACCCAGCTGCGCAACTACGACCACCCCAAGATGCCCCGGGAAAACTTCGTGGTGAAACGCTTCCCCCCCCCGGGCCCGGCCCCGTCGGTCGAAATCAACGGCGAGCGATTTCAGCCGATCCAGTTCAGCAGCTCCCTCTCCGCGCTCCGCGAAGGCGACCTCGTCGTCGGCCCCGCCACCCTGGACAGCGTGATCGACTTTCCCATCGGCAAGGAGGCCGGCGGCGCCCGCCGCACCCAGCCGGGGTTTCCCCCGTCGTTTTTCCAGCGGATGAACACGCGGCAGCTCACCCTCACCAGTGAACCGGTCAAGGTGCGGGTGAAGCCGCTGCCGACCGCAGGGCGGCCCGCCGATTTCGCCGGAGCCGTCGGCCGGTTCGCCCTGATCAGCCGCATCGCCCAGCCCGCCCAGGACCTCCGGGTGGGCGATCCCATTTCGGTGGATCTGGTGGTCACCGGCGAAGGGAATTTCGACTCCCTCTCGGCCCCGCTGCCCGCGGTGACCGAGGGATGGAAGCAGTACCCGTCCAAAGTGGTGCAGGAAAACCGCGGGAGCGGGCTGGAACCCGGCTCCCAAATGTGGAACCAGGTGATCGTGCCGCAGCAGCCGTCGACCGAGGTCCCGGCGTTTGTCCTCTCCTTCTTCGATCCCGCCACCGCCACCTACCAGACGGTGCGGTCGATCCCGCTGCCGGTGGTCGTGCGGCCGGCGGAAGTGAAGCCGGACCCCCGCGCCGGCGAGGTGCCCGCCCGGGACTTCACCGTGCTGGACGCCGCCCTGCCCGAGGAAAAACTCAACGACATCCTCACCCTGCGCCCGGCCATCAGTGACTGGCGTCCGCTGACGCCCCGCACCGGGGACGAGACGCTCCTCTGGGCTGCCCAGGCAGTGCCGGCCGCCCTGCTCCTCGCCTTCATCGGAGTCGGCGTGCAGCGCCGCCAGCGCGAGCATGAGGCCGCCGAGCGCCTCGCCCGCGAAGGCCGCCCCCGCCTGCCCGCCGACATCCGCCGCGACCTCCGGCGCCAGGGCCTCTCCCGCCGCGAATTCTACACCCTGGCCCGCGAGTTTCTCGACGCCGCCGAACACCACACCGGCCGCCCCGCCCAGGCCGCCGGCCTCCATGGGGAACTCGACACCCTGCTCGCCCGCCAGGCGCTCTACTGTTACGCGGGCGTCACCGGGGAGGCCGCCGAACCCGTCCCGCGCCCGGAGCAAAAAGAGGTGCTCTCCACCCTCGAGAAACTCGCCCGGTAACCGCCCCGCCGCCCGCGCCTCCCTCCCTCCCCGGGAGACGGCCGCTCCATCCCTTCTCCAGCCCCATCGCCCGTCGAATGTCCCACGTTTTCAAAGCCCTTGCCCTCCTGCTCCTCAGCCTGCTCGCCGGCACCGCCAGCGCGACCACGGAGAATTATCAGCGCGGCGTGGCCGCGTTCGAAAGGAAGGACTGGCCGGCCGCACGCGAAGCGTTCGAGGCGGTCATCGAAAAGGACCAGGTGATGTCCAACGACCTGCTCTTCAACTTGGGCAACACGCTCTTTCGCGAGGATAATCCCGGCATGGCGGCGCTGTGGTACCGCCGCGCCCTCCTGCTCGATCCGCGCGACTCGGCGGCGCGCCAGAACCTGCGTCTGCTGCAGCGGCGCACCGGGGCGCTCGAATTCCCCCCAGGAGCCGGACGCACCGTCGCCGCCTGGATGCAGCACCGCCACTGGCGCTGGGCCCTGGCCGCCAGCGCCTGGACCGGGGTGCTCGCCGTGGCCGCACTCCTCTTTCTGCGCCTGCGCGGCGCGGCCCGCGGCCTGGCCTGGGCCCTGCTCCTCTTCGCCCTGCCGGCCACCGCCGTGGCCGCCTGGGGTGCCACCGCCCGCCTCGATCCCGGCGCGGTGAGCCGCCGCGCCATCGTCACCCAGCCGCAAGCCAGCGCCCTGGCCGCCCCCACCGACACCGCCGGCGTCATCATTGACCTGCCCCCCGGCACCGAAGTGATCGTCCAGGAGCCCCGCGAGATCTGGAGCTACATCGAAATTCCGGGCGAGCCGTCGCGCGTCGGCTGGGTCCGCGCCCAGACCCTGACCCCGCTCTGGCCGTACAGCCCGGCCCTCGTCGAATAACCCCGCGCCTCATCGCGGCAGCACGCGCGCGATGACATGCGGGCGGGTGGCGCCAAAATACCGCCGCGCCACGGTCCGCACTTCGGCCGCGGTCAGCGCCTCGACCTGCGCCACAAGCCGGTCGTGATGGTCATGGCCAACGCCGTACAGCTCATCGAGCGCGGCCGTGCGGGCCAGGCTTTCCGGCGACTGGCGACTGATGAGGTTTTTGCCCACCCAGGATTTTTTGACCCGGACCAACTCGTCGTCCGCCAAGCCGTCGGCGGCCAGTTTGGCGATTTCATCGAGCAGTTCGGCCTGGGCGTGCTCGAGCTGGGCCGGCGAGGTGCCGAGGTAAAAAGCAAAGGCACCCGGAGCCATGCCTAAAATCTGGAAGGCCCCGGTGTAATAAGCCAGCCCCTGCTCCTCGCGAATGCGCAGGAACAGCCGCGACGCCATGTCGCTGCACGTTTCGTCGAGCACCTCGAGCGCGGCCCGGTCCCGGTGCAGCGCCTGGATGGTCGGAAAACCGATCGCCAGCACCGCCTGCTTCTTGTCCTTGCGCACTTCGCGGACGATCCGGCCGGTCAAATCGGGGGCAAACCCAACCTTCGCCGGCGTGATGTGGCGGCGGCCCGGAGGCATTCCTCCAAACGCCTCCCCGACCAGACGGACCACCTCGTCCCGCTCCACATCGCCATAAACGGCCAGGACCATGTTTTTGGCCACCGCCAGTTTGCGGTGGAAGGCGAGCAGGGTGTCGCTGGTGATGGTGGCCAGCGTTTTCGGCGAGCCGTGGCGATCCCAGGCGAAGGGATGCGTCCCGAACATCGCCTCCCGCAATTCCCGGAAGGCCACGCTGGTCAGGCGGTCCGCCTCCGCCTTGATCGCCGCCAGCTGGATCCCCTTCTCGCGCTTGACCTCGGCGGCCGGATACGCCGGACGCAGCAGGACGTCGGAAAGCACGTCCAGACCCATCGCGAGGTCAGGCTTGAGCAGGTCCACCGTCACCGACCAGGAGCTGCCTCCGGACTCAGTGCTGATGCCGCCGCCGGACTCCTCGATCAGCGTGGAAATTTCCTCCCCGCTGCGGGTCTGCGTGCCTTTGAGAATGGTGCGGGCCAGCAGGCGGCTCAATCCGGAGGTCTCCGCCGTCTCGGCCAGAATGCCGCCGCGCAGGCTGGCGTGCAGCGTGATCAGCGGCACCCGCCGGTCCGGCTTCACCAGCAGGGTGAGGCCGTTGGGGAGCACGATCTTTTCGACGGCCGGCCCGTGCGGGCCGCGGCGCTTGCGGGCGGCCTTGGCCAGCGAACCCTTGGGATTGACGGAGGTGACGGTGAGCCCCTGGTCGCGCAGGTGGCTGACCGCCACGCGGCGCACATCATCCGGGGTGACGGCGGCAATCGCGGCCACCATGTCACGCGTGAAATTCAGGTTGCGGGCTACATGCCAGTTCCCCCCCAGGTCACCCGCCAGGCCGCGCATCGAGGTCAGGCCTTCGAGCTGCTCGCCCAGCACCATGCGCTGCGCCTTGGCCACCTCGGCCGCCGACACCCCGTCGCGCTGGATGGCATGGACCATGGCCAGCGCCTCGGCCCGGACCGCCCCGGTCTTGTCGAAATCCAGCTCGCCCGAAATCGCAAAAATCCCGCCGGGAGGCGGCGCGTAACAATTGGCGCCAATGCCATGGGCCAGCGCCTTCTCGTCGCGCAGGCGCCGGTACAGCCGGGAGCTGTGGCCTTGGCCGAGGAGTTCGGCCAGCACCTCCAGCGCCGGAATGTCGGGGTGGGTCAGCCCCGGAATGCGCCACGCCAAGGTGAGTTTGGTCAGTTCGGTGGAGAATTCGACATGCGCCTCCCGCCGGCCCAGCTGCTCCGGCTCGGCGGGCACCAGCACCGGCGCGCCCCCGCCGCGCGGCAGGTGGCCGAAGTGCCGGGCCAGTTTTTTTTCCACCACATCCGCCGTGACCGGCCCGGCGATGACAAAAAACATGTTGTCCGGCACATAATGGCGGCGGTAATAGCCGGTCATCTGCTCGTGGGTGATCCGATTGAAAAGATCGAGATGTCCGATGATCGGCTGGCCCATCGGATGGGTGCGGAAAATCGTCTCGAACAACAAATGGCTGTGCCGCGTGTCCGGGTCGTCCTCCCCCATGTCGATCTCCCGGCGGATCACGTTCTTTTCCTTCTCGAACTCAGCCACCGGAAAGGCGGCATTCGTGACCAGATCGGTCAGCACGTCAAGGACCGTGTCCAGCCCCTCGACCGGAGCATCGATGTAATACACCGTGCGGTCAAAGGAGGTGTAGGCGTTGAGATAGCCGCCGATGGCCTGCACCTGCCGCGCCTGCTCGGCCGGCCCTTTGCTCGCCGTGCCCTTGAACACCATGTGCTCGACCAGATGGGAAATGCCCGCGCCCCGAAACGCATCCTCCAGGCAGCTGCCCGTGCGCACCCACACCTGCACCGACACCACCGGCGCACTGTGGTCCTCATTCACGATCATCTCCAGCCCGTTGGGCAGGGTGCGCAGCTGGGCGTCGGTCGGCGGAATGGCAATGGGTGAGGCGGACATGGGAAATGGCGGAGGTTTTGCTGGTGAAAACGGATGAAATCCCGCCTTCCGGCGGAATCAACCGGCCGGAATTCGAATCCCCGGGCGAATCGGGAGTGAGGGCCAGAAATGAACGAACGCAAGCCGCGTCCGGATGTCGGGTGATTTTACCCCGCCCGGCGAGGCGCGCATCGCGGGGTGGCGGTCTCACTCGCCGGCCGGGGCCGTGCCGCTGAGCCGCACCGCCAGATGCACCGCGGCAAAGAGGCTGCCCGGGTCAGCCTTTCCTTTCCAGGCGATGTCGCCGGCCGTGCCGTGGTCAACGCTGGTGCGGATCACCGGCAGGCCGAGGGTGGTGTTGACCGCGGAGTCGAAGGCGAGCGCCTTGAGCGGAATGTGCCCCTGGTCATGATAGAGGCAGACAAAGGCATCGGTGGCCCGCCGCCGGGCCGGAATGAAACAGGTGTCGGGAGGCAGCGGCCCCTCCACCTGCAGACCGCGCGCGCGCGCCGCCTGCACGGCCGGAAGAATCACGCGCTCCTCCTCGCCATGACCGAACAGCCCGGCCTCCCCGGCATGCGGATTCAGCCCGCACACCACGATTTTCGGATCCGCCTTCCCCAGCCGGCGCATGGCCGCGGCGGTCAGCTCGATCACATCGAGAATGCGCTCCCGGGTGAGCAGCGCGGGCACATCCGCATACCCGACGTGGCAGGTCACAAACGTGCAGGTCACCACCTCGGACCATTGCATCATGCACCATGTCTGCGCCCCGGTGCGCTCGGCAAAAATTTCAGTGTGCCCGGGAAACTCGATCCCCGCCGCGTGCAGGGCCCCCTTGTTGATCGGGCCGGTGGTGACGGCGGCCACCAGGCGGCCCTTCACCGCCGCAATCGCCTGCTCGATGTACAGGAAACTGGCGGCCCCGGTCTCCGCCGTAAAATGCCCGGGCCGCAGCATTTCCGGCAGACCGGGCACCGGCAGATGCCAGATCGCCGGTGCCCCGGAGGCGGCCTCGGCCAGGCTCGAGACCACCCGGGTTTCATCGAAGGGCCAGTTCAACGCATCGGCGACCCGTCGCAATACATCCGCATCCCCAAAAATCACCGGCCGGCAGGCCGCCAGAATGGATGGCTCCCGCAGCAGCCGCAGGCTCAGCTCGGGACCCACGCCGGCCGGGTCGCCCATGGTGACCGCAACCAGCGGCAGCGACGGACCAGCCAGGTCGCGCCCGGCGTCGACGGACGGCATCATGATTTTTGCTTCTGCTTCCATGTGTAAAGCCCCTCCCGGTCGCCCGGCACCTCGATCCATTCGCCCGGAAAAGCGCGCTCGAGATTCAGCCGCCACTCGCGCACCTGCACCTCATGGAGTTGGAGATTTTCCGACTTGGCCATCTCGACCATGAGAAACATGCGGTCGTCGTTCTCGCCCTGCACGACCTTTTTCACCCACTCCCCGTCCCGGCCGGTGGGCTGCTCGCGGAGGGTGAGCAGGGCGCGGTGGTTCTCGCCGACGAAACGGTTGTTTTTCAACGTCTGCACCTCCCCGGAGCGGTTGCGCTGGCGCGTGCGCACGATGTCCACGGTGTCAGCCGCGGTGGAACCGGCACCTCCACCGGCCGCACCCGCCTTGTTTTCGCCATCCTGCTCTTTTGAATATTGATAGACGTCGAGGCGCACCGCGACATCGACCTTGATCGGCTCGCTGGTGGCCAGGTTGACATCCACCGGCGTGCACGAGACACAGGACAAGGCCGCCGCCGCCGCCGCCGCCGCCGCCCGCCCGCCCGGACCGGCGGCCGTCCGACCCCGCTCTCCGCTCAAAAACATCCGCGGCATCACAGTCCGGGGGGATGGCGGACGACAAACCGTTTGGTGGCTCGGCCCTTGGTCAGCCAGCGCGGGCCGACGTGCCCGCTGCCGCTGCTGCTGGTGTCGAAGCGCAGCCCCGCGACCACCATGAACACGTGGCCGTCCCGCGAATAGACGCTGATCCAGCGCCCCTCCCCGCCCTTGCCATACTTGCGAAACGGCCCGGATGGCATCGATCCCTTCATCAGGCCGGCCCGGCTGAGCACGTAGGACGTGCTGCCCGAGCAGTCGTACGCGGTGTCGTGCAGGCGGGCATGCCCGCCTCCCCGGCGATACGGCTTGCGGCAAATCTCATTGCCGGCTTGGATGGCGCGTTTGACCGCGGTCGGCGCGCCGGAGGGGGCCACCGCATACCCGTCCCGGGTGAGGGTGGCGGTTCGTCCCTTGCTGTAGGTGTAGCGGTACGGTTCCTTGGTCCTGGAGCTGGAACAGGCCCCCAGCAGCAGGGCGGCCGCCACCAGCCCGGCCGCCGCAGGCAGGTGAACCCACCACGTGGAGCCCGGAGAATTGTTCATCAAGTGTTAACTAGTCGGCCCGTTGCCCGCCTGCGCAAGCCCGAAGGATCCTCCTCCGCCGCGCGTCCGCAGGCGCGGCGGGGCGGCGGGCCAGACCCCGCCGCCGCCCGCGCGCCCCCCCTCTCCAAAGCCAGCCGCCGGCGTCGCCTCAGACTGTCCCGAAAATCGTCCGCCCGGTGCTCAGGAGGTCGTCGCAGGCTTGCTTCATGCGGTCGCAGAGCCCCTGCTCGCCCTTCTTCAGGTAGGCCCTCGGGTCATAGGCCTTCTTGTCGCCGATCTCCCCGTCGATCTTCAGCACGCCGTCGTAATGTTTCATCATGTGGTCCACCAGCGGCCGGGTGAAGGCGTACTGGGTGTCGGTATCGATGTTCATTTTGACCACGCCATAGGCCAGAGTCTCGCGAATCTCCTCGAGTGGAGTGCCGGAGCCGCCATGGAAGACGAGGTCAAACTCGGCCGCCTTCCCGTGTTTCGCGATGACGGCGTCCTGGCCGTGTTTGAGGATGTCCGGCCGCAGCTTGACCGCGCCGGGCTTGTACGTCCCATGGACGTTGCCAAAGGTCGCCGCAAACATGTAGCGGCCCAGCCCCTGGAGGGATTCGTACACCTCGACCATTTCCTCCGGGGTGGTGTAGAGCTTGTCCGCCGCCACGCCCGAGGTGTCGTGCCCGTCCTCCTCGCCGCCGACCACCCCGGCCTCGACCTCCAGAATGATCTCCAGCTCCGCGCACTGCTTCAGCAGTGCGGCGCTGAGCGTCATGTTTTCCTTCAATGGGAGCTCCGAGGCGTCCAGCATGTGCGAATTGAACAGGTTGCCCAGGCCGGCCTGGCGGCGCGCCGCGGTGGCGTCCAGCAGCGGCTGGAGGAATTTCCCCACTTTGTCCGGCTGGCAGTGGTCGGTGTGCAGCGCGACCAGCACATCGTACCGCTCGGCCAGCCGGTGGGTCGCCTCGGCCAGCACGATGGCCCCCAGCGCCATGTCCTTGAGCGACGTGCCCGAGGCAAACTGACCGCCCCCGGTCGAGACCTGGATGATGCCGTCGGACTTCGACTCGGCAAAAGCCTTCAACGCGCCGTTGATCGTCGGCAGGCTGGTCACATTGATCGCCGGGTAGGCGTAGTCACCGGCCTGCGCGGCGTCGAGCATGGCGGCGTATTGTTTCGGAGTGGCGATGGGCATGTGAAATATCGTGTGGATGGTGGGACGGACGGGCGAAGCGACGAACGCAAAGGCTGCGAGGGAAGCGCGGACTGGCACAGACGCAACTTTTCGCTTCAAGGGGGGTTGCAAGGATCATGCCAGTTCGCCTTCTCATCTTCTGCAGCCTGCTTGCCGCCGCTTCCGGAGCGGCCCCGGAACCGGTTGCACCACCGTCGACACCGTCCTCCGTCCCGCACCCGGGCCCCGCCGTCAAGCCGAGAAAGGTCGAGCGTTCGGCGTCCGCGGACCGGGACCTGCGGGAGCGCGCCACCCGCGAACTCCTCCAAAAACTGCCCCCGGAAAAACGTCGGCAGGTGCTCGACGCCATGAAGCACGTCTGGGCCGACGAGGACGTGCGCGCCGCCCGCGAGGAGTTGCGCCGCGCCACCGAGGCCTACCGCCGCACCCTGCGGGCCGCCATGGAGGAAACCGACCCGGATGTGCACAACGCCCTGCGCCCGCTGCTTGACCGCCTGCTCAAGTCCGGCCTCAACCCCGCCACCTGGACGGAGGCACCCGGCCCGGACAAACCGGCCGGCGATGGTCCGCCCCGGTACCTCCGCCTGCTCGGGCTTTCCGGAAACGCCGTCGCCGCCCTGACCCCGGAAGAACGCGCCCTGCTCGGGTCCGTGCGGGATCGCGTCATGGCCGATGTACGCGTCCGCCAAGCCGCCGCCGTGCTCCCCAAACCAGACCAACCCCGCGGACGCGGTGCCGCCATCCAGGAACTCCGGCGCGTCACCCGGACGGTCGCGATCGAACTCGAACCGCGCCTGCAACCGCTGCTGGAAAAAGCGGGAGCCACCCCGCCCCGACCCGCCCCCACCCCGAAATAATCGACCCTCCCAGCGCCGGCACCCGCGCCGTCGCTCGACTTTCCGAAGTCGAGTCGTCGCCCCGACGGAGTGCTTGGGCGCTGCCCCCCGTGGTGCCTGGCCTGCCTGCGCCCCCTGCGCGGCGGAGAACCGTCAAAGCAGGCGGGCATCGAACGGCCTGTGGGCGTCCTCACCGCCAGCGCGTCCGGAGGACACGCCCCACCCAGGGCTTGGGTGCCGAAGCAGACCGCAGGCCGGACGCTGCCCCCCCCTCGCCCAGACCCACCCACTCCCCACCAGGCGGGAGCACACCCCGTTTTCCATTTTCAGTTCTCCATGGGTTCCGGCTTCGGGCTTTACATCCCCCGCCCGCCCCTCTAGGGCAAAAGCCACCGATGTCCGCCGAATCCCCGAAATTCGTCCGGAAACGACATCGACGTCGCGGTGCGACTCAGCCTGTTCGACATGGTCCCGCACACCGGCCGGATCCCGCACACCGGCCGGATCCCGCACGCTGCCAGCCGGGCCGGCCGGGCCTCGGGATCCCGGAGGACTTTTCCGGGTGCCTGCCGTATCGTTATGGCTTTGGCGTGTCCGACGCGGATCCGCGGCCGATCAATCTCACCGAAACCCATCGGTTTCTGGCGCTTTGCGCCGACCTCGGGCCCGAAGCGCGCCGCGACGGTTATTATGCCATCGCCGAACACGTGGCCAGGCCGGCCCTCGTCCACGCGCTTGAACCCGCCTTCGTCCCGTGGGCCACGCCCTTCGGCCCATGGCTGTTGTGGCAGCTCGCCACGCATCCGAAATTGACCGGCGGCAAGGTGAGCACCCTGGACGAGCCGCATTTCCTCTACTGGGCGGCCATGACGAGGGACCTCGGCCTCGATTTCCTGCCGCACAGCGGCGACGACTTCGGCCTCGCCACCGCGATCAAAACCGGCCTGCCGCTGCTCATCGGCGCGGCTTCCAGCGCCGCCCCACTCGTCTGCGCGGCCATCGATTTGTGGGTTGCCGACGGCACCCCGGGCAAGGCGTTTCCCGCCGGACGGCCGGGCGGCTTCGATACGCGCGTCGACAAACTGCTCGAAGCGCTCCAATCGCTCGAAGACCAGGTTTTCCGCCCGGACGCCGCCTTCGGCGTCGGAGCCTACAAACACAGCACCGCCCACGTCCTCCAGCACCTCGGCCTGATCGCTGCGCCCGACCCCCACCCCCCGGCTGCCACGACCGCCGCGGCCCGGATGAAACCGACCGCATGCAAGAAGCCCTGCGCCGCCCCCGCCGCCTCGCGCAACGCCTCCACATTCCAGGCATGGGATGAGGCGCGACCGCGGACCGCTCCCCTACCTCTCGACTAATCCCCTGCCTTCGCCCCCTTTGGCCCCATCGCGAGACATCCCTGACTTTGCCACGTCTCCACGCTGGTGGTCCCGCGCAAGATCCGAAGGAAGACAGGGATGGCCTCCGGATTTCCGATTTCCGACCGCGGTTTTCCGGACTACCGGATGCCTGTGTCCCGTCAATCCACCCGCCAGCATCTGTCGCGCCTCGAGGTGCGGCCCAGCCGTTCCATGGGCCAGAATTTCCTGCAGGACGACGAATTGGCGCGCTGGATGGCGGAGTCGCTGGAAGCGGGGCCGGACGACACCCTGGTGGAAATCGGGCCGGGGCTGGGGGCGGTGACCCGGCATTTGGTGGGCCAAGGACGGAAGCTGATCCTGGTGGAAAAGGACGCGCGGCTGGCCGCGGCCTTGCGCGAGACCCATGCCGGCGATGAGGCGGTGGAGGTCATCGAGGCGGATGCGGCGGATCTCGATCTTCGGCCGTTCTTCAAACTCGGGCCGCTCAAGGTGCTGGGAAACCTGCCGTATTCGGTGGGCACTACGATCATGGCCGAGTGGCTGCAGACCCCGTCACCGGTGGGACTGGCCGTGTTCATGCTCCAGCAGGAAGTGTGCGACCGGGTCACCGCCTCGCCGCGCGGCGGCGACTACGGCCAGCTGACCGTACGCCTGCAGGCTCGCTGGGTGGCGGCACAGGTGCGCCAGGTCGGGCCGGATTCGTTTCATCCCCGGCCGTCGGTGCAATCGGCGATCGTCTCGCTGCGTCCCCGAGACCGGCATGAGCTGCCGGTCTTCGACGAGGCCCTGTTGACCCGCCTGGTGCGCCTCGGCTTTTCCCAGCGCCGGAAACAACTCAAGAACGTGATGACCCAGCTCCCGCTGCCGTGGCCCGAGCTGTGTGCCATCCTCGAAGTGCCGGAGACGGTGCGGGCCGAGGAACTGAGCGTGGCCCAATGGGTCGAGCTGACCCGGCGGTGCGATCCACATCCGCTCAGCGATGTGCCGCAGTCGGCCGCCGAAGTATTCGACGTCGTCGACGACGACGACCGGGTCACCGGCCAGGCCACCCGGTCCGAGGTCCACGCCCAGGGACTCAAACACCGCGCCGTGCATGTTTTTGCCTTCACCCCCCACGGCGAGCTGCTGCTGCAAAAACGCTCGCACCTCAAGGACACCTGTCCCGAACTGTGGGACAGCAGCGCCGCCGGGCATCTCGACGCCGGCGAAGACTACGCGGCCTGCGTGATCCGGGAACTGGAGGAGGAATTGGGGTTGGAAAAAATCACCGCCCCACCGGTGAAACACGCGCGCATCACCGCCTGTGCCGAAACCGGCTGGGAGTTCGTCGAATTGTACACGGTCACGGCCGCCACCCCACGCGTGCGCTTTCCGGCGGCCGAAATCGAGGCGGTGCGGGCGTTCCCAGTCGACGAAATCGCGGCCTGGGTGGCCGCACGACCGCAGGATTTTGCCCCCGGCTTCCTCCGCTGCTGGCGCGAATGGAAGGACCGCTCCTAACGGCGCTCACGGGACGCAGCGCACCAGCACCCGGGTGGGGCGCGGCCTCCGGACGCGCTGGCGGTGAGGACGCCCATTGGCCGCTCCGCGCCCGCCTCCTCACACGACTCCCCCTTGGCGTCAGACGACAGGCGATCGCCCCCGCGATCGCCCCCCGCGATCGCCCCCCGCCATCGCCCCCCGCCATCGCCCCCCGCCATCGCCATCCGCCATCCGCCATCGCCATCGCCATCGCCCGAACCCACAGCAAAAGCCGCCAACGGGCCGTCCGCGCCACGCGCCCGCCGCCGACGCGACCGGAGGACACGTTCCACCTGCGCCCGGCTATTCGCGACGCGTCGGCGGAGTGGGCAGTTTTTCGAAATTCCCCTCCTCGCAGCACCGCACAAAACCCTCGGTGAACGCTTTCAATTCGTCCCACTGCTGCCTGATTTGCTGGGATTCAACGACGGTAATGCTGCGGTCGGCGGCGGCGTTGGTAATGGATTCGAGCAGATCGGCAAACTGCTGGATGATTTCGTTGGTGGAAGGGAACACATCCTGGTGTTCCGGGCGGTCCTTGTGCCTCGGATTGCGCACGAAGTAGCCGCCGGCCTGCTGGCAGAGCCATTCGACCAGCCGGGGATTCTTGGTCAGGCGGACGAGCTGGGCGACGCGATCGAGCGGATTGTCCACGCCGCTGCCCTTGCCGTCGCCGGGCTGGGACCACTTGTAGACCAGGGAAAGCGAGAGCCCCATGTCGGCGGCGATCTCCTTGGGACTGGTCTGCTGAAAGGCTTCGCGGAGGATTTCGTGGGATTCCATGACAGTGCGGCTGGGTGGAAAAAATGAATGGAGAAGGGCCTAACGGAATCACCGCTTCCGCGCAAGGATCATCACCGACTGCCCCTCGTTGTGTTTGTAGCCGATGCCGAAACCCAGCGGGTCGCCCCCGCGGGCGTCCGCCTCGGCGAGGTCGGGCTGGTAATATTTGTCGAAGATCCCGAGCACGCCGCTGTAGCGGCCGTAGAGGCGCACGTCCCAGCGGTCAGGAGTAAAGCTGCGATAGGGAATGCCCGAATCGTCCTGCAGGACGGCCGAGCACCACCCGAGCACGAAGCTGCGGATGTTGGAGAAATAGTCCTCATGCATGAGGTAGCTCGCGCTTTTGGTGAAGGCGACGCAGGGGCCGAGGCTCCGCACGAACCGGGCGAACCGCGACTGGTCGTGAAAACCGCCGTTGGAGAGGTCGGTGGCGAAATAATAGAGCGTGCGCCCCTGTCCGAAGCGGATGCGGAAGCCCGGCGTTCCCGCGCCCCGGGCGGCCACCTGGCCGCCGGGATCGAGCGAAACCGCCTCGACCGAGTGAATCGCATGGCCTCCCCGGGCGAGGAAGACGAGCATGACCGGCAGCACGCCCTTGAACTCGCTGCGCTGCAAATCGGCCTTCATGTCCTTGGTGATGAAGAAAGAAAAGCTCAGCGAACTGGTCAGCGCGGTATTCAGGGAAGCCAGGCCAGCGGCCCGCTGCTCGTCGCTCAGCCCTCCCAGCGGCGGCAGGGGGTCGGCCGATTCCAGCCCGCACAGGACGTAATTGCGCGCACTGGGAAAAAAGGTGTCGGCGAACAGGAAGTCCGGACCGCTGAAAGGGTAAAAAAGAGTGCCGGCCGAGCGCATGCCCCCCATCTCGCGGCTGCCCCAGGACTGGATCGGCCACCGGCGCAGGGTGTCGAAGCGGCGCCACAGCGCGCTGAGATTGCGGGTGTGCGCCGCCCACTCCGGACGCTCGCGAAAGGGGGTCAGGGCGGAGCCGCGCGGTCCGGGCAGGCCGGCCAGATAGCGGGCCACATCATCCAGGCCGCTTCCCTCAAAGGCCTGGTCCTCCGTGCTGTGGACCTCCCCGGCCCGGGGAGCCGGCCCCGCCGCCGGAACCTCCGCCACCGAAATAAATTCATCGCCGCGGGGCCGGGCACAGCCGGCCAGGACCACGACGGCCAGGACACCCGCCACCAGGAAAAAAAGAGATACTCGCATCACCGGAGCCACAGAGCAGTGACTTTGCCCCCGCGTCCAGCCCCATCGTCCGCCGTCGGGAAACGCCCTCCGCAACACTCACCCGAACCGCAACAGCCGCCTCGCGGCCAAAACCGCCATCCGTAAAAAAAAAACACCCCACTGCCGGCCCTCCCAGTCCGACAGCGGGGGTCTGGATTTTTGCACCGACTTACGCCGGGCAAGAATCCGAGAGGTTTTATGCGGCAAGATCGGTAACCTGCGCCCGCCGCAATCATGAAGATTGTGTGAACATTATCGCAGGCAATGCCCCTCGTGTCAAACAATCGTGTCATTTTTTGCACAAATAGCTGTGCTCGAGTGAGCTGGGGTCTGCGGGAACCCCGCAGGCTATTTGAAAAAGAGCGGAATGATGAGGATGGCCACGATATTGACAACTTTGATCATGGGGTTCACGGCCGGTCCGGCGGTGTCCTTGTAGGGATCCCCGACCGTGTCGCCGGTGACTGCCGCCTGATGGGCGAGCGAGTGTTTGCCGCCGTGGTGGCCATCTTCGATGTACTTCTTGGCGTTGTCCCAGGCCCCGCCCGCTCCCGTCATTGCAATGCCGACAAAGAGTCCGGTGACAATCGTGCCGATGAGCAAGCCCCCGAGGACCTCCTTGCCCAGGAAGGCCGCGCCGATCACAAAGACGATCGGGAGCAGGGCCGGCAGGATCATCTGGCGCAGCGCGGCCTTGGTGACAATGTCCACGCACACTCCGTATTCAGGGGTGTCCTGGCCGGTGAGGATGCCCGGTTTGGCGGCGATCTGGCGGCGCACCTCGCGTACGACCGCCCCGGCGGCGACGCCGACCGCGTCCATCGAGAGGGCGGTGAAGATGAACGGCAGCAGGCCGCCGATAAACATGCCGATGATGATCCGCGGATCGGTCAATTCGAAGGAGATCAGCTGGTTCGGCAGGAGCGCCTTCAAATCCTCCACATAGGAGCCGAAGAGGACCATCGCGGCCAGGCCGGCCGAGGCGATGGCGTAGCCCTTGGTCACCGCCTTCATGGTGTTGCCGACGGCGTCGAGTTCATCGGTGATCTTGCGCACGCTCTCGGGCAGGCCGGACATCACCGCGATGCCGCCGGCGTTGTCCGTGATCGGCCCGAAGGCGTCGAGCGAAATGATGATGCCAGAGAGGCTGAGCATGGCGACCACGGCGATGGCGATGCCGAAGAGGCCGGCCAGGCTCCAGGTGATCCAGATGCTGGCGCAGATGGCCAGCACCGGCAGCAGGGTGGCGTGGTGGCCGACCGAAAGGCCGGCAATGATGTTGGTGGCATGGCCGGTTTCGGAGGCGAGGGCGATGCGACGCACCGGCTTGTGGGCCGTGGAGGTGTAATAATTGGTGATCCAGACGACGAGGAACGTCAGCACCACCCCGACGATCGACGACCAGAACAGGGCGCTTGAGGTGATGGTGTCGGAACGCCCGGTCACGGTCAGTCCGTTCGGAAACATGGTGCCGGTGGCCCCCCAGAACAGGCCGGCGGAGATCAGACCGGTCACCCCCACCCCGCCCACCAGCGCCGCCGTGGCCTTGAGTTTGACCACGTTGACAAATACGATGCCGAGGATCGAGGCCAGGATGGCCAGGCCGCAGAGCACAAAGGGATAGACCAGCGCGGCCTCGCGCGCCGACTCCCCGACAGTCAGAAAGGCGACCAACACGCCGCCAATCAGGCTGACCGCATACGTTTCGAAGACGTCCGCAGCCATGCCCGCGCAGTCGCCCACGTTGTCGCCCACGTTGTCAGCGATGGTGGCCGGATTGCGCGGATCGTCCTCATTCAGGTTCTGTTCGATTTTGCCCACGAGGTCGGCGCCGACATCGGCCGCCTTGGTGTAAATGCCCCCGCCCAGCCGCGCGAACACGGAAATCAGGGAGCTGCCGAGGGCCAAACCAATCAGCGAGTCGATGGCCGCTTTTCCGACCACCGCTTTCTCGCCTGGCAGGTTTTTCATCACCAGGTAAAAGACGCCGACCGAGAGGAGCCCGAGAGCGACCACCAGCAGGCCGGTCACCGCCCCGCCGTTGAAGGCGATTTTCAGCGCGGGATGGACGCCGATCGAGGCCGCCTGGGTGGTCCGCACGTTCGCCCGCACCGCGACCATCATGCCGATATAGCCGGCGGCCAGCGAGCAGACGGCCCCGACGATGAATCCCACCGTCGTCGGCAGCCCCTTGGCCCAGAAAACCAAGCCCATGACCACCACCGCAATCACGCCGATCGTCCGCACCTGGCGGTTCAAATACGCCCGCGCCCCCGCCTGCACCGCTCCGGCAATCTCCCGCATCCGCTCGTTGCCAGCGGAGGCCCCCAGCACCATCTTGATGAGCACCCCCGCGGCCAGCAGCCCGATGAGTGCACAGCCAAGAGCGAATTCAATTCCTTGATCGAGAAACAGGGATGCCAGAAACATAGATGGGGCGTTGAGGGAGGGGCGATGGTGCATGAAGCGCCCCCCCCTCGCAACCACAAAGCCAGCGGAGTTGCCCGACCGCGCTACCGGAGGAACGAATCGACAGGTTCACCCCCCGCCAGGAATGACCGTGCGCTTGGCGCGCGGCGAGGGAATATTGGGACCGTTCCTGCTCATTTACCCAACCGCATCACCCCACCATGCCGGATCCCGGCACCACGGCTTCCCTGGCTTTTACGGTGCCGAGCCACCAGCTGATCTCGATGAATTTTCAGACGATCAGCGACGCCACCATCCGCCCGCTGCTGGACCACGTTGCTCTGGAGCACCCTCTCCGCACCGGGCCGGTGGATCCGCTCTCCGCGCCGACCGACCCCGCGAAGCAGGTTCTGATGCCTGCGCTTCGGCCTCCCTGCCGCAACCGCTTGATTATAGAAGAACTACCCCGCCAGGATTCGAACCTAGACTAAGTGAACCAAAATCACTTGTGCTACCCTTACACCACGGGGCAATGCGCTGCCTATTTCGACAGGCGCGGAAAGCGATTTAGCACACTCTGTGAACCCCGCAAGCGTCACGACGCAATTTTTCCATCGCCGGCGGCGCGAGCGTGGGCACACTGTGTGGGATGACCGACCCCACCTCGACCCATACCGCCCTGCTCCAGCTCCTCCGCCGCAAATCCGTGCGTTTCGGGGACTTCACGCTCGCCTCCGGGGCCAAGAGCGATTTTTACGTCGATTGCCGCGTGACCACGATGGATGCGGTCGGCGCGCGGCTGATCGGCGAGCTTGGGTGGGATCTGATCCGGCGGGCCGCCGCCGAGCGCGGGGTGACCGTCGATGCGGTCGGCGGACTGACCATGGGCGCGGATCCGGTGGCGCTGGCGGTGGCCATCGCTTCGGGCCGCGAGGAGGCGGGCGGGCCGCTGCACGCGTTTGCCGTCCGCAAAACCGCCAAGGCCCACGGACTTGGACGACTGATCGAGGGGAATTTTGCCGCCGGCCAGACCGTGGTGGTGGTGGACGACGTGATCACGACCGGCGGTTCCACCCTCCAGGCGATCGAGGCGGTGAAGAAGGAAGGCGGCACGGTGGCCTTTGTCATGGCGCTGGTGGATCGTGAAGAGGGCGGGAAAGCCGCCATCGAGGCCGGTGGCGTGCCGGTGTACGCGCTGGCCACCAAGTCCCAGCTGCGCGCCGTGGGAGAATAAGAATGGAAGAAATGACAAGCAAAGGAATCATGAGACCCTGCCGGCGCCGGCCTCCGACCCGCGACCTCCGACCGCTCATCCCGGCCCCGGCCTCTTCGAGCCTATCCCGATGCCCCTAACAAAACTGGTTAGCATTCCGCGAAGCGGAGCCGGGATGCTAACCTTGAAACCCCGCGCCCGATGAAAGACCCTGCCTCTAAAATGCCACGCCGCCGCCTTCCCCTCCTGCATCGCCGATCGCGGACGCTGTGGTCACTGATTCTCTGCGCCGGCTGGTCCGTCGGGGTGCACGCCGAGCCGTTTGATCTGCCGCTGTATCCCGGACCACCCCCCGGCGCGGCACTTTCGGCAGACCCGGAGGTCCTGGTCAAAAAAGAAGGCGACCCAATCGTGCGGGTGACCCATGTGCAGACGCCGGACGTCCGCGTCTTTCTGCCCCCGAAGGACCAGGCCACCGGTGCGGCCGTCATCATCTGCCCGGGCGGTGCCTACCGCATCCTCGCCATCGACCACGAAGGCTGGCAGGTGGCCGAATGGCTCAATTCCATCGGGGTGGCCGGCATCGTCCTTAAATACCGCGTCTCCGACAAAATGGGCGGGGCCTACCAGCACCCGGTGCCGCTGCTCGACGCGCGCCAGGCCGTGCGGCTGACCCGCGCCAAAGCCGCCGACTGGGGCCTCGACCCGCAGCGGATCGGCATCCTGGGGTTTTCCGCCGGCGGCCACCTCGCCTCGACCGCGCTCACCCTCGTCGACCAGCCGCTGCCTGGCGAGGACGAGGCGGCCTTTGCCACCATGGCCCACCAGCCGAATTTCGGCGTACTCGTGTATCCGGTCATTTCCCTGGTCGAACCCTGGGCCCATCGCGGCTCCGGCGACATCCTGCTCGGCCAGGAAGGCACCCCGGAGGACCGCCAAAATCTCTCCACCGAGCGGAGCGTCAGCAAATCCACGCCCCCGACGTTCCTCGTCGCCACCCACGACGACACCGCCGTGCCGCCGCAAAACTCCCTCGCCTTTTACCAGGCCATGATCTCCCACGGCGTGCCCGGGGAACTGCACGTCTACGAAAAAGGCGGCCACGGCTTCGGCATGCTGCCGTCCCCGAACCCGGTCGCGACCGAATGGCCGAAACAACTCGCCGCCTGGCTCGGCAGCCGCGGGCTGCTGGGGCGCAAGTAGCCCCAAGCCCGCAAAAAAAACCATCCAAGGCGCGTCGAGGCCGCACGCGCCCCCCCCGCTCCGCGACGACCATGCCTGAGCACCGCCGGTAAAAAACCGGCCGCGCCCCGCGTGCAGCGGCGCATGCTCCGGAAGGCGGTCGCCGTCCCGGCGGATTAGTTGTCGGCAGGGATTTTCCGCAGCCGGTGGCGCGCGACCCGTAAGGTGGGGCGCGACCCGTAAGGTGGGGCGCGACCCGTAAGGTGGGGCGCGACCCGTAAGGTGGCGCGCGACCCGTAAGGTGGCGCGCGACCCGTAAGGTGGGGCGTGACCCGTAAGGTGGGGCGTGACCCGTAAGGTGGGGCGTGACCCGTAAGGTGGGGCGTGACCCGTAAGGTGGGGCGTGACCCGTAAGGTGGGGCGCGACCTCCGGGCGCGCAGGCGGTGGGCGCTTCCCCCGCCCGGCCCGCCTCCGCCTTCTTCCACGTTTTCTTCCACGCGTGCCCGGCTCCATGCCTGGGGGCATATGCGGCGCTGCCGCGCCGCCGCCGCACCGTACGGCCGCTCCCTACAGAAGGCGTCGGCTGTCCCCGCGTGCCCATCTTCACCGCCTGCGTGCCCGGAGGTCACGCCCCACCTTCGCCACGCGTGCCCGGCTCCACGCCTGGGCGCGCACTGCGGCGCTGCCGCGCCGCCGCGGCACCGTACGGCCGCTCCCTACAGAAGGCGTCGGCTGTCCCCGCGTGCCCATCTTCACCGCCTGCGTGCC
>Ga0209702_10001054_pt1 | contig 55669 bp, 43 predicted proteins | sample FRY01_FD_187210 | JGI IMG/M metagenome (GOLD analysis project Ga0209702, IMG submission 187210) | Freshwater microbial communities from Lake Fryxell liftoff mats and glacier meltwater in Antarctica - FRY-01 (SPAdes) (version 2) | ecosystem: Environmental > Aquatic > Freshwater > Ice > Glacier...
AGCGGAAATAACAGCCCGGATTCTCCGGCTCACCGTAGGCGGGATTCGCCCACCATTGCCGGAAGACCCGCAGGGAATCCTCCTTGCCGGCGGTCGTGCCATCCGAGTTGTTCGGGCCAAAATCGTGGTCGTCCCAGATCGCGTAGGTCGGGATCTCGCGGATGAGGCTGGTGAAGCCTTCCACCGTGCGGTGCATGTGATAGTGATCGCGCAGCAGCGCCGGATCGGTCGTGTCGCCGTAGTGATTGTCCCCTAACATCAGGAGCATGTCGAAGTTCCGCCGCGCCGCCATTTCGCCGAAGGCGGCCGCTGCGAGGTAGCCGCGCTGACCGGCGCACGAGCCGAAGGCCACGCGCAAGGGGGTATTCTGCCCAGTAGCGGGCGCCGTCATGAACGAAGGATAGGGCCGCGGCAGGGCCGGTTCCCCATCGAGGAGCGGCGTATAATAATAGCGAGTCACCGCCTCGAGACCATCGACCACGGCCTGACCGGTGAAGAAAGAGTCCTCAACGAGATCGCCGCCGGAGACGAGTCGGGCATCCGAGAGATCGGACTCGCGCCCCACTTTGAAGTCGAGACGACCGCTATTCGACCCCTTCGCCCAGAGACTCGCACTGGTGTCGGTGACATGCCCGACGAGAGGCCCGGCATGGAGAAAGGCGGCACCGGGAACCGGATTGATCACCGGGACGGGCCCGTGGACTTCTTTGTTCGGTGCCGGAGGCGCTGAGCCCGTCGCGGGAGCAGCCGACTGCGCCTGGACCCCCGCCGTGAGACCGACCGTGAAGCTTGATCCGGCGGCGAGGAAACGACGGCGAGTGGTTTTGGAGGAGGGTTTCATGCCGAAGATTATGCGGGGATGTCGAGAGCGTTCAGAATCAGATCGTGCGCCTCCAGATTCTGCATGAAAGCGGGGAACTGGCGGCTCCCCGGCCCGAGGGCGCAGAACTCGACGAGTTCACCGGTGTGGTTGCCGCTCGTCCAGCCGATGCCGGTGTGCTCCTGGTAAATATCTTCGAGCGCAACCTTCAGACCCTGGGCCGCTTTGATCTGCTCGGCCGTCAGGGTGAGGCCGGTGTATTTGGCAAGTGCCTCGCCGAGCGGCGGTCCGCTCAGGCCGGAGACCCCGTTTTGCTTCATCCACTCGATCGAGCGATTAAATCCGCGGAGTTTTTCGAAACAGTGGTTGCTCGCGTTGTAGGGGCCGGGACCGATCTCCTGACCGGCTTTGCCACTGACGCCGTTCATCTGGATGCCCCCGCACCCGTGATCGGTCGTGATGACGACGAGAGTGTCGGGATGTTTTTTGATGAATGTCAGGACTGTCCCGATCGCGTCATCGAAAGCGAGCTGATCGTGAATCGAGGCGGCAGCATCGTTCGCGTGACCGGCGTGGTCGATGCGGGCCCCCTCGACGAGGAGGAAAAAGCCCTCGGGCGCGGGCGCGAGACGGTCGAGAGCGATCTTCGTCATCTCGGCGAGCGTCGGGATGGCGGCTTTCAGCTCCGGGACATTGAGATGATCGATGCTGTAGGGCAGATGACTCTCGTTGAAGATCCCCAGGAGCGGCTTGCCCGCGCTCCCCGGGAGAGAGGTAAGCGCGTCCTTCGACTCTACGACATCATAGCCGGCGGCAGAGTATTGCCCCTTGAGATCGGCGCTGAAAAACTTCTGCCCGCCCCCGAGGAGGACGTCGACGCGACGCTCCAGATACTGGGCGGCGATGGCTTCCTCTTCCCCGCGACTGCTCACATTCACGGCAAACCCGGCCGGGGTCGCGTGCGTGATCGTCGCGGTGGAAACGAGGCCGGTCTTGCGTCCGGCCTTTTGTAATTTCTGATGGAGCGTCTCCACCGTGCCGCCGTCGGGCAGGATGTTGAGGACACCATTGTCGACCCTTTTCCCGCCTCCCCAGGCGCTCGCGGCGGCGGCCGAATCAGTCACACAGCTGTTCGCTGAAAAAGTCTCGACGAGGCTGCGGACGATCGGACGATCGCGATAGAGACGCGTCCAGTGAGTCTCCTCGCCACCGTAGCCGGCGCGGAACTGACGGGCGAGGGAGAGTGCACCGAGGTTCATCCCGTCGCTGACCATGAAAATGACGTTCTTTGCCCGTCCCGCTTTCGCCCCTGCCTCGCGAGTCTTGTTCTGTGCCAGCGCCCTTTCGGCCCCGAAGACGGCTGACGTGGCGAGAGCGGCTTTGAGAAAATGACGGCGGTCGGTGGTAGGATGGGGGTTCATGAGAATATTTTTGAAGACTCTAGCCCCGGAGTCACGAAAACAAAAAGACGCGATAAATGACTTTACCGTCACTCCCGCCCTTTTCCCCGCACAAGCGTCACTTGAGAATCGCTTTTCACGCGCGGAAAGTTATAAGCTATCCCTCCCAGCCCCGTCTAACCTGTAATGTCATTCCATCGACTCCTCTCTCACGCGCTCCCCGCCCTCGCGATCCTGCTGCATGTGCCACTCATGGCGCAGTCCACCGCAGTCCGGGACAAGAACGTGGAGGCGCTCCTGATCTCGAGCCATAGCACGATCAAAGCGGGCGAGCCTTTCACGATCGGGCTTCAGTTCAACATCGATCCGACCTGGCACACCTACTGGCTCAATCCCGGCGAGACCGGCCTGCCCACCTCTCTGAAACTCGATCTGCCCGCCGGGTTCACCGCCGGGGCGCTGCAGTTCCCCGTCCCGAAGAAGTTCATCACCGACTACGGCTTCGGCGCGCGTGAAGCGGGTTATGGCTACGAGACATCGGTCGTGCATCCCATGACGATCACCCCGCCGGCGGATCTCAAGCCCGGCGAGACCATCACTCTGAGCGGGAAGGCTGCCTGGCTGATGTGCGATCCGAACACCTGCATCCCCGGAAAAGCGGATCTCTCCCTCACTCTCCAAGTCGGGGCGGAGTCCGACACTTCTCCGGAGAACGGTCTGATCACCTTCTTTACTAACAAACTGCCAAAGCAGGTCGCGGCACCCCTCGCCGTCTCTCTCGAAGGTGAAAACGTCGCCCTGAAAACGACCATTCCCGAGGGTACTCTCCCCGATGGGGCAAAACTCTACTTTTATCCGCTGCAGAATTTCGTCTTCGACGCCTTCGCCGATGCGACGGTGACTGTCGCCGGTGAAGAAGTCACCATCACCGGCACCAAACACGAGTCCCTCACCGCCGCTCCCGCCGGGTTCGCCGGACTGATCGTCGCGGAAACCGGCACGGGCAGCAGCGGCTTCCGCGTCTCCACGGGCGGAGCGGCCGCAGAATCCACCGGGACTTCCTCCCCGCCGGCGCCCGGGACCGCAGAGACGACGACTCCCGCTGCGGCACCCGAGGCCCTGCCCTTCGGCGGTGGCATCTTCGGGATCCTCCTCGCGGCCTTCCTCGGCGGCATCATTCTCAACATCATGCCCTGCGTCTTCCCCGTGATCTCGCTGAAGGTGATGTCTTTCGTCGGGCTCGCCGGAGAGGACAGGAGAAAAGTGCTCATTCATTCGCTCGTTTTTGCCCTCGGCATCCTCGTCTTTTTCTGGCTCCTCACCATCGCCATGCTCGTGTTGCGCGGGTTCGGGGGCGATGACGTCGGCTGGGGCGTGCAGTTGCGATACCCCGGCTTTGTCATCGGGCTGATCTTTGTGATGGTCATCGTCGCACTGAGCCTCTTCGGCGTCTTCGAGATCGGCGTCTCGATGACCGCGGTCGGCGGCGACCTCGCCAACAAATCAGGCTACGCCGGAAGTTTTTGGAGCGGCGCCCTCGCCGTGCTCCTCGCGACGCCGTGTACTGCCCCGCTCATGGCCCCGGCGATCGGCTTTGCCCTCGCCGCCCCGGCCTGGATCATGTTCCTCGTCTTTACCTGCCTCGGACTCGGGCTCGCGGCACCCTACTTTGTCTTTGCGATCTTTCCGAAGCTTCTTGATCACATGCCGGCTCCCGGCGCATGGATGGAAACGTTCAAGCAGCTCATGGGTTTCCCCATGCTGGCGGTGGTCGTTTGGCTCACCGGTGTGCTCTCGAAGCAGCTCGACGTCGCCGGCCTGCAGTGGGCCCTGACGGCGGTCCTCTTCGTCGCAATCGCAGGCTGGATCATCGGACGTTTTGCGGGATACGAACGCTCCACCAGCGCCCGGAACAAAGCACGCATTGCAGCCGCACTCGTCTTTCTCCTGGCAGTCGGGATCGCGTGGAACGCTTCCGGAAAAGGCGTCGCCCCCAGCTCCATCGACATCGCCGAAGTCATCGCCGGGCACCGCGCCGAGGGCAAGCATGTCTTCGTCGATTTCACGGCGGAATGGTGTCTCACCTGCAAGGTCAACAAGCGCGTCGCGATCGACACCACTGCGGTGCAGGAGGCCTTCAAGGCGAACAATGTGGAATTCGTCATCGCCGACTGGACCAACGAAGATCCCAGCATCACCAAAGTCCTCGCCGAGTTCGGCCGGTCGGGAGTGCCCTTTTATCTCCTCTATCCCGCCGACACCTCCAAACCACCCCTGCGCTTCGGCGACGGCATCCTCACTCAGGGGAATATCCTCGAGGCGATTGAGAAGCTGAAGTAACGGCGGCGGATCGGTGAATGTGGGGCAGACTTTCCTGTCTGCCGCAAGCTGCCAGGACGTGTGAGTTTTACCTTCGTCCGATCAATGGCAGACAGGAATGTCTGCCCCACATTGGGCCTCCTCACACAAACAACTCGCGTATCGCGGTCCCGCGATCAGTGATAGGGACGGGGCGGTCGCCGTCATAGAGGTCGTTATGATAATCGATCCCGAGGGCGTGATAGATCGTCGAGTGCCAGTCCGGCACGGAGATGGGCCTCTCCAGGGCGACCTTCGAAGCCTCGTCGGTTTTGCCGATCGCACCCTTGTGTTTTAATCCTCCCCCGGCCATGAGGACACTGAAGACGGAACCCTGGTGACCGCGTCCGCCGCCGCCGTCAAACGACGAAGGACGCCCGAACTCGCCGGCCACGCAGATGAGCGTTGTCTCGAGCATACCGTGGACCTCGAGATCATCCATCAGCGCACTGAGAGCCTGGTCGAGCCCTCGAATGAGCTCGTGCTGTTTTACCTGACCGTCGTTGTGAGTGTCCCATCCGGTGCCGTTGGTGAAGTTGAGGTTATCGAGGATCTCGACGAACCGCACCCCCTGCTGAATGAGCCGACGCCCGAGAAGACAACGCTGCCCGAACTCGGCACCGTAGCGCTGACGCAGTTCTTCCGGTTCGGACTTGAGATCAAATGCCTCGCTGAAAGCCCCGCTCGCGAGGGCGCTACTCTCGTCGATGAGAGCATCGTATTTCACGACCGGGTCCTCTTCGCTGCGGGTCTCGCGAACGGTCTCCCGGACCTTCCCGAGAAGCGCATCACGACGCGCCTGCCGCTCGTCAGTGATGTCGGGGGCACGAGTCAACCCGGCCGGACCTTTCTCGGTGTCGAGTAGATAAAGGTAGCTGTGTTTTGCCCCGAGGAAGCCGGCTCCGCGCGAGACACTGGGATACCCGGCGAGGACGTAGGCCGGCACCCCCTCCTGCCCCGCACCAAGCTCGTGCGAGACGACCGCCCCGATCGAGGGATAGGCGACAGTGCCGCTCACGGGCCGTCCCGTGTGCATGAAATTGACCGCCGCAGCATGCTCGTCGATGACATCGTGACTCACCGTCCGCAGGATGGTTGCCCGGTCCATGCGCTTGGCGAGTTCCGGAAGATGTTCGCAGATCTGCACTCCTGGAACCGCCGTGTCTATCGCCGGATAAGCGCTGCCCGCTTTCTTCGCCGCGGGATCGCCGAGCGGCTTGGGGTCAAACGTATCGACCTGGGCAGGACCGCCACCGAGCCAGAGAAGAATGCAGGCTTGCGCCTTTCCCATTGGAAAATCCGGCTTGTCCGCGGAGGCGAGGAGCGGTTCCACTCCGCCCAGAGCGGCGAGTGTCGCAGAGTGTTGGATAAATTTGCGGCGTTTCATAAGGTGGTCATAGTTCACGGCACGAAGCCCATCTCGGGAGAGTTCACGAGCACCCAGACGGCGTCCTCCATGCGCTCGCGCCAGTCGGCGGAGATCCATTGGGTCGCGCTCGGCCCCTTGTAGGCACGTGTTTCGATGGCGGTGGAAAATTCGTTAGCAGCGACGCTGAGGTGATTGGTCCAACTCACCTCCCGAACTTCGGGGATGTAATCGAGCTTTTGAAAGTCGGGCTGCGCGGTGGCGAGTCGAGTGTCAAACCCGGGTTGGAGCAGTTCGATAAAAGCGGCTTTTTCCTCCGCCTCGGGGAGACGGGTGAGATAGCGCAGGAAGAGATCGTCGATCAGTGCAGCGGGATCTTCGGCCTCGATCGCGAGACCGGTGAGGTCGCTGTAGTCGCTCAGGCGAGTCACCCAGATCCCCATGAGACTATTCGCGAGCATCCCCGGCTGGATCACATTCGGTTCATTGAGCCGCTCCGCAATCGGCTCGGCCCGCTCGTCCCGCCAGCCGTTGGCACTCATGATCGCGAGGATGGAGTCGGCCTTCGGCAGCGTCAGACTGGGACGATCACGATCGCTCGCAGTCGAGATCATCTGCCAGGCGCGATCAGGAAAGCCGAGGTTGAGAAAATTCTGCGCGGGGTAGATACCCTCGACGTCAAAGGTCAGTTCCTCGCTGTAGTTCGGAATTCCCGAAGCGGTCAGGAGGCTGTCGACAAGCTGCTCGGCACTAAACTTTTGACGCAGTGGCGCTTCGAAAAACCGTTCGTCGGGTGTCGCAGCCCTCGCAAAACGGGCTTCGCGGCGGTAGGCCTCGCTGTTGAGGATGAGCCGCGAGAGATGGCGCATGTCGTATCCCGAGGCGACAAACTCCCGGCTCAGAAACTCGAGCAACTCCGGGTGGCTCGGCAGATTGCCCTCCCAGTCATTGACCGGCTCTACGAATCCTTCGCCGAAGTAGCGCTTCCAGACGCGATTGACGATGACCTGCGCAAATCGCTCGTTCTCGGGCCGCACGATCTCCCGGGCGAGGTCGATCTTTTCCCCCGTCGCCTCACTCCGAATGAGACCCGGGAAAGGCCATTTCGGCGCGACAGCAGTGCCGGGCTGGAGTGTCACCTTGACGACCGAATCACTCTTGCCCTCGCGTTTGAAAAACTCCGCCGGAACCGTCGAGGTCGGCGGGAGAGTGATAGGCTTGCCTTCGAGCATTGCCGCGAGAGAGAAAAGATCCTCCTGTTTGGTGGAATGATAGGGCGAGTCGTGACATCGGGCACACTTCATCTCCACTCCGAGAAAGGCAGTCCCGATAATGTGGGCCTTGGCCGCCATCGGGACATCGTTCTCGGCGGCACGGGAGAAACCGCCCGCTCCCCCGCCGTGGATACTGCCCTGGAAGGTCACGAGATCGGCAACGAACTGATCCATCGGTTTGTTGTCGAGGAGCGCCTCGTGCAGCCAGTAGCGGAAGGGGCCCGAGTTGTTCAGGACGGGCTTGATGAGGCGCGGATTCTCGGCGAGAGCATCCTGCCAGTAGCTGACCCAGTGATCGGCATGGCGGGGATCGACGAGGAGCGCATCGATCGTCGTTGTCACCCGGGTCCCGGCGGGGAGCTTGAGAAAAGCGTGCGCCTCGTCGGGAGTGGGCAGCACGCCGACTGTGTTGAGATAAAGACGGCGCAGGAATGCGAGCGGCTCCGCCTCTGCCGGCACCTCGACCACGGCCGATCGCGAGACCCACGGCGCCCCGTCGGCGATCCAGCGGCGGGTCATCTCGACCTGCTCTTCGGTAAAGCCATGACCTTTCGGCGGCATCGCTTCGTCCTTATCGTCCGACGTGAGCCGGTAGATCAGCTCACTCTCATCGGGCTTCCCGGGGACGACGGCGGCAAGGCCGGATTCCCCTTCGGCGAGGGCGGCCTCGCGACTGTCGAGCTTCAGGCCACCCTGGGCTTTTTCGCCGTGGCAGCGGAAGCAGGTCGACTCGAGGAGGGAGACGACCTCGGCATGTTCGGGCTTCGAGATAGCGGAGTTCGCGGCCGATGCGGCGGTGGCGCGGGCAAGCTTCGCCTTGAGAAAGGCATTGATCACACCGACCGGATCAGCCGCCTTTGCCCCCTCGGGCAAGGGGACCGGCTCGAGCGTGGCGAGGTAAGCGCGGGCCTGCTCGTGTCGGGTCGAGATCTCCCCGACGAGGGCGGCGACAGCCGTGCGTCTCCGCTCCGTATCGAGTGTGGTGAAAAAGTCGCGCTGACTCCGGTTCAGCGTGGCGAAGGCCTCCGTCGTGAAGGGCACCGACTCCGCTTTTCCAGCCGCGAGCAGCTGCCACGAGCCGCCCTCGTTCGGGTCGAGCGCGACGAGGAATTCGTTCACACTGAGACGGCGGCTCGAGTTCCCGATGAGCGCTTCGGCGACGATCAGCCGCGATCCCCCGCCCTCGATCTCGATCGTGACCTCCTGCGTGCCCATGCGAAGACGCGGGTAGGCGGGACGCTCTGCGGGTTGCGACCGCATCTCTCCGTGGGCGCTCCCGCTGATGTTAAAGGCTTTGATCGACGCGACTTCTTTTCCATCGACGGTGAGCCGGCTCAATCCCGGGGCACGGAGGAGGAGAGTGTGTTTCCCCTCGGGCAACTCAACGCGGGAGGCAAAGCGGACGTGGAGCGGCAGCCGGCGATCAAGTCGCGAGCCGCGCTCGTTGTAGCGATGCGGCAGCGAGGTCAGGGAATAGGCGGTGAGGGGGAAAATCTCGTCGGGCGCCCGGTCGAGATCGGGCCACTCGGTCGTCAGTCCGCCCGTCTCGCGGATCTCGACGAGGACATCATTTTCACCCACTTTCGTCAGTTGCGGAGCCATCGGCTCGGGGATGACGCGCTCGTAACGCTCCGCGATGCGCTTCGCCGGGAGCGCCCTGCGGTGGATCGCGATCCCATCAATGGCCCCGTGAAAGCTGTTCGACGGAGCCCCGCCGCGCGACGATCCGATAATGACGACATCCTCATCGACGACCGGAGGCTGCACCGTTTCCCCGCCCATGTCCCACTTGCCCGTAGTCGGCTTGCCATCGACGTAACCCTTGATGCTTTTGACCTCACCGAAGGTGTAAGTCACCGCGAGATGATGCCATTTTCCGTCGGCGGTGATGCCCGCGCTCGAAGTCCAGCGATGGTAGTCGCCCTTGTGATCGCCGCCGGGGCGACTGCGGAAGAGAAAACTCAACTTCGACGATCCGCCCGAGTCCACGAGGCGCAGCGCCCAGTTTTGATTGACCCCGCTCGAGGTGCTGCGGCCCTTTCCGATGAGGTAGACATTTCCCCCGCTGTCGATCTTGTCGATCCGCGCCCACGTCTCGATCGTAATCGTGTCGCCCTGATCAAAGCGCAGCTCAGGACGGTCCGCGACCTCGATGCGCCCGCCGTCGCCATGGAAAAGTATGCCCTGATTTTTCTCCGGGAGCGTGTGCGAGTCGCGCTTCGTCGGTCCGGACACGAACTCCACTTTACCGATCGCCCCGCTGAGATCCGCCGCCTCCTCAAAATGCCACGCCGCGGCAGGGAGATCCGCCTTGATCTGCTCGATCGCATCCTCCGCCATCAGGACAGGACCGAATCCCACGACGAGCACGGGGACAATCCACCCGAAGAGGGCCGACCCGGCGATCTTTCTACCGCATGCCGATGGATAAGCTAGAGAGAAGCGCATGGTCGCACTTTAGCACGGAAGCAAGGCGTCGCGGACCACGAATCCGTCACGTGAATGCGGACTTTGCGAGCGCGTCGTCTCTGCCCGCATCCGCGACGAATGGCGGGAGAAACAAACGATGGAGCAGCTCAGTAGAAATGGTTGACCATGAATCGTATTTTGGGCACGCATCCCTTCCATGAACCCGTTCGGGCACTTCCTCCCCCGCCCCCCCCCTCCATCCCCGCCCCTCCGGTGGGGATGGAGGGGAAGGGCTGAAAAAGGGAATCCAGGCAATAATCAGTAGTCGTTAGTCTACTGGCAGCCAATCAGTCGGGCGACGGGACCATCTCATGGTTTCGAGGGGGCGGAAGATTGGGCCGCGGCGGATTCCGCGAGGGGTTCGTAATATTCGAGGTAGCCGATCATCATTTCGTCATCGGATTGCTGGCCCCATTTCACGAGCTTGGTCGGGTCGGGATTGGCCTGGTTGCCAGCGCTGTTGTCATACCAGGCGGTGGCCCTCATCTTCGTGCCGCGGGGCACGAAGAGCGGTTCCTTGAGCCGGTAATAGAGCTGCCAGTTGAAGTCGTAATTCGGCACGTCGAGAATGGTCTCGGCCGACCCGTCCGGATTGATGATCTCGTATCGGAATGCCTTGCCCCGCAGATGCATGTGGGGGAGAAAACCCATCACCGTCATGTCAGTCGGCGCGGGGCGCTCGGCGGTCTCCTCGTGATTAGCGGCACCGGGCGGGATCGCGATTCGAGTATTCGGCACGCTGGCGACTTTCACCTCATACCGGGGCGGGCTTTCGGCAAAGCGGAATCCGATTCGGGAGAGATCCTCGGTAGCGGTCCCGTTAGGCGTGTAGTGAACCTGGAATCTCAGCTTGGCTCCAGCGGGCAGGCGCTTGGCGAAACCTGGCGGATACATCGCGCTGCTCGTGCCCGGCACGTAAAGGGCGAAATATCCGCCGACCTCGCTGAAACGTTCTCCCAAATTGTTGGGATCCTGAGCAAACACGATGATGTGGTGGACCACCTCCCGGGCGCCGGGCAGGACCTCGAATCCCTGGACCCACTTGTCCTCGGTGAAGTGGGTTGGGATTGTGACATTCACGTAAGGCATCTTGCCCTCCGCCTTGATCGGGACGGCTTTGTCGAAGGCAAACTCGGCATCAGGCTTGCCGTGGAGCCAGCCGCCATTGGGAAAGCGGAGCGGCAGCGGGGCGTCCGATTCGGCGCCCATCGGACGATCGGACGAGCCCAACCAAGCGAGCAAGTCGCCTTTGTCGGCGGCGGAAAGCGACCGGTCATTGGCCCAGGGACTCGGTTCTCCCGGAGCGGGCGGCGCGGCGGACCACGGGGGCATGGTGCCCTCTTCGATGACGCGGCGGATCACTTTGGCGCGGTCGTCCACTTCCGCGAAATCGTCCAGGGCGAAGGGTGCGATGCCGTTCTCGTGATGACACTCCACGCAGTTCTGCTGGAGGATTCGGGAAACGTCGCGGTGCCACGTAAGGTCGGTAGGTTTTCCCGCCGCGACGGCCTTGGCATCGAGATCCAATTCGCAGCCGGGAGGATCGGTCGCGGCGATAGCGGGCCGCTCGCCGGCGGTCTGCGCCTCCATGGCGTCGAGGAGGTAGGAAATCCGGGGAGCGTCGAGGCTGTAGTCGACCCCGTATTGGTCATCGAGAGCCCCGCGATAGATCAGGGTGCGATGGGAATCGATCAGGAAGACCTCAGTGGTGGTGCGGGCGCCGAGCGCTGTGGCGAGGGCCTTCCCGGAATCATGGACGTAGGGAGCGGAAAAAACCTGAGAGGCAATGGCCTTTCGGATGTCGTCCTCTGACTCGCTGGCGAAGGGATTCACCAGGAGCAGCTGGAAACCCTTTTCCGTGAGGGTCTTTTCGAGGCGGGCCAGCGAAGGGGCATAGCGCAAGCTGACGGGACAACTGGTGCTGGTCATGGCAACGACCACGCCATTCTTTCCGAGAGAAGCAGCGAGAGTAGAGGCCTTTCCATCGATCGGGGTGTAGGCGAAATCCGGAATCTGCCGACCCACGCCGACGTCGCCCGGTTTGGCGATCGTGGGGCCGCTGGTTCGAACCGGCCGAGGCGGCTCGGTCGCAGCCGGGATATTTCCGAGAATCCCTCGAACCACGTCGAGAGCGGTGCGGGCCTCCTCCAATTTCACCGATCCGTCTCCGTCGCGGTCGAGCAGGGCGAACAATCCTGGCGTGGAGACTTCGGACTTGGTGAGAACGCCGTCGCCATTTTTGTCGGCCTTCGCAAACAGTTCATCCCCGCTGCCTTTCAAGGCGCCGAGTTCCCTGACAGCCGGATTCCCGGCAGCTTCGGGCGCGAGATTGCCAAAGGCCGCACGGGTTTCCTCGATCGTGATGGTCCCGTCGCCATTTCCGTCGAAGCGCTTGAACAGCCCGGCTTGGGGCAGTTCCTCCCGGGTGACTTTGCCGTCGCCATTCCGGTCGGCCCGTTTGAAGGCGAGATCGGCAGCGACACTGCTTTGGGCGGGCGATCCGGAGATCGATACCAGCAGGGAGCCGGCGCAGACGAGGGCGAAGGTGAGCGAACGGTGTTTCATTGGAGATGCAATCAGGACGATCCTGCAGGGTATCTCATTAGACCTCCGGGGCGACCCGTCGGTTACAAGAAATCGGGGTCCCTCCGCGTGAGCCGATCCGATGGCGCCTGAAAACGCAAGCCGCGTCTCACTTGGCGATGGTCTTCCAGGTTCCCCCCGTGGCATCGGCAATGTCCGTGAAAACGGGGCCAGGGAAGAATGGCGCGGGAACCAAAATCAGATCTCCCCGCCCATCCCCCCCGCTGGCGCACAACGAACCCGACCCGAGAGCTACGGACTCCCAAGCGGGGACACCCTCATGTCGATTGTTTTCCCGGGAAGCCTCGTTATCGAATCGGGAAAACGGTGGCCCTTCCCGTGGCGCTATTTTTCATCCTCGGAATTTCGTTCAGCCGACTCTACCTCGGCTACCATGATCTTGAAAATGTTCTCGGAGGTGCCCTCGTCGGCACCCTTCTACTCTCCGCGCGCCTCCTCCAGAAACGAAGCCGCCGCGGTTGCGGGGGGCGATGGAGCCTCGCTGCTCTTTTTCTTTTTCCCGCAGCGCTGATTTTGCTCAGACCCGGCGATGGGGCCGGCGGCAAGGCGTTCTTCGTGGCGGGCTTCTACCTTGCCTGGCTGGTCGGGAGGCAATTGGAGAAATCGCGAGTTTTGTTTGAGCCGGCGATCGGTTGGAACCGGATCTCGGGAAGCCCCGCCGGTTTTATCATCCTCATCCTGTTTGCTCACGTGTTTCGCTACCTCCTCATAAAGGCGGGACTCACCGGGAATGCGGCACCATTTTTTGGAGGTGCCTCGATCGGTTTCGCGACGACCGTGTTGGTGCCATGGATCTTGATACGGCTCTGGCTGTTTCGACGATCAAACTCCCGAGCCACGTCCGGCCCGATGGCCCCGTAATCGGGATCTTTTTGGCGCGGATAGAACGCTCGTCGCAAGGTAGCGGAGCTCGGCCCGAGCGACCGGTTGGGCGGCCAACAATTCCGGGGTCATTTCCAGTACGGGGGAGCCAATTCCGAATCTAACAATCACCCCGCCCCCGCCCTCCCCAACGATTCCCTCTCCCGCAACCGCTCCCTGTGGCCCCTTTCATTCTCAGGGGTCGGAATCTCTTTTGTGGGGTTGCGGATGATAGAAAGGTGACCGTAGCCAAACGGCGCGCGAAAGGGCAATCCACCCTCTTCGCGCTCAGCTCGCGAAAGGGCCAGCCACGGGGAGCCGAATCAGTGAACAATGAACTTTGCTGACACGGCTTCCGCCCGTTCCGGACCTCAGTTTCTTTTGAAGGAAAGTCCGGGATCGCCCACCGGGCTACCCGAGAGGACGAATAGGAGGGCATCCCCGTCGAGAGAGACGTCGGCCACCATCTGTACGTCGTCGTCGTTGGCGAGGACGAGCTGGCCCTCCTCATCGATCGACCAGTCTCCATCCAGAACTTTGCCGTCGGTAGCTCCTTCGAAGTTCCATGTGAAGGTCCCGGCCGAATCGAGGGCCATGGTGATGGCTTTGCCATCGGCGGAAGCTGATTCCCATGATCCTTCGATATCCGTGGGATCGATGACCTCAACGACGACATCGGATGCCGGTTCGGGAAGATCGGTGAGTGATTCGGTTTCGGTCGTCTCGTCATCGTCGCTTGACGTGGAACTCGCGGCTAGGTTCCGCAATTGCCCGGCGACGGTGTCGGCGGGCTGCAGGGTCGTGACACGGTCGAACATGGCGTAGGCGTCGTCGATGAAACCGGCGACCATGTAATGGTATCCGAGGAGAAAATACGAACCGGCCGATTCGGGGCTGTTTTCCACGTAGCCTTCGAGTTTGCGCAATTGACCGGTGTAGACTTCTCCGTCGGGGTAGAAAGCCGACATCGTCGACCAGTCCCAACCGGGACCTGAGGCGAGGACGGGATTCAGAACCCCTGCAGCGTCGTCGTAACGGCCGAGGGCGAATAGGCAAAGGGCGCGGAATTCGTGAAGAGTCGAATCGCCGGGGGCATAGGAAATCGCCTCGTCGGTTGATTTGAGGGCGGCGAGGAAATCAGAATTGTCAAATTCGCGGCGAGCCTGATCAATTGCCGCAGACGATTTCTCCTGCGAAGTGAGGGCGGCTTCCTCCTCTTCGGGGATCTCCCTCGCTGCCACGACCGAGAGCGACTGAGTGTAGTTGATCACCGTGGTCCGTGTTTGCACCGGAGGGGCCTGATAAGGATTGTGATAGCTGTTGTTTCCGGTGTCATAGGCGAGACTGCCAAGGGACCAGGCCGCGACGCCCCATGCGAGGATGTCCCCTGCGTCGTTATTGTTGTTGTATCGATAGGAGGAATAGCCGGGGGGGTAGTTGACGCTCCGGGCGTAGGAAGGCCGATGGTATTGCCTCCATCCCCGGTTCCAACCATAGTTCCAACTGCCCTGGTGCCAATTGTGGTAGGTCGAGGCAGACCACCAGGGACGCGCTCCCCAGGAGGAGGGTCGGTAGGCGTAGTTGACCGATCGCTGGAAGTTGCGACCGATGGCGCCTGTGCGGACGGAATCTAACAGGAAATCCCTATTCGTTCAGGTCAACGCACCAACCGAACCAACCTTACCGGTCGCAAGTGTCTTGATCTTCTTGCCTTCAAAGGCCAATCTCCTTCAATTAGCCAGAGTTCCCGTAAATCCAGGCTCTTCACCTGCACTGCATACCCTCTCTTTTCGCCTCTGAACCGGGGGCAACTCTCCGGCCGCCTACCCAACCATGCGTATCCTCATCGTCGAAGACGAGCCGAAAACGGCTTCATTGCTCCGCAACGCCCTCAGCAGCGAAGGTTTCGTCGTCGTCACCGAGGATGACGGGGAAGCGGGTCTGGCGGCTGCCATGGGTGATGGCTTCGATGCTCTACTCGTCGACATCATGCTGCCAAAGCGCGATGGACTCAGCCTCGTTCGCGAGCTGCGTGCGGGGGGCAAAACCACGCCTGTGCTGATGCTCTCGGCAAGGGGTGACGTGGAGGAACGAGTCGAGGGACTCGATGCCGGGGCCGACGATTACCTGCCAAAACCCTTCGCCACGTCCGAGCTGATGGCGCGGCTACGCTCTATCCTGCGACGCAATCGCCCGCAGAAGCACGACCCTATCCTGCTCGCCAACCTGGCCTTCGACCCCGCGACACGGGAGGTGCGGCGCGACGGAAAGCGCCTCGAACTGTCCGCCCGCGAGAGCCTCCTCCTCGAATGCCTCCTCCGTGCGGAAGGGCGGGTCGTGAGTCGGCGCGAGATCATCAGCGCGGTCTGGGAATACGATTTTGATCCGGGAACCAATCTCGTCGAAGTCTATATCCGCCGCCTTCGGGAAAAGATCGACCGTGATCTTCCGCCCGCGTTGATCCAGACGGTGCGCGGTCTCGGATATGCCATGCGGATTCAATCATGACGCTGCGCCATCGCATCCTCTTCTATTACTCGGTCACCCTCGCCTTTTCCCTGGTGATCGTGGGCTACTGGAGCTGGTTCGAATTCACCGAGCAGCGCGACGAGGCACTCAGCGGAGGCGCCGAGGCGGTTTTAAAACATGATCCGCTCGAAGAGTCCTTCGAGATCATCCTTTACGGGGGAGTCCCCGCCATTCTCCTCGGAATCCTCGGCGGTGTTCTGCTCATGCGTCGCGCCCTGCGCCCCATCGAGGAACTGACGGAAGCGCTGGAGAAAACCGACGTGACCAACCTCTCCGATCCCGTCCCCCGCAGCGGCAACGGAGATGAGCTGGACCGCATGGCCGCCGTCTTCAACCGGATGAAGGAGCGGCTCGGCCTTTCCTTCACCCAGACCCGCGAGTTCACCCTCAATGCCTCGCACGAACTGAAAACCCCGCTCACCATCCTTCACAGCACCCTCGAGCAGACCATCACCTCCGGGGAAACGAGCGAGGGGGAGCGCGACCGGGCCGCCACTTTGCTCGAGGAGGTGCAGCGACTCTCCTCGATCGTCGGCCAGCTCTCCTTTCTCGCCCGGGCTGATGCGGGTCTCATCCACGTCTCGATGGAGCCGGTCGCCCTCCACGATCTCGTGCAGGACCTCGCCGAAGAGACGGCCATCCTCGCGAGCGGTCCACTCATCACCGTCCACCTCGGCGAGTGTCAGCAGGTGGAGGTCCACGGTGACAAGATGCGCCTACGACAACTCCTTCTCAACCTGGCGGACAATGCGGTGAAATACAATGATCCGGAAGGTCGGATCGAACTCTCGCTCCGGCGCCTTGGAGATCGTGTCGTGTTCTCCATGGCCAATGCCGGTCCGGCCCTCGCCCCCGAGTTCCGGCCAAGAGTTTTTGAGCGCTTTTTTCGCGGCGACCCGGCCCACAACGGGCGCATCGAAGGCTGCGGGCTCGGGCTCAGCATTGCCCGATCAATCGTCGAGGCCCATCAGGGCGATATCCGCTTCGAGGTTCGCGCCGATGGATTCACCGAGGTAACGGTTGAGCTCCCGACTCTTCCGCCGGCCTGAGTGAGGGAAAATGAAAAGACTGTCATCTTCCGCGGGCTGCCTTGACTTGACCCGTGGCCTGTCCGTGACTCGCCTGTTCAGGGTCTGCCATGAGAGTCACCGCGCATCAATTTATTCCCCTCGCCGCCGCCTTGCTTGCGGCCTGCGCTCAATTCGAGGAGAAGCCACTCTCGGCGGAGGCGACCGGGGCGGCTTTCTCCGAGCGCTCGCTCAGTGATCCCGGACTCGTTTGCTTTCTGAAACAGGAAGGCGCCTCATCCGGTTCGTGGACTCTAGACCGGCTTGCCCTCGCCGCCGCGTATTTCCACGGTGATGTCGCCCTTGCCATCGCCGAAGCGGACGAGGTCTCGGCCGCCATCACGACCGCTCGCCAGCGGCCGAATCCAGTCTTCACCTTCGCCCCGCAATGGGTCAGTAGCCCGGTTGCGTTTACCCCCTGGTTTTTCGCCCCGAGTATCGCCCTCCCGATCGAAACCGCCCACAAAAGAGGCTATCGCATCGAACAGGCCGAGGCCCTCGCGGACGCCGCCCGCTGGCGGATCTCGGCCCGCGCCTGGGCAGCCCGCTCGAGAGTGCGTGTCGCCATGCTCGAATGGTATGGGGCGAAAGAAAATACTCGCCTGCTCCAGCGAGAGGAGAGTCTTAATCAGGAGGTGATCGCCAAACTGGAGGCGCAAATGGAAGCCGGAGACATCTCCCCGCCGGAGATCAGCCAGGCCCGTCTCATGCTCAACCGGACCCGCCTCTCGCTTCAGGACGCTCGCAGGCTGGGGACCATGGCCGAGGCGAGACTCGCCGCCGCCGTCGGAGTTCCCCTTTCCCAACTCGCCTCAGCTCCGCTCGATTTCTCCGTCTTTGATCGCCTCCCCGGAACCGTTTCCTCCGAAATTCGACGGGTTGCCTTGACCCAAAGGGCCGACTTGATCGCCCTGCTCGGCGAATATGTCGCGGCAGAGTCGGCGCTGAAACTGGAACTGGCAAAACAGTATCCGGACCTGACCCTGCGACCCGGTTACGACTACAACTCGGGCCAGAACCGCTGGCAACTCGGTTTTGTCTTCGAGCTTCCGCTCAATCAGAATCGCGGCCCCATTGCCCAGGCTGAAGCCAAAAGGGTCACGGCGGAAAAGCGCTTCCTCGCGCAGCAGAATCAAATCGAAGGCGAGATCGACATCGCCCTCGCCGGATACGAGGCCTCGCGTGCCAAGGCCCGCATCGCAGGCCAACTCGCCGCAGAATCCGAGGCAGCCATCGATGCGACCCGACGCGGCATTGAAGCCGGCCAACTCACCAGTATCGAACTCGCACGTCGTCAGCTCGAAGCGAGCGCGGCCAGTGCAGCGGTGATCTCGGCAAAGATCGAAGCGCAGATGGCCGCCGGTGCCCTTGAGGACGCGATTCATGCTCCCCTGCGCTGAGCTTGCCTTTGACCCCCTCCCACGACCATGAAGACAAGCTTTCTAATCCTCCTGACCTGTGTCCTGATCCTGATGCCGGCCGCTGCCGCAGATTCCGGAGGCGGCGCACCCGCCACGATCACGAAAGAGGGTGACCTGGTCATTCTTACCCTCACACCTGCGGCGGAAGCTCATCTCCGCCTCAAGGTCGTTCCGGTGGAAAGACGCACCGTTCCCTCGGTTCGTCTCTTTCCCGGCGAAGTCGTCACTCCGCTCTCTTCCGGGGAGGGGACGATCGCCCCCGTGATCGGCGGAACCCTTGATGAATTGCTGCGCCTCGCGGATCTCCAGGCGACCGCCGACGGTCGCATTCTTCAGGCACAAGTGCAGGTCGATGCGGCAAAGATCCAGCTTGAACGCGCAAAGAAAATGTTCGGCGCCGAGGTCGGCAGCGAACGCGGAGTCGATGAGGCGGCCACTTCCCTCGCCCTCGCCGACGCAGCCATGACCACCGCAATCGCCCAACGGGATCTCCTCGGGGCGACCATGAATCAAGCGGGAGCAAAGGGAGAGCGCTGGGTGAGAGTCGCCGTCTACAGCGGTGAAGCGCCAAAGCTGGACGACAAAGCCGAGGCCCGCATCAGTCCGCTGGGGGCCCCTGCCACGGTCTACACGGCAAAACCGGTCGAGGGCCCATCCACCGCCAACACCCTCAACAGCACGCTCGATTGGTACTACGCATTGCCGGAAAAAGGGCAACTCCGACCCGGTGAGCGAGTCTCCGTCGAGATTCCCACCCTCGAGGGACAGCTCGAAAGGCTCGTCGTCCCTTTCAATGCCGTCCTCCACGACATCCAGGGCGGGCAATGGGTCTACGAGCAAAGCACGCCGCACACTTACACCCGGAGGCGGATTCAGGTGGAACGCCTCGCCGGCACCGATGCCGTCCTCGCGAGCGGCCCGCCCGCCGGCACCATGGTCGTCACCGATGGTTCCGCCGAACTCTTTGGAACAGAGTTCATGACCGGCAAGTAACCACCAGAATCCGCAAACCATGCTGAACTCCATCGTCAACTGGGCGCTGAACATGCGGGTCCTCGTCGTGGCCGTCGCAGGTGCCCTGCTCTTCGTCGGCATCAATGCGACCCGGAACGCGCCGCTCGATGTCTTCCCCGAATTCGCCCCTCCTCTCGTCGAGGTGCAAACGGAAGCGCCGGGACTCTCGACAGAAGAAGTCGACGCCCTCGTCACGGTACCGCTCGAAAACTCTCTCAACGGAATCCCTTTTCTTAAGACGATCCGTTCCAAATCGGTCCTCGGGCTATCCTCCGTCGTGATGATCTTCAACACGGGAACGGACATCCTCAAGGCGCGCCAACTCGTGCAGGAGAGGCTCAACCTTGCCCAGAGCCGTCTCCCCGCTGTCGTCAAGCCACCGGTCCTGATGTCCCCCTACTCGTCGTTGAGCCGCGTGCTCAAGGTGGGGCTCAGCTCGAAGACACTCGACCAGATGGCGCTGAGTGAAATCGCCCTCTGGACGATGCGTCCGCGACTCATGTCGGTCCCCGGTGTGGCCAATGTCGCGATCTGGGGACAGCGGGACAAGCAGTATCAGGTCCTCGTCGATCCGCAAAAGCTCCGCGCCGCCGGGGTCACCCTCGATGCCATCACACGGGCGGCCGGGGATGCCGCCGTGATCAGTGCCGGCGGATTCATCGACACCCCTAACATGCGTCTCAGCGTCGCTCAGCAGGCTCTCATCGACACGCCGGAGGACCTTGCCCGGACTGTGGTTGAGTTCCGCAACGGCACCCCGATCCGGCTGGGGGACGTCGCCGAAGTCAAAATCGGTCACCCTTCCCTCATCGGCGATGCGGTCATCAACGACGGCGACGGCATTCTTCTCATCGTGGAAAAACAACCGTGGGGAAACACCCTCGACGTCACCACCGGAGTAGAGAAGATGCTCGAGGAATTGAAACCCGGCCTCCCCGACGTTCTCATCGACAGCACCATTTTCCGCCCCGCGACATTCATCCAACTGTCCATCGATCACCTCACCGAGGCCCTCTGGCTCGGCTGTCTTCTCGTGGTCGTGGTCCTCGCTCTCTTCCTCGGAGACTGGCGCACCACCGTCATCAGCATCACTGCGATTCCGCTTTCCCTCGCCATCGCCCTGCTCCTCCTCCGCTGGCGCGGCGAAACGATCAACACGATGATCCTCGCCGGCCTCATCATCGCCCTCGGCGAGGTGGTTGACGACGCCATCATCGACGTGGAAAATATCCTCCGCCGCCTCCGCCAAAATGCCGCGCTGCCAGCCCCTCGCCCGAAGCTGCAGGTCGTCCTCGAGGCCTCGATCGAGGTGAGGAGCGCGGTCGTCTACGCCAGCGTCATCATCGTGCTGGTTTTTGTTCCGGTCTTTTTCCTTCCGGGACTGGCGGGGACCTTTTTCCGACCGCTCGCGCTTTCCTATATTCTCGCAATCAGCGCCTCGCTCGCGGTCGCTCTGACTCTCACCCCGGCGCTGAGCATGATGCTCCTGAAGGTCGATCCGGGAGAGCATCGGGACGCGCCGCTCTCGCGCTGGGTGAAATCGATTTACCGAAATCTCCTTCCGTTTTTCGCGAGAAGACCATTCGCGGCCATCGCCTTCCTCGTCCTTGCCTTCGCCGCGACCGGATGGGTCTGGCACAGTCAGTTAAAGGAGGAATTTCTCCCGAGTTTCAAAGAGCGCGACTTTCTCATGCACTGGCTTGAAAAGCCCAACACGAGCGTCGAGGCCAGCAAGCGCATCACCATCGCAGCCGCGACCGATTTGCTGAAGGTGCCCGGTGTGCGCAACCAGGGTGCCCACATCGGACGCGCCGAAGTGGCCGACGAAGTCGTCGGACCCGACTTCACCGAATTGTGGATCAGCCTCGATCCCGAGGCGGAGTATGACGAAACGATCAGGAAGGTCCAGGGGGTCGTCGATGGATATCCCGGTCTCACCCGGGATCTCCTCACTTTCCTGCGGGAGCGGATCAAGGAAGTCCTCACCGGAGCCAGCGCCAGTATCGTCGTGCGGATCTTTGGTCCCGAACTCGACCAACTCCGCGATCAGGCGACCGAGGTGGGTGATGCGCTCAAGGACATCCCCGGAGTCAGCGCCCTGAAGGTCGAGTCGCAGGTTCTCGTGCCGCAGATCACGGTCAAGCTCCGACCCGACCAGGCGGCCCTGCATGGCCTCACGGCGGGACAAGTGCGACATTCCGTCACCACGCTCATCAGTGGACGAAAAGTCGGTGAAGTCTACCAGAACCAGCGGGTTCACGACGTCACCGTCTGGAGCGTCCCCTCGGTCCGGGCGGATTACACGACCCTTCGCGATCTCCTCATTGAGACACCATCCGGCGGCCATGTCCGCCTCGCCGACGTCGCCGAGCTCGCCATCGTTCCCACCCCGAACGCGATCAAACGCGAGGGCGCTTCCCGCCGCATCGATGTCACCTGCAACGTCAGCGGACGCGCCCTCGGCGACGTCGCCCGGGAGGTCGAAGAACGCATCGCCGGCCTCACCTTCGCCCCCGGCTACCACCCCGAGATTCTCGGAGAATGGGCCGAGCGGCAGGCGGCCCAGAGTCGCCTCGGCTGGCTCTCGCTCGCCTCTTTCGCGGGCATCCTCGTGATCTTGTTCGCCGATTTCCAGACGCCTCGACTCGTTCTACTCATCACGCTTACCCTTCCTTTCGCCCTTATCGGAGGCGTGATGGCAGCCTGGCTCAGCGGCGGTATCCTCTCACTCGGTTCACTGGTCGGCTTTGTCACCGTGCTAGGCATCGCGGCCCGAAACGGCATCCTCCTCGTCAGTCATTACCGTCACCTCCAGACAGAAGAAGGCCAGGCCTTCGGGCTCGACCTCATCCTGCGCGGCAGCGAGGAGCGGCTCATCCCCATTCTCATGACCGCCGCCACCGCGGCGCTGGCCCTGCTCCCCCTCGTCCTCAAAGGCGACGTGCCGGGCAATGAGATCGAGCGCCCCCTCGCCCTCGTCATTCTCGGCGGCCTCGTCACGAGCACTTTGTTGAATCTTTTCCTGCTTCCTTCTCTTTACGCGAGGTTCGGTTCGAGCCGGGGTTGAGGGACCTCGTGGAACGGTGGAAACTTTACGTTTTCGCGGCGGCGATCTTTGCCGGGCTCACCTCGGTGGTCGCGAAGGCGGGACCTTCAAGAAAAAAAGCGCCTCACACCACTGAGGGTGCGAGGCGCCTTTAAGTATCTCCCGCCTGTGCCGTCTCCCGATCTAGAGGCGCACGTTCCCGTCACTCAACAGGGTGGGGGCCGCTCATCGACTTTTGCCTTCCAGCGAAGGCCTGACAGCCGAAGATTTGCTAAGCCCCCAATAACGTATCAAGGGTCCGGGCCTGTATTTGATGGATAATGGTCGAACACTGCAGGAAAAGTCTGAAAATTTCGCGGGTTGGGGTTGGTCTCTTCAATCAATCACCTGAAGTCTACGTGTAATCCCGATTTAAGGGAATCCAAAAGTTTCGCGTGGGCCGTTTCGACCTCATGAGACTCCAGGGTGCGGTCCGGAGAACGATACAAAATCGAGTAGGCGAGCGACTTCTTATCCTTCGCAAGTTTCACGCCCTCAGGATCTTCGAAGAGGTCAAAGAGCTCGAAGGACTGGAGGAGCGGCTCCTGATGGGCGATGATGAAGGCCGCGACGGTGCCGGCGGGCAGATCCCCGGGCACGAGCATCGCGACATCGCGCGAACTGCCGGGAAACTTGGGCAAATCGGCGTGAGCCGGATCTGCCTTGCGGGCGGCCATCAGCTTTTTCACATTCATCTCGGCGACGAGCACGGGAGCATCGATGTCGAGCTCGCGGGCGCGGGCGGGAGGCACGATGCCGACGAGTCCGAGCTTGGCGGCCTTTTTCCCCTCTCCGATCTCGATGCTGCACGCGCAGAGGAGACGCGGATCATCGACGGGGACGAAGTTCAGCCCCGACGGACAGATCTGCTCGAGAACGCCGCGCAGATCGTGGAGGTCGAGCGCGCCCGGCTTGCCGTCGGCCCAGCTGCGTTGGACGCGCGCTCCGGTCATGAGCAGGGCGAGATGCTCGTGCTCGATCTCGTCCCCTTTCGGCGGAGCGGTGAAGACACGACCCGATTCGAAAAGACGGAGGTCGTGCCGACCGAAGCGTTGATTCCGCGAAGCCGAGGCGAGCAGCCCGGGGATGAGGCCGGGGCGCAGGTAATCCTGCTCGTCATTGAGCGGATTTTTCAAACGCACGGGGCTCATGCCGCGATGGGTCGTCGCGAGGTCGTCGGCGAGCTGGGCGGCGGAGATGAGCTTGAGATTGCGCGTCTCGTAGAACCCGAGGCTGGCGAGGCGATCCTGGAGAGCCCGCATGAAGTCGTAGGCCTCGTCCGCCTTCGAAGCGGCCGAGAAGGTCGCCCGCGTGTGCGACGGCACATTGTCCAGCCCGTAAACCCGCGCGACTTCCTCCACGAGATCGATGGGGCGGAGGAGATCGAGGCGATAGCTGGGAATCTCCCAGACTCCGCCCGCTTTTTTCAATCCGAGCGAGGTGAGGATACCGTCTATGATCTCGTCGGTGAGGGGAGCACCGATGACGGCGCGGCAGTAGTCATTGTCGAGGGCGACGGGCTTCGGGCCGGCCGGTACGGTCCCGGCGACGAGCAGTTCGGGATCAACGGTGCCTCCGGCGAGATCGAGGATGAGTTTCACCGCAAAGTCCGAGATGCCCGCGACTTGGAGCGGATCGACACCGCGCTCGAAGCGGTAGCTCGAGTCCGAGTGGATCCCGAGGCGGCGTCCCGTCCGGCGCACTGCTGCGGGAGTGAAATAAGCGGCTTCGAGGAGAACGTCGGTCGTCGTCTCCGTCACGCCGCTGTCCTCGCCGCCCATCACTCCGCCGATCGCTACGGCTTTGGTGCGATCCGCGATGACGAGATCGTCGGCACTCAGGTCGTATTCTTCGCCATCGAGAGCGAGAAATTTCTCCCCGTCCACCGCCGCACGCACGACGATGCCGCTGTCGAGCTTCGCGCGGTCAAAGGCGTGGAGCGGCTGGCCGGTCTCCATCAGCACGTAGTTCGTGATGTCGACGATGTTATTAATGGGACGCAGCCCGATGGACTCGAGCTTTGCCTTGAGCCAGGCGGGCGACTCCGTCACCGTGACCCCGCGGATGATACGGGCGGTGTAGTAAGGGCATGTGTCCGAGGAAAGGGCGATCTCGTCCGCCGTCGCCGCCTTCACCGGAGTCGTCGAGACCCCGTGATGCGCGAGTCCCGCGAGCGGCCTCTTCGCGAGCGCGGCGAGCTCCCGCGCCACCCCGAGATGACTCAGGCAATCGGGACGGTTCGGCGTGATCTCGAGTTCGAAAACAGCGGGAAAGACCTCGCGCAGCGGCGTCCCGGCCGCGAGCGCGGCCGGCAGGATGAGGAGACCGTCCGCCCCCTCGCCCAGTCCGATCTCTTTTGACGAACACATCATGCCGAGGGAATCGACCCCGCGCAGTTTGCCCTCGCTGATGGCAAACGTTTTCCCGCCTCCCGCATCGAGGACACAGCCCGGAAGCGCGAGCGGGACCTTGTCTCCGACCTTATAATTTTTCGCCCCGCAAACAATCTGCCGGGGCGTGCCCGAACCGTCATCGACCTGACAGACCGACAATTTTTCCGCATCGGGATGTTTTTCGGACGAGAGCACCTCGCCGACGACAAGATGATCGGGCAGACTCTGGATGCCCTCGACCTCGATCCCCGCAAAAGTCAGCAGCTCATCGAGCCGGGACATGGAGTATTCGGAGAAATCGACATGGTCACTGAGCCATTGGAGGGAGACGTTCATGGGAAGAAGCTGTTTAGCTTTTAGCGATTTTGCTTTTTAGCTGGGGATTAGGAGGAGCGGATTTTTCTGATCAGAGCTGCGAGGATTTTTTCGGTTTCGGTGATGAGGGGAGCGATGCTTTGGTAGTCGGGCTGAGAAATGTAATCGAGACGGTGGGAGAGCGATAGTTGATAGGAAAGTTCCCGCAGAGATCCGAAGGCGATATCGAGAAACCTGACGAATTCTTTCTCTCCGTCCCGGCTGCATCCTTCGACAATGTTTGAAGGAACGGAAACTGCCGCCCTCCGAATCTGACTTTTTAGTCCGTAAATTTCTTCCGCCGGGAACCCCCGCGTGATCCGATATACCTCCAGCACCAATTCATCGGCTTTCAAAAAAGCAGTGAGCTTTGTGTGATCTCTCATTTCTTCCGGCTAAAAAGCAAAACAGCTACCCGCTAAAACGCTATCCCCGAAATTGCTCGAGAAACCGGACATCGTTCTCAATCAACAAGCGCAGGTCCGGAATGCCATACATGATCATGGCGAGGCGGTCGATGCCCATGCCGAAGGCGAAGCCGGTCACCGTGTCCGGGTCGTAGGCGGCGTCCCCGCGTTTCGCTCCGACTTCGGTGAAAACGGCCGGGTCGACCATGCCGCAACCGGCGATCTCGATCCACTTCACGGCGCGTCCGGCGGCGTGGAGCTTCAGATCGACCTCGAAGCTCGGCTCGGTGAAGGGAAAGAAATGCGGACGGAATCGCACCTCGGTCTTCGAACCGAAGATCTCGCGGAAGAAATACTCGAGCGTGCCTTTGAGGTCGGCGAGGGTCACCCCGCGGTCGACGTAGAGTCCCTCGAGCTGGTTGAAGGCGCTGAGGTGAGTCGCATCGATCTCGTCGCGGCGGAAGGCGCTACCCGGAGCGATGATGCGCACCGGCGGCACTTCTTTCTCCATCGTGCGGATCTGCACCGACGAGGTGTGGGTGCGCAGGAGTTTGCCGTTCTCAAAATAAAAGGTGTCGGTCTCGTTCCGCGCGGGGTGGTCGGCGGGGGTGTTGAGCGCGTCGAAGCAATGCCACTCAGTCTCGATCTCGGGCCCCTCAGCGAGAGCGAAGCCCATGCGGCGAAGGATGCGGACCGCTTCGTCGAGGACGAGGGTGAGCGGATGGAGCCCGCCTTTCGGGAGCGGACGGGCCGGCAGGGTGGGATCGATCGAGGAAAAAGCGGCCGCGTCACGGCGGGCGATGAGGGCCGCCGAGGTTTCCTCGAGCGCCGAGGTGATCGCGGTGCGGACTTCGTTGAGCTTCTGCCCGACGTCTTTTTTGAGATCGGCGGGGACGTCGCGCATCCCGGCACTGGCGACGGTGAGCCGTCCCTTTTTCCCGAGGAATCCCACGCGCACCTCTTCAAGGCCCGTCTCATCGGCGATGCCGCTGATCGCGGCGAGGGCTTCGGTCTGTATCGTGTCGAGCTCGGCTAGCATGGGGGTATCAACAGGGTGAGGTCAGTGAGGTAGCAGGGTAGGGTCGGTGACGGGATCGCGTTTAGTCGGGGCGGGGCTTTTCGAGGGGAAGTTGTAAGCGGCGCAGGATCGTATCCCGATCCTGTCGCAGGTCGCAACCGGCGTGGACCACGAACCCCCGAGTCTCCGGCGTGTAGAAAAGACCAAAACGGGGATTCTTCAAGACTAACCTGCGGCCCGGGCGGTCCGAACAAGACGTTTCTGAATCAAGCTTTCGGATTTCCAGGACACGAAACAGGGCGGCTCGATGGCCGGCGAGGTGTAGCATGGGCATCCTGCCCATGCACCGGCCTTTGACCGGCGTAAGCGAATGGGCTCTATCCGCTCTTCTGCGTCGCCCCCATCGAAGGCATGGGCAGGATGCCCATGCTACAGAAAACTTGGCCCATTACAAAGAAAAAGCCGGGCGCCTGCAATGCAAGACGTCCGGCCTTTCAAAGTTTATGTGATCAATCTCAGGCTGCCTGCTTCACTTTTTCCTCGAGGGCTTTCGCCGACGACTGGACAAGGGCTTTGAAGGCGTCGGCGTCCTTGATCGCGATGTCCGAGAGGACTTTGCGGTCGAGTTCGATACCGGCGGCTTTGAGCCCCTCCATAAAGCGGGAGTAGTTCATTCCGTTCAGTTTGGCAGCGGCGTTGATCCGTTGGATCCAGAGACCGCGGAAGGTGCGTTTGCGTACTTTCCGGTCACGATAGGCCCATTGCATGGCCTTGTAGACGGAGTCTTTCGCTGTACGGAACAGCTTGGAGCGTCCCCCGCGGAAGCCTTTGGCTTTCATCAGGATACGCTTGCGGCGCTTGCGGCTTGCAGGCGAGTTGGTTGCACGTGGCATGTTGTATTATCCTCTGAGTTGGTTGTTGTTTTACTTCAACTGGCTGACTCACCTTCCCATCAGGCGACGGTAGGCGTTTCCGCCGCGCCACCAGTCAGCTCAGTCGTGAACCGGATCATCCGGTTCGAGCGGTAGAGCCCTCTTGCGAATTATTTTCTGCAGAAGGGCATGTTCATCTTCACGTTCTTCTCATCTGCCGGAGAGACCAATGCGGGCTGTCCGAGACGGCGAAGACGCTTGGAACTTTTGCGCCGGTTCAGGTGTCTTTTTCCCTGTTTCCGACGTAAAATCCTACCAGTACCGGTCACCTTAAATCTTTTGGCGACCCCTTTTCGTGTTTTGGCTTTTCCAGCGACTCTTGCCATAGCGGGCCGACTCTAAGCGCGGATAAAACTTTTGCAACGGACAAAAGGCTCCCATTTTTCGATTCGGCCCGCTTTCGGGGAAATAGCCCCGAATTTCCGGAAAAGCGGCACTTCCGGGGACGGGGCTACGTTTTTTATCCTGAAACGGGCGGCGTCCGCCCCCCGCGCTTTCCTGTCGTATTTTTTGTTTCCCCCCGAGCACGGTTCCCGCTACCTTCCGGCATCCAGATATGAGCGACGACTCCCCACTCTCCGAAATCGACCCCGCGCCAACCCCGGACCTGGAGGAGGAAATGGCTGGAAAGCTCTCCTCGGCCCGAGAGATCATCGGGAAAGAGCTGCGCAAGGTCATCATCGGACAGGATGAAGTCGTCGATCAAATGCTGATCGCTCTGCTCGCGGGCGGTCACTGCCTCGTCACGGGAGCGCCCGGCCTGGCGAAGACGCTGCTTGTGAGCACGCTCGCGAAGGTCTTCGAGCTCTCGTTCAACCGCATCCAGTTCACGCCCGACCTGATGCCCTCGGACATCACCGGAACGGAGATCCTCGAAGAGACGGCCGAGGGACGCCGCGAGCTCGTCTTTAATCGCGGCCCCATTTTTGCCAACCTCATCCTCGCCGATGAGATCAACCGCACCCCGCCGAAGACTCAAGCGGCCCTGCTCGAGGCAATGCAGGAAAAGCAGGTCACTGTGGCCGGCCAGAGCCTCATCCTCGACAAGCCGTTTTTTGTCCTCGCGACGCAGAACCCGATCGAGATGGAAGGCACTTACCCGCTGCCCGAGGCGCAGTTGGACCGTTTCATGTTCAACATCGTGATCGACTACCTCAGCGAGGACGAAGAGGTCGCGGTCGTCTTGCAGACCACAGGCGCGGGGCCGGAGGAGGTGAAAGCGGTCTTCTCGGGAGCCGATCTTCTGAAATGCCATGCCGTCGTCCGCCGCGTCCCCATCGCCGAAGAAGTCATCCGCTACGCGGTGAAGCTCGCCGCGAACTCCCGCCCCGGCCAGCCGCACTCGAGCGCCTACATTAATGAGTGGGTGAACTGGGGCGCCGGAACCCGCGCCGGACAGAGCCTCGTGCTCGGCGGCAAGACCCGCGCCCTCCTCGAAGGACGCTCGCACGTGAGCTTCGACGACATCCGCGCGATGGCCGCACCGGTCCTGCGTCACCGAATCCTCACGAACTACCGCGCCGAAGCCGAGGGAATCACGGTGGAGGCGGTGATTAAGAAGCTGATGGAGATCACTTCGGAGAAGTGATTTCAATGAGCTGTTTAGCGATTAGCAGTTTTGCTTTTTAGCTGAAGAGCCAACTATGAAACCGCTAAATAGCAAAACCGCTAAATAGCAAAACCGCTAAAAAGCTAAATGGCTAAAGCAACGCTCCTCGATCCCTCCGCCCTCATGCGCGTCAAGTCGCTCGAGTTGCGGGCGCGCATGGTCATGGAGGGATTCTGGAAAGGGATCCATCGATCGCCTTATCATGGCTTCTCGGTGGAGTTCAGCGAGTATCGGCCGTATGCCCGCGGCGATGATCCGCGCTTCATCGACTGGAAGGTGATGGCACGGAGCGATCGTGCTTTTATCAAGAAATTCGAAGACGAGACGAACCTGCGCGCCCATCTCCTCCTCGATCGCAGCCGCTCGATGACGTATGGATCGGGCGGCTACACGAAGGCTGACTACGCCGCTACTTTTGCCGCTACTCTCGCCTATTTCCTGATGGGGCAGAACGATGCGGTCGGCCTGACGACCTTCGACCGCCACATCGACGAGCACATTCCCGCACGCAATCGTCCGGGGCAGTTGCGGCGGATCCTCCTCCAACTCGAGAAGGCGCCTCTCGGCGAAGGCACCGACCTCGGCGCGGCGATGAGGGGGCTGCACGAACTCATCCGCAAACGCAGCCTCGTCGTCCTGATGTCCGACCTGCTCGCCCCGCTCGAGGATCTCGAGAAGCAGATCGGCTACTTCGCGGCGGGCCGCCACGAGATCGCGGTCTTTCAATTCCTCGATCCCAGAGAGCTCGACTTCGACTTCAGCAAGGCGACCCATTTTCGCGACAGCGAGAGCAACGAAGATCTCTTTATCGATCCGGCGACGGCGCGGGGGGAGTATCTCGAGCGGCTCAATCAGCATCAGGAGGCGATTCGGAAACTCTGCGCCCGGCACGGCGCGGCCCATCGACTCGTGCCAACGAACGAGCCGCTCGAGCAAGTGCTGTTCGAGTTCGTGAATCTGCGGCGGTGAGGGGTAGGGTAGAACGCCAGCCGCACTCTAGCCCCGGGTAGTGGTGACCTCTAGGTCGCCACCGCGAATTAGGTTCAAGTGATGACCATGTATCAGCGTCCGAGATCCCGCTTGATCTCTTCCCAGGTGCATCCTGCCGAGGAATCAGCCGCCAGTTCCCGCGAGCGACGGCGGGCTTCGGAAACACCCTCGTCCTCATCAACGAGAATCCCAGGCAACGTGCACAGCAAATCCGCCGCCAAAGTGGCCCGCTGGGAATCGGTCAACTGCATGACGGATCGATGGATTTCTTCAAGCTTCATCTTAAAGATTATAGCCCACTTCGCCTGCCACGCCATCAGGATTTGAACTGACGGTCGTGTCATTTCCTCTTCTCCCTCTTCCGCAAATCCTCCCTTGTCACCGCCGCCGCATCTCCTTATCGTCTCGGAAGCCTTTTCTCCCGCCATGTCCATTCTCAATCCGCTCCAGACCGAAAAACTCACCGCTCTCGCCTCCGCCCTTATTAATCAAGAGGCCGCCCGCATCCTCGTCGAACCGCTCGAGCGCAGCTCCGGCTGCTGGTTCGGGGGCGGCAATATCATCCGCGACCGCGACGGATCGGTGCTCATTTGCGGCCGCTACCGCGTCTACGGCGATTCCCGCACCGGCGTTCACTCGGGCGAGCGCGGCAAGGAGGCTGCCATCTTCCGCGCCGCCGGATTTGATGGCGAATTTGAGAAAGTCGCGACTTTTTCCAAGTCCGATCTTTCCTACCCCGACCGCGAAGTCGTCTCAATCGAGGGCGTCGCGCTGCATCTCACCGAGGGCGGGATCGAGTTCTTTGTCTCAAGTGAAAAGGACATCCCTTACCCCGCTCTCCTCGTGGGCTACCTCAAGCCCGGGGCCGGGGTCTGGAGCATCGACCGCCTTTCCGCCCACTCGCTCCCCAATCTCGCGCCCTCGAGTCTCGAAGAGGTCATCCCCGCCGGTCTCCACGAACCGGAGCGGCTCCACACGAAAGATCCCTGGCCCTTCGACCTGCCCAACGGCGACGTCATTCTCGGCTACTGCACCCATCCCTTTTCCTGGTCGAGCAGCGGCACCGCTCTCGCCCTGCGGCGGAAAGGAAGCGCCACCTGGGAGACACTCACGAACGATCTGCTCCCGCGCGGTCCGGTCTGGGACATCGCCGCCGCCCGCGTCACCGAGCGCCTCGCCATTCCGAAGGTCGGCGTCTTTGCCGGAGATCGGGATCTCTCGCTCTACTTTTACGACAGTTGCGAAAGCCTGCGTCAGCTCGATGAAAATCCCCGCGCCGTCTCCCGCCCCCGAGGCTGGTCCTGCGAGGAGATCGGCGGCATCGCCGTCGGCGAAGACCATACCCTGACAAAGATCGAAAGCATCTCCGTGGAAGCGCCTCTTTTCCTCTCTCCCTATGGCACCGGATGCTCCCGCTACGTCGCGACCTTCGTGGACGAGAGCGGCATCTTCGCAACCTGGCAGCAGAGTCAGGATGATCTCTCCCAGCCGCTCGTCGGACATTTTCTGCCCATCGAACGAGTGAGAGAAATTCTAGCATAAATCATCGACCGCGCTCATGCCCCATGCGCCTCTCTCTCAATTCCTCCACCATCAAAACAACCCCGCTCCTCGACAAAATCCGCGTCGCGGGGGAGGCGGGTTACGCCGGGATCGAACTTTGGGCAGTCGAGCTCTATGAACATGTCGGACGCGGCGGCGAGATCTCCGACGTGGAAAAGGCGCTCGCGGATCATGGTCTGAAAGTGCCCTGTTTCATCGCGGTGCGCAACTGGGGTGAGAGCAGCGCATGGGAATACAAACTCGCGATGGACGAGGCACGGCGTCGCTTCGAACTCGCCGCCCGGCTCGGGGCCCCGCTCATGGTCTGCACTCCGCCGCTCGAGCGACCCGGGATCGAGGGCCTCCATCGCGGCTATTCCGACCTCCTCCAGATCGGTCGGGAAACGGGGGTGCGCGCGGTGCTCGAATACATCAGCTTCTTTGCCAGCCTCAACAACATCCCCGACACCGTCGCGGTGCTGGACGAGTGCGGCGATCCTGACGGATGCACCATTCTCGATTCTTTTCACAACTGGAACAATCGCACCACCCTCGACGACATCCGCGCTCTGCCGCTCGAGCGCATCGTGCATTACCACATCAACGACGCCGCTCCCGGGATCCCGAGCGGATCGCAGAAGGATCCCGACCGCGTCATGCCGGGCGACGGCGTCATTGATCTGAAGTCAGAGCTCGGCGCGCTCAGGGAAAAGGGCTACGACCGATGGATCAGCCTCGAACTTTTCAACGCGGAGTGGTGGGCGAAAGATCCCCTCGAAACCGCAAAGGTCGGGCTGGAGCGGATGCAGTCGCTCTGTGCGGAAGTCGGGTTTGAAGTCTGATTTTCACTTCTTTTGTATCGTCCTTTCATCTCCTCTTGAGGATGCTCATCAATGACGCGCAGGAGTTTGAGCACTTCGGCGTCGTCGGGATGGACAGCTTCTGGGGCGGCAGACCCGATCTCCCTTTTGCGCTCAACAAAATCACGGCGGGAAAACCCGTCATCCTCGGCTGGCACGAGCCTGACACTTTCGCCACTTACGGCGATCCCCGCATCATCCTGCAAGTCTCGGGGCACACCCATGGCGGACAAATCTGCGCTCCGATCTACGGGCCCATCCTGCTCCCCGAGTATGGTCGAAAATATCCCTACGGGCATTATCAACGCGGCGACTCCTCCCTCTTCGTGACACGCGGCATCGGCACGCTGAATCTCCCGGCACGATTCCTCTGCCCGCCCGAGGTCGTGCTGCTAAGACTGGCTGTGCTTGAGAGTGCGGCGGTTGGTCATTCTCCGGTTGGTCATTTTCCTTGACGGAGGACGTCACTTTAGCTAACCTAGCTAATCATGATTACCGTCAACATGCACGAAGCGAAGAGCCGCCTTTCCCAGTTGGTAAAAGCGATCGAGGAAGAAGGTGAGATCGTTATCCTCCAGCGTAACGGCCACCCCGTCGCTGAAATCCATCCCTACACACCGCGCCCCGTGTCTCGTGATCTCACGCCCGATCCGCGGTTGCGCCCCATCCTCACGCCGGGATACGATCCCGCCGAGCCACTCAGTGAAGAGGAGTGGCCCTCCGACTACCGATGAGACTGCTCCTCGACACCTGTGCGTTGCTCGCTCTAGCTGAGGGCACTCTACCCCGGGCCGCAGCCGAGGCCTTGGCAACCGCTGAGCAAGCGCTCATCTCCCCGGTGGTCCCGTGGGAATTGGCAATCAAGGTGAAGACCGGCAAACTCATGCTCGCCGACCCGCCGCTGTTGTGGGTAGAGAACCTCGCCGCCCGGCACCAGCTCACCCTATCTCCGGGGGGCCTCGATGCCGCCCTACTCTGCGCCGCAGCGGATCTCCCCTTACTCCATCGAGACCCCTTCGACAGGGTTCTCATCGCTACCGCTCAAGTTCACCGATCTACCCTGATGACGTCGGATCAAACGATCCCGGAATACCCCGACATCGAAGTCATCTGGAAATAGACCACCGGTGAGTCGCGCACGAGCTACTCCCTCAAGACAGCCAAGGAGGGTGCCTCCACCCATCAATGCTATCCGCAAATCTTCTTCGTAGCATATAGCCACAATGACCGGGGGCACCATTGCCCCAACCCTACATCCTCACCGCCCGCCCCGTCCGCGCGCTCTCAAAAGCAGCGTCGACGATCTCCTGTCCGATGCGGGAGGTGGCGACGCTGAGCGGGCCCTCGATCTCGCGGCCGTGTTCGAGGCAATCGAGGAAATAGGCGATGGGATTGGACTTCGTAAAATCGGGCGCGGGGGCCTCGACACGGCGACCGGCGGGACATTCGCGCGTCTGCACGGTGACATGATCATCGTAGTCGTAGCTCGCGATGGTACCGTCAGTCCCTTTGACCACAAAACCGCAGCGAGGCTGGGGTTGGTGGGTCCACGGATCGGTGAAGGTGCCCCAGCGCGTCTCGAAGCAGGAGAGCCCCTTCTCATACCGGGCCACGGTGATGCTGTGCTCGTCGACCTCGAGCGCACCACCCGCCCGGCGATCCCACATCGCGATGACTTCGGTGGGGCGCTGCCCGCCGTTGAACCAGGTTCCGAGAGTCGTGCCGTAGCCGAGGTAGTCATGGAGACTGCCGCCGCCCTCGGAGTCTTTGTAAAACCAGCTCGCGTCTTTTTCCGCCGCGGTCGGCTCGTGTTCGATCTTGTCGGCGCCGTGCCAGAGCGGGCCGCGATTGCCGTCGTAAAAATGGACTTCGCAGACCTCGCCGATCATGCCCGAGCGGATCACGTCGTGCGCTTTGAGGTGCGAGCGCAGCCAGGCGAGCGGCCAGTTGATCGCGAGTTGCCCGCCGGAAGCACCAGAGGCACCCATCGCGGCGATCATGCGGTCGGCCTCGGCGAGGCTGGCGGCGAAGGGCTTCTCGACCAGGACCGAGACCCCGTAGGGAGCCACTTTCTCCACCCATTCCGCGTGGCGCGCCGCCGCCGGGCAGAGAATGACAAGATCGGGCCGGGTCTGCTCGAGGCAGGCGCGGTAGTCGGTGAAGACCTGACCGTCACCGAGCCCGAAGTTCTCCCGGGCCGAGTCCATGCGAGCCGGTTGCTCGTCACAGATACCGACGATCTCCGCCCCGGGATGCTCGTGCGCCATCCGCAGGAGATCGCCCATGTGGAAATGATCAAAATTGATACCGGCGATGCGCCACTTCATTTTCAAAATTGAGGGAGTCGGGAGATTTCAGCGGTTTCGCCATCCGAAAAGAGAGGCTATTCCCAGTTTTCGCTGAGATTCTTCGGAATTTCCACAAGAAAATGCTTCTAATATCTGAGAATTGCGCGATGGTAAGCCGCTTTCCCCCCCATTATGCAGCAGCGAGACGACGATACCGTAGAACTTGAAGGAACCATTCATACCGTCCTTCCCGGAACCATGTTCCGCGTTGAGCTGGACAACGCTCATCTCGTCCTCGCCCACATCTCGGGCAAAATGCGGAAACGCTTCATCCGTCTCGTCGCCGGGGATCGTGTCAAAATTGAGATGTCTCCCTACGACACGGAAAAGGCCCGTATCGTCTACCGCGTCGATAGCCGCAGCCCGCGTCCGATGAACCCCGGCAAACGGAGTTCTCCCCGCAGCATGGCCCGTCCCGGTCAACCGAAGAAACGTGCCAAACCCAACCCGACTCCCCGTCGTGGTGGCGGTGGTGGCAAATAATCGGCGGCCACCGCACGGTGATCACTGTCGCCAGTATTGCCACGGCCATACGGCCGCCACGCCGGGACTTGCGTGAATGACGAACTTTTTTGCGCTCCTCGAACTCCCGGAATCCCTGAGCCTCGACCCGGAGGCAGTGGAGAACTCGTGGCGGGAAAAAAGTCGCGCTCTTTCCGACGCTGCCGACTTTGGCGACGGAGCGAGCGAGAGCGGCCCGGCTCTCGATCCGCCCGACCTCAATCAGGCCCGCAGCACTCTGAGCGATCCGGCACTGCGACTGGCTCACTGGCTCGCACTCAGGGCGCCCGGCGCGCCCGCGGATCGATCGATCGACCCGTCCCTGATGGATCTTTTCGCCGCAATCAGTCCCGTCCTGGGGAAGACCGATGAGGTCCTTGCCCGTCACCGTCACGCCACCACCGCTCTGGCGAAGGCGATGCTCACCCGCGAGGCGATCGAGGCGCAGTTACAAGTGCAGGGACTGCTGGCACAGATCCAGCCGCTCCGACATACCATAACCGATCAACTCGACAGCATCGAAAGGGCGGGCGCGTCAGGGGACTACCAGCCCGCGTCCCGCGCTCTCGGTCAGTTGAGATTTCTCAAACGCTGGGAGGAGCAGTGCCGCGAGCGACTCCTCTCCCTCATCGCCTGCTGAGCTCTCCCATGAACGAGTCTCTCATCATCGGTATCGATCTCGGAACGACGAACTCGCTCGTCGGGGTGGTGGACTCCGGCTTCCCCATCGTCCTCGCCGACCGCGACGGGGACAGGCTGACGCCGTCTTGTGTCTCGTGGCCGGCAGCAGGAGGCCCACCGCTCGTGGGCAAAGAGGCCTTCCGCTCCCGCATGGTCGCCCCTGAGCGCACTGTATCTTCAATCAAGCGCTTCATCGGGCGGACTTTTTCCGATCTCTCGCCGCAAGAGCGCGACGAGGCCGGCTTCCCTCTCGTCTCCGGCCAGCACGATGAGATCCTCGTCGCGATCGATCCCGAGACTTTGCTCACCCCTGTGGAAGTCTCGGCCCTGATCCTCGCGCGGCTCAAGGCGATCGCCGAAGAGGCTCTCGAGATGCCGGTCTCCCGGGCCGTCATCACGGTACCGGCCTACTTCAACAACAGCCAGCGCGAAGCGACGAAGCGCGCCGCCGCACTCGCCGGGCTCACCGTCGAGCGCATCATCAACGAGCCCACCGCCGCTGCGCTCGCCTACGGCCTCGACAAGCTCGAAGAGTCCGCCACCGTCGCGGTCTATGATCTCGGCGGGGGGACTTTTGACCTCTCTATCCTGCAAATGCGCGACGGCTTTTTTGAAGTCATCTCGACGGCGGGCGACACGAGACTCGGCGGCGATGATCTCGACCGGGCCCTCGCCCGCCATTTCGCCGAGACCCTCGCCCTCGGTGAACTCAGTCCCGTCGAAGAGGCGACCCTGCTCGCCCGGGCGCGGGAGGTAAAAGAAGCACTCAGCACTGAGGAACGGATCACGGCCCGTTTCCCCTTCTTCCGCGGGAGCGAGAGCTATGAGCTGGAGATGACCCGGCCCGATCTCGAAAAGCGGCTCGCTCCCATCATCGAGCGCACCCGCCCCATCGCGCAGCGCGCCTTCGCCGAAGCGGCCAATAAGGGTGTCGGTGAGGTCGAGCGACTCATCCTCGTGGGCGGTAGCACCCGCATCCCGCTGGTACGGGAAAAATTGCAGGCCTGGTTCGGGCTCGTGCCGGACATCAGTCAGCATCCCGACGAGTCGGTCGCGCTGGGCTCCGCGATCCAGGCGGGGATGCTCTGCGGGCGCGTCCGGCAGATCATCCTCGTCGATGTCACCCCGCTCTCCCTCGGGATCGAGACCTTCGGCGGGCTCATGAATGTGATCATCCCGCGCAACTCGACGATCCCGGTGAAGGCGGGCGAGCTTTTCACCAACGCGGTCGATCATCAGGAGTCCATGGCCATCCGCGTCCTCCAGGGAGAGCGTGAAATGGCGAAGGACAACTGGCTCCTCGGCGAGGTCACGGTGCCCTTCACCCCCGGCGCAAAGGGCAGCGCCCGGGTCGGGGTGCAGTTCGCGATCGACCGCGACGGCATCCTCGAAGTCCTCGCCCGCGACACCGTCACCGGAGAAGACCATGTCCTCGAGATCCGGAATGCCGCCGTCAATGTCGACGATGAGGTCGTCGAGCGCATGGTGAGCGAGTCGATCGACTACGCCTTCGACGACATGAACGAACGCATCTGGACCGAGGCGACGCGCAAGAGCGAAGAGCTCCTCCCCGCCGTGAGCGAGGCCCTCACCCGGGTCGGTCACCTAGTCCCCGCAGCCGACCTCGCCGACATCGAGGCGGCGGCGGCCCGCGTCCGTATCACTCTCGCTAGCGAAAGCCACGATGCCGCTGCCCTGAAGTCCGCCAATACCGCTCTCGACGAGGCCACCCAGACCCTCGCCGCGATCCTCGTCGAGGCCGCTTTTTCCGGACTGGACTCCTGAAACGGGCGGCAGCCCCTGACGGAACTTCCCTCTTTCCGGGAAAATCTTCGTCACAAAAGAATGGTCTTGTCGTCAATAAGGTCCGGATGATAAGATCCGGCGCTGCGGCTCGCGCTCTAGATCCATCACCCCCCTGTTTCCCCCCTTATTCTTACTCTCCCCCGCCTTCGCATGGAAGATCCCAGCCAGTCCCCCATCAACGCTCCCTCGCAAGAGTCGGGTTCCACCCCGCTCGCCCCGCGCAAGCTCCGCCCCCCGGGCTCCGAGGATGCCGAAGCGGCGATCATCGCCCCACCAGTCAGCGACGAGGTCTACGCCGTAGTGGCTGACGACGAGGCCGCGTATGCCGAGGGCGAATATCACGAGGGCGGCACGGGGGAGCGCTCCTTCATCGTCGGCGAGGGCGAAGCCGTCCACGCAGCCGAGAAAGAACCGGCTACAAAGGAAAAGATGAGCGCCATCCTCGTAGCCGTCATCATCCACATCGTCATCATTGTTCTGCTCGGTGTCCTTACTCTCTCCTCCCCCCCGCCGTCACCGCCGCAGATCTCGGTCTCGTCGATCGCGAACAATACCGATTCCGAAATGGAGTCGCAGACGATGACCAAGATGCAGCAGAAGACCGCCTCGGCCGTCTCTTCGGTGCAAAGCATGGTAGCGAGCACCGCCTTTTCCGATTTCTCCGTACCGACCACCGTCGACACGAGCAACACCGACCTCACCATGGTCGCCATGTCCAACAGCGACGCCGGCTTCGGCATGTCGATGAGCGGCTTCGGTGATGTCTCGAACATGGCCTCTATCCCCGCCGGGATGCGGTCGCGCTGCTCCATGTCCGAGCGCATGAAACGACTCCGCGAGAGCGGCGGCGAAGACCGCGCCGAGCGCGCCGTGCGCGAGGGACTCGAGTTCCTCACGACAAAGCAAAACAAGGAAACAGGGGCTTTCGGCGAGGAATACACCGCCGGTATGACCGGTCTCACCCTGCTCGCCTACCTCGGTCACTGCGAGACGCCCGAGTCACCCAAGTTCGGTGACTCGGTCGTGAATGCCGCCCTTTTCCTGATGGATCGCTGCCTCAAAAACGAAGGCAAGATCACCAATGGAAAACCGGGCCACCACGAGGCCTACGAGCACGCCATCGGCACCTACGCCCTCGCCGAGCTCTACACCATGACGAAAGAGAGCGGCAAAGAAATCCCCCGCCTCGAGTCCGTCATCAAGAAAGCCGTCGGCGTCATCACCGATGCCCAGAGCAAAGACGGCGGCTGGCCCTACGGCTTCGCCGCTCAGGGCAAAGACGACATGTCCGTCTCGGGCTGGATGATCCAGGCGCTCAAGGCGGCCTACAACACTGGCCGCAATTTCTCCGGAGTGGAAAAGTCGCTCGACCTCGCTACCAAGAAATATCTACCCGCGATCCAGGACTCCGAAGGGGCCTTCAAGTACAATCCCGACAACGCGAAGGGCAAACCCACCCTCACCGGTGCCGCCTTGCTCGCCCTGCAGATCTGGAAGGGAGCCGACACCCCCGTCTATGCCAAGGGCCTGAAGTATCTCACCGAGAGATACAAAAACCCCAGTCCCGGCGGTGATTTTTACGCTCCCTATTACAACACCCAGGTCTTCTTCCTCCACGAGGGACCCGAGTGGGAGAACTACAACAAACAGTTCCAGCCCAAGCTCCTCGACGCCCAGAACAAAGACGGCTCGTGGCTGCAGGATGGCGGCGCGCGCAAAGATCACCAGATCCTCAACACCGCCTGGGCGATCCTCATGCTCGAGGTCTACTACCGCTATCTGCCCACCACCGACAAGGTCAGCGGGCTCGAAAAGCGGTAAACCTGTCGGACTTTCAGCCCGCCAAACCACGAGACGGCTCGTCACTCCGTTGGCGGATAGGGCAGAGCCAGACCGCTTTTCCCTATCTCGACCGGATTCAGCGTGAGTTGCTTCCCCCAGTAATAGAGGTGGAAGCTGGAGCTGTTCTTTGGAAAACCGTAGATCAGCAGCACTCGCACCGGGTTCGGAGCCGCCGCCGGGAATTGGCCGTCGCCGAGGACGGAGCCTTCCGGAGTGAGAAATTCCGGGTGCGGGTCACTCCCGTAGCTGATCATCGTGATGCCGTCGACGACCTCGATATCATCAATGTCGAAAAACGGCGTATGCCCCGAGACCGTCACATCCACGGCGATGAGCCTCGCCTCGATCGCGGCACCCGGGTCAGGCGAGAGATGGCTGTAGCCCGTGTAGTGCCAGGCCCCGTTGACCTTGACCGATCCGCTCCCGAGACCCTCGGCCTGCTGCTTGGCACGTGCCTGCATCACTCCATCGATGACCTGCTTCTGCTCTTCGGTGGTGAGTTCGCGCGGCTCACCGCTGACGGGGACGGCGGGGTCAGGGAGCAACGTCTGCGGTTCTGCGGGCGGCGTCCCGGTGGACTCGGGAGCCTTTTCTCCACAGGCGGCCAGACAGAGAGCGGCGGTGAGGCCGGAGACGAGAAAAATCGGTGACATCTTCATTTTTAGTGACTTGCATCCCTTCGTGTCCTTGTGACCGGGAGGCAACAAAAGCAAAGCTCCCCTTTCAAACGAAGGAGCGCGTGCGTAGACTATTGCATGCAAAACGAGGTCATTGAAAAGAATTTTCAGATTGCCCGGCTCGCCGACATCGCCCCCACGCCCTGCCCCTGCGGACAGTCGCGTCGCGCCTTCATGAACGAGGGGAACTCTGTCGCCTCGATGCACCTCGTCGAGATCAAGCAGGATAGCGAACTGCACTACCACAAGATCATGACCGAGCTCTATTATGTGCTCGAAGGCGAGGGACACATCGAGCTCGACGGTCAGATCCACCCGCTCACTCCCGGTACCTCCGTCCTCATCAAACCCGGCTGCCGCCATCGTGCGGTGGGAAAAGACCTGAAAATTCTAAATATTCCAGTCCCAAAGTTTAATCCCGAGGACGAATACCCCGCCTGAACCGAGATACCATGACCGCTTTCAGTCCCATCGAAGAAATCATCGCAGATATCCGCCACGGTCGCATGGTCATCATCGTCGATGACGAAGACCGTGAAAACGAGGGGGACCTCGTCTGCGCCTCGGCCAGGATCACGCCCAACCTCATCAACTTCATGGCCACCCATGGGCGCGGCCTCATCTGCGCCCCGATCACGCAGGAGGCCGCTGATCGCCTCGGCCTGCCCCTCATGGTGCGCCGCAACACTGAATCGCACGGTACGAACTTCACCGTCGCGGTCGATGCCGCCTCGGGCGTCACCACCGGGATCAGCTCGGCCGACCGCGCCCGCACCGTCGAGGTGCTCGCCAACCCGCTCTCCGAACCGCAGGACCTCGTCCGCCCCGGCCACATCCTGCCTCTCCAGGCCAAGCAGGGCGGAGTCCTCCGTCGCGCCGGACACACCGAGGCTGCCGTCGATCTTGCCCGTCTCGCCGGCCTCGAGCCTGCCGGAGTCATCTGCGAGATCCTCAACGAGGACGGGACGATGGCCCGGCTCCCCCAGCTCCTCGAATTCGCCGAAAAACACCAGCTCAAGATCGGGACAATCGAGGCCCTCATCGACTACCGCCGTAGTGAGGAGAAACTGATCGAGCGCATCGAAAAGATCCAGATGCCGACCGACTTCGGTGTTTTTGACCTCATCATTTACGCCAGCACCCTCAATCCTGAAGAGCATCACCTCGCCCTTGTCAAAGGCGACATCCTCCCCGACGAACCCGTCCTCGTGCGAGTGCACTCCGAGTGCCTCACCGGCGACGTCTTCGGTTCGCGCCGCTGCGACTGCGGCAGCCAACTCCACTCCGCCCTTGCCCAGATTGAAGAGGCCGGCAAAGGAGTGCTCGTCTACATGCGGCAAGAGGGCCGCGGCATCGGCCTCGCCAACAAGATTCGCGCCTACAAGTTGCAGGAAGAAGGGCTCGATACCGTCGAGGCCAACGAGCGACTCGGCTTCGGGTCCGACCTTCGCGACTACGGCATGGGAGCGCAGATCCTCTACGACCTCGGGGTGCGCAAGATCCGGCTCATGACCAACAACCCCCGTAAAGTCGTCGGACTCGACGGCCACCGGCTCGAGATCGTGGAGCAGGTCCCGATAAAAACCGTGCCGAACGAGCACAACGAACGCTACCTCGGGACCAAACGCGACAAGCTCGGCCATATTCTCTGAGACCGCGGCTACCCTTGCGCAGCAGTTGCCAACTCGGCAGCTCGCCCCTACCGTGGTCGTCCATGAGCAAATCCGCCCCCGATTCCCCGGCTCCAACAGAGCAGCAAGGCACCGTCTGCATCGTCGCGAGCCGATACAACGCCACCTTTACCGACGCCCTCGTTGCCGCCGCGAGCGAGACCCTCGCGAAACTCGCTCCCGCGCTCGAGGTGCGGGTCATCCGCGTGCCCGGGGCCTTCGAGATCCCCGTCGTCGTCGAGGCGGTCGCCTGTGGGGAAGTGCAGCCGCTCGCGATCATCGCCCTCGGCGTCATCATTCGCGGCTCGACGGCCCACGCCGATCTCATCGCCGCCTCGATCACCCGCAGTCTCGCGGACACCGGGGTCTCGCATCTCGTGCCCGTGATTCACGAAGTCCTCCTCGTGGAAAATGCCGCCCAGGCCGAAGTCCGCACTCTCGGCGACGAACTGAACCGCGGCCGCGAAGCCGCCGAAGCCGCCGTCGCGATGATCGAGGTGATGGCCTCTCTCGACTGATCCACCGAACGCCCTCCTTTCCCATGACCGACCATCACCCTGACAAAATCGTCTTTCTCGATCGTGACACGACTGACCGGGGTGACATCGATTTCTCCGGCCTCGAAGCGCTCGGCGAACTCGTCAGCTACCCCACGAGCACCCGCGAGGAGACCGCCGCCCGCATCGCCGACGCCGACATCGTTCTTACTAACAAAACCGTCATCGGCGCCGCCGAGATGGATGCGGCAAAAAACCTCAAGCTCATCCAGGTCGTCGCCACCGGGGTGAATAACATCGATCTCGACGCCGCGCGGGAGCGCGACCTCGCCGTCTGCAACGTGAGCGGCTACAGCACCGAAGCGGTCGCCCAGCATGTCTTCGCGAGCCTGCTCAATCTCGTGAGCAACGTCCACCGCTTCGCCGCCGAGCCGGAAAAATGGTCAGAGTCCCCCATCTTCACCCGTCTCGACTATCCCGTCACCGAACTCGCCGGGAAGACCATCGGGATCGTCGGACTCGGCTCCATCGGCAGCGCCGTAGCCCGCATCGCCGGGGCCTTCGGCATGAAGGTGGTCGCCTACGGGCGTAAAGGAGCCTCGAACGAGGGACCGATCCCGCGTCTCGGTCACGCGGCCTTTTTTGCCTGCGCCGACGCCATCACCCTGCATTGCCCGCTCACTCCCGAGACCCGCCATTTCATCAACAGCGATTCCCTGAAATTGATGAAACCCGGGGCCGTGCTCATCAACACCGGACGCGGAGATCTCGTCAACGAGGCCGACCTCGTCGCCGCCCTGCAGGCCGGCACGATCCGCGGTGCCGCCGTCGATGTGCTCACGCCCGAACCGCCCACCGCCGACCACCCCTTCCTCGTCGCCTGCGCCGCCGGACTCGACAATCTCTTCATCACCCCCCACACCGCCTGGAGCGCCTGCGAAGCCAGGCAAAGGCTGCTCGACGGGATCGTCTCGAACATTCGCGCCTTCCGTGAAGGCGAGAAGGTGAATCGGGTGGTGTGACGAAAGAGTATGGAAGATGCGGCCTAGGGCTTTTCACGCAACAGGGCGGTGAGGACACCGTGGAGGAGTTTTACCTCTTTTTCCGACGCCAAAGTCCGGGAGAAAAGGCTGCGGAGGGTTTTCAGGGTGGTCGGTTTCAGATCGGGGGTGAGAAAGAAGCCGCGTTCGTCGAGCGACTGCTCGAGACGATCGAGGAAGCGGTCGAGATCTGCCCGACTCGCGGGAGCGGGAGCGCCAGAGTAAGAATCGGACGGCTTCGTAGCTCTGCTCGTAGCGGCGGCACGCCTCCATTCCCATCCGAAGAGCAGGACGCACTGGGCGAGATTGATTGAGCTGAAGTCGGGGTTGGTCTCGAATCGCATCAGCATCCCCGCCCGCGCGATCACCGCATTATCCAACCCGGAAGCCTCGGGACCGAAGATCACGGCGACGCGGGCACCGCTCGCACCCCAGTCGGCGACCTTGGCGGATGCCTCGCCCGAACCCACGACGGGCACGGCGAGGGAGCGGTCGCGGGCCGAGGTGGCGACGACATACTGGCAATCGGCAACAGCGCCCTCGAGGGTCTCGAAGACCTCCACCTTTTCGAGGACGCGGTCGGCATCGGCTGCGGTGGCGACGGCGGCGGGATTCGGCCATCCGTCACGCGGACGCACGAGCCGCAGGTGTTCGAGACCGCAATTGAGCATGGCCCGGGCGCACATGCCGATGTTCTCCCCCATTTGCGGCTCCACGAGAATGATGACGGGCTGATGATTGATTGGCATGAAAGGCTGTGCGAAGGTTCTGCCATGGAAGTCCCGGAAACCATTACTTGTGTCGATTGCGGGCAGTTGGCGCATCGACTGAGCTATCCTCCCGAAGAAGGCTGGGAAATCGGGGACTATGTCGCCTATCGTTGCTCGGGTTGCAACGACCGATGGGACCTCCAGGTCTGCGACGAGGACGCGGCGCCCACTTTTGTCTCCTACGCCTCGGAGTACCGCGCGATCCTTGAGGAGAGGAATAGGCCGGAGGCCTAGTTCTTAGTGCTTAGTTCTTAGTTTTTTATGAGCAGTCAGAAACACATTCTTCTTTTTGATAGTGATTGTCCCCTTTGCACCTTTCAGAGTCGGCTCCTTTCCTGGATGGACTGGTTCGGCGTGGTCGAGATGGTGCCGCTGAAGGATGCGCGGGCGGCTGAGGCTGCGCCGGGGATCACGCGGGAAGATCTCCTCGAGGCGATCCACTGTGTCACACCGGAAGGCGAAATCTATCGAGGGGCGCGGGCGATCCGTTTTCTCGGGATGCGCATCCCTCTTCTCATACCGACGGGACTTTTCCTCTGGATCCCGGGGGTGATCAGGATCGCGGAGATCGTTTACGCCTTTGTTTCGAAACACCGCCTTTTCCTCAGCAAAATCTTCGGCTGCAAGGGTGCCTGCTCGATCCTGCCGGAAAAACGCGAGAGCTGAGCGGGATCACTCGGCGGCTTTTTCGGGAGCCGCACTACCCGGGGGCGTCGCCTTCGCCTCCACGACGATGGCGGTGCCGCCGCTGGTGAGATCTTTGGCCCCGAAGAAGTGGCGGTTGAAGTCCTCGTCCGCGCCGACGAAGCCATAGACCCGGCCGACCTGATGATTCGCGACCGGCAGGGTCGTGCGATATTGCTTGAGATCGATGAGCTGGGGCTCCATCTCTGATCCGTCGATCTGCACCTCGAGGCGGGGCATCATGTCGAGGTTGATGACGCCGACCTCGAGACGCGGACGGATCACGATGGAAGTGGAGATACGGGTCGTGGAGATGATGGGGAGATTGATTCCGCCGGTGTTGATGAAGGGGGTGAAGAAAGCAGGATTCCCGACCTGACCGTTGACCGATACATTGCCGATCCCTCCCGCCGGGAGGATGGCCGATCCGTAGTTGACGAAGCCTTCGAACGCGCTCGACTCTGTATTGATGTCGAGAGTGATGGAGCCGTCAGGATTGACCGTGCTGACACTCTCGCTCGTGATCCCGATGTTGCGGGTGCGAAACTCGGTCGGCGTCGCGGGCACGACCCCGCTGACGGAGCCGTTCGGCCCGACGATGATGGTGGCCGGGGCAAAAGCGGTGGGGAACGGTACCTCCTGCCCCACTGTGATGGAGCTCTTGCGCGTGGGCAACCCGGTGACAAACTGGAACTCCAGCGCCACTTCGGCGGCGGGGAACTGCGCCACGGCGATCGCCTGCTCTGCCGCGAAGATGCCCTCGGGCGTGTCGATCACGAGCACAGCCCCCTTGTTGGCGAGCATCAGAAATTTGCCCTGCGGACTGAGGACGGGATCAAGGATTGGCTTCACCGTTTCGAGCGGGGCGTAGCTGACATCGATTTCTTTCTTCACCGTCGTCTGGCCCTTAGCAATCGGCGCAAGGCAAAGGACGGGAAACAGAGCCACAAGCAAGAGCCTCACACGGATCGGAGCCATGTGACCAGTATCGCAGAACGGGGGTGGATTAGGAAGGTCAAATTCAGGCTAGAATCTCCGCCCAATTCTCGGGTTTGAACCCGACCAGGCCGATCTCCCCGCTCAACAGAAACGGCCGCTTGATGAGGTTTCCGTTTTCGGCAAGCAGGGCTAGTGCCGCCGCCTCGGTCAAGCCGGGGAGCGTGTCTTTGATCCCGAGCGCCCGATAGTCCTGACCTGAAGTATTGAAGAGTAGTCGCAATTCCCCTTTATAATAAGAGAGCATGCGCGTGAGCTCATCCGGTGAGGGCGGCTGATCACGGATCGGTATTTCTTCAAAGGTCTTTCCATTCTCTTTAAGCCACTTCACCGCTTTCCGGCAGCTATCGCATTTGGCGTAGGTGTAAATTTTCATGGGGCCTGATAAGAAAACGAAAAGGGGCGGCTCTCATGCCGCCCCTTTGATGTTTAAGATAGATGTGACTTCCGTTACCGAAGTCTCCGCCTGTCGAATTACAAATCTGCCGGCCCCGCAACACCGCCGGTGAACTTGTCATCTTCGGCTTTGTGGCCGGTAAGTACTTGGGCCGTGTATCCCCCGCGCGACTTAAAGTAGAAGAACAGCGCAAGGTAACACACCAACATGAAGGCCGGGAAATACGCCATCGTCGCGAGAGCGTTAAACTGACCCGACTGGGAGGCTGCGGACACCGCTTCGACCTGAGCAGGATCGGTCAGCGCCGCGGACTTGTCCGGATCGATCGCGAGATACTTGCCGAGCACGGAGTTCTTTTCGACGAGGATCTGCTGGGCCACCGCCGGCTGGGACTGTTGTAGTTCAACCGTAGTGGTTTTTTCCTGGACCACCCCGATGAAGGGAAAGCCGAGGACGCCGACCGCGATCATCCCGATGCCGGAAATGGCGTTGAGCGTGAGGGCTCCGCCACGAGGACACTGCTCCGAAGTCACACCGAGCATGGTGGGCCAGAAGAAGGTCTTTCCAAAAGCGTAGAGCGTCGCAGCGGCGAAGATCACAACGATTCCGGAATCTCCCGTCTTGGACAGGGCAAGCAAGCCGGCAATGGCGAGGACGGCGCTGAGAATCAAGAGGCCGATGGGGGAGAGCTTGTGAACGATGGGGCCTGCGAAGAAACGCAGTGTCATCATGATCGCGGAGGTGTAGATGAGAACCCAGGCCGCGTTGTGTCCGGCAGCTTCCATGGGAACCTTCATCAGGCCGGTGATCCAGCCATCCGTCCCGATCTCAGTGGTCGCGAGCGGCATCATGATGATGATGAGAAAGGCGAGAATACCACGGCCGAGGCTGCGAGTGTAGACCCCGAAGGCGATCACCACGATGGCGGTCAGGACATAGACGAGCCACGACGGCCACGCGAAGACCTGGGCGAGCTGGGCAAAGATGAGACCGAAACCCACGAGGGCTCCGAAGGCCCCGAATTCGCCGAGCATCTCTTTATAGGATACCCCTGCCGCCTCCCGCTCATTGACCGGGAACTTCACGCGGAGCAGCATAATGAGGTAGATCACCGCCGGCACGGCGATGATCCCAACGACGAGACGCCAGTCGCCCGATGCCGCCACATCGGCGAGGGCGATCGTGATAAGCCCGCCGATGACGAGACCACCCGGCCATCCCGCATGGAGAATGTTGAGCCACTTTGTCTTTTCGCGGCTGAACATCGTGGCCACCACCGGATTGATGAAGGCCTCGACCGTTCCATTGCCAAGGGCAAGAATGATACTGCCCCAATAGAGCAGGTTGTATCCCTTGATCTGGGCGGCAGCGAGGTCCGCGCCCTCAACTCCCTGAATCGCTCCATACGCGAGGCAGGCCAGAACGATGTAGATGACATAACACACGAATGAGAAAATCATCGCAAAGCGGTAGCCGACTTTGTCGATGATGAGGCTGAAGACGATGATAGAAATGCCGAAAGGCCAAATCCCCGCCCCAATGAGGGAACCGACGGTTCCTTTATCCAAACTGAAGTCAGCGGCGAAACGTCCTTCGCAGAGATAAATGCGACTAAAGAAGGCAAAAGCCGTCGTAATCAGGGCAATAAAACAGCCCCAGAAGAGGGCCATGGATGGTTTTTGGTCACTCATATTTTTCAGTTTTTCAAAGAAGTCTCGCGTTGGGAGGGTTGAAACTCGCGAGATAGCGGGTGCTTAGTAACAAACGGCACGCATTCCACAAGAAGAAAACGAGACAAAATCGCGCCAACCCTGACAAAATCGTGCTGAAAAGCCTGCGGCCCTTCGCAAACTCTCATGATAAAGGTTTCTTATCAAAAATATTAAAACTTGCATTTTTGAAGCTTCGATCTGATAATTCCACTAATTGCTGTGAATAACAACATGCGCGACTTTACCAGCCAACGGTTCATGGATCAGACAACGGCCAATCCCTTTCTCGAAGACGTCTTTGTCGATCAACCCGTCAATCTCCCCGGAGTCGGACGCATCCATCACCAGGTCTTCTCCCGGATCCTCGAATCCGTCGAGTCTCTCCTTAGCGGGACATCCTCCACCCACCACGCGCCCGGGATGGGCCGAGTATTCCTCATTACAGCGCCGGAAGCCGGGTATGGCAAGTCTCATCTCGTCGCCCGACTCCGCGATCACCTCGGCTCGATCGCCACGACCGTAGTGCTGCCCTTTGACCGCTCGCGTCCGGTCGCGTGGCCAGTGGCTCTCTCTTCGGTCCTCCGTCAGTTCGCCGGAACAAACCGCTCTCGCGGTCTCTCCGTCTCGTTGATCGAAGAGGTCTCGAGATTTTTTCTCTCACGCCTCGTCCTCGATGCCCTCGCCAGCGGATCAGTGAAGGAGCGCGACTGCCCCGAGGCAGCGACGCGGATGCGCTCTGACTTTGCCTCGCTCTTCGCCCGGGATTCGGATTCAAAAATCCTCGCCTGGGTCGACAAGCGCTCAACCGATCTCGCCCGTCTCGCCAACCCCGATTTTTCCCGCAACCTCGGGATGGGCCAGTCCGAGCTCGGGTTCTGGACCCGGGTCTTTGTCGATCTCAATATTCGCGAAGAAAGTGCTCTCGACCGTCTTCGCGGTCTCTCAAACGGGGAAGCTCGCGAGCGACTGGTGCAACTGCTCCGTATCACGACTGACTATCGACCGGTAATGATCGTGGCCGATGGACTCGACGGTTTTTTTGCTTCAGAGAGCGCCGGCATGGACATTGCCGAGATCGTCAACGGAATCCGCGAAAAAGTCCCGCGCTCGGTGACGCTAGTCTGCCTGAACGAGGACGTCTGGACCTCGGTGTTTGAGAACCAACTCCCCTCCGCATGGCTCGATCGCCTCACCTCCGAGACCGCCCGTCTGCGCCCGATCACACCCGAGGCAGCCACCGACCTCGTGAAAAGCCGACTCCGCCGCACCTCGCTTTCAGAGCGTGCCGTGAGCCGGTTCACCCTGCGTCTCAGCGACGACCATCTCTGGGTCGATGCCGAGACGAAACTCTCTCCCCGGGCCGTCCTGCGCCAGGCCGGCGATCTCTGGACACGCGAATCGTCCTCCTACCTGCAGGCGGAGCCCGCAGAAGACAACTTTACCTCGATCGCCGAGGAGCCTCTCAGCAAACTCACGGATAAGGCTGACTTTTTCGCAGCGCTTCAGGACGACGGCCCCTCTCCCGCCTCCAGTGTTACGCCTCCTCCGCTGCCGCCATTTCAGGAATCCTCCCAACCCGCACCGATCCAGGACAATCCCTTTTTCGGTTCCCCCTCGCGGATGCGGGAAACGGAACTCGCTGGAATCGACTCTATCATCAGCGACATCCGCGGTTCCGGTAAGACGGTGGTGAGCGAGTCCCCCGACGTAAGACTCGGAGGAGACACCGACCTTCCCCCCATCCCGGAATCGCTTCCCGCTGAAGCGGCAGCAGATACGATGCAGCAATCGGTCTGGCATCCCGCCCGGGAGTTCACTCAGCCGGTCAGCGCGGGTCCCGCACCGGCGCCTGTGACGACGGACTCGGAAGCAGCCGTGAGCTTCACCGGAGGCCCAAAATTCGCTTCGCCGAAAGCCGCTTCCCCTACGCCCCTGCCGACGATTGCTCCGGCGCGGGAACTGCGCGTCCTCACCCGCGCCACCCTCGAACAGGTCCTCGCCCGTCGGGAAAAAGAATTCCTCGCCGGTCCCGCGTTGACTCTCGATCTCGAGCGTCTCGAGCGTTTCATCCGCACGGTGGGCCGCCAGCACGCCGCCCTCGGCCAGCAGGAAGAACGCTACCCGAGCAGCCGCAGCGTCTGCCTGCGCTGGAATGTCCGCAGCCAGTCCGTCCTGATAGGATTCGAATCACCACGTAACGTTTACTTCTGGAACAATCTCCTCCAGCAGTCACTCTCCTCGAATCGCCAGGAGAAAATCGCGGCCTTTTCCCACCATTCCGAGCCCTTCGATCCCGCTCTTTTTTCCAGCTTCGGGTTCAGCCCTGCCGTGATCAGCGCCCGCGTCGATGTCATCGAAATGAATGATCGCGAACTCGCCATGCTCTACGCCGCCGACATCACCCTGCTTGAACTCGAGTCCACCCCCGAAGCGGAAAAGGCGACCCAGCTTATAACCCTGCACCTCGACCCGCTCTGGCGCCGCATGATCCAGCCCGTGTGAGGCCTTTTCCAACGCCCGCGAAGCCCGACATCTCATTTTGAGATTGCGAACCCTCTCCGCAGAAAATACATGAAATTCTATGACTCTGATGCGGTTTCGTCCTCCCAGCTATGGAGCGTGCCTCGCTTCGATCCTGTTTCTTTCAGGATGCGAAAAACCGGGGGAACAGCAGACGACGGCGATGCAGACCTACCCCAGACGGACAACACGGGCCGACCGCTGGAGGCGACCATCATCGGTCGGAACGCCACTTCGATCACGGTGATACGGAAAAGTGACGGCGCCCGCTTTGAGATTCCCTACAATCGACTTTCAGAAGCCAATCAGGCATTCGTGGTCACCCTGGCCCCTCCATGCGGTATCCTTTCCCGCCCCTCTTGAAACGGCGGACTCGCCGCCTACTGACTATCCAGAAAGAGGAATTCTCGGATTCCGGCGCATCTGGCTCCTGGAAGTCGATAGCCTGATTCGAAAGAACGAGAATATCCTCTCCCAAATGGATCCGAAATCGGTAAAGGGCCGCTCCCTCCGGAGCGAGAACGAGAGACTGATTCGGGAGCGAGGCGAGCTGGCCGAGGAGATCTCCGACCTCGAGTCCAAGTGACCGCCAGGGCCCCGCTGCTCATCCCGGATTCTCTTCCCGATCGCCTCCTCGATCAGACACGCTTTTCGCGGAGACGAGCGCGACTGACCGCCTCTTTACGAACCTCTCCCGTCGTGGAAAAATTCGGGACGCCCGCCGCATTTTTCAGCCAAACTTTTTCAACGGACGAACGCCTCTCCGGACAAAGAGAAGGGAAGAAGTTCCAAAACTGCGTCCTTCGCATTGATGGACAGCACCAAGGATGCCGCCCAACCCAGTAAAATCAGGCCCTCCGCTCTTACTAACGTACGCACATAAAAAATGTCACCTTCCCAGAGCCAGCGCAAAAATTAAAATTCGAAGAGCGAGAAAATTCTCAATCGGTAGTTGAAATTATTTCACTTATCCTAAATACTACGAGTAGTCTGACCGCACACAACAATGGCCGCCGATTATAACGAAGAGCACATCCGCTCGCTCCAGCCTCGCGAACACATTCGCTTGAGGCCCGGGATGTACATCGGCAAGCTTGGCGACGGCTCCTCGTCGGACGACGGGATTTACATTCTGCTCAAAGAAGTAATCGACAATGCCATCGACGAGTTTGTCATGGGCAACGGTCGCCAGATCGAAATCGAGATCGAGGAGACCTTCGTCCGGGTTCGCGATTATGGCCGGGGCATTCCTCTAGGGAAGTTGAAAGACTGTGCCTCGATCATCAACACCGGGGCGAAGTACGACAGCGAGGCTTTCAAAAAATCCGTCGGCCTGAACGGGGTCGGGATCAAGGCGGTGAACTTCCTCTCCGGCTTCTTTGAGATCCAGGCCTTCCGCGACCGGCAGACCATGGCAATCGAATTCGCGCAGGGACTCGTCACCGCCGAGATGAAAAAGCCGGACAAGACGACCGAGCCCAACGGCACCCTCGTCGCCTTCGAACCCGACACCGCGATCTTCGGGAAGTTCGCCTGGAACATGGAGTACGTCGAGACGATGCTGCGCCTCTACTCCTACCTCAACACCGGCCTCACTCTGTCGCTCAACGGGAAGAAGTTTAAATCCAAAAACGGACTCCTCGATTTGCTTGAGGAAAATCTCGCCGGCGGGGAAGCTCCTCTCTATCCCATCATCCACATCGCCGACGCCGACATCGAGGTGGCCTTCACTCACACCGAGCAGAGCGGGGAAGAGTATTACAGCTTCGTCAACGGGCAGCACACGACGATGGGCGGATCGCACCTGACCGCCTTCCGCGAGGCCATCGTCAACACGATCCGCAATTATTACAAAAAGCAGTTCGAACCCTCAGACATCCGCTCTGGCATCGTCGCGGCGATCAGTGTGAGGGTCGAGGACCCGATCTTCGAGTCCCAGACAAAGACAAAACTGGGCTCCACCCACATGGCTCCCAACGGCGAAAGTGTGCGGACTTTTGTGGGCAATTTCCTGGGGCTTCATCTCGACAATCACCTTCACCGCACCAAGGGCGTGGCCGAGGCCATGATCGAGAAGATCCAGCGGTCCGAGCACGAACGGAAAGAGCTCAAAGGGATCAAGAAGCTCGCCAAGGAGCGTGCCAAGCAGTCCAAGGTGCACAATAAAAAGCTTCGCGATTGCCGCGCCCATTTCGACTCGAGCCACAAGCTCGCCGCGCAATCGACCCTCTTCATCACCGAGGGTGACTCCGCGAGCGGATCAATCACTAAGTCGCGCGACGTCGATACCCAGGCCGTCTTTTCGCTGCGCGGAAAACCGCTGAACTCCTACGGGATGACGCGCAAGATCGTCTACCAGAATGAGGAGTTCAACCTCCTCCAGTCCGCTCTGGGGATCGAAGAGACCCTCGACGGCCTCCGTTACAACAAGGTCGTCCTCGCGACCGATGCCGACGTGGACGGGATGCACATCCGCCTCCTCGCGTTGACTTTCTTCCTCCAGTTTTTCCCCGACCTCATTCGTGACGGTCACCTTTACATTCTCGAGACTCCCCTCTTCCGTGTGCGGAACAAGAACGAGACCCGCTACTGCTACACTAATGAGGAACGGCTCGCGGCGCTCGCTGAGGTGAAAAATCCCGAGATCACCCGATTCAAGGGTCTCGGGGAAATCTCTCCCGATGAGTTCAAACACTTCATCGGTGAAAATATCAGACTCGCTCCCGTCGAGATGCCTCCACGGCCGAAGATGATCCAGGACCTGCTCGAGTTCTACATGGGCAAGAACACTCCGCAGCGCCAGGAGTTCATCATCAAAAATCTGAAGATCGAAACTGATATCATCGAAGAGGAAGAAGTTGCCCACGCCGAGGTCAAACAGGCCGCCGTCGCCGCGTAACTTCTCCCCGTTAACGAATGGACGAGACATCCTCACCGCTGAAAGGCATGTATTCCGAATGGTTTCTGGAATACGCCAGCTACGTCATCCTTGAACGTGCCGTCCCGCACATCAATGATGGGCTGAAGCCCGTGCAGCGGCGCATCCTCCATTCGCTTAAGGAGAAAGACGACGGACGCTTCAACAAAGTGGCCAACATCATCGGCCACACGATGCAGTATCACCCCCACGGCGACCAGTCCATCGGTGACGCGCTCGTCAACATGGGGCAGAAGGAACTCGTCGTCGAGACCCAGGGGAACTGGGGGAACATCCTCACCGGTGACTCCGCCGCCGCGCCGCGCTACATCGAGACACGACTCTCGAAGTTCTCCAACGAGATCCTTTTCAATCCCAAGACGACGACCTGGGCCGCGAGCTACGACGGCCGCAACAAGGAACCCGTGACTCTGCCTGCGAAGTTCCCCCTCGTCCTCGCCCACGGCGCCGAGGGCATCGCGGTCGGTCTCGCCTGCAAGATCCTCCCGCACAATTTCAACGAGCTCATCGATGCCTGTATCGCCGTTCTTAAAAAGGAACCCTTTGAGCTGTTCCCTGACTTTCCCCAGGGCGGCATCGCCGATGTTACCGACTACAACGACGGACTCCGCGGCGGCCGCATCAAGGTGCGCGCCCGCATCGAAAAGGTGAAGTCCAAAGAGCTCATCATCCGCGAGATCCCCTTCGGCACGACCGCCTCGAGCCTCGTCGATTCCATGCTCAAAGCGATCGACCAGGGAAAAGTGCGCATCGCCAAGATCGAGGACTGCACCGCCGAGAATGTCGAGATCCGCGTCCTCCTCCCCCCCGGGATCGATGGCGACCAGACCCTCCAGGCGCTCTACGCCTTCACCGATTGTGAGGTCAGTATCTCGCCGAATGCCTGCGTTATCCAGGACAACAAGCCCCACTTCCTGGGCGTCTCCGAGATCCTCCGACACAGCGCGAAGCAGGCCCGCGATCTGATCGGGCAGGAACTCGAGATCAAACTCGGGGAGCTCGAGGAAAAATGGCATTTCTCCAGCCTCGAAAAAATCTTCATCGAAAAACGCATCTATCGCCGCATCGAAGAATGCGAAACGTGGGAAGCCGTCATCTCGGAAATCTGGGAAGGGCTGCGTCCCTACCTCCGCCTCTTCCGCCGCGAGGTGACCGAAGAGGACATCTTGCGCCTCACCGAGATCCGGATCAAACGCATCTCGAAATTTGACGCTTTCAAGGCCGACGAACTCATTCGCGGGCTCGAAGACCAGATCGCCGAGACAAAGCGCAACCTGAAACGCCTCACCGCCTACACCATTAAATGGTACGAGGGCATTAAAGAGCGCTACGGGAAAAACCGCGCCCGCCGCACCGAGCTGAGCACCTTTGACCGGGTCGATGCGCGGCAGGTCGTCGTCGCCAACGACACCCTCTACGTTGATCGCAAGGAAGGCTTCGCCGGTTATGGAATGAAGCGCGACGAAGCCGTCTGCAAATGCTCGCGCATGGACGACATCGTCGCCTTTTCCCGCGACGGAACCATGCGCGTCGTCAAAGTGGCCGAGAAAGTCTTCATCGGGAAAGACAACCTGCACGTCGCAATCTTCAACCGCGACGAGGCGAAAATTTACAATATGATCTACCGCGACGGTCGCGGAGGTCGTGCCATGGTGAAGCGTTTTCAGATCGCCGGGGTCACCCGCGAGAAGTTATACGACCTCACCAGCGGGAGTGCCGGGACCCGCGTCCTCTGGTTCAGCGAACACGATACCGTCGAGGACGCCAACATCATCGTCAGGGTCCATTTGAAATCTGATTTGAAATTGCGAAATTTTCAGATCGACTTTCGATTCGCCGATCTTGATATTAAAGGACGGGGGGCCAGGGGTAACATCCTGACAAAACACCCTGTCGACCGAGTTTCACGAATCTCCAAAGCCGAGCAGGGCGAAATCGGGGAGAGGGCCTTAGAACCCGCTTCCCCTTCCGTCCCGCCAAAAAAGTCTGAGCCGCCGGTTAAGGCGGCTCCAAAGACAAAAGGCACCCAACGAAAAGTTCCCGCTGAAAAAGCACCAACCAAAAAAGTACCAACGAATAAGAAACCTATGAAAAAAGCACCAGCCAAGAAAGCCGCTTCTGCGAAGAAAGCCGCTCCTGCGAAGAAAGCCGCTCCTGCGAAGAAAGCCGCTCCTGCGAAGAAAGCCGCTCCTGCGAAGAAAGCCGCTCCTGCGAAGA
>Ga0209702_10001061_pt1 | contig 55408 bp, 50 predicted proteins | sample FRY01_FD_187210 | JGI IMG/M metagenome (GOLD analysis project Ga0209702, IMG submission 187210) | Freshwater microbial communities from Lake Fryxell liftoff mats and glacier meltwater in Antarctica - FRY-01 (SPAdes) (version 2) | ecosystem: Environmental > Aquatic > Freshwater > Ice > Glacier...
ACGTGTTCGGGGAGGTGGTGATAGATGGCCTGCCAAAGAACAGAGATGACGGCCGGGTCCAAAGCGCGTACCATGATGAGTGCCTTCCACTGGTCGTTTGGTGTGAGTGCACTCGCCATCAAACGCGAGACACAGCAACGACTGGTGGATGGTCACCCCGACCTATCCGCGCGGCCCCTAAGGCAGGCTCAGGCAGGCCGACCGGCTCACGCCGAAGTCGCTGTCACTCGGAGCGCCGAAGCGGTTCTACGATCTCCTCATGGCCGACACGTACGACTTCGACCGGTTCCTGCGCTATGACGAACTGACGGCGTGGGTCGACGACCTCGTTGCCGAGCATCCCGGCCTGGTCGCGGTCGAGACGTATGGCCAGTCGCATGAGGGCCGCGATCTTCGGCTGGTCACCGTGACCGATCAGTCGACCGGCTTGCACGACACGAAGCCGGCGCACTGGATCGACGCCAATATCCACTCGGTCGAGCTCACGGCGTCGGTGGCTGCGTGCAGCGTTTTGCAGCACCTCGTCGAGGGTTTCGTGAGCGGCGACGAACAGGTCACGCGGGCTCTGCGCACCCGCACCTTCTATGTGGTTCCGCGCGTCAATCCCGACGGAGCGGAGTGGGCCCTCGCTGACTCGCCCCACTACCGTCGATCGAGCGTTCGGAACTGGCCACTTGCCGACGGTCGGCGTTGGCCCGGCCATGAGAGTGAAGACATCGATGGCGATGGGCGGATTCTCCAGATGCGCATTGCCGACCGGGATGGCCAGTGGATGCCGCATCCCGACGACGAGCGTCTGCTGGTGCCGGTGCCGCTCGACGGGCTGGCCGAAGGTACACAGCGCTATCGGCTCTTCGGCGAGGGCACCATCGAAGACTTCGACGGGTTCACGATGGCGAAGCCACGAGTTCCGCAGGGCCTCGACATGAACCGCAACTTCCCGGCCGGTTGGGGAACGACGGTGCCGGGTTCCGGCAATCATCCGTTGAGCGAGCCGGAGATCGACGCGTTAGTCAGGGCGATTACTGCTCGCCCAAACATCTGTGGCTTCAACGCGTTCCACACCTTCGGTGGTGTGCTGTTGCGGCCGTCGTCGACTGCTGCCGACGAGACGCTCCCGCCGAACGACGTCTGGGTGTGGAAGGAACTCGCCAAGCGCGGCACCGAACTCACCGGCTACCCGGCCCACTCGGTGTACGAAGACTTCACGTGGGACATCACTGAGACGATGAGTGGCGCCTCCGACGACTGGGCGTACGAACACCTCGGTGTCTATGGCTGGACGACCGAGTTCTGGGACCTCGTCCATGCTGCGACCGGCGAGAAGATCTCGACGCACTTCTGGTACACCGGCCCGACCGACGACCAAGCGATCGCCGCGCTGCACTGGCTCGACAACCAGCCAGGTGACGCACTCACTGCTGGCTTTGTCGACTGGTACTGGTTTGACCACCCACAACTCGGCCCAGTCGAGCTGGGTGGCTGGAACGACTTGTACTCGTGGCAGAACCCTCCGAAACATCTCCTCGCAGACGAAGTCGACGGCCACGGAGCCTTCGCTGTTGTGCAAGCGTTGAGCGCCCCCTGCATCGAGATTAAGCACACCGCCGTCGAACAACTGGGTCCGGACACATGGCGTGTTGACGTTGGCATCGCGAACACCGGATGGCTGCCGACGTACGTCACTGAGAAGGCGAACATCGACTCGATCGTTCGGCCGATCGTCGTCGAGCTGCAGGGTGCCGAAGTGATCGGTGGTCCCGCACGTCAGGAACTCGGTCAGCTCGTCGGGTCGATGGCGGCACGTTTCAACCGAGGTGACGGTGGGAGTCCAGAACGAGCGTTGGCCTCGTGGACGGTTCGTTGCCAATCGGGCACCGAGCTGACGGTCGGGGCAACTCACCAACGGGCAGGAACGAGATCGACCACCCTCACCTGCAAATAGTTGCGCACGGGGTCAGGCCCCTTTCGCAACTCTGTCCCGCGGTTACGACTGGTCGGCGAGCTCGTCGAAGAAATCGGGCTGCGGCCGGACGAGCTGGGCGCTGCGCTGCGGCGTCCAGTCGAGGTCGAGGTACTGCTTGTAGCCGACGTGAGTCGGGATGAAGCCGTGGTCCTGGAAGAACTTGTGGGCGTGCTGCCGCTTCGCTCCAGCGGTGAGCTGCATGCGGTAGCAGCCAAGATCACGTGCGCGGCTGGCGGCGTATTCGAGAAGTTGGCTACCAATGTCGGTGTCGCTGTGCGCGGGAGCGACGTGCATCGACTCGATCTCGGCGCAACGGCCACCGCGATGCTGGAAGTGGCGGAAGGTCACGAGTTGCACCATGGCAACGGCACGCCCGCCCAGGTCGGCAACGAGCAGGTAGCTGCCGTTGGTCGCATCAATCTCGCGGATGGCATCGAGGTAGTCGCCGACGAATCTTGGGTTGTCGCGGTTCGTCTGCATAAACCCAGGGTCACGAACCTTGTCGCCGAGCAATAGCTCGATCAGATCATCGACGTCGGATTCCAACGCATCTCGGAGGTACAGCTGCATTGGTCACTTATTGTGCCAGAACTCAGCACGGACACGAGCGATGGTTGCACATCCAGCAAGCAACCAGCAAGCGACCAGCGAGTGACCAGCTGGGTGGAGGTGGGGACGACGAGCGGGCTGTGGCACGATTGGGCTATGAGATGGAATCGCGCACTCGCAACCGTCGATGCGCGGCTGCGCGCTGAGTCGCCGATCGATCTCGTTGTGAACAACGCGGGCTTCGGTCAGGCTGGCTCGCTTCACGAACTCGATGCCGAGCGGGAGACCGCAGTGATCGACGTCAACGTCGTTGCCCTGCATCGTCTGTCGCAGGTCGCTGCTGGCCTTCGGGGCATCGACCAGAATCGTGCCGTCGTTGTGTCGGGCGGGCTGAACAAGGTGCGCGCCGGATTCTTGAATGCGCTCCCGGGCCCGGCGCGCCGGTTTCTCGTCCCCCGGGTGCTGTCGTGACTGCGCAGATGCCAGACCTCTTCGATGTCGCCGTCGCAGCTCAGCAGCAGTCGTATTCGCCCTACTCGAAGTATCCGGTTGGCGCCGCGGTGCGCACAGCATCGGGTGCCGTCTTTACCGGCTGCAACGTGGAGAACTCGGCGTACCCGGAAGGCACCTGCGCAGAGGCTGGCGCAATCGCTGCGATGGTCTTGGCCGGTGAACGCGAGATCGTCGAGGTACTCACCGTCACGGGTGGCGACACGCCGGGCACCCCATGCGGCGGCTGTCGTCAGAAGCTCCGTGAGTTTGCCGGGCCCGATGCGATCATTCACGCGACCACCAATGGTGGGGCAATGCTCGACATCTCGATGGCCGATCTGCTGCCCTCGTCGTTCGGCCCCGAGTTCCTCCTCGGTTAACGGACGAGCGATGCGCTGCGGGCCCGCTCAGTCGGTCCGCAACTTACCGCCCCCAGAACTGCCAAGCGAGCGGTGAGCGTTGTGCTCGTTGAGCGGGTCGGGTATTCATCGCTTCGGGTCGGGTAAATGCTGAGTCATCACTTGTCAAGTAAGTGCAGTCGAGGTTGTTGGTGAGTGCGTTAACCTCTATCTTGAGTCCTGACGAATAAAGATTTTGATCCATCCCCCCTGGATCCCCCCACCCCCCGAATATCTCTCGAACACAGGAAGCAAGGAGCACCACATGCCTAAGGCAGTCGGTATCGACCTCGGTACCACCAACTCAGTCGTCTCGGTCCTGGAAGGCGGTGAGCCCATCGTCATCCCGAACTCCGAAGGTGGCCGCACCACCCCGTCCGTCGTCGCGTTCTCCAAGGCAGGCGAAGTCCTCGTCGGTGAAGTCGCAAAGCGTCAGGCGATCACGAACCCCGACCGCACCTTCCGTTCAGTCAAGCGCCATATGGGCGAGTCTTGGAAGTCGGAAGACATCGACGGCAAGCAGTACACCGCACAAGAGATCAGCGCCCGCACGCTGATGAAGCTCAAGCGCGACGCCGAGAGCTACCTCGGTGACACGGTCACGCAGGCCGTCATTACGGTCCCCGCGTACTTCGACGACGCCCAGCGCACCGCAACGAAAGAAGCTGGCACCATTGCGGGCCTTGAAGTCCTGCGCATCATCAACGAGCCAACTGCAGCAGCGCTTGCCTACGGCCTCGACAAGGGCGACGAAGACGAAACCATCCTCGTGTTCGACCTTGGTGGCGGCACGTTCGACGTGTCTGTCCTCGAGATCGGCGATGGCGTCTTCGAAGTGAAGTCCACGCACGGCGACACCGTTCTTGGTGGCGACGACTGGGATCAGCGCATTATCGACTGGCTCGTCCAGCAGTTCAAGGCAGCCCAGGGCGTTGACCTCAGTGTCGACCGCATGGCTGCACAGCGCCTGCAGGAAGCCGCCGAAAAGGCCAAGGTCGAACTCAGCCAGGTGCAGAGCACACAGATCAACCTGCCGTTCATCACCGCCACGGCCGATGGCCCGCTGCATCTCGACGAACAGCTCACACGCGCGAAGTTCCAGGAGCTCACTGCCGATCTCATCGAGCGTTGCCGCACTCCGTTCGAGCAGGCCCTCAAAGACGCTGGCGTCGCCAAGGGCGAACTCAACCACGTGATCCTCGTCGGCGGCTCGACCCGCATGCCGGCCGTCACCGATCTCGTGCAGGACCTCACCGGTAAAGAGCCGAACAAGACGGTCAACCCGGACGAAGTGGTTGCCATCGGCGCTGCTGTCCAGGCCGGCGTGCTCCGCGGCGACGTCAAGGACGTCCTGCTGCTCGACGTCACGCCGCTGTCGCTCGGCATCGAGACCAAGGGTGGCGTCATGACCAAGCTCATCGAGCGCAACACCACTATTCCGACCAAGCGTTCCGAGGTGTTCACCACTGCAGAAGACATGCAGCCGTCGGTCGAGATTCACGTGCTCCAAGGTGAGCGCGAGATGTCGAGCTACAACAAGACCCTCGGCAAGTTCACGCTTGTCGACCTGCCGCCTGCCCCCCGTGGCGTGCCGCAGATCGAGGTCACTTTCGACATCGACGCCAACGGCATCGTGCACGTGAGTGCCAAGGACCGAGCCACCAACAAAGAGCAGTCGATGACGCTCAGTGGCCAGTCGACGCTCAACAAGGACGACATCGCACAGATGGTCAAAGACGCCGAGGCACACGCCGACGAAGACGCCAAGCGTCGCGCCGAGGCCGAAGTCCGGAACAACGCCGACAGCCTCGTCTACCAGACCGAAAAGGTCCTCCGCGAGCAGGGTGAGAAGGTCCCGGCCGAAGAGAAAGACGCTGTCGAGGCGCCCCTCGCTGACCTCAAGAAGGCACTCGAAGGCAACGACAACGACGCAATCAAGTCGACAACCGAAGCCCTCATGGCGGCCAGCCAGGCATTCAGCCAGAAGCTCTACGAAGCAGCTGCAAAGGATGCAGGAGCAGAAGGCTCCTCCGCATCTGGCCAGGGCGACACGGGCGCAGGCGACGTGAATGACGACGACATCGTCGACGCCGAAATCGTCGACGACGAGCCGGAAGCCTGAGGCACCGGTCGTGTCCAACATGGGAGATGGCGACATGGTCGATCCCGATGATCTGAACGACGAGGAGCTGGCCGGGAGTGCATCCCGGTCGGCTTCCGAGTCGGCAGCGGCTGCTGATGCAGCTGATGCAACGGGTCAGAACGACGTGCCTGAACGGGCCGGCGAATTCGACGAAATCGATACTTTGTCGGCACTCGATTTCGAGGTCCCCGAAGTTGTTGCAGCCGATCTGGTGGACGAGTCTGGCGCCGAGGTGGACTTCTCCGACATCGATGTCGCCGCGGTTCTTGCCGAACGCGACGAATACAAGTCAATCGCCCAGCGTGTGCAGGCCGAGTTCGAAAACTTTCGCAAGCAGGCCAACATTCGTGCGCAGTCCGATGCTGACCGGGCGACCGGTCGACTCGCCGAGGCGTTCTTGCCGGTCCTCGATGCGGCTGAAGCAGCGTTCCTTCGTCATCCTGATGAGGTGGGCCCACTGCTCAACCAGATGCTGGCCGAGCTCAAGAAGCAAGGTCTCGAAAGTCTCGATCTCGACGGGCAACCGTTTGACCCCGAGGTCGCCGAGGCGGTCGCCCACGATCCAATCGATGGTGGTGTACCGATCGTGGCAGAAGTACTGCGCAGCGGTTACCAGTGGAAGGGCAAGACCCTCCGCGCCGCCATGGTCAAGACAAAAGACTGAGATGTACGGCGTGGCGCCGGGCGCCACGCCGTACATCTCGAACGCCGAGGAGGTGAGCACAAGATGGCTGCACAACGAGACTGGTTCGAAAAAGACTTCTACAAGACCCTGAGGGTGAGCGCGAGTGCCACCGACAAGGAGATCACCAAGGCGTATCGCAAGCTTGCGCGAGAGCTGCACCCTGACAAGAACCCCGGTGACGATGTCGCCGAGGAAAAGTTCAAAGAGGTGTCGGCCGCCTACGACGTCCTCGGCAACGATGACAAGCGTGCCGAATACGATGAAATCCGCCGTATGGGCCCCGCCACAATGGGTGGCCGACCTGGCGGATCTGACGGATTTTCCTTCAACGTCGGGGACATGGGTGGAGGGCTCGGCGATGTCCTCGGCGGGATGTTTGGCCGCAATGGCGGCCGAGGTCGAGGTGGATCGAGCGGTGTTCAGCCGCGACGCGGTACGGACATCGAAGCCCAGCTCACGGTCGATTTTGCCGATGCCGTCACGGGCCTCGAAACCACGCTGTATCTCACTACTGATGCTCAATGTTCGACCTGCCATGGTTCGGGCGCCAAGCCGGGCACGTCCCCCAAGGTGTGCAGCAACTGCCAGGGCCGCGGTGTCACTGACGACAACCAGGGCATGTTTTCCTTCTCGTCGCCGTGCCATTTGTGCTCGGGCACCGGCCGCCTGATTGACGAGCGCTGCGGGACCTGTCGCGGTGGCGGTGTCGAGAAGCGGCCTCGCGAGGTGGAGACTCGGTTGCCTGCAGGTGTGAAAGACGGTCAGACCATTCGCCTGAAGGGGCGGGGTGGTCCGGGTCGGAACAACGGCCCGAACGGTGATCTGCTCGTCCAGCTCAAGGTCATGCCGCATCACATGTTCGGTCGCAGCGGCGTGAACCTCACTGTCGCTGTCCCGATTGCATTTACAGATGCAGCGCTCGGTGCCGACATTCAGGTGCCGACACTCAGCGGCCCGACGGTGACCCTGCGCGTGAAAGCGGGCACGCAATCAGGAACCCGACACCGCGTCAAGGGCAAGGGCATCGAGACCCCCAAAGAGCAAGGCGACCTGATCGTCACCGTGAATGTGCATGTCCCGACCGAATTGAACGACGCAGAACGCTCGGCAATCGAGCGCCTTCGTGCAGCCACTACGGTGGTCGCAAGCGAAGTAAGTAGTGAGGCACCGAGCGGTGCGTGAAATCGCGCGACGCTCACCGAAGAGGCACCCACATGGCTGACAACGAGGCAACCAGGCGAACTCGCTCTTCGGCGGTGTACGTGATTTCGGTCGCGGCTGAACTTTCTGGCATGCACCCACAGACGTTGCGGATCTACGAACGTCGTGGACTCGTCGAGCCGGCTCGAACACAAGGCGGCAACCGCCGCTACAGCGACGCTGACATCGCCATCTTGCGGCGGATCTCTGAACTGACCTCGGAGGGTATGAACCTCGAAGGAATTCGCCGTGTCATGCACCTCGAAGCTGAGAACGTTCGGTTGCGTACCGAACTCGAACAAGCTCGTGAGATAGCGCTGCATGCCATTGCCGAGGCCGAACGCAGCCAGGCGGCTGGCGTACGGGCCGCCGCTGGCGGCGGCCTCGTTCCGCTGCGGCAGGCAGTCGCCGTCTTCGGCAAGCGGCCGAGCATCTTCGACCGGGACTGACCCGTCGAACCGGGAGGACGCTCTCTGGCTGGCGTCGGTTCGTCGGGGCTCGTCGTCATCGACGCTGATTCCGGTGCGGCAACGCTCCTTCCGGCCACGGGCGAGTCGGTGGGCTTTGCACTGGACGTCGGCCCCACAGCCCTCGTTTCGCCCGATGGCGCGATCTGGTCGATTATCGGCGACGAAGTCGTTCGCGCCACACCTGCCGGACCGACGAGCCGCTCGCTCGGCGATGCACTGCCCGACACGGCCTCACTGTCGCTCGTCGGAAACCGCCCGTTGATCGTCGATGGTGCGGGGCGGCGAGCACGCCTCGGCGACGGCGACTGGATTGAACTGCCTGTCCAAGTTGACAGCAGCGAAATCGTGATTCAAGAGCCCGGTCCCGCTCACACATGCGGTTGGGTCGCGGTAAACGACGAACTCTGGTGCATCTCGGAACGCAGCATCGAGAAGTCGTCGGTGGTCCCCGGCCTCGATGTTGACGGTTCTGATTTCCTCGCGATCGCTGGCGACGCAGCGGCGATTGTTCGGCGTGGTCCGACCAGGATCATCCGGTTCGATTGGCGCAATGGAGCGATCTTGCAAGATGAAACGGCGTCGGTCTCCGGCACAGCCACGCTTGCCGTGTCGGCCACGGTTGACCTCGTTTGGGTTGACGACGTCGCTGGTGATTTCGTCTGGTCAATCAACCCGTGGGGGATCGAAGCAATCGACAAGAACGACCTGTCCACGTTGGTGCTTGGCGAAAACGGCCGAGTCGTGAGCGACGGCGTTGGCGTTGGCGTTGGCGGCGTTGGCGGTGGCGGCGATGTCGGTGACGGGTCTGCTGGCGAACTCGGAGAACGCGAGCCGGACAACAATGGGATCGATGACCCGCCAGTTGCGATCGACGATCAGGTGACCTCTCGCGCTGGTCGCGCGGTGTCTGTCCCGGTGACGGCGAACGACTATGACCCTGATGGTGAGGCGATCGTCGTCGTCGCGGTCGGGGCTGCTGGCCACGGCACGGTCGAGATCGGCACAGCAACCACCGTGATCTTCAATCCTGAGCCTGGCTACGTCGGACTCGACCAGTTCACGTACACGATCTCTGACGGTAATGGCACCGAGGCTCGTGCGAATGTCATCATCGAATTGATTCCAATCGACGGAACGAACCAGCCGCCCATTGGCGTTCCTGACGACGCCGAGACGGGTGCCGGTGTGCCCGTGGTGATCGACGTGTTATTGAATGACATTGATCCTGACCGCGACCCGCTGCAGATCGATTCGTTCGATGTGCAGGGCGCCTTGGGAGAAGTGACCGAAACCATCGGGCCGTCGGGCCTTGGCGCATTGGCATTTTCGCCGCGTGACGGCTTCGAAGGAACTGCTCTGTTCACGTATCGCCCGGTCGATTCGTTCGGCGCAGTGGGCGACGACGTCAACGTGAGTGTCGAAGTCGCCAGCGTTGGCGACGCGAACCGGCCCCCGATCGTGCGGCCCGACTCCGTGAGACTGCGCCGCGGCGTCGAAACGGTACTTCCCGTGTTGGTGAATGACGAAGATCCTGACGGCGATGCATTGTCGGTCGACATCGCGCGCCCGCTGCCCGAAGGGCTATCGGTTGAAGTTCAGGGCGAACAGCTCGCCATCACGGCCCGAACAGGTTCTGCTGATTCGGTGCCGTTCGAGTACGTGGTCAATGACGGAAACGGTCATCTCGTTCGTGGTTCTGTCCTCGTCGAGATCATCGACGACATCGAACCGAACCGGCCCCCGGTCGTCGTCGCCGACGCCGGAACTGCGGTCGTCGGTCGGTCGGTCGTTATCGAAGTGCTTGCCAACGACAGCGATCCAGACGGAGATCCGCTCGTCGTGGTGAAGGCGACTCAACCCGTGGAGGGCGGCGGCCAAGTCGCAGTCCTGTCACCCGACCGTGTGCGGTTCACACCGGCGCCTCTCACCGACGAGGACGATGCCTTCGTCCGATTCACCTACACCGTTGACGACGGAAACAACCACCAGGTCAGCGGTGACATCGTGATCCATGTGCTGCCCGAACCGCTACCTGAGCCGCCGTTCGCCCAGGATGACTCGACGTTCACGTTCGTCAACGAGCCGGTGACAATCGATGTCCTCCGCAACGACGGCGACCCATCGGGTGAACGTCCTCGGCTCATCGGTTCGCCGGGCTGCGCTGGCGGGGGCCAAGCAGTTGTCACTGCAGATGGGCTGGTCCGGTTCACCCCGCCGCTGAATCAATCCGGAGCCTTCCGCTGCACCTATGAGGTGACCAACTCGATTGGCCTGCGTGCCTCTGCATCGATCATCGTGTCGGTGCGCGAGCCGTTGATCACCAACGAACCACCGGACGCAGTCCTCGACCAGATCCTCGTCGAAGTGAACGAGACGGACTCGATCGATGTGACCGCTAACGATGACGATCCCGACGGTGACAACAGCGCACTCAGAGTCGTGTCGTCAACGACCCCGAGCCTCGGGACCGCAGTGCGGACCGGGAATCGGATCACCTTCACGGCCGGGCCGATCGTCGGTGTGTCGACGATCAACTATCAAGTTGTCGATGAAAAAGGAGCTGTCGCGCTCGGCCGCGTGTCGATCAGGATCATCGAGTCGGCCAACGTTGCGCCGATTGCCGAACCAGACACTCGGACGATCAATGGGCCAGGCGTGCCCACTCAGTTCGATGTCCTCGCGAACGATTTCGACGAGAACGAACCGGTTGCCGCTCTCTCCGTCGAAGGTGTGGCTCTCCGGTCGGGAAATGCAACGGTGACAAGGTCGGGCAGGATCGTCACGATCTCGCCGAACCCGAACTTCTTGGGCGACATCGTCGCCGTGTACACGATCCGCGATTCGGGTGGGCTCACGGCCTCGTCGCAGATCGTGCTGACGATCCTGAAGCCGCTCAACCGGCCGCCAGTGGCCAAAGATGATATTGCTGACCTCGAGAACGGTGGATCGGTGACCACGTCGGTCCTCTTCAACGACAGCGACCCCGACGGTGATCCGCTCGTGATGACCATCACCGGTGGCCCTGGCGCCAGCATCGGTAGAGCGACAGCTGTTGGCAGCTCGATCGTCTTCGACGCGACTCCCGGTGCAGCCGGAACGGCTGTCATCACCTACTCGGTGAGTGACGGCGACCTGACCGATACGGCTGCCTTGCGCATCACTGTCCGACCTTGTTCACAGTCGGCGCCGAGTGCGCAGGATGCGTTCTTGACCACTGGATACCAGCAGGCGATCGCGATCAATCTTGCCGACTTCTCCGCCAACGGCTCGGTCACCGACGTCGTCGGGCCGAGAACCTACAACGGCAGCGTGTACAGGCCTCCGGCTGGCGAGAACGGCAATGTCGTCATCAGCTTCGCTGTCGTCAACAGCTGCCGCCAGCGCACGACCGGCCAGGTCACCATCGATGTCAACCAAGACCCCTGGGCGCAGCCTGTGACAGCGGTGATTGATCGCCGGGGGCAACGCGAGTTCCCGGTGTCGGAACTGGCCGGCGACGACGAAGCCCTGACGATTTCTCGCAGCTCGGGCGCGCCAGCGTGGGCGACCATTGAATCTGCTCGCGTTGTTGTGGCGCCGCCGATCGGAATCCCTCCGGGCACGTACAGGTGGACCGTCACGGTCGTCGACCCGGGTGGTCTGACAGCAACTGTGCCGATGACGATCACGGTCATCAATGCCAGTCCTGCAGCGAACCCCGACAACGTCAACGTCGCCGGCGGTGCCGGATCGTTTGACCTGGTCGCCAATGACACCGACCCCGACGGTGAGAACGCCGCCCTGCGGATTCAGTCGATGCCTTCGACAGTGGTGTTCAGTAACGGTGAGGCCGGCACGATCACGCTTGAGCCAAACAGCCGCTCAGTAAGTATCGATCCTCAAAACGGTCGCGGAACGGCAACGTTCGCGTACTCCGTTGTCGATGGCGACGGTGCTGTGTCCACCACGACGAACGTCACAGTCGCTGGACCAGCCGTCAACACGGCGCCGACAGCAAGCGACCAAATCATCGCCGTCGTTTCGGGCTCGCCGACCACCGTGGTACTAACCGTGAACGATGCAGATGGTGATGAGCTCACCGTTGTCACGCCGATTAACGACCCGGACAACATCGTCACCGCAGTGTCCGGGACCACGATGACGATCACGACGGCAGGCGCAGGGGATTTCCAGTTCAGTTATCGAGTTACCGATGGCTCAGACGAGTCGAACCTCGCCACCGTCACGGTCCGCTCGGCGTTGCCCGAGACCACGACGACCACCACCGATACCACGACGACCGTGCCGGGGACGACAACCGTGCCGGTGTCGACGACAACGCCGCCGGGCACATAGGGGCCCTGCGAAGGTCGCAGTTTCCTGCTGCGTCAGCGGACTGGGGAACGGGTGCTTGGCCTGAGGGAACGGAGGCTCAGTCGCCAACGCAGTTGTTCGCCTCTGGTTCGTACCTCGGCCATCGAGGTTTCGATCCGGATCAAGTACGCCGCTGCGTCTTGGACGAGAAGGTCGGTTACTGCTGGGTTGCCAAAGATGACGGCACTCGACAGTGTTGCGAGCTGAGCCAACTCACGTTTGGCATTAGCAACCAGCGGCCCTCCGGAGGTGGCGATGTCTCCATTTGTCGACGACGGAGCGATCGTCAGACCAGCGTCAACCAATCGGTCGGTGGCAGTAGCCCACGCTCCGGCGATGCGTTGTGCTGGGGACCCTGAATGGAGCCGCCGGCGTCGCGTTCTGAACTTCGCGACCAGAATGGTCGCCGTCAGGGCGAGCAATGGGAGCAGGACTACTCCGAGAGCAACGCCCGCTTCTTGCACCCAGCGAACGAACACCGACGCGGTATTCGAAGCGTCGTTGTCGGCGTCGATGTTGTCCGGGGCTTCTGTGGCGAGCTCTGGTGGGGGAGCAACCGGCGGTTGAGCGGCGGCCGGCGTCTGCACGGCGGGTTCCTCCGGAGGCGGCGTAACGTCGGATGCTTCGTCCAACGGCACTGGATTAAAGGCGATCCATCTGCCGTCGATGAGGCCGATCTCAGGCCAGACGGCCGCATCGCTGGAGACCAGGGCCAGGGTGCTTCCCGTTGCTGGACCTGCGGAGACAAATCCGGTTGCCACTCGCGCGTCGACGCCCAGTGATCGAGCGAGAAGGACGTACGCCGTCGCGAATTGTTCGGCAGTTCCGCGTTGGGTGTCTCGAAGAAAGCGCTCGAGTAGGGCCCGTTGCAAGCCTGCGCCCGGAGCGTTGGATGCCAGCACCCAGTCATCGCGCATCGTCGATTCAATGTTGCGCAACTGGTCCAGCACAGTGCCGTCGCCCGCGAGCGTCGTAGCGAACTCTGTGAGGCTGCTCACCGAGTCATCAACTGCACGGGTCGCGATGCCGATGTCCAAGGCGTCGGCAGTCGTGGTGATCGGGCCGCTCGACACGGCGATCGTGTCGTCAGGGTCGATCCGCTCACCGAGGCGCACAACGGTGCGATCGTCGTCGGTTTCGACGGCAGCATCAATCGTGATCGGCGTGGCAGGAAACGGCACGAGTGTGAGGTCGTCGTCAAGGAAGGCGATGTCGAACATGAACATGTCGGACGTGTCCGGGGCCAGCCGTCGCCCAATTGGACGAAGAGCAAGCGCTGGGGTCCACAGCTGCCCGTCGTAGTCGCTCAGTGCAGCAGTGCGCCAGCGATTGGGGAGATTGACGCCCGACGCAGTGGTCATCTGATAGAGATCGGCCGGAGGGTCGAGGGCCCGGAGCGCGAGCGTGGCCTCGATGGGGTTGAGTAATACAGCAGTCTGTTCGGCTGGCTCGTTGCGTCGAGGGTCGGCGCGATCGGCCAACACCGTGGGCACGCTGACCGCTGCCGCCATGAGGCCAGCAAGCAGCACCACCGGGATAAGGCGGCGCTCGCCTCGCAGCAACATCCACTGATCGCCGATCTTGCTGTCATTGTCAGGCACAGGTCGGAGCGTTGCAAAGGTCGCTGCGAGCAAACCGATGGGAATCAGCCAAACCGTCTGCGCTCCGGACGGCGCCCCGAGTGCCGTCACCAGCACACCGGCGGCGGCGACAGGCGTGAGGGCCAGCAGGTGCCAATCGCGGCGGCCAGCGAGGTCGGCGGCGAGGGCAGTCGGGACCGCCAGCAACAACCCGACTGTGCCGATGAGATCGGGTCGATTGGGGCTCGGCCAGTCGGTCGAGAGTAGCCGTTGGATGCCCGCGGTCAGCGCGTCGACGACGTCGGATGATTGTCCGCCGGATGCGAACACGATGATTGCCACCGATGTGCCGATGCTGAGCAGGGCGAAGATGAATCGAACGATGCTGGCGAAGTTGCGCACGACGATCGACACGAGTGCTGGAAGCGCCACTGCGATCAAAAACCACCAGATATGCCGGTCGAAGATGTTTCCCGCGACGACGGCCAGTACGGCCATCATGGCGGTGATCAACGCGATGCGAAGTCGGAAGAGGCCCCTCACTGTTCCCAGGCCCTCCACCGTGTGGCGAAGTCTGCTGCACCGACGGCTGCGATGGCCACGCCTGTTACCGCCGTGGCGTCTTGGCCGATGCGGACGACCAGCATCTGTTCGAGGTTCAGGAAGCGGCTGGACGGCCCGTCGGGGCCAGTGACCATGACGACCGATGTGTGATCGAATCCGTGCGAGAACAACGAGGCAACCGAGAGGAGATCGTCGGCGTTGGTCTGTTGGACTGGCGTGAGGAAATCGAGCATGATGCCCTCGTCGGCAATCGGCGTTGCTGCGCCTGGATGGGCGCGACTGGTGGTGCGGAGGACCACCGCAAGCCCAGAGCGCACCGCGTGTGCTGCGAGGGTTGCTGCGACATCGACCGCCTCTTCGAAGTCGTCCACCGTGCCAACCTTGTCGCTTGTGTCGAGGACGACGGTGAACTCGGGCCGACGAATCTCCACGGTCTGACGGACCATCAAGACCCCGGTGCGAGCTGTGGTCGGCCAGTGGATGAGCCGGGGATCGTCGCCGGCCACGTATTCTCGCATCGACACAAACCCGGACATCGGGTCGGCTGATGCACGTCGGAGAACCGACTCGCTGTCGACAACTCGGACGGCGCCCTGTGGCCCGAGGAGTTGGTACACCTTCGGATGCACCGTGACTGAGCCAACTGAGCGGTCGGGGCGCGTGCCGATGGCGAGCCAGAACGGGTCGATGCGTTCGACTTCGAAGGGGCCGATGTCGAAGACTCCTCGACGATGTGTCGGCAGGCTGCCGAAGAAGTCGGCGGCGTGCGCCGGCGCCACCGATTCGAGCTCGGTACGACAAGTTGCCGTGTCGCAGCGGTCGACGATCGTCGCTCGCCCGGTACGGAATCGGCTGGAGTTCCGGACGCGATACGCCACGTTGACCGGATGCCCGCGGGGGACTCGGATGGCTCCGATTCGGCGGACGATCTCCGCCTGGAGTGGTCGCCGGGCGAGCCAAATTGACGCGGCCACGACGACCCCAATGGCGATGCCGACGATGATCAGCTCTTCGTATTCCCACCACCAACCAAGACCGAGCGCCATGACGGCGACGATGAGTGCGCCGAGGCCGGACCGGGTCAGCATCGGCTGAGATCGAGCGACGTTGCCATGGTCACGAATTGGCGGAACGGGGTACCGGAATTTCGTCGATCAGATCGGCGAGCAAGGTGTCGATGCGTACACCGCGTAGCTCGGCTTCTGCGCGCAGCGCCATGCGGTGTCCGAGCACCGGAGCGGCAACGGCCTTGACGTCGTCCGGTGTTACGTAGGATCGATTGTCGGTCGCTGCGAACGCCCGACTCACTCTCATGAGAGCGAGGGTGCCACGGGTCGACACGCCGAGGCGAAGGTCGGGGTGCTGGCGAGTGGCCGTCGCAATCGAAACGATGTACTCGGTAATGCTCGGGGCAACCGTGATCAGGTCCATCTCGCTGATGATTTGGTCGATCTCTTGCGCGTCGGTGACCGGATCGAGGTCGTCGTCCCGGCGGCCGCGATGGAATGAATCGAGCAATGCGGCTTCGGTGTCGGCATCGACATAGCCGAGGCTGAGCCGCATCGTGAAGCGGTCGAGCTGGACATCCGGAAGCGGGAACGTGCCTTGAAAGTCGCGCGGGTTCTGCGTGGCGATCACGAAGAACGGGCGGGGGACCAGGCGGCTGGAACCGTCGAAGGTCACCTGCCGCTCTTCCATCACCTCGAGCAGGGCGGCCTGCGTTTTGGGGCTGCCGCGGTTGATCTCATCGCCGATGAGCACGTTGGTGAAGACGGGCCCTTCGCGGAAAGAGAAGCTGCTGGATCTCTGGTCAAAGACCATCACGCCGGTGATGTCGGTGGGGAGGAGATCAGGCGTGAACTGAACTCGCGTCCACGAACCTGAGATCGAGTTCGCGATGGCCTTGGCCAAGCTTGTCTTACCGGTACCGGGCACGTCGTCAAGGAGCAGGTGACCCTCGGTCAACAGGCAACAGAGTGCCAATCGAATCTCGTGGCGTTTGCCCCGCACCACAGTGTCGACGCTGTCGATCAGTGCGTCGACGACGGAATTGACGCGCATGATGCTCGGGGTGGCCACCGGCAGAGTGTAGAACCGACAGGACCCCAGGTCGGGGAGGCCCCTGATCTTGACAAGGAATTGAAAGATTGACCGTCAGCTTTTCTCAACCCAGCTGAGCACTTCACTCGAGTCGATCAGCGCCTGTTCGACGAGGCCGAAGACGGATGGTACGTCGCGTTTGGCCAGCTCGAGTACTGCAAGAGGCAACCGATCGCGATCGCGCTGGCGAATGCTGGGGAGTCGATCGAGCTGCTCGATGACGCGATCGGCGTCGTTGCCAAACTCGCGTCGAACCCGATCGATGACCTGGTTGGAGAACAGATACTGCGGGCCGGGCACGGGTACGAATTCACCGATTGCGGTGCGCTATGGCCAGCTCGGCGATGTCGCGCATGATGGTGGCGATTTGGTAGTCCTTCGGCGTGTAGATCGCAGCGATGCCGAGTTTGCGCAGGCGGGGACGATCGTCTTCGGGGATGATTCCGCCGACGACCACGGGGATGTCGACGCCCATCGCCTTGAGATGGTCAAGTACATCAGGTACGAGGTTGAGGTGTGAGCCGGACAAGATCGACAGCCCGATCACGTCGGGATCTTCGTCGCGAGCCGATGCAGCGATTTGCTCCGGCGTGAGGCGAATACCCGAATACACGACTTCCATGCCGGAGTCGCGTGCGGCGACGGCGATTTGTTCGGCTCCGTTCGAGTGTCCGTCGAGGCCCGGCTTGGCGACGAGGAACTTGGGCGGGCCTCCAGGGATCGACTTGACGAACGCGGCCACTTCGCCGAGGCCGCTTGCTGACCCGATCGCACCGGCCACACCGGTCGGTGCGCGGAACTCGCCGAAGATGTCGCGCATCAGGTTGCCCCATTCGCCGGTGGTGCCACCGGCTCGGGCCAGCGCGATCGACGGCGGCATGATGTTGCTGCCATCGACTGCTGCGGCACGCAAATCGACGAGCGCAGCATCGACGGCGGCCTGATTGCGTTGTGCGCGCCATGCTTCGACGTCGGCGACCAACTCGGCTTCGACGGCATGGTCGACCTTGAGGATCGCGCCCTCGCCACCAAGGGGCGAGGCGGTGCTCTCGGTGAAGTCGTTGACGCCGACGACGGTGAGATCACCTGATTCGATCCGACGCGTGCGCTGCGCCATCGAGGAAACGAGGCGCGACTTCAACGTTTCGACGGCTTCGAATGCGCCGCCCATCTCCAGGACGTCGTCGAGCTCAGCCTGGGCTGCTGCTCGCAACTCTTCGGTCTTGGCTTCAATGACTGTCGAGCCGTCGAAGATGTCGCCGTACTCGAGCAGGTCGGTCTCGAAGGCCAACACCTGCTGCATCCGCAACGACCACTGCTGATCCCATGGCGTCGGAAGGCCGAGTGCTTCGTTCCAGGCTGGCAACTGCACCGAGCGGGCGCGAGCTTTTTTGGAGAGCGTGACCGCGAGCATTTCGAGCACGATTCGCTGCACGTTGTTCTCTGGCTGCGCCTCGGTGAGGCCGAGCGAGTTGACCTGGACGCCGTAGCGGAAGCGCAGCGCCTTGGCATCGGTGACGCCGTAACGTTCCCGGCCGATCTGCTCCCACATGTCGGTCATGGCACGGAGCTTGCAGGTCTCTTCGATGAATCGGATGCCGGCATTCACGAAGAACGAGATTGACCCGAACACCTGGCTGAACTGATCGTCGGACACCTGGCCCGAGGCACGCACAGCATCGAGCACGTCGATGGCCGTGGCCATGGAGTACGCGATCTCCTGCGTCGGCGTCGCCCCGGCTTCCTGTAGGTGGTACGAGCACACGTTCATCGGGTTCCACTTAGGTGCGTGCTCGGTGCACCACGCGACCATGTCAACGATCAGCCGACGCGAAGGTGCCGGCGGGAAGATGTACGTACCGCGCGACAGGTACTCCTTGACGATGTCGTTTTGCGTGGTCCCACGAAGTTCGTCCGCGGGGATGCCCTGCTCTTCGGCATTGGCCACGTAGAGCGCGAGCAGCCAGGCGGCGGTGGCGTTGATCGTCATGGAGGTGTTCATCTGGCCGGGTGGGATTTGATCGAGCAGTGTCCGCATATGACCGAGGTGTGCGACCGGAACGCCGACCTTGCCGACCTCGCCGCGCGACATTTTGTCGTCGGGGTCGTAGCCAGTCTGCGTGGGGAGGTCGAACGCGATGGAGAGGCCGGTCTGGCCCTTGGACAGGTTGGTCCGATACAGCTCGTTGGACGCGGCAGCCGTCGAGTGGCCCGAGTAGGTCCGCATCATCCAGGGACGGTCGGGCGCGGTGCGTTCGCTCATGGACCCAGTGTCGTCGATTCGAGAAGAAATCCTCACGTTCTTACTCAAGTCCTGACCGATCCTGGCCGAAACACTTAATGTCAACGAAATGACCCGGTGAACAAGAAAATCGCCGAGTAGTTCGAGAGCCGGGACATCTTGTTTCCCCCCTACGAGGTGTCCCCCGGCTCCCAGGTTTCCCCATGTAGGCGGGAACCGCGTCGGTCGGATGGCGGATCTGATCGGTGCCGGATAGGACGCAGCGGAGTGGACACCTCAGGGTGATCCCTCCGCTGCGTTCGTTTTCGCTCGGTTGCTCAATCGAGAGCGGTTGCTCAATCGAGAGCGGTTGCACAATCGAGAGCGGCAGCTCAATCGAGAGCGGCAGCAAGCAAACGGAGATATTCGAGTCGACTCACTTCGTGGCCGCCGAGCGATGCGAGGTGATCGGTCAACCACTGCGTGTCCAGCAGTGTTGCTCCCGAGTCGTTCAGCCGGTCGACGAGATGGACGAGTGCCACTTTTGATGCGTCGGTGGTGTCATGGAACATTGATTCGCCCGCGAAGAGGTTGTTAATCCGCACGCCATAGAGACCGCCGACGAGTTTGCCGTCGAGATAGGTCTCGTACGACTGCGCCCATCCGAGGTCGAAGAGCTGTTCGTAGGCGTCGAGAAACTCGGTCGTGATCCAGCGGCCGGTGCGGTCAGGGTCGGCGCATCGCTCCATCACGCCTCGGAAATCAGTGTCGACGCGCACCTCGTACCGTTGGATGCTTTTTCGTAAGGACTTGGAGATTCTGAGGCCGTCGAGTGGGATCAGGCCCCGAGGGTCGGGCGAGTACCAGGCGACCTTGCTGCGTCGCTTGCCTGGGTCGACCGGCATCGGGAACATTCCGGCTCGGTACGCCGCAAGCAGCGTGCCCGGCTCAAGGTCCGCGCCGAGCGCAACGAGATCAGTACCGGCAGGGGTGACGAGCGGGTCGGGGAGGACGAAACGCGTCGACGGGGGTTCTCGTCGCGGTTGCCGGCCCGTGCTCATTCTCGAACTGTGTCATCGACATTGACAAAATACGAGGATTGCCGTGAGAAAGTTTTTGAAATCTCATGCAGCTCGGGCGGGCGTCGCGACCCGCTGTCAGTTCAGTACGTGCGGAAGCCGTGCTTGCTCTTGCGCCCGAGGTGGCCGGCGGCCACCATTCGGCGCAGCAGCGGAACCGCTGCGTAGTTCGCATCGCTGAACTCTGCGTGCAGCGCATCGAGAATCGACACGGAAGTGTCGAGACCGACGAGGTCGAGCAACGCAAAGGGGCCCATCGGGAAGTTGCAGCCGCCCATCATCGCGGCATCGATGTCGTCCATCGAGGCGGTGCCGTTCTCCAGCATCCGAACGGCGTTGTTGAGGTACGGAAACAGCAGTGCGTTCACGATGAAGCCGGCACGGTCTTCGACGTGGACGGCCGTCTTGCCGCAGGCCTCGACGAAGCTGGCTGCAGCAGCGATGGTCTCGTCGCTCGCCGTGAGCGGGCGGATGATCTCGACCAGGGACATCGCCGGGGCCGGGTTGAAGAAGTGGATACCGCACACTTGGCTCGGTCGTTGCGTCATCATTGCCAGCTCGACCACGGGGAGGGTCGACGTGTTGGTGGCGAGGATGCCCTCGGGCTTGACGACCTGCTCGAGTTCGGCGAACAGCGCTCGCTTCACTTCGAGATCCTCGACAACGCTCTCGATGACGAGATCGCAGTCGGCGAGCTGTCCGAGGTGGTCAGTCACCGAGATGCGGCCGAGAATCGCTTGGCGTTCTTCCTCGGTCATGCGTTCCTTGGCGACGTGGCGGGCGAGGCCGGAGCTCACCTTCTCCAGAACGGCATCAGCGCCTGCTTGGGTGCGCGACCGGACGACTACCTCGAGGCCGGCCCGGGCCACCACCTCAGCCAAGCCAGATCCCATGATTCCCGAACCGAGGACGCCAACCTTGTTGATACTTGTCATCTTCGGAGAATAGTTACCGGCGGGTAACTCTGAACAAATCCGCACACGATGACCAATCAGATGCACAGTTCGCGAGCAGGTGCGACGCACGTTCTTCGACCGCACCGCATGAAACTCGGGACGGTTTGAGGCGGAATTCACCGCGTTCTGTCCCGAGATCGCATGGCGTTGCGGCGTGATGTCGCCCAAGTCGACGTTGACGGAATAACGTCGGCTCGTTCGCCTCTCGCGTCTTCTGCATTCATGTTCGCCCTACTCGTCCTCCACCTTGTCATGGGCATTGCCATCGTTGCCGCTGGACGGCAGCTGGGGCGCCAGGCATTCGCCGTGGCTGCGGTTGCTCCGTTGGCCACGGTTATCTGGGCAATCACACAGGCTGGCGGTGTGCTCGACGGCGAACCGGTCACCGAGTCCTTCAGCTGGGTCGACGGTCTTGGGATCAGCCTCGACCTGCGGCTCGACGCCTTTGCCCTGGCAATGGTCGCCGTGGTGTCCGGCATCGGATTTTTGATCTGCTTGTATGCGCTCAGCTACTTCAAGCCGCACGATCCGACGACGCCGGTCAAGTCGAATGTTGGCCGCCTGGCCGGAACGATGACGATCTTCGCCGGTGCAATGCTCGGCGTGGTCTTGTCCGACCATCTCATCGCGCTCTTCATTGCCTGGGAGTTGACGTCGATCACCTCGTATCTCCTGATCGGCAACGACGATACGAATCCGAGGGCACGCGCGGCTGCACTGCAGGCAATCCTCATCACCGGTATGGGCGGCCTCGTCCTGCTCGCTGGGCTGACCATTGTCGGGCAGGCAGCTGGTACGTATCGCCTGTCGGAGATCATCGAGAACGCCCCGACCACGGGTTCCAGCACGGCGCTCAACGCCGGCCTGATCTGCGTGCTGATCGGTGCCTTCACCAAGTCAGCGCAGGCTCCTTTCAGCAGTTGGCTGCCGGGCGCGATGGTCGCGCCGACGCCGGTCAGCGCCTACCTGCATTCCGCGACCATGGTGAAGGCCGGCGTCTACCTCGTTGCCCGCATGGCGCCGATGTTCGCGACCGAAGGGAACTGGCGGGTTGTCCTCCTCACGGTCGGCGCCGCGACGATGCTGATCGGCGGCCTCCGTGCGCTTCGTCAGCACGACCTGAAGCTGCTGCTCGCCTATGGCACAGTGAGCCAGCTCGGTTTCATGATGCTGCTGTTCGGCACCGGTGATGACCACATCGCACAGGCTGGTGTGGTGCTGTTGCTGGCCCACGGAGCGTTCAAGGCGGCGCTGTTCATGGTCGTCGGCATCGTCGACCACGAAGTTGGCACCCGCGACATCCGTCGCCTCACGGGCTTCGGCAGGGGCTGGCGACCGACGCTTGTCGCCGGAGTTGTCGGCGCAGCCTCGATGGCAGGGCTTCCGCCGCTGTTTGGATTCATCTCAAAGGAAAAGGCGCTCGACGGCTACATCGAGCACGGTGATTTCATCGGCTCGACGGTGGTCCTTGTTGTCATCGTCGTTGCATCGATCCTGACGTTTGCCTATTCGGCCCGGTTTGTTCTCGGCTTGTTCGGTGTGTTTGCTGATTCCGAGTTCGAAGCCAGCTGCGACGATGCCGTCGACTCCCACACGGCCCACGCACCGTCGTTGCAGTTCGTTGGCCCGGCGCTCTTCCTCAGCGCGTTCACCCTTGCAGCGGGCTGTGCGCCGGTCATCGTCGATCGGTTGGTCGAAATGGCCACTCTTGCACTGCATCCAGACGCCGAACCGAAGCCTGTGCACCTCTGGAACGGTTTCAACACAGCGTTCATGCTGTCGCTGGTGGTCATCGGGACCGGTACTGCGCTCACCGTGTTCCGGTCGCGCGTCGCAGCGACGCAGAGCGTGACGTCGAAAGCAATCCGGCTCGTTCCGAGCAGCGAGCAGTCGTTCAACTTCTTGCTGCGTGGCGTCGGTGTCGTTGCACGTCGAGTGACGGGGTTGTTCCAGAACGGGTCGCTCCCGATCTACGTGGCGGTCATCATGATGGTGGTGACCGGTGTCCCGCTGATCGCCTTCGCCCAGGAGTGGACGGGGTTCGGCGATGTGATCGAAACACCGGTCCACGTCGTGCTTGTCGCCATGATCATTGTTGCTGCCCTCGGTGCATCGATCGTCCGTCGGCGTATCGCTGCAGCGCTGATGCTCGGTGCGGTGGGCTACGCGATGGCCGGTTTGTACGTCGTGCAGGGTGCTCCTGACCTCGCGCTCACGCAGTTTGCGATCGAGACGCTCAGCACCGTGTTGTTTGTACTCGTGTTGCGCTACCTCCCATCGACCTGGACGCATCGGGCCCCGGCCATTGCTGCACCGATGCGGATCGGTGTGTCGGTGTTCGTCGGTGTGTCGGTGTTTGTGTTCGCCCTGGTTGCCAGTGGTGCTCGGAGCGACGTGTCCGGCCCACAGCAGTCCGAGATGATGGTCGAGAACTCGCTGACCAAGGGCAAGGGTTCGAACGTCGTCAACGTGATCCTTGTCGACTTCCGCGGCTGGGACACGATGGGGGAGATCACAGTTTTGCTCGTCGCAGCAGTCGGTGCTGTGAGCCTGGCTCGCGGCGGCCGCCGTCGCGACGAGCTGGGTCCGACGTTCGAAGAGATCTTCGATTTCGAGCCGGACGGGGCGGACGGGGCGGTCGGCGACTCCGAGAGTCCCGCCTCTTCGTTGATGAGCGCGGCTGCGCGTCGCGACGAGGAGGGCCACGCATGAGCGCTCCTGTTGGCGCTCCACCGCGCTCCATGATCCTCGACCAGTCGATCAAGGTCCTGTATCACTCGATCCTCGTGCTCGCGCTCTACTTCGAGTTCGCCGGCCACAACCTGCCCGGCGGCGGGTTCGTCGGGGGCCTGATGGCAGGCGCCGCTGTGTCGCTGCGGTACGTGTCGGGTGGTGCCGAGGCCGTTCGGACGACGTTCCGCGCACCGTCGCACGTGATCTTGGGTGTCGGTCTCTTCTTGTCGTCGGCCACGGCGCTCGTACCAGTGCTGCTCGGCGGTGCTGTCCTCGAGCACGCCGAATACGAAACCAAACTCCCGATCTTTGGCAAGGTCAAAGTCGTCAGTGCGTTGTCGTTCGACGCCGGTGTTTTCCTCGTGGTTGTCGGCCTCGTGCTGATGGCCTTTGCGGCGTTCGGCGACGATCGCGTCCCGACCGAAACCGACGACGAGGCAACGCAATGAGTGTCTTGCTCGCATTCGCTGCCGCCATGTTGTTCGGCACGGGCACGTGGCTACTGCTGCAGCGTCGGTTGTCGCGCATCATCATCGGCGTCGGCCTCATCGGTCACGGCTCCAACATTCTGCTACTCACCTCGGGCGGCGGGCGCGGGTTACCACCAATCATCGGGTCGGCTGACCCGACCGACTTTGCCGATCCGCTCCCGCAGGCGCTCGCGCTGACCTCGATCGTCATCACGTTCGGCGTCACGGCGTTTCTGTTCGCTGTTGGTTACCGCAGCTGGAAGCTCACCAATGACGACATCGTGGAAGACGACGTCGAAGATCGCTACATCGCTCGCCGGGCCGTTGACGCGGAAGTTGCTGAAGGTGAAGCGGCCGAGCGCGAACGGGCGATCGAAGAGGATCGGGTATGAGTGCGCTGACATCTATGGGATTCCTCGCGGCCGATGTGACCGCTCCAGGGAGCGGCAGCTTCGACGCGCTGATTCCCCTGCCGGTGATCCTGCCGCTGCTCGCTGCCGCGCTGAGCGTCGTCTTCGCGCGCCTCCGCAACGTGCAGCGTGTGATCAGTGTCGTCGCATTACTCGGCCTGGTCGCGAACAACATCCTCTTGCTGACTCGCGTCGATGCGGCGACCGGTGACGCCATTGGCGGCATTGCTGTGTCGCAGGCCGGAGGTTGGGTCGCGCCACTCGGCATCTCGCTCGTCGTCGATCGCCTGGCGGCGATGATGCTGCTGGTGTCATCGCTGATGCTGGTGTCGGTACTCGTCTACGCGATCGGCCAGCACGCCGAAGAGCGGCGGTTCGCGGCGTTCCACCCCGTCTACCTCGTGCTCGCCGCTGGTGTGTCGGCGAGCTTCATCACCGGCGACCTGTTCAACCTGTTCGTTGCCTTCGAGATGATGCTGGTTTCGAGCTACGTGCTCCTCACCCTCGGTGGACGTGCCGGGCAGGTGCGATCGGGTATGTCGTATGTGGTGATCAGCCTGATCGCCTCGACGTTCTTCATTACGGCGCTCGCACTGCTCTACTCGGCAACTGGCACCGTCAACATGGCCGAACTTGCCGAACGGATGCCGGAACTCGGCAGTGGGGTACGCGTCGGATTTTCGTTGCTGCTGATCGCCGTCTTCGGGATCAAGGCGGGCATCTTCCCACTGTTCTTCTGGCTGCCCGACAGCTATCCCACCGCTCCGAATGCGGTCACGGCGATCTTTGCGGGGCTCCTCACCAAGGTCGGCGTCTACGCCATTATCCGCACCCAGTTGCTGATCTTCCCGACCGATGCGCAGCAGGGCACGCTCCTCCTTGTGGTCGCCAGCTGCACGATGCTCGTCGGCGTGCTCGGTGCGCTCTCGCATGACGACCTTCAGCGCATCCTGTCGTTCCATATCATCAGCCACATCGGCTACATGATCATGGGCCTCGCCCTCTTCACTCTGGCAGGCATTGCCGGTGCCGTCTTTTATGTCATTCACCACATCGTCGTCAAGACGGCGCTGTTCTTGGTTGCCGGGCTGGTCGAGCGCAAGGCCGGGTCGGATCGGTTGTCTCGAGTCGGCGGCCTTGTTCGAAGCGCGCCGATGATCGCGATCCTCTTCGCGCTGCCCGCTCTGAGCATCGCGGGTATCCCACCGTTCTCCGGGTTCGTCGCGAAGTTCGCCATTGTCAGTGCAGGCATCGAGGCACAGCAGTGGGGCATCGTCGTCGTCAGTCTCACCGTCAGCCTGCTCACGATGTATGTGATGGGTCGCATCTGGTCGAACGTGTTCTGGGGCCAACCCGAAGTCGGTGAGATCGCCGCCCGTCTCGAGCCGGGCGTGACGAAGGTGCCGATGCTGATGACTGCATCGACGGTTGTCGTCGTCGGACTCTCGGTGGCGCTGCTGGTGTTCGCGGGCCCGTTGTACGACCTCGCCGAACGGGCGGCTGCTGACCTGCTGAACCCCCAGGTGTACATCGACGCCGTCCTCGGCTCGCACAGTGAGGCTGGCGGATGAACAAGTTTTTCCGACTCCCCACCCTGCTCATTTGGCTGACATCGCTGTGGGTGGCGTTGTGGGCCGACCTCACTGTGGGCAATGTGCTCGGGGGTCTGATCGTGGCGCTCGTCGTCGTCGGCGTGGCGCGGCCAACCGGAGTGACCGGGCTTGAACGCACGAACTTTCGGCCCATCTCGGCGCTGGTCTACGCCGGCTACTTCTTGTGGCAGCTCGTCAAGTCGAACCTTGTTGTTGCGTGGGAGATCATCACGCCGGGCCTCAAAATCAACCGGGCGATCCTCGCGGTGCCGATGCACACCACGTCTGCTGGAGTCGTGACCCTCATTGCCAACTCAGTCACGCTGACCCCTGGCACCGTGACCGTCTACGTTGCCGAAAAACCGTCGAGCGATGGTGGCTCTGTCGAACGCACCCTGTTCGTCCACGTCCTGCACTTCCTCGACGTCGAGTCGGTCAGACGCGATGTACTGCAGCTCGAACGACTGGCGATCAAGGCGTTCGGTCATCGCAACGAACTCCCGCTCGTCGATGCAGCACTCAACTCAGCCAGTAAGCCAACGCCCGACGGAAAGAACGTCACCTCATGATCGTCACCGCCATCGTGCTCCTCGCCGTTGCGGGAGGGTGTTTTCTTTACCGGGTGCTTCGCGGCCCTTCGATCCCTGACCGCGTGGTCGCGCTCGACGGTGTGCTGTCGGTTGTGGTGAGCGGCATCATCGTCGCGGCAGCCAAGGCGAACAGCGACATCACGTTGGCAACGGTGCTCGTCGTCTCGCTGGTGGGGTTCGTCGGCACGGTCGCCCTCGGCCGGTTTGTCGAGCGGAGGGGCGGCTGATGAACGTCGTCGCAGGCATCTTCCTCATCGTCGGATCGCTGCTCACCATGATTGGTGGCATCGGCGTGGTCCGGTTCAGCGACCTCATGTCGCGCGTCCATGCTGCGGCGAAGGCTCCGACGCTCGGTTTGTTGCTCGTGGCGATTGGTGCCGCTATCGAGATCGGCTCCGGCAAAGCGGTGGTCACCCTGCTGCTCGTCGTGGTGTTACAACTCCTCACCTCGCCGGTTGCGACCCATGTGTTGGCACGTGCGTCGTACGGCCAGGTCGACATCGAACTCGATGGAGGCGATGATTTGGCACAGCACTTTGCCGAACAGCGGGCGGAAGAAGCAGCAGCGAAACGGGTCGAAAAGGGTGCTGATCAGGGTGCTGAGCCGCGACGCGATCAGGGCGATGTCTGAACCAGTCAGGTGCGACTGGCCGACAGCCAGCGAGACCTACCTCGAGTATCACGATCACGAGTGGGGTCGCCCGACCATCCGCGAACATCTGCTGTTCGAAAAGATCTGTCTCGAGGGTTTCCAATCAGGGTTGAGCTGGCTCACGATCCTGATGAAACGTCCTCGGTTCCGTGAGGTGTTTGCGGACTTCGACTATCGGGCCGTCGCCGAATTCGGTTCTGACGACATCGAACGACTGCTGCAGGATGCTGGCATCATCCGCCACCGAGGCAAGATCGAAGCGACGATCAACAATGCCCAGAGGGCAATCGAGCTGGTCGAGACCGAAGGGTCACTCGTCAACTGGGTCTGGGAGTGGGCCGTGGCCGAACCGGAACGGACCGACGAGGGTGGTATCCCCGCACAGACCGTTCGCTCGGTTGCGCTGGCCAAAGAGTTGAAGCGCCGCGGTTGGAAGTTTTTTGGGCCGACGACGGCCTATGCGTTCATGCAATCCGAAGCGCTGACGAACGATCACGATGCCAACTGCTTCGTTTACCAGGCGTGCCAAGACGAACGGCAGGCCTTCCTTGCTGGGCGCACGTTACGGCCGTGAGCCACCCAGGTTCGATACGATCCTCGCATGCGGCCAGCGACCACTCTTGCGCTCGGACTTATCCTCTTTGTGATCCTGCTTGCCGGGATCATCTCACTGGTTCGTCTCTGAGCATGCCGAAGGTGCGCACGACCATGCTGGATGTGACTGCGTCGAGGATGATGCGCTGTCAAGAAATCAATGCATATCGACTCTTGGGAATTCTCACTTGAATCTTGCGCACATCCTCGAACCCCACGACGCCGATTCGATTGCTCTCATCAGCCGCGGGCGTGAAACGACATACGGCGAACTGCGCAGCCAGATCGATCGTCTGCGCGGCGGGCTCGCGTCAGTAGGGGTCACCGCAGGTGACCGCGTCGCACTGCTCTGCTCGAACAGCCGGCACTTCGTCATCACCTACTTCGCCACGGTCGGCCTCGGCGCGATCGCCGTACCGCTCAACCCGTTAAGCCCTGCTCCTGCGCTAGAAAAAGAGATCGCCAGCGTCGGTGCCAAGGTGGTCGTGGTCGAGAAGGTGAGCGCTGCAACGTGGTCGAATGTCGACCGGTCGTTGGTCCCAACCGTCGAAACCGTGCTGAGTACTGATGGCGAGAACGCACCGGCGGGTGCCCGTTCGATCGACGAGCTCCTTGACGCCGATGCCGTCGACATTGTTGACGTCGGTAACGCAGCGACAGCCGTACTGATTTTTACGAGTGGTACGGCGGGTCTGCCCCGCGCCGCGATGCTGACGCACGACAACGTGTTGACGAACATCGCGCAGAGCCGGGCGACCGGCATTCTCAACAGCGACGACTTGATCTGGAGCGTGCTTCCGCTGTTCCACATTTTCGGCCTCAATATCGTGATGGCCACCGGGCTGGGCATCGGTGCGACCGTCATGCTCGTCCAGCGTTTTGACCCGCATAGCGCTGCAGAATCGATCAAAACTCGTCGTGCGACCGTCGTGCCTGGGGCGCCTGCGATGTGGGCGGCCTTCACGCACTTCGACGAGTTGCCTGCTGACAGTTTCAGGACCGTTCGCGTCGCGCTGTCGGGCGCCTCGAAGCTCCCGGTGCCGGTCTTCACTGCCATGCGTGACCGATTCGGCGTCGAGATTGCCGAGGGGTACGGGCTGACCGAAACCTCTGCGACAGTGACCACCTCGCTTGGCGCACCTATCCGCCCCGGCTCGGTTGGTCGCGCGTTCGACGGTGTTGAAATTCGGCTGGTCAGCGGAGACCACGATGTCCTCGTTGGCGATGTCGGCGAGATCTGGGTGCGCGGCGCGAACGTGTTCCCCGGGTACTTCAACGATCCGACCGCCACAGCTGCCGTGCTCACCGAAGATGGATGGCTCAAAACCGGCGACATGGGGATAGCCGACGATGATGGGTACATGTTCATCGTCGACCGAGCGAAAGACCTCGTCATCGTGTCCGGGTTCAACGTCTATCCGGCCGAGGTTGAAGAGGTACTCGCGACGCATCCCGAGGTCGCCGAAGTCGGAGTCCTCGGCGTACCGCACCCGCATACCGGCGAGGCCGTGAAGGCATTCGTCGTCCTGACGCCGGGCTCGGACGTCGATGAAGAGACGTTGATCGAATACAGCCTCGACCGACTTGCTCGATATAAATGTCCGTCGAAAATAATGTTCGTCGAGGAGTTGCCCCGCAACCCCACCGGCAAGCTACTTCGCCGCCGTCTTGACGACACGCTCTCGGTCTCCTGACCTCACAGCGTTCCACGACCTATCGCCGCCCGGTTTTGTGTGAGCGATTGCGGCGTCCGACGCCGTTCCAGCTCACACAAACGTGGACTGTGCGTGAAATCTCTCCGTGACGAACCTCACAGTGCGACCTGGCGGACGTCTTGTGAAAACGTGCACAAACGTTCTAGCGTGGCAAGTGCATGGCTGGTCAGCAAACTCGACGCCGAATTCCGGAGGCAACTGTCGCCCGTCTTCCGGTGTACCTGCGCATCCTCAGTGAGCAGTTCGACATCGACGTCACGAAAATTTCGTCCGAAGAACTCGCCGAACTGGCTGGCGTCAATGCTGCCAAGGTGCGCAAAGACCTGAGCTACCTCGGTAGCTATGGCACTCGGGGTGTCGGCTACGAGGTCGAATTTCTTGTGTACCAGATCCGTCGCGAGCTCGGACTCACCCACGATTGGCCTGTCGTCATCGTTGGTGCTGGCAACATGGGCCAGGCGTTGGCCGGTTACAACGGATTCGGCGATCGTGGATTCACGGTCGGCGGAATTGTCGATATCGACGACGCCAAGGTCGGTGCGGTCGTTGGTGGCGTTCGTGTCCGACACCTGTCGGAACTCACGCAGGTCGTCGTAGCGCGGAACATCTCGATCGGCGTCATCGCGACACCGGGGCTCGCCGCTCAAGACGCAGCCGATGCGTTGGTGGCTGCGGGTGTCACGAGCATCTTGAACTTCGCTCCGACAGTGATCAATGTGCCGCACGGCATCAGCGTTGGCAAGGTCGATCTCGCTGTCGAGCTGCAGATCTTGGCGTATCACGAACAACGTCGGATTAACGCGGCAAAAGGTTCTTCATTGGTTTCGGTTCCGGGCGAGTCACGCCGAGGCGCCAGCGCCTAGGGTTATCAAAAGATGTCCATTCTCGTCATCGGTGTCAATCACCGCACCAGCCCTCTGGCTCTGCTGGAACGCTTGACGCTCGCGCCCGAGAGCTTGGGCAAGGCTGTTTCGGGGCTTGCGCAACGCGACAACATACGTGAGGCCGTCGTCCTCTCCACATGCAACCGCACCGAGGTGTATGTCGTCACCGAGCTGTTTCACGGCGCGTATGGTGATGTCCGAGATTTTCTGTGCGAGATCAGCGACCTCTCGGTCGACGAGCTCACCCCGCACCTCTACAGCCAGCATGACAGTGCTGCCGTGAGCCATCTTTTCGAGGTTGCGGCTGGCCTTGATTCTGCAGTGCTCGGCGAGAGTGAGATCCTCGGTCAGGTGAAAACTGCATGGGAAGTCGCACAGTTCGAAGGTGCAGCTCGATCGAGCCTCAACCTACTTTTCCGCTCGGCGGTTGAAACTGGCAAGCGTGCTCGCAGCGAAACCACGATCAGTCGCGGGACCGCATCGATTAGCCATGCCGCTGTCGAGATGGCGACCGATGTGGTGGGCGAACTCGTCGGCAAGCGAGTTGTTGTCATCGGCGCCGGTTCCATGGGCGAAGGTGTTGCTGTCGCTCTCCACAAAGCCGGCGGCTCCGAGATCCTCGTCGTCAACCGCTCACCTGAACGCGGTGCGTCGCTCGCAACTCGAGTCAACGGTCGCACCGTCGGTATGGATCAGCTCGCTGACGCCGTTGCGACTGCCGATGTGATTGTGGCAAGCACTGGCTCGAGCCAGCCGATCATTACTGCCGAACTGGTCCGCAACGCTCGGCTCGATGGCCGGGCCGACCAACCGTTGCACATCTTCGACATTGCACTACCGCGCGACGTCGAGGTGGGCGTCACCGATCTTGCGGGCGTCACGGTGTTCAACCTCGATGACCTGCGCGACTGGGCCGATCGGGGTCTGGCTCACCGAGCCACCGAAGCAGATCGTGTGCGAGCGATTGTGCTCGAAGAGGTCGACTCGTTCGCCGTCGAATCGACAGCTCGCCAGGCCGCTCCGCTTGTTGCGTCGATGCGAGAAGCTGCCGATCGGGTCCGTGCCGGTGAATTGGCACGCTTTTCCTCGAAGCTCGATGCACTCGGCGAGAAAGAACGTCAAACGGTCGAGTCGATCACCAAGGCCATCGTGGCCAAGCTGTTGCACGAGCCGTCGGTCAGGCTCAAGGCGCAGGCAGGCACCCCGCAGGGGGACCGCAACGCTGCAGCTGTTCGCGACCTTTTTGACTTGACCTGACTCGCTCAATCGCCAGAATCGCTCGATGACCACAGCACTTCGTATCGCTACCCGTGGCTCGCGTCAGGCTTGGGCCCAGGCCACTGCCGTTGCCGACTCGCTCGCTCTCGCGACCGGTCGTGTCGTCGAACTTGTCGAGATCAACACCACAGGTGACATCCAGTCCGAGGTCCCCCTGCATAGCATTGGTGGCCAGGGCGTCTTTGTGAAAGAAGTCCAGCGCGCTGTGCTCGATGGGCGCGCCGACATCGCTGCGCATTCCGCCAAGGATCTCACCTCGGGTGCCGCCGATGGGCTGCTGCTCGCTGCATTCGCTGAGCGTCGTGATGCTCGCGATGCGCTGATTGGATCCACCCTCGACGACCTGCTCGAGGGAGCGACCGTTGCGTCTGGCTCGGTTCGGCGTCGTGCTCAGATCCGTCGTATCCGCCCCGACCTTGAGTTCGCCGAGTTGCGGGGCAACATCGATACGCGGCTCTCCAAGATTCCTGAAGGCGGTGCCATCGTCATGGCGGTTGCCGCCTTGCAGATCCTCGAGATGACCGATCGAATCACCGAGGTGCTCTCGATCGATGAGTTCGTCCCCGCAATCGGCCAAGGATGCGTTGCCATTGAATGCCGATTGGGTGACTCAGCGACCATCGAGGCGCTTGCCGCAATCGATCATGCTTCGACTCGCCACGACGTTGAAGTCGAGCGGGCCTTCCTCGCCGAACTGGGGTCGGGCTGTTCGCTTCCGGTGGGCGGGCATGTGGTCAACGGTGTGCTCCACACGTTCCTCGCTAATCTGGCGACGGGCTTGTCGATCGGTGACCAAGTTGCGTTGGCTGGTGATGCGGGTGACATCGAGACGGCTCGCAACGCAGCTCGTTCTGCCCACGACGCACTGAACTGACCGTGTCGAGCGGCGCTGACACTCTCGGTCCGCTCGCCGGTCGGCGTGTGCTCATCACTCGTGCTCGGCCCGGTGAGCTCGGGCGGTTGCTTGGCGAACGTGGCGCCGATGTTGTTCATGTCCCGCTCATCGAGACGACGGACCCTGCCGATGGGGGAGTGGCGCTCGCTGCGGCGCTCGGCAACCTCTCCGACCACGACTGGCTGATCGTCACGTCAGCTGTGGGCGCCGAGCGTGTCGGCGACGCAGCGAAACAGCACCCTGGCGTGGCGTTGGCCGCGGTCGGCACCACCACGGCCCGCGTGCTCGCCGACCTGGCTGGTCGACCGATCGATGTGGTTCCTGACCGCCAGATCGCTGTCGAGCTGGCTGCAGCGCTGAATGTCCGGCTGCGAGGAGAGTACGTCCACATTCTGCTGGCGCAAGCTGACCGTGCACCCGACACGCTGGCCGACCTGCTTCGTTCCGCGGGCCACGACGTCACGGTGGTGACCGCATACTCGACGCAGCTCAGAGTTCCGGATCCATCGCAACTCCACGACATCGACGCACTTGTGCTCGCCAGCGGGTCGGCCGCCACCAGTTGGGTTGCGGCCTTCGGAACCGACGCTCCTCCCGTTGTCGTGGCGATCGGGCCAACGACTGCCCAAGTTGCTCGTGAACTCGGCCTCAAGGTCAGTGCCATCGCTGCCGACTACTCTCTGGCAGGCCTTGTCGACGCCGTGGAACGTCAATTCGTCCCTCCGGAGTGACGCGATGTAACGGACGCTGGCGAAAGCATGCAAGAATCCATCGCTGACCTGCGGCCGATACGGTCACTGGGCCAACAACAACATGAGGAGCATCGTGGCTGCACGAAGCCGAGGCCGAACTTGGGTCTCTGCGTCAGCATCTGCGCTTGCGGCAGGCTTGATCCTGAGTGCGGGCGCGGCAAGCGTTGCGGCGCGCCCGATCGTCATTCTCGAACAGGTCGAGTCGGCCCCGCCCGGTACTTCGGCGCAGCCGGTGGGTGACCAACTCGGTTCCCATGCGTCGATATCGGGTGATGGCAAGTACGTCGTCTATCAGGGCGTTCCAGAACAGTCGGTAACCGCCTCGGGCGAGACCCCTGAAGTGTCCTTCGACGAGCGAGAGTCGACGATCTACCTGAGCAATCGTGAAGATGGCTCGACGATTGAATTGACACCCGTGCCCGTTGGTCTGCGATCAGGCAACTCGATCAGCCCCATCATCTCTGGCGACGGCTGCAGCGTCGTGACGATTACCGAGATGGCGCTCGACGTCTTTCGCGACGATGACGCTGGCACACGCTGGGACGTCTACCGATCCGTGCTGCCGCATTGCGAGGGCGTCGTTGGCAACTGGGAACTCGTCTCCACACGCAACGACGGCAGCTCGCTCGCTCGTGACGACATCCGACCCGACTTCTCACCCACCGTGTCGCGCTCCGGCACGGCAATCGCCTTCGTACACCCCGACGAGCGTCTCTTCGGCGCCCCTGACGTCAACGCGATCACACTCATCGACTTGACAGTTCCGGCGAGCGACCCAGGCCGTGCCCAGATCGTTGCGGGCATGCCGATTGACCGTCCAAACACGGTCTTCGTCCACGTCGGTCTCGATCAGCCGGCTCTTTCAGGCGACGGCCGCTATCTCGCTTACCGCTCCGACGCCTCCTCGGCCGAAGCGGTGCCGGTGTGGGGCACGGGCCTGATTGATGGTGCCCGCGCCACCCAGCAGGTGTTTGTGTGGGACCGACTTGAACCCAACCCGTTCCGCCAAGTTCAGCTTGTTTCAGCGCTGCCGACGGGTGAGCCGACAACCGCAGGCGCCGGTGAGCCCGTCGTCTCCCGAACTGGCCGAGTGATCGCTTTTAGCTCAGGAGATCAGGGCCTTGTGCCGAGCGTCTTCCCGACCTGCACCGACGACTGTCCGACGCAGATCTTCCGTCTCGACCGCGATATCGATGCCGACAGCGTCTATGACGAACCGGGTGAGACCGCGCTCGAGATCGTCAGCGCCGAACCGATCACCGCAGAAGCGCCGACCCCGGTTGCAGGTCGTGCAGCGTCGTCGCAGCCGACCCTGAGCGCCGATGGCCAGTTGATTGCTTTCGTCTCGAAGGCTCCGAACCTCCAGCTGATCGACGCACCGGGCAGCGGTGCAGCCCTCGATGGTGACATCCTGGTTGCTGGCACCGGTGATATCAGCCTGCGCCGCATCACGGTGTCGACGGACGGCGTCCGCCCGACAATCGGTGCACACTCTCGTCCTGATCTCAGCGATTCCGGTCGGATCACCGTGTTTGACACTTTGGCCGCCGCACAGTTGATCGACGAAGGCGCAGCACCTGGCCGCCAGGTCGTCGCACTCTCTTCGCCGTCTCGTCTCGCACTCGCTGACGCCGACGTCGGCACGACCGTCGTCGGTCTCGAGAGCGCCGGTTGGTTTGTCTCGCTGGTCAATGAAGGTCCGTCGGCATTCGATCCGGCAACGGTGACGGTTGACGATCGCCGGTTCGCCATCAATCCGGACGAGAGCAGCTGTGTGATCGGCACGCTCGTCCCAGCCGGCGCTCGATGCAACGTAAGTTTTACGTTCACACCGACTTCGGAAGCTGCTGTGTCTGCAACGATCACGATTGCTGAGCAAGGCTTCGAAGCACTCTCGGTGTCGGCGTCTGTGTCTGGTTCGGGCGGCGATCCCACCCTCCAAATTTATCCCGGTGGCGGCGATTTTGGCGAAGTAGCCGTCGGCCAGTCGGCAATCGAATTCCTCTTCGACGTAAGCAACGTCGGTTTCGTGAGCTCCTCGGTGGAGCGAATCGAGATCGCCGGTGCACAAGCCTCGGAGTTCGCGGTGACCACGAACCAATGCGTTGATCGCCCTCTCAACCCGCGCGCCAACTGCGCCGTTGGGGTCACGTTCACGCCAAGCGAAGCTGGCCGGCGCACGATACTCATCGAAGTTTTCACGCCCCTGGGGCAGTCAACTTCAGTCATACTCGCTGGTGACGGCGTGTTCGAACCTCAGCTCGTCACCCTCGAGAACACAGTCCAGGCTGGCGAAGAATTTGTCCTCGGTGGTTCCGGCTACCCGGCCAACACCGAGTTGGTCGTCGTCTTTAATGATGACCCCGGCGACATGGTCCATGTCACGACCAACGATGGCGGTGGTTTCATTGCCTTTATTCCAGTGCAGCCGAATGCATCTGGGGGTGATCGTCTGGTCGTGGTCCAGCCACCGCATGGTGTCGCAGCCGTCGCCACGATCGAAGTGATCCAAGACGAACCGATGTACATCGGTGTGCCGGGCTTCGGCCTGGGCTGACCCCGGGCTGCAACCCGATTGGTTCAGGCGTCGTTGGCGGGGCGGATGATGCCGCCGATGTTGATTGCCGTGGTACACGATGACTTCGACGACTCGGCGCCGACGGCGTCGCAGCGCACCGAGAAGGTGATGTTGTCGCCGGGCTGCAGGCGGATCGGCGTAATTCGCGGCTCGAACAGCTGACCGCGAATGTTCGAGAGCGACCACTGATACGCAGTTTCGCCGTTGATCAGCAGCGTGGCAATCCCAGACTCGTTCAACGAGTTCTCGACCCGAATGTCGGTGAGGTCGAATGTCTCGCGATCTGGGATCGTCGACGAGGCATCGCCGGTTGCGGTGATCCCGGCATCGACGGCGAGTCGGATGAACGCTGGTTCGCCGATTTCTTCGGACATGGCCGGGAGGGTCGGTCCGGTGTCGTCGTCGGATGCTGTGGTCGTGACGGGCGTCGCGCTATCCGGATCGACGGGTGCGAGTTCAGCGATGCGGGCGTCAACGCGCTCGTTGACCGTGTCTTGCAGCTCTGGACGGACCACCCCGATCCAGGCTGCCGTCGCGGCGCCTACGACGGCGGCAACGGTGAGCGCGCGTACAATCGCCGACTCAGGAATTGTCTGCGGCTGGACGATCGACATCGAACCGATCGCCGGGTCGTGGCCCTGCTGTTCGGCTTCGACTTCAAAGTCGAGTGTCCGAGTGGCGCGACGGAACATGCCGCGCTTTGCTTTGGCCTTGAACCGAACGAGGCTGGCGCCGCCAGGAGCAATACCAACGGCTGGCGGGTCGAACGAGCCATCGACTCGGTTGCTCGGGTCGACGAGGCGGAGACGGCAGCTCGCGAGGCTGTTGCCGTGGTTCTCGACCATGAACTCGTAGTTTGCTCGACGGCGAGCACGTTGCATCGGCTGTAACGAGACGATGCGGCGGTCGTCGAAGGGCTGGATCGTCAGCACGATCTCGGCAACGACGGCGTCGTCGGGCTCGCCCAGCGGAATCACGCGCACGTTGATCACACTTGGGCCGGAGGAGGTCGTCGGGATGGCCGGTGGCAACACCATGACCTCGACAACGTCCTGAGACCCACCAAACAGCGTGATGTTGGCACGTTCGATCGTGGTCCAACTGGCACTCAGGCCAGCCGGAACGATCGTGTATGACTCGGTCGACTGGCCGAGATTGTGAATCGACAGTGGCAGGGTGAGGCGTTCACCAGGCACAGCCGCCATGTCGTCGCTGGAGAACCACGTCTGCACTGACACGGTAATTGACGTTACTGGTTGACCATTCACCGTGTCTGGCACCCACGCTCACTTCGCCGCCAGTCACACCCCCCGTCTCCCAAAATGGAGACCATCACACCACGCGTGCGCGTTGAATTGGTCCCCATTTTGGGAGATGGGGGGTGTCGGAGTGTGTCTCGTAGGCTGGGCGGGTGCCTGTGATCCGTCCTCGTCGACTTCGCCGGACCGCAGCGATGCGCGATCTGTTGGCCGAGACGCATGTCCGGACCGATGATCTGATTGCGCCGCTGTTCGTGCGAGAGGGGATCTCTGAACCGCAGCCGATCCAATCACTGAAAGGTGTGATGCAGCACACTCGTGACTCGCTTCGCGCTGAAGTAGTCGAACTGGCTGCGCTCGGTGTGAAGTCGGTCATCCTGTTCGGGGTCCCCGCTGAGAAGGATGCGGTCGGCAGCGGCGCCTACGACCCAGGTGGCATCGTGCAGTTGGCACTCGCTGACCTGCGCAGCGAAGTCGGTGACGACATGGTCGTGATGACCGACCTCTGCGTCGACGAATACACCAGCCACGGGCACTGCGGCATTGTCGACGAGCACGGTGTGGTCGACAACGACAAGACCCTCGACCTGTACGTCGCTGCAGCGCTTGCCCAGGCGCGTGCGGGTTCGCACGTTGTGGCGCCCAGCGGAATGATGGACGGCCAAGTGGCTGCGATTCGCTCAGGGCTCGATGCCGAGAACTTCACCGACGTTGCAATCCTCGCCTACGCCGCCAAGTACGCCAGCGGGCTGTACGGGCCGTTCCGCGACGCTGTCGGCGTCGAGATTGCCGACGGCGGCGACCGCAGGGGCTACCAGCAGGACTACCGCAACATCCGTGAAGCGCAGCGCGAAGTCAACCTCGACATTGCTGAAGGTGCCGACATCGTGATGATCAAGCCTGCGCTGTCGTACCTCGACATCATTGCCGACACAGCAGCGCGCGTCGACGTGCCCGTGGCGGCATATCACGTCAGTGGTGAATACGCGATGATCCATGCCGCTGCTGACAATGGCTGGATCGACGGCGACGCGGTTGCGCTGGAGCAACTCACGGCGATCAAGCGCGCCGGAGCAAACATCATCCTCACCTACTTCACCCGCTGGTTCGCCGAGAACCACCGCTAACGCCGACCGGTCACACTGTGCCTGGCACAGAGTGACCGCAGAAACGGACGCCTTCCATGACCGACCAGATGATTCCCTCTTGCGACCCCATCGGCTGCGCGGCTGCGGGCTGTACTGCCACTGTCTGCACGGGCGCTGGTCTGGCGTCGAACGCAACGATGTTCGCCCGCTCCAAAGCCGTGATTCCCGGTGGCGTCAACTCGTCGATTCGCGCCTTCAACTCCGTTGGCGGTGAGCCATACGTCGTCGCGCGAGCGAAGGGTGCAACGATCACCGATGTCGAGGGCACCAGCTATTACGACCTCGTGCAGAGCTACGGCGCAGTGATTCTCGGCCACGCCCATCCAGCGGTTACCGAAGCAATCACCGCAGCAGTCGTCGATGGCACGTCGTACGGCGCCCCGACCCCCCGTGAGATGAAGTTGGCTGAAGCGATCAGCGAGCGTGTGTCGAGCTGCGAACGCGTCCGTCTCATGAACTCGGGCACGGAAGCTACCAGCACGGCTATTCGGCTCGCCCGGGGTGCAACTGGCCGCGACCGGATCGTCACGTTTGCCGGCAACTTCCACGGTGCGACCGACGCGCTCTTAGTCGCAGGCGGGAGCGGTGTGGCGACACTGGGGTTGCCCGGCACAGCCGGCGTCCCCAACGCCTCGGTCGCCGAGACCATGGTCGTGCCGTACAACGTCGTCCCCGAACTGAACGACCAGGTAGCGGCGGTCATTATCGAACCCGTTGCTGCGAACATGGGCGTCGTTGCGCCGGTCGCAGGTTTTCTCGAAGGGCTCCGTGCCGAATGCGATCGCGTCGGAGCACTGTTGATCTTCGATGAGGTGATCACCGGTTTTCGACTCGGTTCCGGCGGCGCTCAAGCGATGTACGGGATCACACCGGACATCACGTGCTTCGGCAAGGTGATCGGCGGTGGCCTCCCGATCGGCAGCATCGGCGGTCGCGCCGACATCATGGAGTATCTGTCTCCGCTCGGCCCGGTCTTCCACTCCGGCACCCTCTCCGGCAACCCGCTCGCCACGGCAGCGGGGCTTGCGGCCCTCAATCAGCTCACGCCTGACGTCTACATCGAACTTCAAGCTCGGGCAGGACGCCTGGCAGCCGGTCTGGGTGATGCCTGCGCATCTGCTGGCTTTGCGGCATCATTCCCCATTGTTGGCACGCTGGTTGGCATGTTCTGCGGCTCTGCGGTCGGCACTGTGCAGAACTTCGACGATGCCAAGCGGACCGATGAGGCTGCTTACTCGCGGTTCTTTCAAGCGATGCTTGCCGAAGGCGTGGCCATGGCCCCGGGTGCGTACGAGACGATCTTCGTCGGTCTCGCTCACACGGATGACGTGCTCGATGCGATTGTTGCTGCGGCGCATCGCGCTGCGACGACGGCCGTCAGCCGCTCAGACAAGCGGTAGGTGCCGTCGATCGCCGGGCCGACACCGCTACGTTGGCGGTCGTGCGGCAACTGTTCACCTGGCGATTCGTTGCAGCCCTTGCAGCCCTTGCTGGCTTGGCGATCCTGATCAATGCCGTCGTCGTCGATGACGACCAGCTCGCTGGGATCGTCGAGTCTGAGGTCCCCAACCGCAAGATCGACCTCATCTCGCCGGTCTTCTTCATGGAGACGTCCGACGACTTCGGATTCGGTGATGACGGGTTGACGGACGGATTCATCGACTTCGTGCTGCCCAGTCGAAAGGTGATGCGCGTTGCGCCTGGAACGCCGGGAAATATCAATTGCGACCTGCAGTCGTTGAACCGCTGCGTCGTGTTCGTCGATCTACTCGGCGAAGCAGTGATCTGGTTCGCCACGCTGCCGAAGGCTGAGGGCAAGACCGTCGAGCTCCCACCGATCGTCGATCTCGAAGACGGCTTGGCCCTGTTCGAGAACGGCTGGCAGATCAGGTATCCGCCCGTCATCGATCGGTTTTGTGCAGGCGAGGACATTGTCAGCTTCAGTGATTTCTTACGTCGCTTTGGCCCTGGCAGCACGTCGGTGGTCGACCTGGAAACGCAGTTGGTCATCGAGGTTCGTTGCGCCGGCACCGAGGCGCCTGACGTGACGACCACGACGGTCGAGCGGTCTGTCGATCTGCCGGTCGGTAACGTGCCGGTGACGTCGATCGATCAGTTGACGCCGCTCGATGAAACGGTCAACCCGGCCGGCGGTGAACCTGCCATCGAGGAATAGGACATCGCCTCGGCCTGGCGCGGCGCCCCAGCTCAATCGAGCAGGGTGTGTGCAGCGGCGAGGCCGGAGTTGTGGGCGCCTTCGATTTTTGGGCCTGCGAACGCATCTCCGGCCAGAACGATTCGACCGTTAGCTGTGGTCCAACACGGGTCGGGCCAGATCGAGCGTGGTGTGGCGAGCCGCCATTTTTTGAGTGAGTGTTCAAGGATCGAGGCGTCGCCAAGCCAGGGCTGCGCAGCTGCGGTCAGCTGATCGACCAGCGTGTCGTTCTCGTCGTCCCAGTGGGCTTCACTCCAAGTGGGGTTGGCGTGGAACGTGACGGCGGGTTCGGTGCTGACGCCCTTCGATGCGTTGTCGCCGATGAAACTGAAGATCTCGTCGGGGTCTTGGATGCCGCCACTGGCCGGAATCGCAGCTGGGCCGTCGAGCCGTACAAGGAGGCCGACCGTGCGGTCGTAGTCGGTACGGAACAGCGTCTCGTCAAGTTCGATGCCGCCGTCGATCATGAGCGCAAAGGCCTGGGGGAGTGGGCAGGTGACGATCACGGCGTCGACGGTGTGCGCGGTGCCGTCATCGATCACCACGGTGATTCCGTTGACATCGGGTTCGTCACGAATGGCGAACACCATGGTGGAGCACTGCACGTCGAGGTCGACAGCAAGGTCTTTGGCGAGTGAGTTCATGCCGTTCGTGGCGACGTAGCGGGGATGCCCATCGGTGCCGTTGAAACCCTGGTTCCAGACGTGAACGAGGCCACACTCTTTCCAGTCGTCGACCTGTGCCGCGAAGGCCGGGCTTCGGGCGGTGAAGAACTGGGCACCGTGATCAAGGGTGGCGCCACCGATGCGGCGTGTCGCCAGCCGGCCGCCTGGCGATCGGCCCTTGTCGAACACGACGACGTCGGCGCCGCCGCGAACGAGTTCACGCCCGGCGATCAATCCGGTGAGGCCGGCTCCGATGATTGCAACACGCATGAAGGTTAGGATGCCGCAGATTCAAGGGCGGGTTCCACTTCGGCTGTCCGTTCCTGGTGCGCTGCTTCGGCCCGCTTCAAGAACTCAAACAGGACCCGATTGAACGATCCGGCATGTTCGACCATCAGCCCATGGGCGGCGCCACTGATGACGGCCAGTTCGGCTGTGGGGATCCGCTCAGCCAGCTCTTCGCTGTCGCCACGTGGTGTGAGGATGTCTTGATTGCCGACGACGACGAGCGTCGGCACCGAAATGTTTGCGAGCTCATCGGCGTACGACACGTCGACGTTCAAGATCGCGTCGACTTGGGCTGCGAAGGCGTGCGATGGCCGACCCAACGCGAGTGGCCCGAGCCAGCCCATTGCAGGGAGTAGCCGGCGGAACGACCGCGGGCCGATGACCCAGCGTGCAGCTTCTTGGCTCATCGACCCGATCCCATCGGTCAGAGCGGTGTCGCGCCAACTCGACAACAGCTCTTCGCGCCACGGATGGTGCCGTCCCGCAGTGCAGGCGAGTGTGAGCGAGCGAACTCGCTCGGGGTATTTGACCGCGATGATCTGGCTGATGGCGCCACCCATCGATGCACCGACCACGTGGGCCGTTTCAACGCCGGCATGGTCGAGGACGGTGATCGCGTCCTGCGCCATCTGCTCGAGCGAATACTCGCCGTGTGGCTTGTCGGAGCGTCCGGCACCCCGGTTGTCGAGGGCGATTGCCTGGTACCAAGGAGCCGACGCCAGCCGTTGGAGGTCCCAGCCGTGCTTGTCGGCGCCGAGGCCCTGCACGAACAGGATCGGCGGCGCACCTGGCCGACCGGTGACCCGATAGTGAATGCGGACACCATCGGTGGCGCGTACGTAGGTCATCAGTTGCCGCCCAGGCCGCTCAGCGGTAGCCAGTCGAGTGGCGTCCCGGTGTTGATGTCGCCCATCTCGGTCAGTAGCAGACTGATCTGCTCGCGCACCTCGTGGGCCAGTTCGTACTCGGCGAGAGGGCCCCGGCGACGTCGACCGCCGCGGATCGCCGAACCGATTTCGATGCGTGCTCTTCGGCTGAACGGTGAGCTGGTGGTCGCTGCGGGGAACACATCAACGCCCGATGCCACGGCGGCGCCGATGATTGTGTGGTCGACGGTACCGACCTCGCGAGGCCGGCTGCTCGACGTTGCGGCACTGACGACCAGTTCTCCGGCACGCAGTGCGCCAACGACCTCGTCAGGGTGGTCGAGGAGACCGCCGAGGCGCTGTGCAAGCGCACCGAGCGTTGTGTCGTCAGGGCGGCCGACGAATCGAACTGGGCGATCAACGGCTCGGCTGATAGCGAACGCGCTGTAGACGTGAGCCATCGAAAAACGTCGGGCGTTGACGACGATGAGCGCGCCCTTGCGCGCGGGGAGATGCTGGTCGCCGCCGGTCGACACGGCCCACCGAATTTCGGACAGCATCGTGATCGTGCGGAACAGCCCAGCGTCACGACCCCAGTCGTCGACATGGCCCGATGGCTCTTCAGTAACGCGGCGGAATGCTGCCCGGGTGGTGTTGGCGGTGCCTCCTACCAGGGTGGCACCGTGCCGGACGGGGAACTGAACGACTCGGCCCAAGGGGGAGCTCATGATGCCTCGCCGATCTGTTGGGCGGCGGGGACCCGGGCCGGTCGACGCACCACGCTCGGCCAGTGATACAGATGATCGATGACTTCGACGGTCGAGACGTCAGCGGTGATCCCCAGCAACTCTTCCATGCGCCCGTTGTCGGCGAGGCGGCCGCGGGTCAGCGCCTCGGCGACATGGTCGGGGATCGGAGCACCGAGCATGTGGCTCAGCCGGCGGGCAAGGAACCACTGGGGCCCGAAGACCGGCACCGGGATGCGCCGGCCGCGCCGAATGGCGTGCAAGGCGGTGATCGCGCCCGGTGCGACCACGTTCACCGGCTCAGCGAGCTGGTTGCGGGCAGCGGCCACCAGAGCGCGGGCCGCGTCGTTGTGCTCAATCACCGCAAACGGTGGGTCGGCAGCGGCGCTGAACGGCACGGCGGGCATGCGGAGAAGGCGACCGAGCGGCGATGGGACGTGGGGGCCGAGGACCGATGCGAGTCGCACGGCGCCGACGGTGACGCCGACCCGTTCAGCCACGTTGGCAGCGATCGCCTCGATGTCGGCGAGCGTATGGCCATACTCGGACGTCGGCCGGATGGGAGCGCTCTCTGCGGGGCGGGTGAGTGACCCCTTGCCCCTCCCGTAGATCTCGATGCCGCTGCGCACGACGATGCTTTCGAGCGCACGGCATTCAGCTGCGGCTCCGAGAATTGATGTTGCGGCCTGTTCGGTGAGCACGCCGGCGGCCTTGGGCGAAGCCCGCGCATCGGGTTCCCACACGCCGACGTGGATCAGGACGTGCGGGTTGAAGTCGGTGATCGTGTCGACGATTTGGTCGTGGTTGTCTGGCGAGAGGCGATGGTACGTCGTACGCTGCAGCCGTCGACGCGGCGGGTCTGCGTCGATTCCCGCAAGCGAACCGACCCACTGCTCATCTTCGAGCATCCTGGCAACGAGTGTGCCCAGCTCGCCGCCTACCCCGCTCACGAAAACACGTCGGCCTGACATGAAACCAGAACCTACTCGCACTCGTCGTCAATTGATTGGCTCCGTCGCGGGCGTTTTCGGTGCGTCTGTTGTCGGATTGGGCGCTGCGCGCGTGCTGGCAGAGCCGCCGCGTGTCACCCGCTCGGCGACGGCGCTGGAGCCGGCTCGACGGCTTGGTATTGAGGGAGAACTGGTCTTCCCAGTCGACCCGACGGGCGGTGACCTCGTCATGCCGAACGGCTACCGGGAGGGGACACACAACGGCATCGACATTGGCAATGGATGTTCGCCCGGTCGCGGACGATCGCTGCTTGCGTGCGCCGATGCTGTGGTGAACAGCATGGAGCAATCAACTCGTCCCGGCAAGTACATCACGCTCCGCGACCGCTCCGACACCTACTACCGCTACCACCACCTCGCTGAGTTCATCGAGGGCATGGAGGTCGGAGCTGCGGTGTCCGCTGGCCAGGTGATCGGGCTGATGGGCTCTACCGGCAACACCAACTGGGCGCACGTGCACTTCGAGGTGTGGCGCCACAGCTTGAGCCCCAACATTGGCTTCCCAATCGACCCGCTGCCGCTGCTCCAGCGGCCTGCAGGCTTGACAATCGGCTCACCGCAGTGCGATAACTGACGAACACGATCGAGTAAATATTACGGTTGCGTGACGATATGGGTTCCCTATCGTCCTACACTTCGCTCAAGTTCGTAGTTGTTGCTGCCGAATCCACTTGTGCCCTCTTCATGGGTTCTCAACGCCGTATGACCGACCCCCACCGCTTTCCCCACGACATCGTCGCCGCCGAGTCACGGCCAGGCCAAATGTCGCGCCGTCGCCTCCTTGCCGCGGGGTTGGGCGCAGCGGCTGGGCTGTTCGCGGTCGAGCGTGTCGTTGCTGCACTGCCGAACGGCGGGATCGTTACTGCTGCCGGGCCGCTCCAATCCAGCGAGTTGGCCCCGGCCGAGCGGATGCCGCCGCCCGTGCCCGACGGACACATCATGTTCCCCGTCGATGCGCAGGAAAGTTGCTGGGTCTCCGACAACTTCGGGGACTGCCGTGGCTCGGGCTGCTCGCGTTCGCACGAAGGCCTCGACATTTCGGGCTCACGTGGCGCCGACATCTTTGCCGTGGTCACGGGCCGGCTGACGAAGCAGTACGTCGACAGTGGAAAGACCTACGGCGCTGGCAACGGTTGGACTCTGCAAGACGAAGAGAACAACGTCACCTACAAGTACTTTCACATGGCAACGCATGCTGAGGGCCTCGCAGTGGGCGACATCGTCACTCAGGGTGATGTGATCGGCACCGTTGGCAACACCGGGACGTCAGGCGACTCGAACTTCCACCTGCACTTTGAATACCGTCCGAACGGCGTCGCGCAAGACCCGCTGCCGTTGCTCGTACGGCCGGACAACTGCACGTTCTACGTCGGCTGAGGTCGGCGCAGGCCAGCTGAGGCTCAGTTGGCCTGCGCCGAACCTCAGCTGTCTTGCTTCAGCGCCGTGTCGATACTCAGTGCGCTCGCCACGATCAACGTGTTGAGCGGCTCTGGCATCCGCTGATGGATCTGCACCACGTAGTTGTCAGCGGTGGTGAACATGGCCTTGGCGAAGCCCTCGAAGGTCTTGGAGATGCGTGCGACCTCGGTGCCCTGCGCGTCTTCGATGCGGAAGTTCCAGGCACGCCAGTTCTCACCCTTGATCGAGCCGAGCGTCTGACCGTTCGCTTCGAGATTGAAGTTGATCTTGCCAATCGCCTTCTGCTGAACGATCCTGCCGATCTCGTTGCCAGCAGCGTCTTCGACGATCACGGTTGACTTGATCACCTTGCGCGGCCGAGTCAGCTGCATCACTACTTGCCCCGAATTGTCGGTGATCTGGAGCTTGTGCGTCATGAACTGATCGAGTGAGCTCACGAAGCGCAGGATCTTCTTGGCTGCCGACTGGCCGACCTGGTTGACCATCGCCAGCTGCTGGCCGTCCTGGCCGAACACGCTGTACTGGTTGTTCAGCTCGATCAGCTTGGCCTTTTGGTTGACGACCAGCACGGGCTCGGTGAGGATCGTTCCGCCACCGCCTTCGACCTGGCCGGTGAGCCCGGCGCCACGAATGCCCTGATCGGTGATCTGTTTCTGGATCATGTCGGCCTCGCCCGCGTTGCCGACCGTGAGGGCATCGACCTCAGGCGAAGAAGCCACACCTTCGACCGGGTCGGTGCTCTGGGCTCCGTCCGTGCTGACTTGGTCAGTCCAGGCTTCGCCGTCCCAGTATCGAAGATCAGCGCGGCCGTTCGGATCGGGATACCAGTTGGCAGGTGTAGACATGAGACGACAGTAATCCTGTCCCACCTGGTTCTTATGCCCAGAGCGCCAGTTTATGAGCGCCCGCTTTAGCGCAGTTTGTGAGCGTTCATGATCACTTCGCGAGCGAAGGGATCGAGCTGGCGGCCGGACAACCGCTCGGTGACCTGAATGGCCTGGGTGGCTTCTTCGACGAGGCCCGACCACCGGATGTAGCCGCCCATGACGCCGATGATGCGATCGCTGACCTCTTCGGCGTGGACCAGCACCCTCATGTTGCGGTTCAAGAGATCGTGGAGTTCGGTGTACAGCGCCTTGAGATACGCGTTGAGGTGCTCTTGGTTGAACGCCCGGTGGCGGTATGGCAGTTGCAGTTCGTCGTAGTTGTGCAGGTTGCTTGGTGCCGAGATGATCGAAATGACGCACCCGAAGCCGTTCTCGCGCAGCCAGATGATCTCTTCTTGTCGACGGACTCGACGGTGACTGTCGCCAACACCGCCGGGTCGCTCACAGATTGCAAGCTTGTCCTTGAGAATCCAGGTGAAGTTGCGCGGCGTAATACCGAGCGCCCACTTCCCGCGCAATCGGGGAGCCATCAGCGGCTGCCTTGGAGCGATGAGTTGGAAGCGTGTGCGGTGTCCATAACGAGGATCGATGCTACCTGGTCGGCCGCGTCAGAGAGACAGCCGGAGCCGCTGCCGTGACCGGTGCACCCTGCGGCCCCCCGCCACGTCGCACGCAGCGGCTTCACCACGAGCGACGCCCAGCACGCGTTCGATAGCCGCTGCGCTCGGTGGATACCCGTCATCGGTGAGCCACCGCCGAAGGGCGCGTCGGGCCAGCGGGAGCGGTGCTGCGGCGATCGCGACTGCATCTGTGGGGTCGATCGCGTCCGCCAATTCGTCAAGCAGTTCGTCGTCGTCACGTAGGAGGTTGGCTGCCCGCTCAATCAGCACCGAGACGTCACGGTCAAAGATCTCCTTGGCCAGCGGGAGCAGTTCGTGACGAATTCGGTTGCGCCTGAACCTCGGGTCGTCATTCGATTCGTCCTCAACGATCGACAGGCCGAGTTGCTTGCAGAGCCGGTGGGTGTCTGCTCGGCGAAGTCGGATGATCGGCTTGGTCGGTCCGTGGCGAATTCCAGCGAGGCCGGTGGCGCCGCTCCCGCGAAAAAGCGCGAGCAGCACCGTTTCGGCTTGGTCGTCGGCGGTGTGGCCGGTGAGGGCTGCGGCGCCGATTGCGGCGCGGCGGGCCGCGCGGGCGCGGGCTTCGAGGTTCGGCCCGTCGGACAGGTCGACGCGAACGACACGGCAGGAGATGCCGAGGTCGGCGGCGATCGACTGGGCCGCGTCAGCATCGTCAGACGAATGCGCGCGGAGACCATGGTCGACATGGACAGCGTTGACGATGAGCCCGGCGGCGACAGCGAGGGCGGTCAACGCGGATGAGTCTGGGCCGCCGGAGAGAGCGCAGGTGACAGTGGTTCCGGCTGGCGGAAAATCGCAACGGGCGAGGAGTTCGGGGACCAGTGGGTCGACCGGCAGGAAGCCACGGTCGCCGGGCATTGGGGCGGGGTCAGAGGTCGTTCTGGCGGCGACGTTTACCGCCGGGATACTTCTGCGACGAGACCGTCTTGAGGTACACGCCGATGAGGCCAACACCCAAAAAAAGTGCGACGCCAGTTAAGGCAACGCCGATCCACCAGTGCCAAACCTCGGCTGCGAGCATTCCGCCAGGTTAGCGAGCGATCGACGGCGACAGCGCATTCCCGAGGGCACTTCTCGCGACTTCCCTCGATTGGTCAACGGCGCCGCGGTCAGGTGGTCGCGGCGTATGTGATGACACACAACACGATGGCCCGCAGAGTCCAGGCTGTGGCCCTCACCCAGTTGGTGCGGACCAGCCGCGCGTGGAGTGCGCTGTCGAAGCGAGGTGCAAGCTGGCCGTGAAGCGGCGCAGACACGAGGGCGGTTACGCCATAGGCGACGCCCATCAGGACAAGTGCAACCAGTGGGAGCGCCCGGCTGATTCCGGCCGGAGGTGACGCCACGATCCAGATACCGGTGGCGCCTTCGGCAAACATGAACGGCCCGACGACGTAGCTGATCGTGGCCGTGTGACGCTGTGCGAATCGACGCCAGAGCTCACTGTCGGCACCGCGTTCGATCGCATCAAAGATCGGATAGTGGACGACCTGGATCGTCCAAATCAGTCCGGTCATCGCCCACGTCGACGCGAGCGCGATGAGGAGGATGAGGGCGTCGGTCGATTCCACCTCGCGATCGTGTCGCGAACGGCACGGTCATGGCGTGTTGGGCCTTCAGCCGATGACGCCGTCACCGTCGAAGTCGGTGTCGAAGCACTTCTCGATCCGCGACAGCAGGTCGGCTGGCATCTCGTTTTCCTGGCACTTTTTCTGGATGACTTGCTTGAGTTCGGCGTGGAAATCGAAGGCGCTGAGGCAGTCGGGGCATGCGTCGAGGTGATGACGGATCGTTTCGTGCGCTGCGTCAGACAGCTCGGAGTCGAGGAACAAGTCGAGCTCTTTGAGCGTCTGATTGCAATCGGGGGTGTCACATGCGTCCATCAGTTCTCCTGCCCTTCTGTGTTCGAGTCGGTGGGTTCGGGCGGGGGGTCAGCGAGCCCACGTTCGAGTGCGTAAGTGTGCAACGCTTTCTGCATCGCCTTTCTTCCCCGATGGAGTCGCGACATCACAGTTCCGATCGGGATGTCGAGCATTTCAGCGATCTCTTTGTAGGCAAAACCTTCGACATCGGCGAGAATTACCGGCAACCGGAAGTTGTCTGGGAGCCCTTCGAGTGCCTGTTTGACCTCGTCGTCCGGAAGCATTTCCATGAGCGACTCTTCGGCAGAACGGCCGATCGAAGCGTCTTCGAAGGTACCGAGACGTTTGTAGAGGTAGAGGTCCTCGATATCGCCAAGATCTGACTCGTCGGGGCGCCGCTGTTTCGCTCGGTACTTGTTGATGTACGTATTGGTGAGGATGCGGAACAACCAGGCACGGAGGTTCGTGCCATCGGTGAAGGTGTGGAAACTGCGGAAGCCCTTGAGGTAGGCCTCTTGTACGAGATCTTCTGCGTCCGCTTTGTTTCGGGTCATGCGCATCGCGGCCGAGTACAACTGCGGCGCGTATTGCATTGCCTGATCTGCGAACACTGCCTGGTCAGCCATTGCGGCGGACCTTAGCGGTTTGGGCGCGTGGGGCGCCGGGGCATGCTGCGGTCTTTCAGTCGAGGCAGTCGGCTTCGTGCTCGAGTGCGGTGGCCACATTGTGGACTGCATCGGAAAGCCGTTCCAGCATGCTTGCCAGGGTTGCGAGTTCGTCGTGGTCGAACGACTGCACAATGTTGATCAGTGCTGTCGCCCGTCGATCGACGGCTTCGGCGTGACGGCGACGGCCTTCTTCGGTGGAGCGCACCATGACGACGCGACCGTCGCGCGGTGAGGGGAATCGCTCGGCGAGGCCGTCGTTGACGATGCGTTGCACGGCGCGGGTGGCGGTCGATGGATCGATGCGGAGGCGGTCTGCCAGGCCCTTCATCGTGCGGTCTCGCCGAGTGAGGAGGTCGAGCGCATCCATTTGGCCCTGTTCGAGTGGGTCGTCTTTTCCGAAGTAGTAATCACGGAGGGCCGCGGCGCCTGCGCCGCGGCGGAGTTCGGTCCAGGCTTTGCCGATGCGGAGCGCGTGAGCGAGGTCGATGGGGTCCCGAAGATCGACAGCTGTACTTTGGCCAGGGGCGCTGTGCGCGGCCAGGTCGGAAGGCGGTGTTGTCATCTTGATATCAACGCTAGTGGCCCGCCCCTGCCCGTCGCGTGACGGACGACACATTTCGTGTCGTCGTTGTTCGCGACTGCACGCGAGACTCCGACAATGTCGGAAAACACTGGCCCATCGCCGTCTGATCCCGTTGGCCCGACAGCACTCGGAGCGCTCCGCCCATTGGCGACGAGCGAGGTAGCGATCACCGAGTCGTTGCGGCATCGCGAGGTGTACACATCGCGAGGCCTGCTCACTGTGCTCTGGCATGAACCGAGCGCTCCAGTGCCTGCGGCGCTCGTGATGTGTGGTGGGGCTATGGGCGGTCTGCTTGGGCCTGGCCACGGGCTGTACCAGCAGTGGGGTGATCGTTGGGCCGGGCGCGGCGTTCGGGTGCTGCGCGTCGGGTATCGGGAACCGAACAACTTGGATCTGTGTGCGCACGATCTGGCGTGTGGCGTCGAATGGGCACGCGACGCTGGCGCTGAACGTGTCGTCGTGATGGGACACTCGTTTGGCGGGGCGGTCGCGATTCGAGCGGCTGTGGTGATGGCCGGTTCGGTCGCCGGAGTTGTCACGTTCGCGACGCAGTCGGCTGGGTGCGAGGTGGCTGCGGCGCTGGGTGACCGACCGCTGTTGCTCTTCCACGGCGACCGCGACGAGATTCTCCCGGCAGAGTCGAGCCACATGGTGCAGGCAATTGCGGGCCATGGAGACGTGGTCATGCTGGCGGGCGACAGCCATCTCCTCGCAAAAAGCGACGGCGTCATGACCGAACGCCTCGACGTGTGGTTGCCCGAGGTCCTCGGGCTCGGCTGACCTGACGAGCCCGAACAGCTGGCTACAGCAGCGGACAATCAAACAGTGGGAACGAGGTCAGCAGCACCATTGACCGCTACCTGATGACGTCTGTCGGTCTGGGGCACAGAGTCGACGACCTGTTACTTTGTCAGTCGGTGGCCATTTGGTTACACATTTGGAGGTAGCAGCATGTTGAGTTCGGGAACAATGAGCGGTCGTCGAGTCCGTAATGGACTCATCGGAGCTGCAATGGTGCTGGCGTCTGTTGTTGGGGTCGCGCCTGGCAATGCTGTTGCTGCCGACACGCTGCAACCAGGTGCGGAACCGTTTGTTGATGTGTCTGCTTGGTCGGTCAATTCCGCACGTGCCCAAGCGGGTGCTGCAACGGCGAGCGGCCCTGATATTTCTCGTGGATTGACTTTCAATCGTGCCGCGATGCGTTCTGTGCTTGCTGATGCACCGGCGGATTCGAGCGGTGCCGGGTCGTTGACGATTGATTTGCCGGCGCCCGATGGGACGATGATGTCGTTCAATGTGTGGGAGTCAGCGATCATGGCGCCCGAGTTGGCTGCCGAGTTCCCTGAGATCAGGGCGTATGCCGGTCAAGGTATTGATGACCCGGCAGCGACGATCGTGTTCGACGTGACTCCGCATGGTTTCCATGCGCAGGTGTTGTCGCCGAGCGGCGCGTGGTATATCGATCCGGCTGCGATGGGTGACGACGTGGTGCACGAGAGTTTCTTCCGCTCCGATCGCGGCAGCCCGGAGCAGCCGTTCATCGAAGGCAATGCCATCAAGCTTGAAGTCGACCAGCTCGAACAGCGAAGCCCGCAGCCGCGAGTCGCGGCGCGGTCAGGAACGCAACTCCGAACGCTGCGCACTGCTGTTTCGGCAACGGGGCCCTACACCGCTCAGAACGGTGGCACCCGCGCATCGGCGCAGGCGGCGATCGTCACTGCGGTCAACCGTGTTTCAGGGATCTACGTCACCGAGATCTCCACCCGGCTCCAGCTCGTCGCGGGCAACGAGCAGCTGGTGTACGTGAGCAGCCTGAACGGGTGCGTTGACGGCTCGAACAAAGACTGTGACCCGTTCGTCGATGGCAACGACGACCTCGACACGAACCAGTCGGTGACCGACAGCCTTATTGGCGACGCCAACTATGACATCGGCCATGTGTTTACGACTGAATCCGGTTTGGCCGGGCTCGGTGTTGTCGGCGTTCCCGGCGAGAAGGCCAAAGGGACGACTGGTACTGGCTCTGCTGACGATAGGTTTTTCCTCGATTACGTGGCTCACGAGATGGGTCATCAGCTTGGTGGCAGCCACACGTTCAACGGGGTGAGCGGTGCCTGCACTGCAGAGACCGCGGCGGGCGACATCACGCTTCAAATTGAGCCGGGGAGTGGTTCGACGATCCAGGCCTACGCCGGGATTTGTGGTTTAGACGATCTGCAGCAAAAGAACGAAGGACAGCCGGGTGACGGCACGAACGCATCAGACCCCTACTTCCACTCGCGTAGTTTTGATCAGATCATCGCCCACCTCGCCACAATCGTTGTGACCAAAACGGCAACGGGTAACAGCGTTCCGACGCTCAATGCTGGCCTTGATATCACTATTCCGGCACAGACACCGTTCTTCTTGACAGCTGCTAGCAGCGATGCGGACGGCAACACGTTGACGTACAACTACGAGCAGCGTGACGGCGGCACATTGTCGGCGCTCAACGATCCAGAGATCTCGGCTGGGCCGCTGTTCCGTTCGTTCTGGCCAACGACGTCGCGGACGTCGTTCTTCCCGCGTCTGTCTGAGGTTGCTGCGGGGAACACGAACCAGAATGGGTCGTGTGCTGCACCTGATGGCGGGAAGAGCAAGGCGTTGTGTTGGTCGCAGTTCTTGGTTCCGACCGGGACCTCGCGGGCAATGAACTTCCGTGCAACCGTGCGCGACAACTCAGCGGCTGGCGGTGGCGTCAATACTGACGACACGGTTGTCAATGTGGCCGGTGCGGCTGGCCCGTTTACGCTGACCGCTCCGAATGGCGGCGAGAGTCTTTCGGGTTCGACCACGGTGACATGGAATGTCGGCGGCACTGCCGGCGCACCTGTCAGCGCGGCGACTGTCAGCGTCCGGATGTCGACCGACGGAGGCTTGACCTTCCCGACCGAACTCCTTGCCAACACCGCGAACGACGGGTCGGCCGAGGTCTCGCTGTCCAAGTCGAGTAGCCAGGTGCGTCTGATGGTGCATTCGGGTGACTTCAAGAACGGCTCCGGGTTCTTCGATATTTCCGACGCGAACTTCACCGCATCGGGCGATGGCACGACGACGCCGAGTTCTGGCTTCGAGTCGGTGAACCCGGCGCGTTTGCTTGAGACACGTATTGGTCCAAACTTGAAGACCACTGATGGGCAGTTCCAGGGCGTTGGTCGGGAGGGCGATGGTGACACGATCGAGTTCCAGGTCACTGGTCGTGGCGGGATCCCTGAGGGTGCCGAAGCAGCGTCGTTGAACGTTGTGGCGATTTCTGCTGACGGGCCTGGCTATTTGACGGTGTATCCGTGTGACCAGGCTCGTCCGAAACCGGCGGCGTCGGTCAACTACGACGGGGGCGATGTACGGCCCAACGCTGTGCTGACCAAGTTGTCGGTGACCGGCAAGGTCTGTATCTACACGTTGCGTGCAACGGATCTTGTTGTTGATGTGAACGGAGCGTTCGCCGCTGGGTCTGGCTTCGAGTCGGTGAACCCGGCGCGTTTGCTTGAGACACGTATTGGTCCAAACTTGAAGACCACTGATGGGCAGTTCCAGGGCGTTGGTCGGGAGGGCGATGGTGACACGATCGAGTTCCAGGTCACTGGTCGTGGCGGGATCCCTGAGGGTGCCGAAGCAGCGTCGTTGAACGTTGTGGCGATTTCTGCTGACGGGCCTGGCTATTTGACGGTGTATCCGTGTGACCAGGCTCGTCCGAAACCGGCGGCGTCGGTCAACTACGACGGGGGCGATGTACGGCCCAACGCTGTGCTGACCAAGTTGTCGGTGACCGGCAAGGTCTGTATCTACACGTTGCGTGCAACGGATCTTGTTGTTGATGTGAACGGAGCTTTCGCCGCTGGGTCTGGCTTCGAGTCGGTGAACCCGGCGCGTTTGCTTGAGACACGTTCGGGTCCGGGCTTGGAGACCGTTGACGGGCGTCAGCTCGGCGCTGGTCGTGGCAGCGGCGGTGGGATCCTCACCCTGCAGGTGACTGGGCGTGCAGGGATCCCCAACGGTGCCACAGCAGCGTCGTTGAACGTTGTGGCGATTTCTGCTGACGGGCCTGGCTATTTGACGGTGTATCCGTGTGACCAGGCTCGTCCGGATCCGGCAGCGTCGGTCAACTACAACGGGGGCGATGTACGGCCCAACGCTGTATTGACCAAGCTGTCGGTGACCGGCACGGTCTGTATTTACACCTTGCGAGCCACCGACATCGTCGTCGACGTAAACGGAGCATTTACCTGAGGCCGAGGGGCACTGTTGCGTTGATCGATCGGAGGGCGCGTCACACCGGTGTGGCGTCTGCCTTGCGGTCAGATCGCTGCGCTGAGTTCGTCGAATGCTGCCGCGACGCGTAGATGCTCGTGGCGGGCTTCGGCTCCGAGTTCGTAGTGGCCGCGTCTCAGGTTTTGGATGAACGCGTGCCCGCGGATCACGACACTCGCGGTCCGATCGGTTCGTAGACCGCGCATTGGCCGGAGTCTCGCCTTGAGCCGTCCGTGATCGCACTCGATCGGATTGTTCCCATATTGGGTGGTGTCGTGGAGTACTTCTGGGAGCAGGTCGTCGACAACGCGCAGTAACGGTGCTGCAAGGTCAGTTGTGATTTCTGTTGGCCGGTCGCGGCCCGCCAACATCATCTCGAAGAACTTGGTGGCCGCCGCGACGTTGCGTCGCTTGGACACCAATACCTCGATGACCTGGCCGTGCTGGTCGACTGCGCGGTAGACGTATCGCCACACACCGGCCACCTTCACGTAGGTTTCATCGACGAACCAGCGGTCGCCGACACTGTGACGGCACGGCCGCGCTGCGTCGATGACGAGCGGGGTGAACCGTTGCACCCACCGGTAGATGGTGACGTGATCGACCTCGATGCCGCGTTCGGCGAGGAGTTCTTCGACGTCGCGGTAGGACAAGCCGTAGCGGAGATACCAGCGGACCGCCAGCAAAACCACGTCGGGCGGGAACCGGAAGCCCGCAAACGACGGAGAAGTAGAGCGGCGACAGCGACGACGAATCACTCAAGCACGCTACGACCCGCACCCAACCTGTCAACGCAACAGTGCCGCGTGGAGTTCCCCCACTTTGACGGATGGTTGCTTGACGTGTGTCTGACTCAATGTCGCAGTTGCGGGATGTTTCAGTCCGCATGCGAGGGCCCGGGGTTGGGTTGGTTGTTGCGATGATACGCCACTCGCTGGTCACGTGCTCGTGAGAGTCCGTCACGA
>Ga0209702_10001062_pt1 | contig 55333 bp, 34 predicted proteins | sample FRY01_FD_187210 | JGI IMG/M metagenome (GOLD analysis project Ga0209702, IMG submission 187210) | Freshwater microbial communities from Lake Fryxell liftoff mats and glacier meltwater in Antarctica - FRY-01 (SPAdes) (version 2) | ecosystem: Environmental > Aquatic > Freshwater > Ice > Glacier...
AATTGAAATTAAACGAGAAAAAAATATGAGGATCTTGTTTGAAATTATGTTGGTGGGGGGAAGGGTCTCAATTATGGTTTTTAGGTGGATATAATACGTATAACAATAGAAAAAAAACTAGATTGATTAATTAATTGAATTTAAAAGTGGACAATCTTATTTGGAAAAAGACGTTGATTGACTATATTAAAAATTAATCCTTTTTTCCTCTATGATTATTAACTTTATCTTTATTATTGATTTTAATAAAAGTCTCAAAATCAAGGACTAAATAAATTAAAATTTTCCTACTTCTTTTATTCGTATTACTCATATTTTAGTTTAATCTGCCATATTCTTTATATCAGTATCTCCTGGATCTAATACACCTAACGACGAACATTTGAATAACTTCCCACATGCAATTCCTAAATCCGTATTATTTCCATAAAAATGATGAATAGAACATTTTGTTAACATAGCGTAATATTCAATTTCTAATCTTCTATGGGGGGGGCAATTTTCTGCAATTATAACCAGCTTGCATGTACTTTCTCTCAAAGATTTTATCGTAGTCCTATATCCCATTGTGAAGCGTCCACTCTTGACGATCAATCTAAGGTTATTTATTATCGTTTCAGAGTTTTTATGTATTGATCTGTTTACCATTTAATATTCTTTGTATTTATTTTATTAAACTAATATTTTACTTTTAAATATGTAATTAAAATATCAAATCAGTATGACCTTTAAAAAAATTTATTAAAACATCACCAAACTAAAAGTTTATTTTAAAAAAATAAATAAGAATAGCAAATATTTTTTATAACTATTTTGATATCATTTAAGAAGGTTTTATTTCGATAACTTTTATTAAAATTGTGTTCCATTAATTTCAATACACATTACTGTTATTAAAATTATTAAATTAAGGTTTTACATCACTTTTTTTTCTGTTGTTACTATAGGAGCTGTAAATGAAGTCCAAGGTTGAAGATTACCAGTTGAATAAAATATAAAGTTTAAAAAAAAGTGCTAAGAATTTCAGTTAGATTTTAATTAAATATACATTCACACAATTAAAATTCTTCTTAGTTATGATTCCAATTAGAAATAACAATTTTTCTAAGATTTTGTATAATTTGGTCTTATTCTAATATATCATATCTATTCAAGGGCATTTCTGTTTAGTTTATATTCTAATTAGCTAAACCTATCGTAAATCAGTTTATTTAATACATAATTTTTTATCAAACAAAATTTTTTTTATAATTCAATTGTCAAATAAATGTTAATTTAATTTAAAAATTATTCTATTTTAATCCTAACTTAAAATGATTTGTTATCAAAAAGTGAAATTACTTAACAATTATAATTAAAGAAACTATAATTTGGTATTGGTAAAATATTTTCTAAATTAAAGAGTCTATCGAAATCGTATTTATTTGGTATAATATTTTCTAAATTAAAGAGTCTATCGAAATCGTATTTATTTGGTATATTCTTCTCAAATTCTAACTCATCAGTAGTTTTTTTAAAAAAGTATTTTTCGAAGGTTTGACTTTCTATATTTATTAAATCTCTTCCACTTAGACAATCTAACTGAAATTTTTTATCATCAAGAATAGTTTTTCCTAAAAAAGCGGCACATTCTGCTTTACTTTTATTTTTTTTTTGAATGTATTTCGATTTAACATATTGTACTAACTTTCTTATATGATGGGAGATCTTTTTACATTTCTGTAATTTTTTCCTCAATCTCACACCAGCTGCATGATTATTTTTCTCAAAAAATTTCTCAGCATCCGATTTCATAAATTTTACACAATGAGCTAAATTAAATAGTTTATCCATACTTTAATTTGCTTAAATAAAAAAATTAAAAATTATTTAATCGAAATTTAATGTTCAATACCTCGAATTTAATTTAAATTTAATAAAAATAAAAAAAATCTAAAATTCTATCAATTTATAATTTATAATTTATAATTTATAATTTATAATTTATAATTTATAATTTATAATTTATAATTTATAATTTATAATTTATAATTTATAATTTATAATTTATAATTTATAATTTATAATTTATAATTTATAATTTATAATTTATAATTTATAATTTATAATTTATAATTTATAATTTATAGATTAATCATAGTTTTAAAAAGATTTAATTTACTTTTTTGAGCTTCTGATTCACCTCCAATGGATTGTAGAATAGAAAACAGTTGAGACTTTTCATTTGTAGACACTAGATTGCTTTTGAAATTGATTGGGATTAAGTCTCCAAAGTTTAACATTTTTTCTAATTCTTTAACCACTGCTGCCTCATCATTTCTTCTTAAAGATGCAATAGCATTCAAAAGACTATCCTCACATTTAGTGTTCACACAATCAAATAAGATCTTTTTTGCGACTATATTCTCAAGAACATAACTATTTTGAATTTCTAGAATTGAATCAAGACTTTGGTTGTCAATTTCTCCTTTTTCTATACATGAGTCAATTTCAATTCGAAATAGTTTGGAGCGTTGATCATCTGAAATATTTAAATCTTTATCAAAATTTATTTTAAATTGATCTGCCATTTTTCTAATTTTAATTACATTTTCAGGGTTTATTCTTGGACTTGCAAAAACTTTTTCAATTGCTAAACTGATGACACCTCTTTTTGAATCTTTGATTAATTGGTTGCATATTGAGTTTTCCATTGCTAAAGTATTTTGAATTGTTGTTAAAAAAGTTGTATCAGAGTTATCTAAAAATCCTTTTGATAAGGATTGTGATAAAAATCGTTGATAGATAGAAATACCAACGTTAGAATGAATTGACTTAATTTCATCATTTTCTAATCCCAAAATGGGACCAAGTTTACTAAGGTTGGAAAATAACCTTCTTTTTTCACTTTGTAATTTTGAAGAAAAACACTCGATCAGGTATTGCTTGTAAAGTTCATTTAAAATTTTTTTTTCAAATAATCCTTTAAGAGTAACGGGGTAAGAAAAATTAATTTCTGCTTTTGATTGAGTTAAAGTTTCCATTCTTCCTGATAGACCTGGTAAAATTTCTTTTTTTTGTTCTACTGACGGAAATTCAAAATCAGAAAATACTCTATTTCTAAAATAGATTTCCACCAAGTTGAGGAGCTCGTTCCCTTCAGGATTACTTGCTTCAATACCTAACGCAGTTCCTGACCCTTTTGCAACAGTCGGATCTTCTCCTGAATCTTTATTATCTTCATTTTTAGGCTGATTTTTTTTTTTATCATCCGCTATGGCTTTTTCGAAAAGATTTTTCAACCTATCTTTAATAACGTTATAAAAAATGTCTTTAGATCTAAATTCTGTCAATCTTAGTCTTTTCCTCAATTTTTCCAGGCCATCCCAATAATTCGAAGGTACAATACCACTAGCGCCCATTGCTTCTTGAATCGATTTTTTAAAAATGGGTTCACACAATGTATCGTGAATTGATTGAACATTAATAAATGATAAATCAAGAAAAATTCGGATTTGATCCAATTTTTTTAAATCTTGTGTACTGAATACAGATTTATTTGAAACTAATTCTTGAAGAGCTTGTCTATATATAGATGTTTTTAAAATCAATGCCAATGTCTCATCTATTTTCAATGAAATAATAAGATTCCCGATCAAAATCTTTTTATCATTTGAAAATTTATTATCCTCAATTGCTAATCTTACTGTTTTTTGAAAAATAGGGCCAATTACGTTTTTATACATTCCTATTGAATCAGTTTCGGAAATGTTCAGTACTTTTTGTAGATTTTTCATGTTTTTTTCTTTTTCTTCTGTTAAAAAAGCTTCTTTCATTAAGTTTTCGATAAATAGTCTATAAATAGTATGTACTTCAATTGACGAAAAAGTTTGAGTTGCTTCCATAATAGTCTTATTAATTTCATTTTGAGAAGAATTAATATCGGAATCATTTAAGAATAAGAATAATTCATTTAAATTTTTATTCAAAACTAATAAAGTTTCGATTTTTTCTGTTATTAATGAAATCGTTTTAGATCTAATACTGGATAAAGTTGATTTCATGGATTTTATAAACAAACTTCTTGAGGAATCATAGTATATAGATAAAATAGTAGCCTGAGAAACCAAGAATTTTTCCTTATTTTCTAATATGCATATAGAAATATTTTTTATTTCTTCAGATTTAATAGGTTTTAGTAATTGCTTGATATTTTCATCGATCCGATCTTGAATGATTAAAGATGATTCTTGTGTAATAAGTAAAATAAAGTCTTTTTCTTGTATAGAGAGTACAGCTTGCAAATTTTTTAGATTTTTTACAGAAGCGGAATTAAACCCCTCCCCTCTTGAAATTTTAGATTTAATTTGATCTTTAAAAATAGTTTCATTAATTATTTCACTTCGCTCAGTATCAATTCCAAGAACTTGTTTAGCTTCTTCTAGAATTTTAGGAGAAACTAGTTGTCCATTTTCAGTTGGTTTTATTAACCTTACATACAATTCTTCGGATAATTTTTTTTTGGTTTCTTCAAATTCAATTGTCGAAAAATTTAAAACTCTTTTGATTCTACTTGTCTCATATTGGCTGCCTTTTTTTGAGTCTAACGAAAACAACCGATCTGATAGGAATAAGAACTTGTCTACGATATCAGAAGTTTCGTATGACGTTTGTCTTTCAAGAAATAAAAGATTTGTATTAAAAATCTCTTGTGAACATCGATAGTGACATTCTCCTATTTCTAGGGATGATAACCCAAATAATTTTTTAAGAGTTATGAGTTTATTTACCTCCTCTAGATCAATTAATGTATTTTTTAGGAAAAACATTAAATATCTTTTATACACAGTCAAAAGTTCTTTTCTCATTTCATCTGAAGTTAATGAATATTCTTTTTCTAAACTACATATAAATTCAGTTAAATCAGGTTTGATGTTTTGTTCACTTATTTTTTCCAATATTTCTTTTTGTACCCCGCTTATATTTTTTGAATTAAATTTTTTCAATAAAAGATACACGAGACTTCCTGTTACAAAAGAAAAAATAAATGATAAAAGTTTTCCTTTGGTTGGGGTTATAATCCAGCTAAAAATTGCCGATGTTATTGTTGCAAAAGCTACTAACGAATTTTTTGAAGTTGAAGATAAATTATCAATGTAGGTTTTAGATTCTTTTTTCTCGAGATTAATATCATTTAAAAGTTCTTCAACGATTTGTTGATCAGATTTTGAATTAAGACCTTTGGTAAATATATCATTGTTAAATCTATAACAAGTTTGATGAAATTTAATTTGAAGAGCAGTTTGACGTCCTGAGAATGAAGTAAATGGATCTTTTGAACAGCTTGTCAAATTTCCACCAAATGGAATAATAGGAACAAACGCACCCGATCGATCTACTTTTGTCATATTTAATAATAATAATATTATACTTGATTAAATTGTTTTCATAATCTTCCACTGGTTCCAAAAATCGCAAAGGTTTAACCAATAAATTCATACAAAAGAAAAATTAATTGGATTTTATAAAAAATACTTTTTTATCGAATCTAAAAGAAACTACTAGATAATTTTAACAAAGTAAATACTTTAAAATTAATAAAGCCTCTAGGCATAAAAATATAACATTTTCATATTAGAATTAAATCAAATTTGTGGGAAGTTTTTTTTATAAATTATTGATCATATACATTTTAAATGACTATCACAGAATATCAAGATAAAATTTTAATCTATGTAGAAAATATTAGAACTCTATACTTTTTTGTTAGACTGAAAAGTAAAGTTTTTCTTTACTGTAAAAATGGCAAAAAAAATAATCCACATTGGGGGAAAAATTTCATTACGATTAAAAATGCCAAAAATATTCGAAAAATGGTATTTTTGAACGTTTTAGTAATTGTTTTGGTTCAACAAAAAACTACAAGTTTGGTAGCTGAAATGTTGATTAACATACCAAAATTGAGAAAAATTATTTTAATTGAAAAAAAAAAAGTGTATTTAAAGAAAACTCAAAAAAATGACGAACAAAATTTGGATGAATTAAACTTAAAATTTTGTTCTAAAAAGAAATACTTATCTTTTAAGAACTTAAAAAGTCATTATTTTCAATGGGGGACTAAGATCTTAATACTTCGACGACTAATAATTCCTACGTTAAACCTGCCTAAACCTCGAAAAACAATTAAATTTTTACTCCATAAATATAATAAAAAATTCGGGGTTATTTTTAAAAGCACCTTTTTTTTCATCTCTACGACCTATTTGTTTTATTTTAAAAGTTCAAATGATCCAAGTGTATCTTTACTAATGCGAGATTTTGAGGAAAACTTTCAACGAATCGCGGATGAGATGGGAGTACTCGCCTTAAAATTTAACTCATTTAAAAGTAGGGATATTTTATATACCGTGTCTTCTTTGACTAGGAATTAGTGAAATAGATATTTAAATTTAAAAGTGGACAATCTTATTTGGAAAAAGACCTTGATTGACTATATTAAAAATTAATCCGTTCTTCCTCTATGATTATTAACTTTATTTTTATTATTGATTTTAATAAAAGTCTCAAAATCAAGGACTAAATAAATTAAAAAAGAATTAAATTATATTTACTAAAGATTGTATCAGTCAAAAAAATTAAAATTTACATGTAAATATTTTGATATTGTGAAATGATAAAAATATCGGTAATGAGTATTTTATTCGAACTCATGACTTTCAGCATGTTAAGCTGACACTATGATTGATCTAACCACTGAGTTATACCGATTTATTTAGATATAAAATTATGAGCATTAAATAAATAAAATTAAAGATTATTTATAAATTAAATAATTTTTAAATTATCCCATTTAAATTACGTTTTCTTTCTCTGGTTAAAATAAATTTTTGAATTTTTACATTTGAGGGGTGAATTGGTAAATATCCTTCATCTCCATTCATTTTTTTGTATGTTGCTGAACTTACATAAATAAATAATCCTTTTCTTGATGATTGAACTATTTTTCCCATCTTTCCTTTTTGGATTCCCCTCATAATTTTTACTTCATCTCCTTTTCTAACTGGTATAGTTTTGGATTTATAATTAATTCTAAAGTTTTTGTCTATTTTTGAGGACATTATTATCCTATTTTTATTTGAATCTGCATTAAAATGTCTTCTTCTATTAACTCTTCTTTGGGATGAAATTGAATTACAAAATTTCATCTTATTATAATATATAACACTTGTCGGTTTCGATATATTTTATCAGGTTTAATTATATAAATAATTAATAAGTTTTGTACATAGTATATTATATAGTATATAATATACTATGTACAAAACTTATATTTTGACATTTATTTTTATTAATAAAATTACCATAAAAAACAAATCTATTTGAGTATAAGCATATTAGTACTTAATTATTTTTGATGATTTATATAGATAGTTATCTAAAAAAAAAATTTGCTTCTGAATTGAAAATTAATAATATTTTAAGGAAACCAAAAAAAACCAATGTAGCTATACCAGTGTCCAGGTTTAATCTAGAACTTTATTTTCATTTAAAATTTCTTTATTTTCAAGCTTTCAAGCCTAAATATTTTTCTCATCTTACAATAGGCCCTGAAGAAATTATGATTATTGAGGAAAATTACAACAATTCCAGAAATGTTTTCATATTGAAAAATACTTTAGATTTTTTTTCTGCCTATTGGAAATATCGAGTAAAAAAAAGTTACAAAAAAGATTCGATGAAATTTTATAATTGTTTATTTTTAATTTCGAGTAAATTTTTTGAAAAAAATACATTTATTTCGTTCAAAATGAAAAAATTTATCAACATCTATTTCAAAACTAATTCAGAATCAGAACATCTATTGAAACCAATAATTCACCCGGATGTTGGTTCAAAAATAATCAGATTTTTTTGGTTGACAAGTTTTTTATCAAGACCAAATCCAATAAAATATTGTTTTTACAACTCAATTCCTTATGCTTTTTCAGAATTCTTTTATTTCAAAAATAAATTATTCAATTTATCATTGAAAACTGAAAAATTTTCTTTAGAAACCAATGAATCTTTCACTAAAAATATTTTTTTCATCGCAAAATCACTTTTTATAAATAAACAGATCATTAAATTTGATAATTCACTTAACAATTCACTACGTCTAATTCAAAAATTAAATATAATATAAAAATGATATAAAAAAAATTAATAATGAAAAACTCTTTACAAAAATAATAAAATTACTATAATTTTTTATTTACTACAGGTAAAAAATTTAAAACATTTTCACCACGTACAAACATAATTTCAAAATTGCTTAAATGATAACGTAGTTTATATTTGTAAAGTTTGAGACAATTTTTCAAAACAAAATTGAATTTTTTATCTAATATTCTAACCTCTCCTTTATATTCTATATTGTTGGGGCTTATCAACAGAATATAGCTAGATTTCCAAATTCTGATATCAAGAAACTCTTTTTCTCTATAATCCAAAAAATTTATTGAAAATCTTATAGGAATTTTATTTATTCCCCACCTTTGACAAATCATTTTAACCGAAAAGATTTTTTGATTTTTTAATAAAATTGTTAATAGAATATATAAATTAAATTAATCATCTTTTTATATTTAAAATCCATTTAAAATTTCCAGAATAATAGAAAATTTTTATTAAAAAATTTAGAGAGAGTAAACCTTCAGTAACAAAATTACAAACTATGCATGAATTTAATTCGAATATTACTGATATTAAACATCTATAATTTGATATTCTTTTGTAAGTTAAGCTTAATTGATTTAAATTATTGTCTTGATGATACGGAAAATTTTTTTTGATTGTTAAAGTTCTCACTGTTTTTCCAAATAATTCTCGAATAGCATATAATGACCCTTTTAAACATTCTAATTTGATACTATTTGAGTGCTTTATTATCACTATATAAACATTGATAAATTTTATAACTACCGGATCGAAAACCAAATATCTTGTTAATAACTCATATAGTTTAAATGAAAGATCTCTTTCGTAGAGACATTTATTATTAATTTTACTTTTTTCAAATAATCCAGTATTAACTAAAACATTAATTCTTCTTGGATTTTTTTTTGAATTATCCTCTCTATTAATATTTAGATAAATCATGAATTCGCTATTTTTTGAAATAGAATGCAAATTTAAGGTTTTTGGAAAGTATTTATCAAAACGGATTGTTTCATCGTACATACTTAATCTTAATCAATAATTTTTATATTTTAAAAATCTTTTATTAAAAATATAATTTAATTATTTGTAGCTTTTAAAATTTACTTTTTAATCAAAAAATTGGAAAAATTTTTTGATAAATTGTTATAAAATTAATTTGAGAATTTTGTAAATTGGTATATAAGTAAATGAAAAAAAAGTACTTTGACAAATTTTATTTCTATCTAAGTTTTTTTCAATCAATCCAATATTTGACCAGAAGGGTTTAAAATTAATTAGCCTAATAGAACAATTTATTGTTCTAATTTCGGTTTGAAACTTTCTTAAAAATCTTGTAAATATTATTGGTCTAAGATAAATTTTCAAATTTAAATTAGATAATGTCTCAAAAGCTTGATAGCAACAATTTTTTTTTAAATTTTTTTGCTTATTACAATGTTTCAAAAAACCTCTGAAAAAAGTCATTTTGCTCTTGGTTATATCATAATAAATTTTATTATCGTAAAAATTAAAATTTTTTTCTTTTTTAGTAAAAGAAATTGTGATTGTATTTAAACTTTTATATTGTTTCAATTTTAAAATGTTCAAAACAATTTGATCTAAGTTATTATGAACTTTAAAAAATTTAAAGCCGAACAATTTTCCAAAAATTGTTCCATTAAATTTAAAAAAAAGGACGATATTTTTTTGAGATATAAAATTTGTTTTTTTTTTGTTTTTACATAGCAAATGAATTTCCTGAATCTGAATAAATGAAAAATACATTAACCCGTTTAAATTACAAATGTAATTTAATTTGTCAATTTTTATAAAATTAAATTTACACATCTTTAAATACCCTGTTAATATTTTTTTATTTTTTATAAAATTTTTTAGATCCAAACTATTGTTATTGTTAAATTGAAATTTTTTTTGATTTGAGCAGTTTAACAAATTTGAGGTAGTTTCATTACCAATTACCATCTTTAAAAAATTTAACAAGATTTTATTTAAAGGAAAAAAAATTAAAGCACTTTGTAAGATAATTATTTTTTTCTCAAGAAATATATTGTCTATCAAAAGTTGAATCCATAATTTTATATATTTTGGATTTATTTTAAGAAATAAAAGTAATAAAATGTCTCTAGGAAAGTCATTTTTAAATTTTACTATTTCCAAGAAAATAAACCTGAAAGTTTTCCTTTTAAAAAAAATTAAAAATTCTAAAGTTTGACTAAATAGTTTAAATTCTTTTCTGAATCGATTGAAAATCGTAAGTAGAAGCCAATAATTTTCATTTTTAACTCTTAAACGTATTAAAGTTCTTAAATAAAAATAAACTGACATTATAAGTATCTTTTTTATTTTTTATTAAGAATATTTTTGAAAAATATGAATTTTTAATTACCTTAATTCAATCAACTAATTAGCTAGATTATAATTTTTGATTTCAATATTGCTTTCAGTAGAAAAGGTGATAATCATTCAGAATTAGCTATCATTCAAATGCCAAAATCATCATTTAATCTTGATCATTTCATTTTTTACATTTAAAAAAATGGAGATTATAAGTGAGTTAATTTAATGTAGGAATTTTTATAATAATATAAAAATCCTATACCTTATATAATTAAAAAAAAAATTTCTATATTAAGTATTAACCTATAAATATTTAATTATATTATAGAAAGGTTTTAATATATTTGCAATTTTAAATAGGGTAAACTTAAATAGTATTAATTATTTTAAAGGTTCGTTAAAATTTTTTTTAGAATAATTAATAAAAATTGCTATTTTCTTCCAGTAAAAAAAAATCAGCGGAAATTAAACATTTTTTCTGGTACATTAAATTTCACAGAGATGAACCGGATTTGAACCGATAACCTTTGGATTTGTCCATTGACTGGAGTCCACTGCGCTACCGTTGCGCCATCACCTCTATGCCCTTTTTCTACTAATCAATATATAAAATTTATTAGTATTTATTTTACCACATTAATTTTGGTTATAATTATTTTAAATACAATGTATTTATTCTATATACAAATTTTTAAATATTAAAACACTTTAAGACTTAATGTTCTTTTGCGAAATCTATTTGTTTCCTAAAAGTTATAAAATAGGATCGAGGAAAAAAAAGGTGCAAAACTTATATAATTTTGGACTGGATATGGGTTTAAAAAAAAGTTTAACTCGAATGAGTGTTTTATTAAAAAAAATATTCTACACCAAAAGTTCGCAATGTAACAAAAAATTTAAGCCCAAAAAAAACAAAAAGAAAGGATTATATTTAAGGCCTGCAGTAAATGTAGAACTCGAATATACTTGGAAAGATCCAATTTTAACAAAAAAGTCAAAAAATTACAGATTCCTTAGTTGGAATCAAGATGAAAGATTTTCAACTGTGACTTTTGACGAACCTGAACACAGAATGACTGTTTTTATAAGCAAGTCATTTTTTGTGAAAAAATTAGATAAGCTTAAACTTTATATAAATGCAACTACCAGAGTTGGTAAATATAAGGTAACATTATTCGAATTTAATGAAACCTCAGATCAGTTAATTGAAACTATTTATTATGACTTAGATCAAATTTCGGATGATCTTGTTAAAAATAAAAAAGGTAAATTTTTTTTCCTAGACCCTGAACTAAAAGAAGATTTTAAAATTAAATGGATAACATCGTTCAAAAAAAAATATTTGAACAATTTATATGCAAAGATAATAAAGAAATCCCTTTTTAAACTTACAAAACCAACTACCTATTCTATTGGATTGCTACGATTTTTAAATAATCCTTTCGATATGAAATTTTCATATTCATGCATTATGATTCTTTTATTTTTAGTAGTAGTGATACAAAATATGTTTACAGAAATAGGAGATCATAAGAAACGTTAAATCAAGAATCCTCCATCCTAAAAAAAAAATTGACTATTAATACAATAATTTAAATAATCCTTTTTTTATAGATATGATGACGATATTATCTTTAAAAATAATTAGTACTGGTATTGAAAATAAAATCGAAACTGTGAAGTTTTAGACTAATTAAAGTTTTAGACTAATTAAAGTTTTAGACTAATTAAAGTTTTAGACTAATTAAAGTTTTAGACTAATTAAAGTTTTAGACTAATTAAAGTTTTAGACTAATTAAAGTTTTAGACTAAAATCTTCTATCCAAATAAATTTAAGACTATTGTTCTTTTTTTTAAATTATTAGGAAAAATAATTGTTTTCTAAGTTTTTTAATAATTTTGAAATTTTCCAAAACTTCTATAATTTCAGAAAATTTTATTTCATTCGGAAAAATTGTCTCCAAACCGTTCAAATCAAATAACGTTTGTCCCGTTCTATAAAAAAATTTATGTAATAAACTTAGAAATTTGTTAATAAACTTTAGTTTTCTCTGGGTTTTTGTAGCTCTTAAATTTAAATTATTAAGTAATTTAATCAAACACCTAGGGGTAGAATCAAAATAAATTTCCATTCCATCAAAAACATCATCGATGCATATTTGTTCTCGGAAATCAATTTTGGCTCGACATTGGCTTAGATTTAAAAGTGTTATGATAAAATCTATGGAAGATGTTAAAAAAGAATTTTTAATTATTTTTATTTTCTTATAAATTTGTAATATTAAATCAACTGAACTATTCGACAAAAATGCATCTGGAAAATTTTGTAAGAAATTCATAAATTTTTTACAAAAATGTCCAGAAAGTTTTTTTTTAAAAAACATAACATCGTAAATAGAAATCCTTGTCAAATTTTTATTCACCACAGAAGTAATTATACGTGGATGTGAGTTTGTATTATAGAGTTGATAGTTTACAAGTTGAGAGGCAGTCGATTCTTCTGTACGTAGAGTGAGGGTTTTTTTTGCAGTAAATGAAAAATTAAAATCTTTACAAAAATCGGGATTCTCTAACTTTTCTTTTATATATTTTTTATCAATTTTAATCAGGAATATCAGTATACAATGAAATAATATGTAATTAACTTTTTTTAAGTTTTTTTTTATTTTGATAATTAAATTTTTAATTTTGGTAATTCTATTACACTTTGGATTAAAGTCAATAAGAATGATACTATTTTTAAACTTTATGTATTTACCGGTCTCAGTAAATTGGTTATGTGTTCCATTTTTTATAAACATAAATTTAAAATTTTCATAATTGAAGAAAAAACTTCGAGGGAATGATCTTACAATTTCTGGAATGAAACATTTGTCTCCAACTGAGTTATTTGATAGTACAAGACACGTGTATACACTTTTCTTATTATTCCCGGTTTTTTTTAATTTATTAAATTGTTGAGTAATTAATAAAAGCAAACAAGCTTTTAAACCATCATTCCTGGAATGAAATGGCTGGATATTCTTTATTAAAATGTGAAAAATGTCATTACATGAATATAATTGACTGATAAATGAAAAATCGTTTTTTGATAAAAAATATACATTTTTATATTTTATTGAATCTGAAAGAGATAATTTATAGTTCCAAGTTTGTGAATATACAACAAAAAGATTTCTTTCGGTTAACCCTATCTGGTTATTTTTTGATATAGGAAGTATTTTTACAATAGCTTTACATAAAATATCAAGTCCCTTAGATAGTGCAATTTTATTTGAACCATGAATTTCGAGATCCATTGATTGGTTGTTTATAAGTTTTCGATAATTTATCAAAATTGCCCCCAATTTAACTTTTCGGATTTTGTTTGTCAAAACTCGAGAAAAATGGGAAAAAAATTGTCTTGAATTACAATTTGCTTTGTTACATAAAAATGGTAACATATGATTTAATTTATCCAAAATAAAATAAAAAATACTTCCACATTTATCGCATTCTATTAATAGTGCTACAATGTATTCAATCCTTCCATGTAGTTTGGTAACGGTTCCTTCTAGAAGAACCTCTTTCTCAAGTGAAGAAATGACCGGATCGGTAAAATCAATATCAACTCTTCTTGGAATTTTTTTAAACAAGATTGATGTAGAATCGAAAATTTTAGATTTTATTCTTAATGTATTATCTGTTGATTTTTCATTTTTTCTGATTTTAAGGACAAAAACTCTGGCCAACATGTTACACCGACCAAGTTCAATACTTTTTTGGGATTTTATTTTTCCTAGAATTTTTTTTATTCGGAAGTGTTTATCAAGTGAGTCATGTATTTTAAAAGTCAGTTTTGAAAAATTCGAAAAAGAAACATGATTCTTATAAAAAATAAGAAATCTGACAAATAATTGAATTCGTATCCAAATTCTAAATGAGATTTCCTTGTAATATTTTATAATTGAAAATATAATTTTTAAATTTTAAAATAAAATACTGGTGCGAATTTATGTGTACCAACTTTTTCTCGAATATTTTATTAATAGATGTTTTCTAATATAAATTAATTTTAATAATATTTTTAAATTAAATTTTTATTAATTATGTGAATAATTTTGCTAGTAAAGTTAACATAAAAAAATTTTATTTTCCAATACATGCAGAACATTTCATTTATTTTTTAACATGAACCCTAAAAAATTAATTCCTTAGTAAAAATTATATGCCTGCATTTTTGCATTAATGTTTTTTTTTAAATTTCGAATAATCCACAATTCATCCCAATGCATAGTTTAAATATAAAATTACTTTCCTTTAGTGAGTCTATAAGATGATTACAATACAAAACTTAACGACTGAGATCTTTTTCGGTTTTTAAATAGATTATTATGTTTTCATTATGCAATGCAATATTGATTTTTCTAATTTATAAATGGTTTAATATTTTTAATGCAAAAAATACATTAAAATTAGCTAAATTATAAAAAAAATTCTAAAAATGTCAATATTGTTTATTTATCATTATCAATTCTTTATAAATTACCCCTCATGAACAACCTTTTACACTTCACTTTTATCATCTTTACTCCAAGTTCTTCTAGTTCTTTTACTATTTACTCACACTTGCCTTTTTTTTTTCTCTCTTTCTACTAGATTTAAATAATCTATTCAAATTAATTGCATAAATTATTACTAAAATTCTTAAAATTAACACATATTAAATAAGAAAGTTTTACTTTAAGTATTTTGAATATTATTTTAAGAATTTAACAGTATATAAATAAATCACAATAAATTATAATCGTTTCAAAATAAAAAATCTATAGAGCTTGCAAAAAACCTCCGAATTTATTGTTTTTACCCCATTTCCATTCATAAAAAATAAACTTTGTTAAAATTAAATTTATAATGCAAAATAGAATAAGCTTACAAAATTAAAAAAATAGCTATTCGGAATATCTTAATAATTATTTTGAATAAACTCCAATAATATATAATTCAAATCTATGATAAGCAAACGTTTTATTTTTATCAAAAACAATATGATTTAAATAAAATTGATAATGATCTATTACATTTTCCAACCAGTAAGCTTATTGCCCGATGAAATAAAAGTTCCGGAGAAGCAACTCCCGTGCTTTCTATAATAAAAGTTATTTTGTTTTTCAGTCTACTGATTCTAATTGGTCTTTGCTTTTCTATATCTATTCTTAAACATTCTTTACAAAGAGTACAAAATTGTGGGTAGACAACACTAAGAACGCTATTATAGTTTTTCAAACTTTTTTTTATAGTAAACACTTTAACTGGACAGATTTCATTAATTTTTTCCGCATCATTTCCGAAAATTTCCTTAACAATTTTAATTCTTGGTGAAATTCTATAAAAAGCTGTTCCAACAGGTGAGAATTTAGCGTGTTTAGACCCAGAATCTACAACACAATGACATTCACATTTTATTTTTTGTCCAGGATTTAATTTTAAAATCAATATATCTCTGAAAACAGGTGTAATCGCAGAGTTTTTATTCATTGAAGAAAATAGCCCATAGTTTTTTAATTTTAGAGATTTCGAATAAACCGATATTTTTTTAAAAGTTTCTTGTTGATTTTTAATTTTGAATTCTAAAATAATTTTTTCAATTTTATTATGATCCCCAAGTTTAGTTCTATTTAAAAACTCAGAATTAATTGAGATAGGTATTAATCCTAATCTATGCGCTATAGTTTCATCATTTAAAATTGATGAATTATAAAAAAAAAACACCTTTTCAATTGCGATTGTTCTAATTTCTCCTAACAATATCCTCCTTAAAGAGTTTGCATGTGGTAAACTTAATTCATTAGTTTCGATCACCATTTCATCCCTGTTCCATCGTAAAATATTAAATATTAAATTTTGTCGATAATCAACAAGAAAGTTATTAATAAATTCTTCGTTTTTAATTTTTTCAATATAATTAAGTGGTTTTTCTGTGGATTTTTGATAACTTATTTCGCGGTTTAAATTAAATGAAACAAGTCTCTCAACTAATGTCCAAATGTTGAAAATAAAATTTTTCATACAATAAAGTATATATATTAAATTTAAAAAAATAAATTTTAATATAATTATTTAAAATTTCTTTTTATTTAAACTTCATTTTTGTTTTAATTAAATTTTTACTTATATTTTAATGAATTTTAAATTTCAAAAAAAATTACTTTTATTTTAATTTTGAAATTTTAAGATAGGAATACATTTGCAATTTCTAATTAAAAGACTCTAATGGGGATAAAACCTGAATTATAAATAATTTGGGTAAAACAATCTTTACTCAAAATCTTTTTATTCGAATTTTTTTATATAATATAAATAATTTACTAATATTAATTTAATTAGGTAATTCTTATATCAACTATATGTTATGAATATAATTCAGAAAAAATATCAAAACTTTTATGTCAGAAAATCTAGAAATAGTTATTCATTTTCCAAGAGAGAAAAAAATGTTAAAAATCTAAATGATTTTCTTAAAATAGATAAATGTGATAAACGTTTTGTTAAAAGTGGAAGTGGGATTAAATTTTTATTAAATTTTCGATCAAAATTAATTAAAGGAACATATATTTCTATTATTAATCTGATTTATTTATCTTTTTTAAGATATTATTGTAATAACAAAATTGTATTAGTAAATTCATTTGTTAGATACAATGACCAAAAAAAAAAACTCAAAACCTTTTTTTTAAAAAATTTTTCAGTAAAAAAAACTTATTTATCCAAAATTTTTATTGAGGAAAGTGCTGATCAAATAAAAACCTATTTAGATGAGAAGCTAATAAGATTAATTTTGAAAATTGACCGGACTATAGGGAGATGTTGGTTATGGGTCGATTCAACAACATATAATAATAAAAAATTTTGGTATCATTTAATAAGATCGTTTTTTACTTTCATGACAACAGTAGAATCGGTAGCTGAAAGACCTTATCCAATTCAAGATTTGAATGCTATGCTAGAAAAACTAAATATCAAAGATTTTGATTTAGAGTTTTCAAAAACATCCGAAAAAAAAACAACTCTTTTTGAAAATTATGATCAATTGAAATTAAATCCGATGAATTTTAAATTTTTTTTAGGACACTACAAATCTCTTAAAATCAAAAATTATTTAAAAAATATAAATTGGAGAAATAGATTATTCCAAAACACTAAAACGATTTCAAAAGTCCGGAGTGTGAAAATGAAAAAAATTTCTCACAGTTCTTATCTCTTACTAATTTAAAAGAATTTTCTTGGAGAAGCTAATACTTAATATTACTATTATATTTTAACTCAAATAGTAAATTACCAATTTAAATTTATGATTACAGACAAACTTTTTAAATCTATTTAGGTTGATTATCCCCCAGAATTAAGAATAGAATTGGGGTTCTCGAAGCTCTGGTTAATTCCACCTAACGAATACACAATCACAAAAAGAAATAAGATTAATAAAAAAATTAAGAAAAATGTTATGTTTGGATTCAACCACCATGGAGCTTTTTCTCCTGATTGGCTACTAAACGGTGAAATAAAAAAGAACTTGTTTGAGGTTATTTCCGTACCTGAATTTTTTTTAATATTATAGCTTTTAAAAGACCCGGTAAAATCCTCTATTGATTTATTAAGTTCTATGACCGGTTCTCTTTTATCTGGTTTTATTGCATCAATGATTTCTATATCGAAAAATAAGTCAGCATTTGGTGGAATAATGGGAGGAATACCCTTTTTTTTATAACCATATTTGGAAGAAATATAAAATTTTGCTTTTTCTCCAACTCTCATCGATTTAATACCGATTTCCCAACCCCTTATTACTTTTCCTTCACCTAAGGTAAAAGAAAAAGGTTTCTTTCTAGTAAACGATGAGTCAAATATTCTACCATCGTTTAATTTTCCTTGGTAGTTTAATTTAATTTCATATCCATCCTTAATTGTTACCCCTGTTCCTTCCTTGATTACAGTTTTTATGACTCCACCATCTTTAGAAATATCTTGACCTTTATTGTTATTTTCCTCTGAAAAACCAGATAAGTTCATTTTTTGAATATAAGAAATAGAATCTTTTTTCTCCAGATTTTTTCTTCTAAAACTTGATTTAGGGAAAGAAAATATATCTACTGTACTATTCTTTGAAATTTTTCTTAGAAGAGAACCTTTTCTATTAACTAAATGCGAAGCTATGGAAATATGAGGTAAACTTCCAGAATGACAAAAATTAAATTGTAACATTATTTAAATAATAAAACAGGTGTCTTTGATTAAAACCGACAAATTACTTATTTTTTCATATTTTTAAATTAATAAAAAACTTTCCAAATAAAAATTTTTTATCAAGTTGAAAATTTCTATTTTTAGCTAAGAATTGTTCTTTGTTATTTGAAAAACCATAAAAAACTGGAGAATAAAGTTTTTTAAATTTAAGAGTTCTACTCGATTTAATCTTTTTTAAAAATTTTATTTTATTTACACCAGTAGTTTCATTCAGATTTTTATACTGGTTAACGATATCTTTAGTTTTCGGCCTAATATTTTTTTGGGAAAAAGATTCAATTTTAAGATAAGTTGGATAGTAACTTTTAGAAACCTTATCAACTGATTCAATCACAGTAGTGTCATGCAACAAATCAAATTTTATGAATCTCATATCAAAAACTTCATTTACATTTTCAATTTCTATTTTATTACATTTTTTGTACAACTTATTAAGGGTTTTATTTGAATCACAACAAATTCTAGCAAAAATTTTTACAATTTCTCCTCTTGAACGAATTTTTTTTGAGATTTGTGTATTAAAAAATGAGTTAAATTGCGGCCTATCTTCGTACGATAGCTTTTTTTGTTTGTTGCCGTGAGATAAAATTGAAACATACTTTATTTTTCCTGTATTACATACAAAGGGTTTTAAGATTGAAAAAATGTCAGAAGCTCTTACCAACTTCCAATTTAATCCAATGATAATTAATTCCTTTTGACGTAAAAAATTTTCATTTTTTTTTAAATCTTTCCTTCTACAATTCAACTCTATCTCATAGTTTATATCTAAAGAGGTATTTTTATAATTTTTGTTGTAAAATAATAATTTAAATGTCTTTTCACTGGAGTTTTTATAAAACAAACTTTTGACACTAGCTAAAATCATTTTTACACCTAAATTAATTGAAAATTTTTAATTTATAAAATAATAATTTACTTTTTTTTAAATACCAAAAAACAATATGTTTTTTAATATTTTAGATTTAAATACAAAATACCACGTAAATCATCTATTGATATTGAAGTGTCCTTATCACCAACATAGGTTAAAATATAATACTCAATGTCTCGAGTGTCTAAAATTAGCCAATTTTTAATATTTGAAATAATTACTGATTGATATAATCTAGGTATAGTTAGTATGGTTTCTTGTATTAGTTTTGCAATAAAACTTTTACCTATTATGACGAGAAAGTTTTTACTCGTTATCGGAATTAAATATTCAAATTTTTTCCTAAAATTTTCAGATTTACTAACAGATTTTATTATTTTTAAGCTTTTATCTTTAAAAAAGTCATAAAAGTCTAAGTTAAATAGGATTGTAATTTTAGCTTTTAGTAGTTTTTGAATGGTTAGAGTTGATTTACTTTTAATTGTTAAACAATAGAATAAAAATGATAAAAAAATATAAATTCTTGTAACTTTCTGATTTTTAAAGCCTAAGTTATTGTATTCAAATTTTATATAATAGAATTTTGCGAGCAATATTAAATTTTGAGTATTATCTAAAATTCTTAATATTTGTTCGGAAAATACTCGTTTTTCTTCATCTCTTAATAAGTACCAGGTTTTTAGGCGAAATAGATTGTTAATTAAAACTTCTGAAACTAAAAAGTTTTTATTATCCGATACAATTCTTATTTTTTCTAGTTTAATTGAAAAAAATTCTTTACTATCGGGCTCTGTGTAAGATTTTTTTCTCATTGACTTATTGTCATCTAAAAATCCTTTAGCCTCTAACAAACTATTGTTTACTGAAGTAAATTTTATAAGAATATTGGGATTGACTAGATTATTACTGGTTATTTTGGAAAATCTTAATATAATATTATTTGTATCGGATAATCTAAATTTACAGACTAAAAGCTCCATTGTTTGTTGAAGCAGTAGATTAAAATCATAAAAAATTCGGTTACGGGTGAACAACTCTAAAAAAATTAGTTCTGAAAAGGAGCAAATCATATTAAATTCAGTTTCAAACCGCAAAAATTCTGAAAAACGTTTATGTGAGTAAGATTTATTTTCTTTGTCAAAATTATTTCGTTCCATTATTATATTAGAATTATTTTTTCCTCTCTTATAAATATAACTAAAATAAAACCCATTAATTTTTTTAAGTTCTGAAAAGGTATTGGTCGACATTTGATCTTGTTTCTGATTAACCTTAAAAACTAAATTAAAATTTAATAAAATGATTATTTAATACATATTTATAAAATCTATTAATATTTTATTATAAATTGAGTTGTAAATTTTCTTCTTGTAATTACTCAAAAACAACTTTAAAATAATTGGTGAAAATAAAAAAAAAACGTTATTTAAACTATCTTGTAATAATATATTTTCAACTGTTTCTTCGTAAATTAAAAAGAATAACATAGTTAATTCTTTTGAAAAGATTAGTTTCTCTTGAGGAAAAAACCCCCAAAAAATGTTTTTTTTTAACTCTAAAAATTCTAATTTTAAAAGAATGATTTTTTTCAAATTTTTAATATAGAATTTATAAAAAGGTAAAATAAGACTATTAAAACAGCTGAATTTTGAGGAATATGTTAAGGCAGGCCAAATCTTCTTTGATGTTTTTTCGATAATTTTTTTTTTATTTTTTGAAATAGAATAATTGTTTAAATTTCCTATTAATGCGAAAGTAGTCTCTTTTTTAAACAATTTTTGTAAATTTTCTTTCATAGTGGATTTTTTGATTAACGACGTTTTTTTATAGAATAATTCCCATTCCCCTAAACCAATTGTATTTTCATGGCTAATAAAAATATTATTTTCTCCTTTTGTAATTTTAATGTTCATTGGATAATATTTAAAATTAATTTTATCCGAACATTTATTCAAAACCAAATCCCATATCCTTAATGTTTTATCAAATGAAGAACTTAGTAGATATCTATCATTCTTTACTAGCGTAAGCCCTTTAATTTTTCCTAAATGACCAGATAAAACTCGAACAGTACAAAATTTTTGGGGAACAATCAAATAGATTTTGCTATCTAATGCCGAAACAAGAATTAAATCCCTTATGTTCGACCACAATAACAGGTCTAAACCTTTCAGAATCAATGTTTTTTCAATTTTTAAGGTAATTAAACTCCAAAGATTTAATATTCCATGTGAACAATAACTTAAAAAAAAAATTTCTAAAGGATCAATTATTGATAAACTAATTTTACATCGAAATTTTAAATCAAAAAAATTGTGATTTTTTCCATGAAATAAATAGACTCTATTGTTTATGTCAAAAAATGATATGAAATTATCTTCATAGCCAATTATACCGATGTCAAGTTTAGTAGAAAGACTTATACAAGAAATACTATAAAGATTTTTTTCACATTGAATTGGGTTTGCAAATTTGGTAAAATTCGAATTTTGAAATACTTTTGAAAACCAAACTTTAGGGCTTCTAAAAAAAAAAAAACCTACTTTGAATTCAAATGGATTGAAACTGTCTTTTTTTACGATTACTTGTTTTATCGTAACCTTTGAATCTTTTTTAAAAGTTTCAGATTTAATTTTTAATTCTTCGAAATATTTTTGATTATTGGAGTTTATTTTCTTTTTTCCCAACTTATAATTATTATTATAGTTTTGTAGTTTTTTTAGTTGATTTTCAATTCTAAATATACTTTTTTCTACCAATGAACTCTGAATTTGTTGAGGTGGACATTTTTTTCCTGATTTTTTTTTGACCAAAATAAATTTCATTTTCATTTTATTTAGATAGTGAATAGCAATTGTGTTATCATATAAACCTATTGTCAGAAGTAAATTATTTTTAATAAATTCAATAAAATTTATTTTTCCATGGTGACCTTTTATAGACGATTTGAAAAGGATTTTTTTTTTTTTATTTATCTTATATAAAATACCATTCCCTTTTATAAAAAAAGTTTCCAATTCATATTCTGTAAATATAATTTTATCAATTTTATCAATTTTCTCACCATGATAATTCCAAATTTTTTTTTTTTTTAAGTCACAAATAAACAGATTTTTTTTTTGAAAATTGATAAAAATACTATTCTCATTATTTGCTAGAACGAAATCGTCTTGGTTGAGAAATAATCCAAAATTTAAAGAACATATTTTTTTGGCTACATCGATATTCCAAACTTCTACCTTACCTTCAATCGAATAAAAAAGGATTAAATTCTTATTAAAAGAAATATTGCTTTTGCTTAGAAATAAAATCTTGGATTTTGGCCTAATAATGTTTATGGTCCCTAAGGTCCAAGTATTAAGTATTAATCCTTTTTGCTCCATCTGTGAAAACAAAAAAATCTTATTTGTAAATTTTATTAACTTGGTAATTGGATATTTAAAAACTTTTATTCTAGTTAAAGGGGTAGAAAAATCCAAAACATGGAGAGTACCATTTAAAGTTGCGAATGTTCGATTTTTTATCATTAAAATAGTACTAACAAAATTTTTATTGTGTAGAAAAGGTGATTTCTTCACTAATTTTAAATTTTCAATTTCATATTGATAGATAGAAGAAAATTTTGAAATTAAAACATAGTTTTTTAACTTAAAGCTATGAATTTGGTGACTTTTGCTTACAGCAATAATTCCTAAAGTTTGGATTGGTAGAATTTTCATTTTATTAAACAATTAAATTAATAGTTGAGTATACATACATTTTAATTTTTTTTCTCCAAATGGTAAGAAAAATATGTCATAATGAGCTAAACAGACTCCAATCTTTGGTAAAGCTGCATATCGCTTCTTTCAATTTTGCTATAACACAGGGGTTAAGGCTTCTTGTGCATAGTCTTTTCAGCTCAAAAATTATTAAAAAAGAACATTCTAGTAATATAAAAATAAAATCTCTTAGCTTCCTTGTGTGCAAACCATTTTTAATATCAAATCAAAAAAGACTTAGAGAGATACCTAGACGGTCTAGGGAGATAAAAGTAACATATAATGGAGAAATATTTGTCTCAATTTTAATAAAGCTTTCACAATATTTTCCGGAACGTTTTATTATAAAAATTGGAAAAATTCCTATTATGATAAGAAGTTTAAAATGTAATCTTAACCGATTGAAATCGATACAATTGATGGAAATAGACGAAGAAGAATATGAAACAGGTGGTTATTTTATGATAAAAGGAAATGAAAAAATCCTAAGATTATTAATTGTACCCAGAAGAAATCTAATTAGAACAATTTCAAGAATTAGCAATTCACAAAAAGGTTTATTGTGTACAGTATTTTCATGTTCGTTTAGATCAGTAGATAGAATTCAAACATCAAAAACTTTTCATCTTCATTATCTTCGTAATGGAACGATCCATTCTCGAATAATCTTTAAAAAACAAGAATTTTTTATTCCTGTTGTAATTTTAATCAAACTTTTTTTGAATGTTTCGGATAAATTTATTTTTGACTCACTAACGAGTTTCGATCCAAAAGACGAATATCTTCGAAAACGTGCTGTTTTGATGATTCGAGAATCTTATTTGGTTTTTGGAAATGAATCGGTAGTTGAATTAAAAAAATTTTTAGGGAAGATTTTTAACTTAATTTCACCAAAAGAATATTATCAAACTACCGAATTTATTGAAGCTGTACTTAACGAAAATATTTTTGTCCATTTGGGAACTGATAATGTAAAAAAGTTTCATTTGTTAATATCTATGATTCATAGGCTTATATTAGTCCAGAGAGGTTTATCTTTGGAAGATAACCCAGATTCCTTTGATTCTCAAGAATTTTTACTTCCCGGAAACCTGCTATTAATTTACCTCAAAGAAAAAATTGAAAATTCGTTTTTTAATACAAGATTATTAGAAAATCAAAAATCTGATGATTTTTTTAAAAAAAATTGTGAAAATCAAGAACTCAAGCACTTTATAAAAAAATTTCAAAAAGAACTCGCAATAATACCAAAAGGGTTCGAATTCATTATTACAACAGGAACATATTCTTCTGGGTTTAAAAGTGAACTTCCTCAAACAACAGGTTTAAGTGTTACACTAGAAAGAATAAATTATGGAAGATTTTTTTCCTTTTTTAGAAGCATCCATAGAGGAAAGTTTTTTTCTGAAATGAAGAATACAGCGGGACGAAAACTATTACCACAATCATGGGGGTTTTTATGTCCTGTTCACACTCCAGATGGGCCCTCTTGTGGTATTTTGAATCATATTTCTTTTTCTACTCTTACAGTGTTTTGTAATCCCGTTGATAATATCACTTTTAAAACTTTATTTTTACGATATGGGAAAATTAAAAATTTTCCTGAATCTCTCAAAGGATTGGCTACAGTAAATTTAGATGGGGAAATTGTGGGTTATTCTTCAGATTATTTTTTAAAGTGGTTTATTGATAAACTTAGATCTGAAAAAGTATCATTATTTGGATTTTTGCCCAAAAGTTGCGAATTGTTATACATTTCACGAAACAGTTTAAAATGTCCTTCTAAACAATTTGATTTTTCATCTCAAGATTCGAGAGCAAGTAGACCAGTCAAATGGTACGATATTGATCTGAAATTTTTTTCCGAAAAACCGGCTTTTACGAATTCTATTTCATTTAAAAGCCAGTTGTACACAATTGAATTAGTTGGTGCAGTTGAACAGAACTTAATGAATATTTTTAACTTTGAATCTCAAACGGGTCTACTTTTGAAAAATGCTCGAATTTCTCACTCTGAAATTGAATCGATGGGAATTTTATCTTTAATTGCGGGTTCGACTCCTTTTTCAAACCTAAATCAATCACCTAGGAATATATACCAGTGTCAAATGGCAAAACAATCCGTTGGAACCCCATTTTATACTTTTTGGAGACGAAATGATTCCAAAAGTTATTTATTATTAGCTGCACAAGTTCCTATTGTTAGAAATAAGATAATTCAAGATGGTTTAAAATTGGATTCTTTTCCCAATGGGTTTAATGCGTGTATTTCTGTGCTAACTTATACAGGATTTGATATGGAAGATGCTATCGTAATAAACCGTTCATCTATCCAAAGAGGTATTTCTTTTTCAAATATTACTAGTTCAAGTTTGATTGAAATGAAAAACTTCGGTGAAAAAACTATGCAATATTTTAATCAAGGTAAAGATAATATAGAAGAAGATGGTTTATTGGGATCAGACTCACATGTATCGAAAGGAAATCCAATATTTTTACAAAAATTTCAAGAAAGTATCGGGTTAAGGAGGGAGAATTTTTTTTGTTATAATAGCTTTGAGAAAGGCATAATTGACCAGATAAAAATTTCATCAGAATTACATAAGAAACCAAAAATAACAAAAACTTTTGTGAAAATTAGAAGCAGGCGCAAACCAATAGTTGGAGATAAATTCGCTTCTCGTCACGGTCAAAAAGGGGTTTTATCTTATGATTTTTTTTCAACAGATTTACCATTTTCTGAAAATGGTATTATTCCTGATATACTTTTCAACCCAAATGGGTTACCGTCAAGAATGACAATGGGTTTAATAACTGAAAGTTTAGCAGGTAAAAGTGGTTCAATTATCGGTTCTTTCAATGACTCATCCCCATTTAGATATTCGGGAGATAGGAATTCATTTGGTAAGTTTTCGGAGCAGCTTCGTCAAGTCGGATTTCAATATTTTGGATCGGAAATCTTATATTCTGGTTATTCAGGTGAACCATTAGAAGTGGAAATATTTACAGGAATTGTCCATTATCAAAGATTAAGGCATATGGTATCTGATAAATTTCAGATTTCCAATAAGAGTCCTGTTAACAATTTAACTCGTCAACCAATAAAAGGAAGAAAATCTGGGGGTGCAATCAGGTTTGGAGAAATGGAAAGAGATGCACTATTAGGACATGGTTGTACGTTTCTACTACATGATAGAATCCAAGTCTCTAGTGATTTGCATGCATCGTTTTTCGAAAAAAAAACTGGAAATTTTGTGGATTATAATAAATTACATTTTCTAAAAAATTTTAATGGAAAATCTAAAAGAATCTCAAAAAAATTCCCCAAAAAAATTTTAATGCCGTATATTTTAAAATATCTAATATCAGAGTTGGCTGCAATAAATGTAAAAATAAAATTTAATTTGGGAGAATAGTTATAGCCATCTTGGCGTAGTGGTAACGCGTTGGTCTTGTAAACCAAAGATCACCAGTTCGATTCTGGTAGTTGGCAAATTTATAAATTAAACTCATAATTTATTATATTGAAAATATAAAATGGGTAAGTTATATTATTCAAATTTTTTTTAACAATTAGTTTTTTTTTTTTATAACAACAATTTTTAGCCGAAATTAAACAAGACCGTGATAATAAAATCCAAGAAAGGTTTAGAGGAGATAAAGGAAAAATAAATAAACTAGGAAATAATGAAAATAAAGAATGGATCCCGATTACAAAGTTAGGAAGACTTGTAAAAAACAAAAAAATAATTTCAATTGAACAAATATTTTATCATTCGATTTCTATTAAAGAGCAAGAGATTATTGATTATTTCTTAGGATCGGAATTGAAAGATGAAGTGATAAAGATTATGCCGGTTCAAAAACAAACAAGAGCAGGTCAACGAACTAGATTTAAAGCATTTGTCATCATTGGAGATTTTAACGGTCATGTTGGACTTGGGGTAAAATCAGCTAAAGAAGCGGCCTCAGCTATTAGAGGTGCTATTATAATTGCTAAATTATCTATCGTACCAGCGAGGAAAGGTTTTTGGGGAGAATATGAAGGAGCAGCACACACTGTTCCTGTTAAAGTAACAGGCAAATGTGGATCCATAAGAGTGAGGTGTATTCCGGCTCCAAGGGGTTCTGGTATTGTTGCGGGAAAAATTCCAAAAAAATTGTTAACTGTAGCTGGATATAAAGATGTTTTCACATCATCTAAAGGACATACCCGAACTATCGGTAATTTTGCAAAAGCAACTTTTGAGGCTATTTCAATGACCTATAATTTTTCCACTCCAGATTTATGGGCAGAGCAGAAACTAATTTCTAACCCTCTTTTTTAATAAATATTACTTGTTTATAAGAAAAAACTAATAGTACTTTTATTCTGTCTCAATTAAGATTAAGTCAAGATTTATCCAAACTGGTAGAATAATGTATCTTACCATAGATCCTCGTATAGAAACTGATTCAAAATATATAGATTTATCTGTTGAAAAAGATTTTTTAACATTTTTTAAATATAGATTCATACATTTATCAAATTTTGTTAAAGTTCCATAAATTACCACTCCGCTCTTCAATTCAATTGTTATAGATTCGTTCAATATCTTTCCTAAAAATGTAGAAATCTTCATAAAAAAGCAAATTAATTTTGAGGTTTCTTTCATAATTTAATATCCTAAATTATGAATCGGACTAATAAAAAGTAAAAATATATGGCAAATCGATTTAATTGATAAAATTTTAATTTATTCAAAAGTTAAAAAAAATTCTTCCAAAGAAATTACATTCCATTTTTGATCAGCCAGTCTATCGATAAAGTCCAGCATTGAGATTTATTTTAAAAGAATATATGCTTTATCAATCTCCTCTAAAAATTTATTATCGTATTTAAAAAAACCAGAATAAGATATAGTGAGGAGGAAAAAAAAAACTAAAGTTTTTTTAAAAATTGAAAAATTAAACAGATACACAATTGATGAGAGCCTAAAACTCTTTTTTAATTTAAAAGTTTCAACTTCTTAGACAGAAAATTCCAAAAAATTTAATCTTTTCAGGATAAACCGAGTTTTTCTCAAATATTTATTAAAAGAATACTTAAAAAGTTTTCAAATTACTTCTAAATTAACCTATAATTTTACTATTTATTTGAGAAAATGTTTAAAAACCTTTCCGGTAATTATAGATTTCGAATTTTATCAAATGAAATAGATTTAGAGGAAACTTTTCTGCAAATATTAAATATATCAAAAAAAATTTTAATTTCTAAAAATTGTAAAAAAATCCCATTTTACCAAGTTTTTAATTTTCATGGAAAATAGCAGAAAACCATTGCATTTCTAAGAACAAAATAAGTTTTATTAGTTTTTAGCTCATTGAGTGGTTTATTTTTGTCCCTAAAAATTTAAAATCCGGTCCAATCTAATATTAAGATATTAAAAAAAAAATAAACTACATTATATTTACGAATATAATGGAAAAATTATCATTTCAATTAAGACTGTTGATGCTTAAACCTCGACATACACACCAACTTTCTAGGCATCGCCTTCCTTGTTAATAAATTTCTTGGTCTCCTTTGAAATGTTTCTGAATTTGAATAAATTTCCAAAAAAAAATTCCAAAGAAATCTATACTTTTAAATTTATTCCGATAAACCAAATAATATCACACCTAAAGTCTTCCGTATGGTGCATGGAAAAAACTTTAACCCACATTTCCTTTAAAATAATTTATTTTAGAAAAAAATAGGTTATAAAATATCAAAAGAAATTTTTTAGTTTTTTCTAAAAAAATAAAATTTTAGGGTAGGGTAAATTAATTTTATTAAAAATACGTCAATAGGTTGTTATGATACTTTGAAAATAACAATCTTCAATTTTAAACTTGTTGGTTACTCAAACTTGAGTTTTGTAAGTATTACAATAAAGTGTATTTTTAAAGTGTTTTTCAGTTTTAATAATATTAAAATAAAACTTTGTTATGTCTCTGTAAAATTCATTAAAAAAAGAATCTTTTTTACCATAAAAAATATTATTCTTGTTCAAACTAAAGAGTGTTCGGAAATATTTACAAATACTTTTATTAATACCATATCTATATTATCTCATGTAAACCAAATAAATACTTTTTTCAAAAAAGATAACTGTTAAATGTCGATAAATATAAATTTTTTTTTATTTTCATAGGTTTTTTTTTAATATTAATAAAATTAATAATTTGAAATAATGCCTTTATTATAAAAAACATTTCAATTAAACAACAAAATTAATAACAAAACAATCTAACAAGATTTAATGAAATTGAAAGTAGCTTATTTTATTTATTGAAATTTTTACTTCTAAATTTTTAATTTGAAACATACATCAACTAAACTTCCTAAATTTAAGGATGCGTCGATAAATAAATTAGATACCTTTTTAGTCTTAAGGGACCTACTATAAGTATCAGTTGTACAAACAAAATAGCCTTTTTGTTCTCCTTTTAAAATTATATAGCTTAAAATCATCTCAGTTCTTTTCCTAGAAATCCCTAATAATATTGCCAATTTGTTAATAGAAGATCTAATATAAATAGATAATATTTTCACAAGTTTCTTTTTAATCTTTTTAAAAAACTTTTTGACTAAAAGATTAGACGAACTAAGAATAAATGTAGTTCTATCTGTATTGAAAATTAACTTTTCAATCAAAATCATGTTATTTTTATTGATGCAATTATATATGGTTTTAATTTGAAATAGGTTTTTTGAGTTTAATAAATTTAACCTATTTATAAGGTTGTTTGTCTGGTTTATTTTTTTTAAAAGAAGAGAAGAGAGAATAAACCATTCTATTATTATGAGTTTTGTTCCAAAATTTCCCTTTTTAGAATCTTCAATTGCTTGGATAAAAAGAGAAAACGCTTTGATTTTTTTATTTTGAGAGAGTGCAACTTTTCCCAAGGAAAAATTTAATTTATCCTTATAATAATTAGATTCGAATGCTTTTTCCAAAGATAAATAAAACCAACTCAGATAGCTTTGAATTCCATTAAAATAATTTTGAATAAACAGATTTTCATGATTCATGATTGTTAAGAAAAAAGATGTCTTTTTTACCTGAACTAATTTTTTAGTTAATTTTTTTATTAAAAAATTGGCTGATTTGGATTTTCCTTTGTTTAAAAGAAATGAATGTAATGATTTTTGAAAGAGATGTGAACTTTCTACACATCCAAAAGTATTCAAATAATTTTCTAAAAAATAATTGAATGTTATAATTACTGGATAATGAAGTACACTGTTTTTATTAAGTCTTAATTTATCAAAAACTTCAGAAATATTTTTCAAATAGTTTTTTTTTTGGTTAAATACTCTGAGAAAATCTGAAATATCATTGTATCGAGTTGACTTCATTAAATAATCTAAAAGTTTTCCAATTATTTTTCTACAATCATTCTTTGTGATACAATTTAAATTGTTTTTTATTAGGAAATCTCGAAAACTTTCTTCCTCTTTAACCGGACTTTTTAATATGAATTTCATACTATTTTAAAATTTTTTATTAGATTATATTTAAGTACATAATTAATTTTTTTTACATAATGCAATTATTTTTAATATCAATAAAAATTTGTATTCTTGTTATTTTTTCTATATTTGAAAAAAAATATAATTATAAGAGCTCAACATGTCTTGTTATTGAGAATTCTATTTCAAAATTATACGCATTAAATCTTTTATCAAAAAAAAACCACAAACTTAATTGTGCTGTAGAAAAAAAAAAATTTTTGAGATTTAAAACAAATTTGTTAGCAAGGCTTGGAGAAAAAATTTCATTTCAAACGCACACCTCTTTTAATATTAGATACGTTATAAGTATTAAAAAATCTTTAATAACAATTGGAAATCTTCTAAATGATTCTAGAAAAAAATCTTATATCGACTTAAAATTATCAGCAAATTGTTTAGGCAAAATATTAAAAAACCAATTAAATAAGAATTTAAATATTAAAGAAGATTACCTGATACTAAAAGCTGAATATTTTATCCAGATACGATTATTAGTTTCAGGATTTAGAATTCTATTAAAGATGTTTCTTTTTTCAAAGCCTGAGTCTCAAATAAAATGCCATAAAAATTCAGTAATTGATTTAGTTGAATTTTTAAAGATCTTGGTTTACAGATTGGCCCTGATAAATATCCAAAGAAATAAAATATCTAAATCAATTAAAAATGAAAATATGAACTTTACAAATTTTTTAATATTAAACGCCTCTGGGATTGAATGCGATTCCTTTATCATAAATGACATTGACATAGTTACAACAAAACAATTGAATTGGGTTCAAAATCGTCATTTTAAAGCAAAGATTTTTAGGAGTAAAAAACTGTATTGGAACCGTTCCTCTTTTAGAAAAATTGATTTAAGTGGATGGTTTGGTCACCAAAAGTTCAATATTGTAAATTTTCTGTTGTCATTTGATATTTTTCGAAAAAGGCATTCTGATATTTTTTTTGAAAAATTATTATTAAATGGATTAAAAAGAGAAACAGATACAATTAGTGTGAAAAATTTCTAACATAAAATTAAGTTATTTACAATATTAATTTTCCACATAAAGATAGTTATTTTACATAATTTTTTTTTTAAAATTAAGCCTGTAATTTGAAATTTTTTTGGGATGATTAAAATTTTATTGCATAAAAATGTAAAAACTTTCTTATATTTTCCAAATTTAACAAGTTTTCGGGAAAAAACTTTTAAAATTATAACATGAAAAATTCTACATAAAAATCCATTTTATTTTTCCATCACACAAAATTTGGAAAAAAAACTTTTGCCAATTTAATATTTTTTGAGTTTCTGAAATATCTAGAATTTTTAATTACAAAAAACTTTGATCAAATTGGAGCTTATTAAATGTAGGTCTTGGTGAGATTTGAACTCACGACCTTCTGATTCAAAGTCAGACGTCATTACCACTAGACCACAAGACCGATATTATAAAGTATATGAAGAATTTAACACCTAATTATGTTTTAATAGACACCAATTTTATATATTTTTCCCTGAAAAATAAAATTAATCTATGTTCTTCATTATTAAATTGTTTGAATGCTGTTACAGTTCCTTGTGTTTCTGAATGTGTTTTAATGGAACTTGAAAAACTTGGTCCAAAGTTTAAACTTGCTTTAAAATATCTAAAAAATCGAAAATTTATAAAATTAAATTGTTTTCACCCTAAAAATATAATTTATGCCGACGATTGTATTTATAATACTGTTAATTTATTTAGACATTTCATTGTAGCCACCTGTGATATAAATCTTAAAAAAAGAGTTAAAAAACTTCCAAATTCTAAAATTATTACAATTAAAAGAAGTAAACTAACCTTAGTCTGAATTATTTTAAATAAAATAACTTTTTTATATTATAAGAGATTTAATTATAATTGTAATGACAGATTATAAAAAATGTAAAATTCTTTTGGGAAAATTTATTCGAGAATTCAATAAAAAGGTTATTCAAGAAAATATTTTCCAAATAAATTCTCCAAAAAATAGAAATAAATACACAATGCAATGCGATTCGATAATTGAAGGTCGTCAAGATGTATTTGTATTTGAATTAGAAGATTTATTATCAACTTCTCACTCAGAACTAAAAGATTTAGCTTTTTTTAACACTCAGAGATTTTTAAAATTACTAAAATCCACTCTCTTTTTTTTATTTACAGATTTTTTTTTTAATTTGGAAGAAAAAAAAGAAAATGATTTTTTAATAACATCGTCTAAAATGCCTTTAAGTGGCGATAAATTTTCTGAATTTATTAATTTTAATGATTTTCAGATTATTCTGCAACCACCAAAAATGTTTCCTTCAGAAAAATTAAATTTAATTTGTGCCTCAATGATTGGAAAATTTATTCTAATTGAAGGAATATGTATCGGATCTATAACTAGAATTACAAAACTAAAATTTGCAACATATTTTTGCAAGTTTTGTGGCTCAAAGATTTATTCTACAATAAACGATTCAACATTTAAACCAGTAATTTATTGTTTTTCAAAAATTTGCGAGAAAAAATTCAATAAGAAACTATTTTTAGATCTTACTATGAGTAATTTTCAAACTTATCAATTAGTTAAAATTTCTAACATAGAAAATCCTGGTAGTTTCACCGTTTCAACTAGAGAAATTGATCTCTATTTTAATGAAAAATTATATTCAAATTTAACTCAAGGAGTTAAAATCAGGTCTGCTGGAATATTACTTCCTTGTGGATATGAATCTGTAGTTCCTGTAAATTTTTCTATGAATTTTTTCTTTGAGAGTATGTTTTTTGAGAAATACCCTTACAATTACTTTAGTGAAAAGCCTTTTTTAATTAAACAACATTATATTTTTGAATTATTTAGAAGCCCGAATTTATACGATCGTATTTCTGATTCTATATTGCCGTATTTTTTAGGAGATTTAGATTTGAAAAAATCTATTACATTAGCAATAGTTAGTTCTGGCTCATACTTAAGAGGAGTAATATCTGAAATAAAGCAGCAAGTAAATATATTATTTATCGGAAATTTTAATATTGGGAAATCAAGTGTACTTCAAGCTTTATTATCTATATCTCCCAATTCAATTTATTTAAATTCTTCGACATTTTCATTAAAAAAGCAATTCAGCTCAACCCCTAGATTTAGGAATAGTTTTTTTGAAATTCAAAAAAAAAACTCACAAATCTTAAATACTGGACTACTTTTAATTGAAAATATCTTGTTTTCCAAAGAAAATGAGGTCTTTTCCCTAGAAAATTTCCTAGATGAACGAGTTGGTTTAAATGAAAAATCGATAGCTAATATTAGTATAATAGCATCTATTGCTAAAATTGAAGATTTTGACTTTCAAAAAGACAAAAAGACAAATAATTCTAAAAATAATTTTTTGAAAAAATTTGACTTAGTTTTTTATCAGGAACACAATTCACTTAATAATTTTGATGAAAAGATTTCGAATTATTTATTAGAAAATTATGGGAAAGAAAAACAGTTAGAAAAAAATGAAAGGTATATTGATATAGAAATTTTAAAAGTATTGTTTAAAGAATCACGGCATATTTATCCAAAATTCACCAAATTATCAATTGAAATGACTGTTTACAATTATGTCTTACTCCGAGCAACTAACGTGGAAAATTTTAAAAAAAGTATAAATATAAAGTTTTTGATTTCTTTAATTAGATTAAGTATGGCTTTGGCAAAACTAAATTTTAATGATTTAATTTCAATAGACGATACAAAAGAAGCTTCAAGATTATTAACTTCTAGCATTAAATCCCTAAATCATTTTAAATTTTCTAAAACAATTATACAAAAAATTTCAATTGAGAATAAAATTTACAATTTAATAAGGAATACAAGTGTTAAGATAGGAAAATCGATTTTACATTTATCACATTTGGCAAAACTTTCATCGTTGATGGGTTATCCTCAAGAAAGTTTTGCAAAATGTCTTGAAATATATGAAAATTTAAATATTTGGGCTATAAGCTTAAAGCAAATGAAATTGGTTTTTTTATTATAAATTTATTTTATGATAGTAATAGATAATTTATAATTTATTTCAAACTAATCTTATTTAATTTTTTAACAAATAATTTAAAACATTCAAGATCAATTTCACTTGAAAAACCTGTTAAATTAAACTACAGAAGGAGGTGTTTTATTCCATCCTATATAATAATTTTTTAATAAAAAAAATTGTAAGTTTCATTAAAATAATTATTTTAATTCAAATAATTTAACTCATTGAAATTTTAATTAAGTTAATATTTAATTTTTCTAACATATTTGCCGATAATACTATAATAATTTGTTTTAATTTTTAAAAGGTTTCCTATCGAGTTTTTCAAAAAGTATTTTTTAAAATTGTTCTGATAAATAATTCGTTTTCAAATCGAGTTTTTTTACTAACATTTTCTACCCATTCTAAAATTTCACATTTATTTTTATAGAAACCAAATAATTTTCTTAAAAAAAAATATTTCTTTTTAACTAAAAAAAAATCGAAACTACTTACACTTATTTTTTCAACTTGTTTAAGTATCCTATAAGAAAACAAAAATGTTTTTAAAAGCTTCCTATTTTGCTTTATCAAGTTTATATTTAGTATTAAGTCTGTTAAAACTGAAACAATCTTTTTAAAAATATAGTGAATAGAAAATATGTTATTTAGTGTTATTGTATGAATAATTCTTAAACCAATTAAGACTTTTTTAATGTCACGATTTGTTACAACAAAATTTATGGCATAAAAAAAGAAAAAATTGGAGGAAGTTCTAAAGTTATAGTTATCAGAAACTATCTTTATACAGATATTTCTTTCAGTGAATATTTTTTTAAAAATAGTATTAAAACTATAGCATAAAAATAATGTTTCATTAAGGGGGATGTAATTAAAGACTCGAAAAGAAATTTTTTTAAAACCATCTAATTTTTTCTCAATTGCTTTTTTTCCGGGTAAATGAATCCACTTTAGAAATATTCGAGGAATTTTCAATTTTTTCCAAATTTTTATACAGGAAATAGTTGAATCAGCAAACTTTGTTGTATAGTTTTTTATTAATCTTTTGTTCTTTTTGAATATTCGATAACTATTCGGCTGACCTAGTTTAAATGGAGATAAAGAACTTACATTAATTGAATTTATTAGGTCATAAAAGTTTAATTTGTTCCTATTAGCGACTATTGAAATTTTATTTGCTTGATTTAAGACTAAATTTAAATATGAATCTACCAGATAAGAAAGTGTTTTATGTTTAAAAACTCCGTCAAAATAATTTTTTGAAAAAAATTTTAATAATGCGTTAAACGTTTTATTAGGTACATTGTATTTATTATTCATATTCATATTCAAATTTTTTATATTTAATGAAAAATAATAAATATTTATAAATTTAAATAGACAACTCAAACTAATTTATGTTCCAAAATGCTTACATTTAGTTTGTAATTAGGAAATATATATTCTCTTTTTATACCTCTACTTTTGGAAAGTATTTTTCGTAATATAAATTTTTTTTTACCTCTATGGAAGGTTAATCTAATATCAGAAGCGTGAAAATTTTCATTTCTGCCAATATCGAGTTTTTCATCACAAAAAAATACTGCATTTGCAGAATAATCAGATAAGCAAAGTTTCCAAATAGTAAATTTTTTAAGTTTGTTTTTAAATTCCAAAAATTTTTTAACACTATTAACTTTTACTTCAATTTCTATGCTGCTTTTATTTTCTTTAATTTTGTCAATAGGATAACATTTCATTTATTCAAATTTAGTATCGTGTATTCATAAAATTATGGAATGTTTTAACAAAAATGATATAAAAAAACTACTCTTGTGCAATACCCATTTAGGAACAAAAACTTGTGAAAATTTGATGAAAACGTATACATGGAGAGAAAGAAAAGATGGTATTTTCATAATAAATATTTCTAAAACCATTAAAAAATTAAAACTCGCAGCACGTGCCATCGCAGCTGTTAAAGATAACTCAAATATTATAGCTATATCAACGGGAGTTGGTTCTCAAAAAGCTATTTTAAAATTTTCTTCATTTATTAAATGTCAGACAGTAGTTGGAAAATGGGTCTCAGGAAAATTCACAAACCACATGTGTACTAGCTTTCAAGAGCCAGAAATAATTATTTTAGCTAACCCTAAAATTGATTACCAACCTTTATCCGAGGCAGCGCGTGCAAATATTCCTACAATAGCATTTTGCAATACGGATACTTCTTTGAGATTTATAGACATAGCAATTCCCGGAAACAATTTAAATAACCATTCTATCGCATTACTTTGGTGGATGCTAACTAGAGAAGTTTTAAAATATAAAGGGTGCATTGTTGAAATAGAAGAATGGGATGTTCCAGTCACATCATTCTTGAATTTAGCTATTGAAAATTGAATTAAATCAAAACTTGAATTTTTAATTCAAATTATATAATATTATTAGTTTTTTTTTCCCTGATTAGTATAATACAAAATTCACCAAATTATCAATCCATTTGGTGAAATTAAATTTTTACAAAAATAAATTTTAATGAATTTTTTTTCCACCGTAGTTTTTTTCTATATGAACAAACTGTACTAATATTAAGGAATGGTAAGAAATTATTTAAAAATAGTATTTTTTCTATAGAATATTTTTTTTTAATTTCCAGCCATTAATTTTTTTCTCCTACAGTAGATATGCAAACCAAAGGATTCGTGTTTTTTTTATTCGATTTTTGAACTTAAGAAATTGCTTTATTTTTTAGGTCCTTGCAAGAAGTAATTAAATAGGCTAAAATTTCTTGAGCATCCTCATTTAAAAAAAATATAAATGGAGGTAAGTATTTCATTTTTTTTAAAATAGAAATTAAATAATAATAAAAAATTAGAGATTTTTAATATTTTTTAGTTAAATAACTCTTACAATAATATTTTCCAGGAAGGTGTAGAAAGAAATAAACACAAAACTAAACGAATAATCCCAAATCCAGATTCCTATTTCATGGATGTTAAATGTCCTAAATGTTCCTCGATATTAATTATTTTTAGTCACTCTCAAACGCGAGTAAAATGTGTCGGCTGTGATACAATATTATGTACACCAACTGGAGGAAAAGTTCGATTAATTATCGGAGCCTCTTTTATAAAAAAATAATAATCTTTATTTTCGTTAAGAATGTAAGGTTTACTATCTAATTTGCCTTAAAGATTAATAAAGTTTAGTTGAGGAATTTAAATTGTTATTCCGAAACATCCAGTTCCAATATTAGGTAACATTCCTAAACTTAATCTACTACTAACCGTTGTTAACTTGTCTACTTTATTGGAAAGAGATGAAATTATAATATAGTTAATAGCAGTTTCATAAGTTATTTCTTGAAACCCATCTTCCTCACCAAATCCTTTTCTATTAAAACCTCTATAGCTTCCTAATCTCGTCATATAATCAGCAATCAAATCGAAATGTTTACTGGATATAGAAATTCCTTGTATTTTAAAAATAGATTCTAATTCATTAAACAAACAATTTCTGCAAGCTTCTATTCCATAATTTACCATCATTCCATAGATATCATTCGTGTATATACTTTTTGTTTCGATAATATCGAAGTTTTTCCAAAAAATCATAAAATTAATACCATTGATATGAAGACTCTTTTCCCGGTAATCGATAAAATGGTCTGAAATCCCCTGAGAAGTCTTGATTGTAAAATCTTCATCAAAAATCATATCGATATCTTTAAAATTCAAAATATTTTGGTACTGGAAAAGATTAATTTTAAAAAAATCTGATTTATTTTCAATAAGATTTTTCTTTGATTTCGTAGGATTTTTTTTTAAAGTCTCTATTTTAATTTTGCTGTCTTTATAATAATCAAAATTTTGTTTGGTCTCAGGATCTTTACTTTTATTTTTCGCTGAATAATCTTTTAGATATTTTTTAAGTTTGATAACAAAATATTCAATCGAATGTTTTAAAAATTTCATTCTTAATGAAAGTAAATGTTTGTAAAAAAAATTTTTCTGAAGAAAAAATCGAAACGTTTGTCCATAAAATTCTTGATTTTTTTCAATAAAATGAGATGAACATGTTAATATGTCATTGAAATGGATTCGTTTAAACCTTTTTTGTATCAAAGAAAACTTTTTCTCATCGATAGTTCCTTGTATTTTTCCTGACATAGTTGGAGTAACTGGAAATTTAGAACTTGATAACAAAATTTCTTTTAATCTAGGGATTCCTGATTTTTGATTGGACGATAATTTACCAGCGAAATGGAAAGTATTTAACGTCATCTGTGTACATGGCTCACCCAAAGATTGGCTAGTTATTATACCTATAGCTTCACCTGGCAAAACTAAATTTTCATAAAATAATTCTGTGAATTTTTGACTTAATAAGTCTAAGCTTTGAGAAATTGGATATATTTTCCGAAGCATCTTGTTTTTTTTCAAAGTTATTTCCAATTTTTTCGACTCAAAATGTGGTAAACTTTGTAAACTTTTGGAAAACCCTAAAAAATCTTGATTTTTGTCAAACCTTTTACTTCTTGAACAAATATTAATCACTGGAAGTTTAGGATTTTTAAAATTTTGGATTCTCCAATTTATATTAGATTTTAGATCTGAATTCATTGAACAACACCCGTTTCTGGAATAAATAAACTGATTGACATCTCCTTTACTAAATCTTATTGAATGATCATAACTTAAAATAATACTTTCAAGATGTTTAACTAAACTTCTTTGTATATATCCAGATTGAGAAGTTTTTACAGCAGTATCTAAAAGTCCTTCTCGGCCTGCCATACAATGAAAATAAAATTCAGATTGTGTAATTCCAGTAATAAATCTATTAGAAATAAAGCCGTTTGAACAAACATTAAAATCAAAAGGAAAAAAAACAGGTAAAGTTTTACCACCTGCACTTCTTGGTGTACATTTAGATTCTAATTCAGTCTGACCTAAGTTTAATGATAATTGAAATGTATTCAGAGTAGAACCTTTTGCTCCTGATAATGTTATTATAGAAAACTTGTTTAAACATGGAATTATATATAATCCTCCTGGTATACAATTTTCAAGGTTTTTTGAAAATAAATTTATAACATGATTTTTTTGAGTTTGAATAAATAATAAAAGAAGATTATTCATAAAAAAAATAAAGCGAATAAATGCAGAAATTTCAGTAATTTTTTTTGTAATTTTTTTTTTTTGTGGAAGAAACAAACCATAGGAAGATAAAAATTTTCTTGAATACATTTGAGAAATTCGATTAATTTTTCTTATTCCTATTTTTCTATATTTATCAATTTTTGATAGCAAAAGAAGATCTTCGATATTTAGAGTATAGCCAATACTTCTAAGAAAAATAATTAAAACTGACCCGATTTCAGATAGAAAAAAGTCACCTTTTTCTCCACCATATAATTCATAGTAAGCATGTAAAGCTCCAAATTTATTTTTTCCAAGTTGAGAACTATCGATAATTCCTCTCAATAATTCTCCTCTTCTCATTAATACTTTTGTCTCATCTATTCCAAAAGACAATTTTGAAAATTTAGTTCTAGACTCAAGAACTTTGAAATTTTTTTTAATTGAGAAATTTTTCCATAAGATTGAAATTACCTGCTTTCCTGTCCATAATTGCGCTGGTTTTAATATTGCAGGATAAAGAGGATAGTTAGAAAACTGTTGAAAATTCTCAGAAAAATATAAAAGGTGAGCTAACATCCGTATATTAATAAAAGAATCTTTTCGAGTTAAAATTACTGAAGATAATATATAATCTTGAATTAATCCCCTAGATGGACATTCGTTAACTGGAATTTTATATTGATTACTACAAAGTGATAGTAATTTGGCCTCTGTCTTAGCAAAGGAATTCTGGGGTACATGCAAATTCATCTCATCTCCATCAAAATCGGCGTTATATGAATTACAATTACAATAATTTAGTTTGATACATTTTGAATTTGCTTCGACTTTAATTTTATGACTCATAATAGAAACCCTGTGTAATGAAGGTTGTCGATTCATTAAAACAAAATCTCCGGAGAGTAAAGTCCTAAAAATTTTGTTTAGACCATAGAAATTTTTTTTTTCTTTAGAAAAAACTGTAGCGTGTTTGCTGCACATCTTTAAAAAATTCCTATGACGATAATTAAATTTATTAGCTTCGATCTTAAGATTATCTCCTATTAAATTTTCAAAATTGTGTGTTAACTCTAGGCTATTTAAGTCTTCTGTTTTTAATAAAAGAGATTTTAATAAAAGACCAAGATTCAATACATTTATTTCTTCCGGTAAGGTTAATTGTTTGGAAAATTTGATAGGTACACCAACTTCGTTGCATCTAAGAAAAGGATCGGGTGTAATTATTGATCTAGCTGAGTGAAAAACTCGTTTTCCCATTAAGTGCATTCGAAAGATTCCATTTTTTTTCTCTAATTGCTGTTTAATTCCTATTGGATTTTCTTTCGTAGTATCGGATTTATTAGATGCAGTATCTCCCAAATTATTACTAGCTTTTTCTAGATTTAAATAACCTTTTACTACTAAATTTAGTTTTGAAGTGTATTCTTTAATACCTAAAGCAAGTAAAATTAATTGATTTGCTTTTAAAATTTTGGTGTAGTAAAAATTTTGTGGATTTGTTAACAATGAACTATCCGATTCGGATTTCTCCCCAGAATTAAAAGGTCTATATCGATTTGGTGGAATCAAAAGAGAGTCTATATAAAATAAATGAAATCCATTAATTTTTTGAAATTTTTTCGAAATGTTAAATGTGCCCCAAATTATTTCACATAGGTCATTTTCAAATTTCCAAATTATTTCTAGTTCTTCTTTAAATTGAAAAAGTAAAAAATCAGTAGAACTTTGTATTTTGTCAAAAAACGAAATTTTATTTTTTGTTTCGGTGATCCATGGAGAGGAAGGATCGACTTCAAATTTTTCTTGAAAATCAATTTGTCTTTTTATAGAGATAAAAAAGTGTAGGTTTATTTTTTCCCAAGATTTCTTCTTCTTCTGGTGACTTGAATATCCACATTTTGGACATTCCATATTATTTTTGCATTTAGTTAAAAAATCAGAAACCTTTTTCATCCAGTTTTCATATTTTTCATGAGTTTTTATTAATGAACAACGAATCCTTATTTTTATCGAATCGCAGTAAATTTTTTCAGTTTTTTTTCTCCCAAGTTTCTGATAAGTTCTAAGTGTAGATATTTTAAGGTAGTTTGATAGCACCGTGGTCGGTTCTTTAATAAATTTCTCTTTATTTGGTATATCAAATAATACTTTAGATTTAAAAGAAAGTCTGAGGACTTCATTATTTAATAAAATAACTTGGAGATTTTCTATTCTAAAAAAATTACAAAATAAACATTTGGCCTTTAAAATTGTAAACAAAATATTTCTTAAAAAATTATTTGTTATTGGTATTGGTAAATCAATATAACCAAAATGTCCTGGACAAGTAGTATAGTTTCCCATACAAAATTTACAAATACCAAATTTAGAAAAAATTCCCATTTTTTCATCACACAGACCTCCTCTTATAACATCTCCATGGATATCAAAAAAAACTGGACAAAAAATTTCCACACATGCAAGTTTTCTAATCTCTTTCGCTGTAAAAAATGAAAAACAAATGGATTTTGGAAAAATAGAAATATCTATTGATTTTATATCTGTAACAATTATATCCATTATAAATTTTTATAAGACAATTTGTCATATAAGTATTTTTAAAAATGACTTTATTATGTCCTAAGGCTTTTCCTATTGCAGATAACCTTTTTTCAATTCAAATTCTAGATCTAGTTCAATTAGCCGCAGAATTTAACCAGCTTAAAAAAGGAGCTAATGAATCGACAAAAGTTTTAAAAAGGGGATTGGTAGAAATAATTGTTATTGCAGCTGACGCAGAACCACTTGAGATAGTTTTACATCTTCCACTCTTGTGTGAAGATAAAAATGTACCATATATTTTTGTTTCAAGTAAACAAAACTTGGGAAAGGCATGTGGAGTTTTAAGATCTGTAATTGCTTGTTGTATAGTAACAAAATATAATTCCAATATCCATCGACAGATAAAATCAGTGAAAGAAAAAATCGAAAGTATGTTAATTTAATTATATTATAAATAATTTTTTTCCCCGTATTAAATGAAAAATTTTATTTTTTTTTTATCAATTTCATCTTATTTGGTCCTCGGATTCGTCTATCTTTTTTAGACCTGACTCTTATAACTCTGTTGTGAATAGCAGCTTCTATAGAATAAATGTTCTTAAAATATAACTTTGGCAGGGTATAAAATTCAAACGCGCATGATTCCTGAATATCTCTTAAAGCACTTGATTCGATAATATTCCTTACAACATATCGGACTATGGCTTTGTCTTTTGGGACCAGTTTTCCTGAAAATATACATGATACTCTTCTTACTATTCCACGATTCTTTTTATTTCTTCCATTGTTTCTTCTTTTTTTAGTCATTAATTAATATAAACAAGATAACTTTAATTTTAAAAAATAATTAAAAATATTTTGTATTTTAATAAAAATAAATTTTTCTATATTTATATGATACTAACAAGAATTGTTATTTTATAACAAGATAATTCATGAAAATTTATATTAAAAAAGTTAAATTAAATTATTCCAATTTAAGATATTAATCACTAAACCGAAAAATTTTCTAGTTAATAAAATTGGAGCTTCAGTTAAAAAATGTGAATTGATTTTGTATTTGAAACATTTTAGACTGATCTTTTTTTCTTCAATATGAATATAAACGAGTAGTATATTTTTTTTTAACATAAGAATTTTCCGCATAAAATTAAGGATTCTTATTGGGAAATTGTAGATAGATTTTGTATTAGTTTTTCTTTCTCTCTTAATTACATAGCCAAGAAATTTTACAGCTTTAAATATGTTTAATTTACGGAAAGGCATCCATTCCATTCGTTTCAAAATTTTTCTTTTTTGAGGAATCAATAACAGTATTCTAATCTCCATAACGTACAAAAATGAGTTCGAATTCTTCCCAAAAATAATTGAAATTGTTGTTAAAATTATATTAGGATTGAATATCAATTTTTTTAATAGATTTCTGGGAAATATATGAAAATCAAAGTCGGATTTTTTCTTAAATTTTTTTATTTCAATCTTTTTTAGTAGTTTAGACATTTCTTTGATGTTATAAAAATTTTTTTTTAATGAAACTATCATAACATTATTTTTTAAAATAGTTGAAAACACTGTGGTCGTAATTTTTTTTCCTGTATTGTTAGATGTTAAAACTGTTTGAAGACAAGTGTTTTCATTTTTAGCTAAGTCTGGAGTTTTAGTATAGGAACCGAAAATAATATCTCGTATTTCAGTTTGGAATAAACTTGCTGAGTCTATCTTATTTTTAGTTGCAAAACTCTCAAGAATTAGATTTTTCAAAGTTATTTCGAGTGTAATCCATTCTTCGTTAGTAAAAAAAGGCCAGAAAAGATTTTTAAGGTTTTTTCCCAAACCCACCCCAAGGAGTTGTTTGATTTGTTTGCAATCAATCTCTAAGCCTTTAAGTATTAATATAAGTCTAGAAAATGCAGTAAACTCAGAAACCGTATCTATCCAATTGTCATACAGATTGAAAATTACTGTTTCACATTCATTTGCACCTAAGATTCGTTTTGTTATTTTTTTAAAATATAATAAACTTTGAAAAGAAATTTTAAAACTGGAAAATTTAATCAAAATATTTGGGTATTCGATTAATTGGATCTCTAAAGGGTCGATTAAAGTTTTTCTCAATAATATAATTTGATCAGGCGTATCTTCTATCGATATTGTTTGTAAAAACTTGAAAATTTCTTCAGCTGCTCGCCAACGTGCTAACTGTGACAGCCTTTTTTGTTGTTTCCATATTTCTGAACTTATTATTCGTAAAATTAAATTTCCATTTTTTGGAAGAAATATTATTATTACACCATTGATTGGTTTGGTCTTTATGTTTCCAACTAGAGTCTGATGAACAGTGACACGATAGAAAAGGGTGTCATCTATTATCCAGATATTACCAGATTGAAATAGCTCAAAATAATTTCCTGAATTTAAATTAGACTCTGAAAATTTGCTAGTATATAATTGAAGTCCTTTTCGTATTCTATCTCTTAATATGTATAGAGCAGAATTACTTTTCATCAACTTCGTTAGGTCCGTCCAAATTTTTTGCCCCAATCCAAAAATTTCGAAACCATACCCAGAAAATATATTGTAAGAAAGGTCAATACCTATAATAAGTCCATGTTTACTTGGATATAAACCATTTTGATAAACTGTAAAATCTAAAAATTTTCCACGTACATAACGTTCTATATCATGTGAATCAAAATCACCCCACCTTAATTGAATATCCACCCAAAAAATATTTCCAATATCACATTTGGATTTAAATTTAGACACTTTTGGAGTCAGTAACGATGGCTTAAATATTTTCCAACTCCTCTTAGAAACGAAAATTATGTCTGCACAAGAGGAATTCATTTTATATGATTTCCTAGGATGAACTTGCTCTTTTTGAATCGATGATATCATTAATTTATCTAAGTCTTTTTCCAATGATCTACACAAATCTAACGTTATACTTTGGTGAATTTTTTGCCAAAGGTGTGCTCTAAAAATTTGTATTAAGGAAATTTTAAGAGTTGGAATTTTTCCATGCATAAAAATCCCAGTCAGATCTAATTGAACCTGGAATCCAATATAAATGTTTCCCCTGTTTATAGTAGGACTCCACCAAAGGGTAAATCTTCGGTTTGGAATTTGATTTAAGCCCGACCGTTGAGCATGTGTAAGTTTTTTATTTTCAAGAGTTTCTTCAAACCCTGAGGATTTCTCCCAAAAAAGCCCTTCCCATGTTGGAAAATAAGTTCCTTTAAATAGAGTATGTTCTAAAATATTTGTGATACCTCCAAGGTTTTTTATCATTTCATTTTTATAAAATTCTAAAGTCCAAAGTTTGCCATCGTGGTTTCGAACGGTCCACCAAAATGGATTAATTTTTTGTATCTGAAATTTTTCCATAATTGTTCTTAATCTCCAACCATAATCAAATGCAAGTAGTTGTCTTTCTTTTTGAAATAAAGTATTTATTCTCGGGATTCCTTTATTCCATAAATCTTCTATATCCTCGAAGGTTAAACTTCTTTGTTGGTGTTTAAAAAATATTCTTCTTCTTACAAAATCGCTCCAAATTTCTTTGGAATCTTCAAATTCATTTTGCCAATTTTTAATAAAATTTATTATTACTGGAATTGAGGTAATAGGACTTTGAAGAGAACTATTCAGATTTTCATTATTTTGGCCTAGTTTTTTATGTTTTAAATCGTTATCTGGAATTAAAAAATTTGAAATCGAAAGCATGCCTAAACCACCTAATTCTTTCGGTGCAAAAAAAAGCACAAGTGGAAATCTTGATGGCATTTTAGAATTGAAAGAAGTTTTTATTCTATTTTGAATTTTTTCTTCAGATTTCGATAAAATAGAAAAACAGTTTCGATTTTTCTTCGAAAATTCTCTGAAATAGGCCAATATTCCAAGTATAGACGAATTCCATTTATTTGCTATTTTAGTGAAGGTTGTTGACCCAGAATTTAATACAATTTGTCTTATTCTACCTTCTATTTGAAAAAGTACAAGTGAACCCATTTTAGATTTTATAATTTTTTTTTTCATATTTCTATATTTTTCATTTTCATTCATTATTTTTATATCCCTTGTTAATTTAAAACTTTCCATAAAAAATATAGAAAACCCACAAAACCCTAATGAAATATTTTTATTAGAAGTTTGATATGAACCTTTGTCATCTAAAATTACTGAAAAATTTATAGATCCCATTGACAAAGGTATTTTAAAACTCATTTTGATAGTTAAATATTTTGTATGGCAAAATTCAAATGGTGAAATAATGAATATTGTTTTAGATATATAACGATTATAATATGTAAATAGATTAGAACCTTTTTTCGAAAAATCGTTTACTTTATTTCTAAATAACTGTAGGGAATTTTTCATTCCTAAAATCATTAAATCGAACACAAAGTAATATATTTGGATTAAAAATCCACCAAATTGTAAACCTCTTAAGATCCCCATTGAATTTAATTCGAACATATCTTTGAAAACGACATTCACATTGTTTTTAGAACATATATAAGAAATAAGACTAGAATCCAAAATTTTTCTTAAAGTCTTTTCCATCAAAATTAAATCGCAAATGTCGGAAGATTCACCAAATTCAATTTTGCCAATTCTTAAACTGTGATTTTCAGAAAAATTTCTTATTTCCTTCTGTTTTTCGATGATATTTTGAAATTTATTGATAAAATATGGATTAATTTCCTCATCACTTGGTTTAATCCATTTGGGAAATAATATTTTCTGGGAACATTCATACCAAAGATATTGATCAATATAACCATCAGTAATTCTTTCGGCGAAAGCTATAAAATAAATTGGGTTTAAATATGAAAAACCATCCATAAAAGCTAGACCAATTTCAGAAAAAATTCGTTGGGTTAAAATCGAATTTTTTATCCCTAAAAATGTTCCTATTGGATTAATCATCGCAGTTTGAAGCAAATTCTGTTCAAGTGAATTAATTTTCCAATCCATTTTGATCGAAGGGCTATTTTTTTTAATTCTATCCAAACTTAATATAAGTAATTTTAAATCCCACTTATTTTTAAACGATGGAAAATTTATCTTTTTAATTTGGCATATTTTGGTCCAATGACAAAAGATTTCACTTACAAAAAATAACTCATCTTTTGAAAAAAAAGGACCATTTTTTAAATAATCTAATTGTCTTCTTTGTTCGGCCTTAAACCACAATCTGGTTATTTTCCCAAGATTTTTTTTGATCTTCGATTTTTCCATAGAAATCCCTTTATTCAAAGATTCTCTCACCAAACAGGCCGATCTTACCCACCAAATTGATTTTGTTTTTACATAATCTAATATAAGATTTTCTATTTCATCAGGTAGATCAATTGGATTCCAATTGTTATTTGATTTCCAGCTTTTCCAGGCTTCATTTGATTCTTTAATGTATTTTCTTAGATTGGTTTTTTTGTATATATTCCCTTTTAAATTATTTAATTCATTTATTAAAGCTAATTTTAATTCTACATCCAAGTAACCATCTTTTCTTTGCTTTGTAATACTAAAGGATTTTTTTGAATATCTTCTTCCATTAAGATGTCTTGATAAAAGGTTAGCCAACCATCGTTCTTGAACAGGAACCATTCCTTTGATAAAAAAAACCCAAACTTTCCAAACTGGGCTCCAAAACCCAAAACCTGGACCCTTTGAGACAGGGTATTTGTAAAATCTTTCATATAAAATTTTTTTTATACTTTTGCATATTTTTATTTGTTTCATAATTTTATATTTATATCTATAAATTCCTGTTATTTTACCGATATGCGTTAATATAAAATGGATTCCATCTAAAAGTTGGAAAAAATCAATATATCCAGAATAGAATTTAACATGGCAATCCACTATTAATTTAACAAATCTCAAAAACTCTCTTAAAAAATGGAAAGTGTTGCTAAATCTTGATTTCTTTCTTTCTTTAGTACTTAATGTTCGGATTGGCTTAAGATTGAAGTTAAAATCTAAATTCAAAAAAGTCAAACCTTTTCTTTTTATTAAAATATTCATAAGCTTATAACTCTGTGAACAAATCTCGATTCCCGCTTGGGTCCAGTTTGATTTGACATTGTTGAAATGTACGTTATTTTTTAAAATCCTAATTAAATTATATTTTATTTTATGTTTATAATTAATTTTTTTGATTGTAAAACTATTTGTATAACATTTAATTGATGTAAGATAAGATACAGATGATTTAATTTTTGAAAATTTTGCTAAATTTAACAAAATTCTTTCCAAATATTGTATATTCCATGACGCACTATGTGAATAAAATGAGGAGCTAATCTCAACAAATGCAACTTGAAATTTTAGATGAAATGAAAGTCTTTGTTGACTAAAAAAAATATCATAGAAAAAAGGCTTTATGAATTCGAATAAGAATAATTCTCCCTTATCTGTAAATTTTAAAAAATTTATGTCCCCTAATATAACGAAACTAGCTTTTGGAAAATAAAAACTTATATTGTATTCTTTTTTGATAAACATCAATTTACTTTGAATTTTAAAATAATAGCTATTATTTTTTTTTCTAGATAATTTTAAATTAACCTTAGATATTTCATTATTTTTTTTGTATAGAAAATCAAAAATTGGAATTTTTCTTTTAATATTTTTTAAATTATTTATGTCCATTAAATTTTTATTAGTATAACCATTTAAAAAAATTAAGTTATTTGGATAAAAATAGGATTCTTTTAACGATTGTTGTTTTTCTTTTTTACTAAATATGTTTTCATAGAGACCACTTTGAAATTCAATTTTTACCAGTTGCATTCTTAAAGAAATATCTTTGAAGACAACACTTTTAGTTTTAATTTTAGTATTAGGATTCTTGATTTCCTGCGTTAGATTTAAGCCTAATTTAAAATGATTCTTTAGATATTTATCTAATCTTAAAAGATTGATTTTGTTTTTTCCAAAATCAATATAATCGCTAAATTTTTCTTCATCATCAAAGAAAGGCAAGTTTACTCTTTGAAAATATACCCTTTTTATTTTTTCTTTTCTATTAAGTATCCAAATTTGGCACCATAGAGCTGATGAAAATTCTGGTATCGTCTTACTATTTGTATCTAAAATTAATAATGATTTCGTATTATGAATAATTAAATTCAAATCCTCATTAATTTTCCATGGAACAGGTAAATTTTTGAATAAGGAGGCAATCGAAAGAGGTGTATATCTAAGCCCACCTAAATAAATTCTAAAATCAATTTTTATGTTCTTCCCATTTTCATATATTTTACGAAAAAACAAGGATGTGTTGTTAAAATTTAATAATTCTTTGAATTTTTTTTTATATCTTTGCTGACATAACTTGGTCCAATTAAATATTTTCAAAATCGTATTTTCTTCCATTGAGTACCTTTTTAAAATACTTAATACAATTTAATTATTAAAATTAATCGAAATATAATTAAATAATAAAATTATGGAAACTATAGATGAACATAAATTATCACCAGGGAAAGGACTTTCATTGTATATTTCAATTTGTGCTGCTAAAGGATTACAGGACATTATGAGAAATAATTTAGGACCTAGTGGAACAATGAAAGTATTAGTAACTGCTAGTGGAGACATTAAAATATCAAAAGATGGGAGTTATTTGTTAAATGAAATGCAAATACAGAATCCTACAGCATCTTTAATAGCTAAAACAATCATTTCACAAAAATCTTATATTGGTGATGGGTCTACAAGTGCTATAATTTTGATTGGAGAAACGCTTAGAAATATTGAAAAATATTTAGAAAAAGGAATTCATCCACAAATTCTATGTGATGGTATTGATTTAACTAGAATGGAAATTGAAAAATGGCTTCCAAGTCAAATTATAAATAATGTATTAGACAGAAAGACTCTTTTAAAATGCGCTAGAACAGTCATAGAAACTAAGATCAAAAAAATTTTATCAGAAAGAATGGCCAATATAGCTGTTGATGCAGTTCTTACTATTTATAATGAAGGAAAAGTTGTTGATTTAGAAAGGATTGAAATTTTACAAATAAATAGTAGGACAGAGGCAGATAGCAAGTGGATAAGAGGTTTGGTTCTAGATCATGGAGCTAGGCACCCTGACATGCCTAAAATTGTACATAATGCATTTATATTATTATGTAATATCAATTTAGAACACGAACGATCTGAAACTAATTCTAGTTTTAACTATAATTGTATTGAAAAAAAAGAAGAAATTTCGATAAACGAAAGAGATTTGATTGATCGACGAGTTAATAAAATAATTCAATTGAAAAGATCTGTATGTAATGGGAAAAAAAGAAGTTTTGTTGTTATAAATCAAAAAGGAATAGATTCCGTATCACTAGATCTTTTAGCAAAGGAAGGGATTATGGGAATTCGAAGAGCGAAAAGAAAAAATTTAGAGAGGATTTCATTACTCTGTAATTGTATTCCAGTGAATTCTATTCATAATCTAAAATCTGACATTTTAGGGTTTTCTGGAGTTGTATATGAACAATTGATCGGTGAAGAAAAATACACTTTTTTCGAAAATGTATCTAATCCTTTTTCTGGAACAATATTAATTAAAGGGCGAAGTAGTTTTATTCGGAAACAAATGGAAAATTCAATTTTAAATGCTATTAAGGCGCTAAAATTAGGTATTCAAGATAAAGGATTTTTAAGGGGATCTGGGGGTATTGAACTACTTTTGCAAAAGCATTTAATGGCGTATTCATGTGATATCCCTGGAAGAAAAAAATACGGGATACGTTCTTTTGCTAATGCAGTTACTGCTATACCAATTACTTTGTTTGAGAATTCTGGATATAAAATAGATAATCTAAATAAATGCATTGAAATTTATGAGAAAACTGAAAAAAAATTAGAATATGAAATACCCCAAGACCTTAATTACCTAGATTCATTTTCTGTAAAAAAGCATATGTTTACAACAGTATGTTTCGTAATAATTCAAATTTTATTAATAGATGATATATATTTCGGAAGAGGTTTGGGTTGATGCTCTTGTAGCTCAGTTGGTCAGAGCACGGGTCTTATGAGCCCGGGGTCGTGGGTTCGAAAATATATTCCCATCGAGAGCAATTTTAATTTCACATTTATATTAAAATTAATACAGAATAACCGGTGAATACTCATAGAAGGTAAACAGAATTTTAAATTATGCCGCACAACACACAGCTTTTAATGAAACTTATTAAACAATTTCATTTAGCAACACAAGGTTTCGAACCTCGGACCTCTGGGTTATGGGCCCAGCACGCTAACCGCTGCGCCATGTTGCTTATAAATGGATCTTCTTAATCCTAATAATTTTTTATTTTGCCTAGTTGGAAAAATTGTAAAAATCAAATTAAAGTGGGGCATGATATATAAGGGCATTCTTAAGGCTTTCGATTCTTACATGAATGTTAGGCTAGATGATGCAGAGGAATGGGTAGGTGGGAAAAAACTTGGAAATCTTGGAGAAATATTAATTAGATGTAATAACATAACATACATTTCAGAGATAAAAAGTTATAAAACTAAAAGTGACAAATTAAATTTTTAAAGATTATAATTTTATTGATTCGTATTGTTCTACTTACAATTGTTTGGTTTAAATTATAATTTAAATTCGATGACCAAAACTTATTTAAATTTGATGCAAAAATAACTTTGGAGATAAAATTATTCCTTTTATCTAATTCCCAAATTTTAATTTGTTCGATTACATTCGAGGGTATTATTTTACAAACATTGTGTAAATTATTTCGAATGAATGATAGGATATTATTTCCTGAAATTCCGTTTTTAAAAGCTTTATTTATAGATTTAACGGTTAAATCTCCAACGAATAGATTTGGAAGGTGATACAAGGTTTCAGAAAACTGTTGTATGATATCAATATGTATCTTTTTTTTTTTATATGCATATAACCTAAAATTAGATTCAATTATAACCTTGAAACATTTTATCTCTGTTGAAAATATTTCACCCATGGTGTATTTTTTTCTATATAAACTATTTTTACGAATAAAATAAAATCTTGGAAGTCTAAAAAAAATTTTGTCGGATATTCGTGGAGAAAATAGTGAGCTAAATTCACAAAATAAAAACAAATTGAGCTTATTTTTATAAATTTCCAAACAATGAATTAATTTTAAATTAAAATCATCAAAGTCTTGAGATAAAGATACACTGTAGTCATATTTAAATTGAAATAATAAATCAGAGAGTTGGTAAGATTTATAATCATTGATATTAATTAGTTGATAATATCCTGTACTGCTATTATTAAATTTAAAAAAAAACAAGGAATTTTCCTTTTTTAAGAGGTTTAAAAAAATACTAATTTTTCCTACAAGCCTAGTGAAACAAAATTTTGGAAAAGAATTATATTGAATTATAACAGTATTTGAATTAAAATGGTTAATCGTTTTTAATTTTTTTAATAAAATCAGTTTTTGTAAACTCGGTGATGCTTCCCAAAGATTTTTATCTTTTCTGAGGGGAATAGAATCTTCTTTTTTACAAAATTGCAATCCTGATTTTTTAACTAAAAAATTTTTTCTATTATAAGGAAACAGTTTAAAAAAATTAAACCGAGCTTCAGGAAAAAATTTCCGTTCATGATAGAAATTTTTTAATAAATCTTGTCGGATATTAATTTTTGTAAAAAAAAATTTGTTTTTGACAAAGTTTTTAAAAAACTTTTTTTTGAACAAATCTCTAAGCTGAAGTTTAAATATTATCAGATTTATAGGTTTAGTAAATAGTTTCAAATATTGGATTTTTATCGGTTTTCTTATAAAAAAAACCTTAAATACAAGTAAAAAATTTAAAGAATTCGTAATAGAATTTAAAAACATGCGATTGGCAGGAAAGATTTTTAGTAATGGAAATAATAATAATTTTTAATTATATAAAACTATGAAAAACTATGAAAAATTATTTATTTATTTTGAAAAATAATAATTTAGTAAAATAATTTTATTTTTTGTAATATCTAACTTGAAATAGATTTTATGAAAGAAGTTTCGTCCACGCTGCATAATAAATATTCATAATGATAATGATAATGGTACCAATCCAATCATATCCTAAGTTTAATGTTCGAATCAATAATAAAATTGAATATTCAATAATTTGATAAAACGATATTGATAAAATATTTTCTGTAGTTTTTATAGTATGAAAAAAATTAGAAGAAGGCGATTTATCTTTCAATTGCTTCTTTAATAATATACGATCTCTGACACTAGTCACCCCGACATTCCATTTTATAATCAACATTGTTATTTCACCAAAGATTAACTCTGGAAGCCCTTTAGAGTTTTCTTGAAATAAATATTGTTGACGGTTTTCCAAAAAAAGATTTTTTAATTTTTTTCTACAAGCAACCGATCCTTTTTTTTCTGAATTATTACTAATATTTATATCTGAAGCAATTAAATAAGCACGTTCGAGCATTATTGTTCCTAAGTAGGAAGTAAATGAAGATGTAAAAGATGCAATGAAAAAATTGATAATGTTAATTTCATTGGGAGTTCTGATACTTGAAAATAAGGTTTTAAGAAAGCCATTCTTAGTGATATTCTTAAAATTTTTGTATGGTTTTCTATTCTTCGATATTAAATTCCTTGAGCTTCTTAAAAGTTTAAGGGCCCTTAAATTATCTCTGCCAATACCTATTCCATTTTTGAGTATAATTATTATGTTTAACCCTGCTCTAGAAAACCCCTCATGTGCTGTTTTAGCAAAAATTAAAAAAGCCGACATTCTATTTTTTTTTATTCCTGTTCCTCTTGTAAGATAAGCTGCCAAAGTCATGAGAGAATTATGGTTACCTAGTTCTGCTGATTTATAGTAAAATTTTGTTGATTCAAATGAAGATTTGGGAATTTCTATTCCTGATTCTAAAGTAATTCCAAATAAGTTTAAAAGCTTTGAATTTTTGAAAGGTTTACACTTATTCAGAAATGAAATTAAAGTTTTCCAATCTTTCGTTTTCATTGAACAAAAATTTTTCGTAAAATTAAAAAATTCAATATCCCCATCTCTTCGTTTTTTGTTTGTTAAATGTTTTAATATGGTTAACAACATAGATTGATTGTAGTTTTTTGCCTTTGTGTATAAGGCTTTTGTGTTAAAATTTTTAATATTATTTGTCAAAGATAATTTTTTCTTGGATATTCTACTGTTTCGATCAAATTTTTTACAAAACTTTATAAGGTTTATTTTTCTATCTTTTGAATTGTTAAATTGAAATCTTTTGTAAATAAAATAATAGTTCGAAGGAAAACACCTGTGATAAAATTTTCCACAATGTATCTTTTTTGGGTAAAAATTTTTTGGAACATGACTTAATGTGTGTAAGTTAAAGGTTTTATCAACTTTAATGGTTCTCCATGGTCTATAGTTTTTTTTGAATTTTTTTCTTACACTGCTAATAATCCTATCTTTTGGTGTTGTTGAAAATAAAGATTTTTTTTTTTTAAATTCATGAAATGAAATTACCTTTTTATTTTGATAAAATATTTTTTTTGATCCTAGGTGAGTTATTGTTCTTCCAGATTTAGCTAATTTAAATAACTGAATTCTTTTATTTAATAAAGATGTCATTAACCCTGTTCCAGGATTGTTTTTATTTTCTGAATGTTCAAAAAAAATAAAATGCTCAAG
>Ga0209702_10001063_pt1 | contig 55328 bp, 39 predicted proteins | sample FRY01_FD_187210 | JGI IMG/M metagenome (GOLD analysis project Ga0209702, IMG submission 187210) | Freshwater microbial communities from Lake Fryxell liftoff mats and glacier meltwater in Antarctica - FRY-01 (SPAdes) (version 2) | ecosystem: Environmental > Aquatic > Freshwater > Ice > Glacier...
CCTTTCTCCGGTTTCGTGTTCTCCTTTTCATGTTCCACACGTTGTCGTTTTATCTTCTCATCGTGCACGGCTTGGTGTGCGATATTTTCTTCGACATATGCAACATGCCCGCATTGCTGTTGTCTTAGCTTCTCGTCATACAAGTCTTGTTGTATTTTTAGGTTTCTATCGTGTGCTGCTTCCCGTTTTTGTATATTCTCATGGTGTAGAGCTTGCTGTCGTTCTATTGCTTGCAGGGGATTTATCGCTGGCTGTCGTTCTGTTGTCCTATGACGAAGACCCAACTGCCTTATCTGCTCTTCCACACGTACATGTCGTTGTATCGCTAAGTGTCGTTCTATCGCTAACTGTCGTTCCGTTGCCAATTGTCGTTCTATTGTCATACGACGAAGACCTTCTTGCCTTACCTCCTCTTCTGTATGTACTCTTCGTGCATATGCAGCCCGATCAGCTTCTTGTCTCTTTATCTGCTCACGGTGTAGAGCATCCTGTATCGCACGGCGTAGAACTTGCTGTCTTTTTACCTCTGCATCACGCGCAACCCGGGCATTCAAACAGTCTTGGCACAAAAAAAGCCGCACCTTGAGGTTCTCCAGCTTGTAGCACACGCCCTCCACCGACGCCTCATGCGCGTCCACCACACTCTGAGCGTCGAATTCGCAAAACGTGTAGCCCATCTGCAGGCAGTACTCGCGCTTTGTATCGCCCGTCTCATGCGTTGCCCAGATTTCCATCACACAGCTCACAGCGCTCTTCGCTCCATCCCCTCGCAAGAGCACCGCGTCAAAAATGTATTTGCTGCCATCCTCCTTCTTCTCCACGTATTCTACCTTGCTGCAGGCCCCGGTGCCGCGTTCGAACTTCGTGTGTCTGTCGCACCCGCTACATCTCGAGGTCTCGCAATAATATCTGCCCAGATGCTGGCTTACAATGTGCTTGGCTTGCCAATGCTTGGCAGTCTCGCCACTTGGGCTGTCTCGTTTGGAGTCGCCGCCATTCCCCCCTCCTCCGTGGTGCGAAAACCACGCGCGCATGGTGTAGTTTGTAATTTTGCTGGCAAAAAGCGACTCGCGCCGGACATTCAGAGACAACGGGTGCTTCTCGCCCTTACACGTCACGCAGAAATACTTGCGTTTCCTGGCATTTCCCACTTCAGGCGCGCTCTTGCCCTTCACAAGCTCCTCGGAGTTGCACGTGTTCCCGCTCTCGTCCATGGCGATGTTGAACATCGCCAACAGCCCTGTTTCTTCGACGTACAATGACACTTGCTTGTATGTGGTAGGCTGCTGAAAGCTACTCTTTGCACGTGTCTTCTTTTTTTGCGTGGTGTTTTGGTCCTATGCTTGCCAAATAAGTTGCGTTTTTACGACGCAATAACCTATACGTATGTATGCATGTATTTTGTTTCCAGAGAGAAATCAACCGCAATGTCGGAGATGAACGGGATAGGGCTTTTGGACAGAGTGATCACATTACGTGTATTGTTTATTCAAGAAAAAGTCGAATGTGGGTTAAATGACCCACGTATGCACGATTGTGACCAGAGAATCTAAGACATACCAAGAAGCTGTCAGTCTCGGCGCATATCAAGACTACAATCACACAATTGAAATCAGACATTGCCGGAATCTCACATACACACAGATAATGTCATATAATATCACATCATACAACATGCATCCAATCTACGACTGTATTCTTCATCTTCGCATTGGTGGTCTGCGTCCCAGCATGTTGTGCAGGGCATTTGGTGTGTCGGCATGTGGCTGTAGATGCATGTTACCAAACATCGATTGTAAAACGTCGGCGGGCAGCCCCTTCAGCGGTGACGCATCGGCACCCAAGCGCTCCTGGAACATCATTCCAAACGCAAGGGCGTGGTCCTGTGGCAAGGTGTGCCAGCGGCCAATGCGTGCGTGTAGATGGGGACGTGACATTTCTCTGAAACCCCATACTCTGACATCACCGTCCTCGGTGACAGCACCACACTCGTCGTTCCCTCCGGCCACCACCAATACTTTTTTTCCACCAAAGAGCTTCGGATTGATTGATGTTAGTGAGCGGAGGTTGAACGGGTCGTCTGTTTCGTAAAAACCATAATATGAGCCAGAATATACGCCAGAAAGGTATTGGCTGTTGCCGCCGCACACCCACACCGTGTGGTTTTTGGCAAGCACTACCGAATGACTCAAGCCACACGCTGCCATAAGTACGCCGCTTCCGTCTGCAAACTCGGGTCCTACCACTTTCTGCAGTGTGTACACAGAAGGATCCCCTTGAATGCCATGCTCGTGCAGACCCAATGCTCCGCAATAATCTGATCCACAGCCCCACAATGAACCATCTGACGTCACCACCAGCATGTGTTGTGTGCCGCCATCCATGGAGATCACGGATACGCCACCAAACGTTGTGGCTGGTATTGCTACTGGAACCAGTCGATTTTCTGTGTTATATCCGTGTCCTAGTATCCCATATTCGCCTCTTCCCCAAGTCCACAACGTGTCGCCTGCTGTCGTCGCCGTGAGCGCCATACCGTTTCCGTACCCTGCAGCAATCGTGGTGACACTAGCTCCAGTCCCAAAAAGCTCAGGGTCAATTTGTGCGAACTGGGTGCTTGACTGTGTATTGTTGTGTCCCAACTGTCCATACTGTCCGTCTCCGCAAGTCCAAACACGTTTTCCCCGCGTCAAGATCATTGTAAAGTGGCCCCCACAAGCTACCATGAGGACCTTGAGTTGTCGAAATACTGGCATTGGCACATAGACATCAAAACCCATTCCGCATGCACCCCACATCCACAATGTGCCAGTGCTGGTAACGCAGGCAGAATGATGGCACCCTGCTGACGCCATCACGACGTCGACGCCAGCAAACTTATCTTTGGCAAGCAGTGTGGGATGAATTACTTTATCCTCGTGTCCAAGACCCAGATGACCGTATGAATTTACACCAAAGACAGACATGTCTCCGTCTTCTGTAACCATAAGCGTCGACCCATCTCCCATGCACAGAGTCATGTTCCTGGAGCGAAAATACACGATTCACTCCTGCTAAAACGTGTGTGTGTACAACGGCATGAACGCTTATATATGTTTTGAAATTTCAAGGCCATAGACAAGGACTACACTCGTTGTTACACGACGAAACTATTGTGTTTCGGGAGATAGTCCCAAGAACCTCCGGTACGGCAATGCCGACGCATCCAACGTCCATGTGTATTTTGCGTACAAAAACTTGGCTTTTACATCGACAAAAGTCAATTTTTTGTAAACTATTTCCCTTCATATTGTTTTAACCCACGATTTCAGTGGCACTCATTTAGTTCCCGACAGGCAAATATGCATTGACCGCAATGACGACCGTGCGATGTTTATTAAATTTTTTTCTGAAAGATACGTTGCAGAGCGCGCGCGGGGCAATCCCCGCCTTCATGTCGCCTCCAGATATCTGATAGTATACTCTGTTGTTATCAGGGCAGGTTCAATGCGCGCCCTACCAGGCGGCCCCCTTTGGGCGGGGCACATATATTCGACTGTGACAGTGTCGGTGTATGCTTCCATACCACTCCCAAAACCTGCCGTACCCCAATGGCGTAGTGGGCGGAAATGCGGCTGCAAGGCACGCACCTCGCATTCCATTATATTGATAGTCACGTTTGCACCCAACGTGAAAATGAGCTTGGTCCCGACAGGCCAGTTGATTGCGTATATCGTACCCGGGGCTTGCCTCCACGCGTAACCCTGCATTGGCTGGGCGAACAAGGCGCCTACGCTGGCGTCGAGACTGCTTGATATGACTCGGTTCTCGGTGTTGGCCTCAGCACTGCACAGGTCGCCGTATTTGTGCGCGTGTTGCTCTCCCCTGTACGTCGTCATTGGTGACAGGAGTGGAGGGGCCCGGTGAAACAGATCACGGAGGTCCCGCATGTACTGCTGCATCACTGGCTTCCACGTTGGCATATCCCATGTGCGTAACAAGCAGGCAATACGCCGCACGTCAGCGGCGTTGCGCACGGCGAATTCTTCGCCATACACCGTGCGCAGTTGCGGTTGGAAGAGAATGTACTGTAAATTGTCGATAGAGTGGCAGTACCACTCTGCTAAGCGGTCTTCTACGCGAGAGCATGATTCTCCATGGACGGTGCCGAACTGCATGAAGCGGTTGATCATCTGGTCGCCACGGTAGGAGTACGTCAAGATGGTGAGGTGTTCGTCGGCGGACAAGCTGCAAAAGAATGCGGCCTGTGCGTGCAACCACTCCTCCTTGAAGGGGTAGAGATTGCGAGCCTGCAGATAGTCGTTCATTTTGTATAACGCTATCGAGTTGTGTTCTTCCACGTGCCACGAGGGCGAGGGGATTTGCATGGCGTGGCATGCGGCATGCAGCTGGTTCTGGAAGTTGTAGACAAATCCAAAATGCACGTCGCGCCTGTACCTCACGGCAATGGGCAGCGTCAGTTGCTGCAAGAAGCGCGACTGTCGGTTCGCCTCGATCGCCTCTTGTTTGGATCTGTGCAGAGAAAACACCCACAGATTGCACTCAGGCATGGCATCGTCCAAACGCCACATCGCTGTGAAGCCATGCTTTTCGGCCACGGCGTTCATTGCGCTGTTGTGTGGAGAGACGGTCATGAGGAGGTGGCTGATGTGTGTACCAAATTCCGTCTTGAGGAAACGGGACAGGTCGATGACGTAGGACATGAGAAACCGGCTAATTCCGAGGCCGCGCACGCTCGGGTTCAGGAAGAAGTTGCCAATCATCATGGTTTTGACCAGCACGGTGTTTTTCAATTGCGTTTCCCCCGAGTGCAATCCCAGCTCGCACTGGCCTTGCAACACGCCGTCCACGTACACGCCCAATGTGACACCATATGTGGTGCGGTCTTTTTTTTTCGCCACGCCCGTGTGTAGGAGTGATTCTTCCCCATACAATTTCACGGGGAGCACCGCGCTGGCCTGATGAGCTGGTATTATGTCTTGCGTTTGCGGCACAATGGAAAGACAGCTGTTGCGCAGGTTGTCTAGCAGCACCAAGTCGTCGCCGCCCAGCCCGGGGCCCAGCACGCGAATCTCGACCTGCTTGCCGTATATGAGCCTTTTTCGGTCGTTTTCCGGCACCAGGATGTGTTTTGCCTTGTGCCTGCGCAGGCGGGCTTCCATAAGGAGGCTCTCGTGACCCCTCGCTCTTTCTCGCTTGGTCACGATCTGCGAGGAGCACGCCTGGCATAGGTACTGGTGCTTTTCTTCCTCTGTGCGGGGGCATGGCCTCATGACGGTCTGCAGGATGCCATTGGCGTCGGGTTGTGTAACTTCCCTGTACACTTGCGGCGTCCGCTGCGTGATGGCCGGGTCCACGGCCACACCCAAGACTTGCCTGTCGGCGTATCCCGTGTCCAAAAACTCAGAAGGGCCGTATATTTTCTGCACCTGTACGTGATGGGTACAGCCAGGTGTAGCGCACTGAAACCCTGCTTTGTGATATGAACAGAACAGTGGTGTACACCCCGACGCGCTGCACTTCATGGCGGGGGGGCGCCTCGCGCGCGCAGTGTTGTTTATATATTGGCTGGGCCGATGCACACAACGAGGCCGAGAATTAGAATTCTATTTCCAACATGTTTCTGGGGCGAAAATACGCGATTCACTCCTGCTAAAACGTGAGTGTGCACAACGGCATAAACGCTCATATATGTTTTGAAATTTCAAGGCATTGGACAAGGACTACAAAGGTGTTACACGACGAAACTATAGTGTTTCAGGAGATAGTCCCAAGAACCTCCGGTACGGCAATGCCGACGCATCCAACGTCCATGGATGCTGGTTATCGGGGAGACGATTCCATCGCGCCACCAAGTTGTCAAAAACATTTTCCTGCTGGGCGTCAGTGTCAGCCAGACGCTGAATGTAACCTTTGTGATACAACTTTTCTATGGTGTGCATGCTCATGTGGGTGCATATTGCATTTTGTACTCGTAATTTCCAGAAATAATCATCTCTCATATACATCATTGCCTCCAAGTTGCGTATCATCCACGTGGAAGCCTCGAATTGCTCCGAGTCTGAAAAGGACAGCTCGTCGTCTTCAACACACTCGAAAATCTTTCGCGTCAACGTGGAATATTTGCAGTACGTGGTAATAAACGTGTTTTCGTTGTATGGCTTTTGCCCTACATTGTACACCAACGTCTGGAGTTTGACGAGGTTCCCCGGTATTTCAAAGACCGAAACCAAGGCATCCTTGCCAGGGTGGACTGGCACAGAACTCGCTGTGTCCATGAATGCTTCCATCAGACTCCATTCGTGGGCGTTGCGCACACACACGGTCAGCATGGTGGCAAATACGTTTTTTGTTGTCAACTGAAAACAGATGTTGGCGTGTCTCTTTTTCGCGATTTTGTGTAGTGCCAACTCGGAGGCCCTACTCGCTGCATTTCTGTGCTGAAACTCGTCGTACTTTGGATTTTTTTTTGCATATGCAACGCACTGGAACAGGTACATTGAATTCTCGGCTGAGAATTTGTACTTGTCCATGTCTGCCAGCAACTGCACACAATCCTTTTCGCATAGGATGTCCTCGATGTATACGTTTGTTTCGATTTTCTTAAAGTCGAGCGGACCTGCTATTTGGCACCGAATTTCCTGACAAAGCGTGCTTATTGCGTGCAGCAAGTGGAAGCCAGACATTTCGGACCCCGGTGCACTCGCGAGGAATTCTTCTAGCACTGAATTGTCCAACAGCGGAGTCTGGAGGTGTTTTTCGAGGACATCGCGAGCAACAGTTTTCATCATGTGCAGCTGTTTGAAGTCGCGCAAGACTTCTTTCAGAGTGTGATTATCTCGCAACGTTTTCGACGATCGAACCAAGCAGTTGAGCATTGCGAGAGTTCTGTGATCCTCGTTTCTCGTGTAGATGATGGCTGTGCAGTCTGGTAACACCGTGATCAACGAAATAAACGGAGGCACGACTGTCTGGCTCATTTTGCACCGCACGCTTTTCTCCTGTTTATATACACCCGTCGTCGTGCCACACCCAAGTTCACACAAATTGCATACAACCTCCGGGCTTGTATATTACACTGCCGACAAACAGAGAACATTTCTTTTTGCAGAAAAAACTTGCCCAGCACACAAAAAATAGCGGGGTCTGTGCTCCAAGCGTATATAAATACAGAACACCACAGCATCAGAGATGTTAAAGTATGTCTCGACTTCAGGCACGGACCAGGAACAACAAGAGCAGTTTGAGAAAATACACAAGTGGATGTGCAATGCAGGGGGGATGACCGACGATCACATCCGGGGCTGGCTGGAATGTCAAGCGGATAATGATTTTTCTGCGAGGAACTGGCATTATGCACCAAACAAGGCAGCAAAAGAGAACATGCTCGTGGACATGTGGATTGCGACTTACGAGGCACGGTATAAGCAATATATCATCACCATTGACAAAGTGGTAGCCGAGGGCAATCTCGTGCCGCACATGCCGCGCGTGCCACCCTTGCTGTCTGGACAAAAAGGGCTGGAACGCCTGCAGTCGCTCATAGACGTTCGCGAGGTGCTCAAAGCACGGCTGCAGCAGTACCAATGGATCTTGAACACCACGAAACACGACAAAATTAGGCACCAATATAATATTCGGAAATCGCATCTTTTGAAGCAGAGCTATATCTTTCTGGATGTTTGTCCCGAACGGAAGGACCAGTTATCGTCGGACATTGACAGCTGGGTATTCAGCATTGAACGAGTTCTGGCATCCAAGGACGCCCACAAGGCAATTTTCGCGCAAATGGAGCAGGTCGGCATGGAAATGGAGGCACTCGTTGCACATGTGCAAAGGGGACCTCATCCAAATATGCTGGCTATTTTGGAGCATTGTGCAGGTTTCGCGGCACAATATGCGAATGTCCCAGACGACACTGCCCTCTATTACATTGGCATGAAAATGCATTTTAACGTTGACAAACTTAAAATGGTGTTTGCCGAGCTAGGCATCGAAGAGCGGCGCACCATGGAGCACTGGAGGCTGAAACCACAGTGCACCGAAGGCGATTTTAACGATGCCATGACCCGCCTGTCGGACAGATTGACGCCCTATGATGTGCAAAGTTTGTATCATTATATGGTGATCAGTACGGAATACGCGTAAGCACAGCAAAAGTTGCGTATGGTGCGGTGTGATTTGCAGGGTATTGTGCGCGATTTGTCGTTGTGGATGATGAAGGGGTGTGACCCTAGCTCGAGTGCTGTGCGAAACAGAAGAACGGGTGATTTCACCGGTTTGGCCCGTATTTTTGGGCAATTCAAGTTATTGAACAGCACACTTCGGCTAGGTTCTGGTATATAAGACGACACATATCTTGTTGTCGATTGTTATCTTACTAGATGGAAGAACTTGTGTTCCAAGGCGGCGATGCAATGCACAACCAATCTAATGTGCCGTTGGAACCGGGGACCAGAGTGCATGTTTCAATTGAAGAGAACTTTCAATTAGGCCGCAATGCGCAAAATTCGGCGCTGGTTGAATGCGAAAACAGCAACTTTGATGATGCTCACGCGTTTGTGGTTTATGCCAGAATGAATTACGAGCTAGTGACACGTTGTTTTTTTACACACCATGGCTTTGCTGAAGGCGCAACTGCATCACAAAGAAGCTTTTTGAGCACTGTGAACAAATGCATGCAAGCACTTGCTATTTTGTCTGACATAATCACCTCGCTGGAGAGTGCGCATGTGTCGCAATTGCGTGCTGAGGTTGCCTTCGCTGGTAACCAAGAAGAAACGGGGAATGATCTTATGTGGGCTGTCATTTGGTTGTATGAGAAATTGGATGTGCTGCAGACAAAGTACTATGAGCGTTCAAACACAATTCAGTCATATCGCGTAGATAGTCTTATGTCATGGACTGTGGATATGGACTATTACGCCGAGCACGAAAAATTGGAGCAACAAACCCCACGTGTGTTGTGGGTCCCGGACATCCTGCATCCATGTATGGCAGCCAACAAACATGTGGAGCGTGTTGATCATTTCTCACGTGGCACACAAGACAGATTGTTTGTTGCGTTTTGTTCAAGTCCCGGCACGTCAACAGCTTTATCCGTCAAAGAAAAAGAAATGGTGGCAACGGCGAGTGATGTCACAGGGCTACAGAGTCGTGTTGCACAATTATTATTCGACAGTTTAACGTGTGGAATAAAACGTGACCACATTGCTGCCAAAAAAGCGCTTTTTGACCGGAACTATGCAATCTGCGAACAAATAGGATTGCGTGCGATACATGCGAATGAAGTTGCGCTGTTTGTTGCCAGCAAACTTTATCCTAGTGATCAGATATTATTCGCGAAGCATCTGCATATTCTGAAGTTATATGTGTGTCTAAACGAAAAACTCAAACTTGCTAGCTCACACGAACGTTTGGCGAGAATTGCTTTGGAAACGAACGAATTGGGGAATATGCTTGAACATCTTGATATTGCCATGCTACATTACGACAAGCATGATGAGTATAGTGAGATATTAAATGTGATGTTGCATGATGTGATGAGGCGTAATATTGAATACAACTATGGTGATGAGGTGATGCCCATATACGCTCCAGTTCGCAACACCCTAGCGGAGAGACAACGTGCGCTGGAGCTATATGAAACAGCCCGGGCCAGGGCCAAAATGCTATCACAAGGAGCAATTGAACTCCAAATGCTACTCAACCGCACGCACCAAGGCTTTTCCGATGCCAGTACAGGCATCCGAAGCGCGTTGAAAATTGGTCGCTGTAAGTAGGCATGCGACATGCTGCCCGGTCAGCGGTGATTTTCGAGGCTGTGTTTTTTATCCCAGCGCCATCGATGTACAATATCAGTGTGTTTCGAGAAAAAATGCACATTTTTGTGTTGTCGTCGCATTAAATACACCGGAGGTGCCAAAAATCACTACATGTTGTGCGGGGTGTTGTCTGTGATTTTTGCAAGGACATCGCGGTGCATCATAACGTTTTCATCTAATAAACAGACTAAAACTCAAAGTATGCCAAACGCTCTTGTTGCTCTACATGACTCTGCATCCACAGGTTGTGGCAACTGGCGTGTTTTTTAAAATCTTTGTCATGAACTTCTTGCATCAGTTCTCAAAACGGTGTTGGGTGTCGGACTGTTTCGTATATATAAAAAGGGTATGAGACCAAGATACACCGAGAATTCCATGTCAGAACAAAAGAACTTCCTGGGGCATCGTCTACAGGCTTGGCATCCTCTTTGATAGTCTTGGCATCGACGACGACGAATTTTGATTTTACGGTTTTGTGTATTTGGGCATCGTGTTCCTTAACAGGAAAAGTAAGAAATAGAACACAACACAAATTTTTTATTGTTGTGATTAAAGAGGCAGTGGTCCCATTTTGTTCAAAGTGCCTGCCTGGAGTTGAACCAAGCTGTTTTTAACAAACCCATAGGCACGTGTTTTTTTGTACAGTCTTTTCTCACTGTGGTCGTGCACCCCTGCCGACGCTTCCCTTTGCTTACTCACTCTTCGCCGCGATCCGGGCGAGGACCAGCGCCTTGCGCGCATGCGCGATCAGGCAGCGTTGCGCCTCCCTGCGGTCATATGCGCACGAATAGTGGCAGTACTCGCTCCCAACCATCATGCGGTAGTCCGTGATAAAGACGTTGATCCCGCAGTAGCAGCACGCGCCCTGGATGTAATCGGGCTCCTGCATCAAGTTACGACGCACGCGCCAGACGACTTCAGGCTGCTCTCCGGCTGTCTCGGGCTCGTTGTGAGGGGTGGACACGGCATCCGACATGGTCGGTGGACAGATGCAAATGTATCAGCTCAGTGTGAATGAAAACACAAGGTAGCTTAGGGATCGCTCTACTCGTGTCCCAATTTTGCATTTGATTATATAGGGTTGGCACCACAACACCGACACAAAAAGTGGCTTTACTCGTTTTCATTTTTTATTGATATGTGCTTTTACACACAAAAACTGACAACAACACACAGACATTACGCATGATCCACTAGGGTAGAGACAAAACACAAGCATGCACGACAACCTGGCCCAATAACACGCATTCACAGACGTGTTTTTCGTGATTTGCTCGCCCGCAAACGTTGGCCGATTCAATGAATACGTCTCGCCAACATACATAGTTCACGCAAAAACATTCCTACGACATGCGCACTGTTGTCATGATACGAACTACCATTTTGTGGTCGGTGAATATGATTCCAGTAATAATCGTATGGTTTCTCCCATGATCCATTCCTCATCTCAATCAATTGCTTCGACTGCACAGGTGAAAGTAGGTTGCCGGTGTCTCCAGTTAAATTGTGTATAATAGGCAGCCAGGACTCTTCTGCCACTGTTACACGCTGTTGAGCCATGGATTCCAGGAAAGTGTGAAGTGGAGTGCGATTCAAGGCATCTTGCACCAGCAGAACAGCCGGGTTCATTTCCAGCAATGAATATAGGATGGATGGCCAAATTTCCTGGAAGTCCTGCGATGCCACAGTATGTATGGGGGTGCGACCACGCTTATCTCTTATCAACAGTGCTTGTGGATACGCCTGCGCGACGCGGGGCATCCAAAGTTGATTTCGGAGGGCCGCTTCGTGAAGAGGTGTGCGGTGTACTGCGTTTCGCATCACAAAAACGTTGTCATATTGTATTTCTTGCAGTCTGTGACCTTTGACGTATGTGGCAGGTGGCGGGGTCGACATTAGAACGAGGTGCTCGAAAATGTCGAAATTGGATTGAATCTGGATGGCCATGTGCAGCGGTGTGTTTCCTTGTTTGTCTTGTATCAAAAGCGACGTCTCACCGGCACGCACAAGGTAGAATATTGTCTGCATGAGGACCTTGTGCCGTTTTTGAAACACTACACTGTGGAAGTGACGCTCCCGCTCTTCTATACACTTCAGCTGTAGAATTGCCATGTGCAGCGCGGTGTTTCCAGAGGCGTCGGTACACTCCAAAACGTTGCCAGTCGGGTGCGCCTGCGTCAAAAATTCCAGCACACAACGGTGCGCACCATACCATATGGCATGGTGTAGGGGAAGAATGAGCTCGGTGCGCCGTGTGACATTCATATGATGCATAGTTTTTTCATAGTGGCTCGTGGCAAAACAGCAGTATGCCACCGGAGAACCCTTTGTCAAAGCGTTGATATCTGCGTTCACGATGCACTCGATTATACGGAGCGGGTGCTGGCGCTTCAGAGCAAGTTCCAGCACACTGATACCACAATTGCTACCATATAGCCCTGTGTGGTCCGCGACGCTGCGGCAGGACGGTATGGCGTCGGCATCCGCTGCCTGTGTGCACTTGACTAGACGTTCGATCAGTGTGGACGGCCACCGTGCGCTGGAATCACCGTGGACCGTGTTCAGAGCTTCCATCACTGGCAGAAATAGCATCTTGTTTTTGACGGCAAGTACGCCTGGGTCGAGTTTTAATAAATGGTCTATCACTGCGACGTCAGCGCCATGTAGCAAGGCGGTGTGCAGTGGCGTATTTCCATCCGACGATACTGCCTTCAGGTTGGTATCCTGGTGCAGGAACAGCAAAATGCGGGCCAGTCCGACGCCGTTTTGGCGCAGTACGATATCGAGGGCACAGTCGTCATTTTTGTTCCTGGCGTCGAGTGTTTGTGCTGTGTTGGTAATTAACAGAACGATTATATTGTCCGGCGTCGATGTATTCTTTGCAGCAATGTGCAGCGGCAGATCGCCCATGTTATTCGGCGTGGTCAGCATGGCAAAACGTACACTTTCAGGGCACAGGAGTTCAAATAGAGCGGGGGTCGTTTTGTATTGCAACGCTTTGTTCAACGGCGTGTCACCGTGGTAATCACACATTGTCAGCACAGTCTTGTCGGTGCAGAGCAACTGTGCTTGCTCTATGCCATTCCTAGGTTTGAAACTGCAGTGCTCTAACAAAAAATGCAACGGCGTTTTCTGCGTCTCCGGGTCTGTCATGACGAGGATTTTCTCCGATTGCCCACCAAGAAGCACCTGCAAGAAAACAAGTTGTATCATGCCAGAAGAGCATGCTTTCAGAAGGGATGTTTGGCCATCCTGTGACGTGAATGTCAACATCACCTCGTCATCGTCCACCAAAACCCGCAACAGAGCCGCGGTTTTGTGCACATTATTGACAAAAAAAAACGTCCCGGCATGCCTGCGCACAGCAAACATCAAGGGAGTCTCGCCATCGTTGGACCGGCACGAACGCGCGCCAGGACCTCGTGCCACCAAAAACCGGACAATGTCGTCTGGTATGTGCTCGACTCGTCCTGTGCCAACGGCGACATGAAGCGCTGTGTAACCCCGGTCGTTTCTCAAAAATAGCGCACCCTCGTTGAGGTCGACGAGATATGTGACGGTTTCCAGCGATACATATGGTGAAGCAATGGCAATGTGCAGTGGCACTCTTTGGTTCCAGGATTGATGCTCGTCGTGTGTGAATGGGAGTGGCGCTTCGAAAACGTCTGGACAGTCTGCGTACACGAGTAACTTCAATACGTCAACAGCATAGCCCTTGTTTAGCGCTTCACCCAGCGGCAGCATGTGGTAGGTGTCTCTCATCCGGACCACGGTCTGTCCATCATCAATGAGCATCGAAATCACGTTGGCAGCATATCCTCGACGGATCGCATATACCAGTGGTGTTACATTATTGCACACCTGCGTGAGTATGGCACTGTTTTTGCGCACCATGTGCTGTATGACAGCGAAACTACGCTGCTTTATGATCGCATCACATAGTGGCGTGTTGTTCTCATAATTAAACAGAATCAGGGCTTCAGGGTTCATCTCGATCAGATCGCAAACACTGTCATCAGATAGATTTTTGATGGCGAAAAACAAGGCGCTCCCGCTCTTCACATCTTCATCTCGCATGACACGTGACAATCTTGCAAATGTTTTATCCAACTGCATCTCTGGGATCCTCCTTGCCAACACGTAATTCAGGTAGGTCTGTTCTCTGGTCAAAATTGGATATCGAGGCCTTGATGGCACAACTGCGTCTGCGTCTGCCACTGCGGGTGTACCCATTGGCCTCGGATTTACGTGTGCGTATATCTTTTGAAGCACGCCCTCTTCCATATCAAAAAACGCATGTTTATGCCCTCGCATAACATGATTTGTTTCTTCCATCGAGACCGTTGACGCGTCTGTAGTGGACAAAAATACATTTATATATGTTGGCATGTGTGTGTGCATCACACAAACTCAACCAGGGCGGAAATGTGACAAATAGTTTCAAATCAAACACTCTTTTCATTATAATCGAAACAGTTTGCCCTGACATAACGTCCAAATCACAACAATATCCATCGTGTTTTTGCCTGTAAAAATGCTGCGTGCCATGCTTCTAGAGCCACAAAATTGCCCTACATTCCAGTGCATACGCACTCCACAGACTCTGGAGAGCTCGGAGACGTCGGAGAGTTGGGACACGTCGCGTTTTCATCCGTCCAGGACCGGAAGTACTGATCGAACTCGAAGACATGTCCCGCGCACGACCCGCTCTTCTCAGTACAATTGCATCCCATGCAACTGCGCATTACAAACGTCTCGTCGGGGCCAAAGTCCTGCTTCTTGGCGTCTGCCAGCATGCCAGGCAATGCCTTGATAAACGAATCGATCTTGGGGATCATCTGCGCCCTGGCCTTCTGGTGCCACAACACATACTCGGCATATCGCTGCTTGCGCAGCCGGGTCTGTCGCGGGGTGTCGTCCTCGGACACACCATCCTCCCAGGACTTGCGCTCTTCCATGGCATACGCCATGTTCTTATCGTACAGCTCCTGCAGTGGCAGAAACTCCTGCATGGAGCCTTGCACGGTGTGTGTGTCGTCGTGCTGCATGCCTGTCTTGTGCTTGGGTGAGCGGAAACAAGTGTTTTTATACCCTGAAACGGCACTGTGAATGCTATTTCGGGCATTTTCAAATTTCTGACACAACTGTTCATATATATATATATATATCTACGAGACTGTGTCAAAAGGGACCGACGGAACATGTCGCGCCACAAAACAAACTCTTCCGAGGCGACGGCCACAAACTTTCTAAATGACGATACAATATGCGATCTAAACTCTTCCGAGGCGACGGCCACAAACTTTCTAAATGACGATACCATATGCGATCTAATCGCCCTAAACCAATACAAATGTGCTACACATGAGGCGCATGTGAATCTTTTTGCGCTCGCATGTTTGAACAAACATTGGCGCAACAAAGCCAAGACTCTCGTGCAGCATGCTTGGAACAAGTCTTATTTAGACGAGGCAAAAAAGCTGCTGGAACACATGCAGCCGATCGAAACATGGACTGCCAAAGAATATTTTTCCGAGTACACTCATATTGTGAATAGCTTGCGGCACCTCCAAGTTCTCAAAAACGAGAACTTGCAGCAGCAGGGCATTGGCGCACTCCACGTCATCTGCTACGGCCAAAATCATCTGCACGCGAAAGGGATTTTTGACGCGGGTGGCCTCGAAGTTGTCATTGGTGCAATGGTGATGCACCCCACATGTGCACGATTGAACCTAGACGCCTGCCATATGATGACCTATATGATGAAATGGCGCGGCCAATGGTCCTTGCGTCACAGCAAGACGGCCGTGCGGGTGCTGGTGGATATGATGACACGGTTTGCAGGGCATGTGGACTTGCACAATGCAGCTGTGCAATGCCTTACGTCGCTGTCGACCAGGCCATACCAGGATCCAGATGAGCCAGAAGATGTAGAGCAAATACAAATTATTATGCCGCAAATATACGCGTGCCGCTGTGCCATTTTGGAGCTGGGGGGTCTCAAAGCCGCACTGTTGCGTCCGCCGGACATGGACGTGTGTTTGTTGCTGGCGATATTTGCCGAAAGCGAAGGTAACCAAACCGGGCGCTGGCAGCAAGTCGCCGGCCATGACTGTATACAGAAAGTGGTGAATGGGTTGGAGAAAAACACTGTTTCCATGCAAATAAGCATGCAAGAGAATATGCTTCCGAACTTGGAATACGCACGTGCCTCTGTAGCAATGCTGGCCAGTCTTTGTCACAATGCACACAATGCTAAGCAGGTCGTCGCGGCCAGCAGCACACTAGTATTTCTGGATGTGCTGTCGGCGTTACGTCGAATGAACACACAGTTTTCAACGGTAGTGGATTGGTGTGATCTCACCTGTCCAGACATTGTTATTCCACTTTTGGCAACGTTTGCAAACACAATGTCGAGCGAGACGCGGCAGAATTGCGAAATGGTGCTACCCGTCATCCAAGAGCTCGTCGAAAATACACTCAATGCTAAATTGGAAGAGGCAGGCTATGCTGTCATTCACACCTTGGCATATACACACCCTGATATTTTTTGAACCACATTCTTGCATTATCTCTGTGTTGCAAAATAAATTCAATTTACCCGACCATTGCCCTGAAAATGCCCTCCAAACACAAAGGTCTGTGGTGTGTAGGAATCCTGTACTCGATGCAGCTGCACACAAAGCGCATGTCACAAAACCTTTGTTCGAGGGCTGTTCAGACCGCTATGAGGGACTGTAAAATTGCTATTTTGGGAACTTGGTGGAAATATGCTATATAAAGTGCCGCGTTTTCAAAACACGACGTGTGTTCCAAAGCGACTCGAACCCTGATTTTTTTCAAGTTTTTTAGTCGTACATACTCCGTTTACGGCAGTTTTGGGTTTTGCCCTGCTGTCTCGCCATTGTTCCCCGTGCGCACTTGGATTCAGTTCCAATGTCAATCCACACGGGTTCTCACTTTGGCAAATACGATGATGCGAACCTCCTCCGTTCGCTCAAACTGCGCTATCCACAGGCCTTGTTGGATTCGCAGACGTCGTGCTATCTGTGTCTGAACGACTGTGTCGAGAACGCCACGAGCATCTACGAAAAGTTCACATGTCAGGGCGTCGCGTGCCTGTCTGCCGGCACTGGTTCTGGAGAGGGGGCCGTCACGGTCGTATGTGAGCAATGTGCCTTGCTGCTGGATCTTCGCGAAAGGGTGGCTACCAAGCGTCTGCTGATTGTCAATCAAAACGCAACCGGATCAGGCAAGGTGCAGAAAAATATGACATGCCAGTGCCCGTTTGGCACTGATGCCTTGGTGAAAACCTATGGCGTAAAGTCCATGCCACAGGGAGACACTCTTTTTGCGCTTGATCGTGCGGTGCAGTATGGCGCAGTGATGAACAGCAGCATGCTTTTCAAGCAGATGCCGTCGAGGCAGGCGATGGCACAGGACCCTGATGCCCTTACGCGGCACTATGCGGCATGCTACATGACCAACGACGACAACACGCCTGTGACGGGCTTGTCGTTCAATGCCAAGATTGCCTCGTTGTACAATAACATGCAGAGCGAGCGCGTCAGTCTGCAGATTCTGCCTGGCGCCACGCTTCCGGGTCCGGAGGCCAAAATCGACTATATCGAGATTGTTTGCTCGGCGCCAGTGACCACCACCTGTGTCACTCCTGTGGAGGTGCAGCGGCCCGAAGTGACCAGGGGTGACGGCACACGCAGTGTGAGAAGCAAGGGTGTCACAAGGGGCGGGGCTGGAACCAGCAGCAACCTTGCAGGTGCCTACCAGACGGCGCAGCCGACGGGCAACGTCATCTGCATGAAGGTGGCGTTTCCGGACACGGAGGGCACCGGATTGCCCATCGAGCTGGTATGTGACGGCATTTTGCCTCCTGGTTCGTCCAACGATCTGATGCTGCGCCTGCAGGACATGGAGTTGCAGAGCACCAAGCCTTCGTTCTGTCCCATCTCCAAAATTGGCAAGATCTGCACCAACGTGAGTGCCACCTCGGCAGAGGATGCCACCAAGCGCGAGCTGCTCATGGGGATTGTGCTGAGGCACGAGGTTGCATACGAGGTCGTCGACGACGTTTTCGTGCTTTTGGACGTGGACACGGGCAAAAATACCATCTTTACCAACATCCAGACCGCCCTTTTGGTGTGTGGCTTTGGCGACCGGGCCGAGAAGTGGGACTGGCACATTGTGGTGCTGCGTCGTGGACGTCAGTTCCTCACGCTCTACATGCTGGTGGTGCACGCGCCATACCCTGGCCTCTGGATTATCGCAGAACACCTCAGTGTGGGCGAAACGGCAGAGGCGTGCACGATGCACTCGATTATGGTGGGTCAGGACATTGCTCCGGCGACTTCTGTCGTGTTTGAGAACTACGTCATCAAGCGCGGCCTGTGGGCGGAGGACAGAATGCCGGCGTTTCTGGGCTTTTCGGAAAAGTCCAACGCGCTCGAAATGTGTCTGACCACCGAGCTCGAAAATCTCGGCGGCCCGCTGTACGAGTTGGGCATGTACGATTTCATCACTATGTCCGACGTCAATCGCGGCTTCCAAGAGGAAAAGAGGCGCAAGATCCTGGAGTTTGCGGCGGCCGATACGACGCTCAACACCCAGTTTATCGCCAAAATGGTGGCCAGTGCACAGGAAAATCCTACGCCTGACAACTCTCATTTCGCTGGCATTGTGATCAACGCTGGCAAGTACGGCATGTTTCGTGTTAACATTAAGAAGACTGCGCCCCACGACCATGAGGATTCCGGCGTGCCCGTCACCATACTCCATGTCAACAATGAGGAAGGCACTGTGCCTCAGATCAACGCAACGGCTGGGCTAGCCGAATATGTTCGCGTCGAGCTTACACACTTCCGAGGTATGCACAAGGATCTCCTGGAGCAGGACACAGAGCTGGAGGCCGTAGCTATCTTCGAAGAATCCGGCGACGAACATCTGCACTTCATCACGTCTACTGTGGGGTGCTGGAACCAGGTAATGAGCAAGCCGTTTTGCAATTTTGAAGATTATGAGACCTACTGCCACTGGGAGCTCCGCGACGTTGCCACCAAGGAAATCGTCTTCAAGATCTGTGTTGAGAAATACAAGCCGCCGCCGTATGGTGTCACTGTCGTCGCCGGTGCCTATGGTACTTTTCGCGTGGGTCTCAAAATGTTCGAGAGCCATGATGATAGCGAGTCCTTCGGTCAGATTCTGCCCGATGTGACTGTGCACAATGTCCAGGACGGTGCAGACGAGATCCGTGCCAATGTACGGTCCGGTGTCAAGGTCTGCATGCAGCTTGAGCATTTTCGTGTATCCGACCCTTCCGGCAGTATGCTGCCCAGCAACCTCGAATTGATTGCCATTTATCAACACCATGGCGAACATGAGCTGGGTTTGATGCCCAGCTCCCTCGGGGCCTGGAAAGTGGACGTGTCAAATGGCGTGTGCAACTTTGACGACACGGAAGACCACTGCCATGTGGAACTGCGCAATCGTGCCACCAAAGAGGTGGTCTTCAGGGTGGTCTTCACCCACTCCCGCTGAGTGAAACCCGGCGGCGAAAGGAAGGGGAAAATGCCTTGCATTTTGCTGTAACCTTTTCAAAAAAACTGTTTTCCTGCGGAAAAACACAACGTACCGAGAGCGGGCGTCTAGCATGTACCGTGCTACATGATTAGGGTTGAATTCCCTGTTGCGTTTCACATTAAACAATACCCACATATGTGCAAAATCTCGTCCGCATGCAATATCAAAACAAGCACAAATAGAGAGATCCAGACCTCTCTCCACGCGACTTTGCCGTGCCGTCCTCCAATGGTGCTGTATATGCCCATGCCTGCCCGTCACACCTCATGGTCTCAACCACAAGCAGCGTTTGTGGTATATAATGGCCACTTTGGTTGTCAATAAAAGATTTGACGTGCAGAGAGAGACAGCTCGCGTGCAGAATCACACCAGCATCACCATGCACGACCCGTCATGGCAAGTGGTGGTCGCGGGTTGTGCAGCTGTCATTGAAGCAGAGCAACGCCAGCTCCTTTCGCACGCGAGTCTCGCTGTGCAAGACCAGCACCTATGCACATTGTCCCTGAATGTGCTGACGGAACTCATGTGCCGAATTCAGGCGTTTTTGCGCAACTACGAGCCCGCCAGCATTGAATATGCCAGTGTCTTTCTGAACAGATGGGCGCACCGACTCGGCACCATGCAGCAAGTGCGCAGCTACATTCAGCAACACACGGACAATTTCGTCCGATGCGCGGCACAGATTGCCCATAAAATAGCGGCAGAGAACAGGCAAGACACCTCGGCACCACACGCTCTGGCACATGCCGACAGCACGGCATCGGACCTATTGGAGCTGCGCGGCTTGCTTGGCATGTTTCTCGACCTGCTCACCGGCGACGAGCGATATGCCCTCATGGTGCATATTCAGGTCGACTTTGCCGCTGGCGAGAAACCAGTGGCGCTCGGAGGCACTTTTGAGCCCGACACGGGCATTTTCCAGTATGCCAAAAAATTCAATGCAAAATCAAAACAAGAGCACAGGGACAGATGCCGAGCAGCCCAGGCTGCAGCCAGATCTCTTTCCAAGATATCCTCCACGCGACTATGCTGTGCCGTCCCCAAGAAGTAGTCTTGTCACAATGGCCATATATAAATATCGGTGTCCTGTATAAACACATCATGTTTGAACATGATGCCGGACCTTTGTCCCGTTTGGAGGAGCAGATTGCAATGTCAGACGGATACACCATCACGCACCTCAATGCGAACGAATCCGTCCGAACACGCTGCTGTTACGGCCCTGATAGCTGCAATCCGAGCAGCAACAACTTCTTCTTCTACATCTGCTGCTGGAACTGCATGTGCCCTTGCCTCCTTGCCTGCCTCACGGAGCACATTATTGACATATGGGCGTCTTTGAATTTTTATTACAACATATTTGCACTAAAACTGTTTTCAACGCCTTTCTGGGCACTAGATTCGACATATCGCTACTTCTATGTGCGGGCAATTGTATTTACACACCGCCGTCGACCTCGTCGCTATCACTGTTGTTGTCAGGCTGTATGCCACCTTTTGCGCGCAGTGTAAGGAGCTTGCGGCGGGCGGCACTCGTCAGTTTTTTGCGCCCCTCGTTTTCTTCTTCTTGTCCTGCACGCTCGCGCTTCCTCGCCTCGAGTTGGTTATTTCGCTCCTGCTGTCGGACCTCGCGCGCCACGGCACGCTTGGTGTCAATCTCGTCTTGCGCCTTTTTTTGCTGCAGCACATGCTGCTTGTTGGCGAGCACAAACAGCTCGTCCTGCAGCACGCGCGATTTTTGGGCACACCTGTCGATCTCCTGCCTCAGATGCGTCATGCGCCTCTCATCTGCGGCACCCTCGTATGCAACCTCCTGCGCCAGCTCGTCCTTCCTCCGCATGATTGCCATGCCCTCGTTGAAGTCCATCTGGCAGCTGTGTGCATTCTGCTGCGCCACCCGGGACAGTATGGCGTTTTTTTTCGCAGCCTTTTCTTTGTCTTCTGCCTCCATGGCGTCGGCCATGTCCTGCTGTGCAGCATTCGGATACACAGAAAACGTCGTCAAACATCCAACGCTGTTGTATACAAGCGTGGGTATTGCTGGTGTCTCCTGCATTGTGACGCTTACAGCAAAAACGGCCTTGACATAGCGAATCGGGGCCCGACAATGCTATTTCGGGCAAAATGACAACGGCGTTTGGTTGGTGGCGCAGCATGTCAGCATGTACCCTACCATCTGTTGTAGTAGCATCACAGGAGAAATTTGGCGAGGAACACTCACTGAATTGGATTGAATAAAATGCAACAAACACTGAAACAGCAATGTGTCCGAAAAAGCAATCCCACAACTTCCTGTCGTGTCTTGTAACCAAACTGCAAAAAGTACACTTTCGATGTCGATTCGCCAGGTGGTCACAGCACAATAACACCGTGTCATGTGAGTAATCATGTCTATGTGTCTCATCCAACAATACATGAATACAACACGTAATATTCGAAATACGACCACCAATAAAAAAATGCGCGTGTGACCAAACAATGTATATAAGGCTTCGTCCAGCATGAACACAAACTTAAGCACGCATGCAAAGTAACGAAGCGCTCCTGCAGCAAAGATTCAACACCTTGCAGCGGTGGATGTTGCACCCAGAGGGCATTCGCGACGACAATCTACGAAATCACCTTGCAAGTGCGAATGCGAATTATTCTGTTTTGTGGGAGCACGCGACCACTCACGAGGGAAAAAACGAATTGTTGACAGCCATGTATGTACGAGTATACTCATCACAGTGTGACGACAGCATCGCCAATATACAGACAATAAACAGCAAATTTGAACAATTAATAACAATACCTGAACGCGGGGAAATGACCTGGGAACGTTACGGTGGCACAATGACGAATGTGAATATGCTGTCCGCATATGCCAATGAGCTGTACATGACACTGGAGACAGGAATGCAGCGCTGCTTCGAACAAGCACGTGCATGGTTGTGCCACCCTGGCGAGATTGACAATGAGGAAATTCGCAAACGGCTTGTGATATACGCGCATGGCATGGGCAGCGCATCGATGTGGGCCAATGCACGATCACAGCAAGAAAAAGAAGATATGCTCACCAGTATGTACGTTGAGAAATACAGTGCCATCTGTGACCAGTATCACATACGCATATACAAATTAATCCGTTTTTACAACCTGCATCCTGATATTTCGCATCCGTCTTGCATACTCTCCACACAAGACACACATTGTTTGAGTGCGCTGAAGAGCTACAGCTGCAGACTGCGACATGAAATACTGGCATGCACAAAACAGGGTGAGATTAAACACAAACTCTTGAAAAAATACTGGAAAGACATAATGAAATGTTTGATCATGCTGTGGAATCACCTCCAGTCTACACGGCCCGAGTGCATTGGCCAGCTGACAAATGGCGACGGCGAGTTGCTGTGTGCCAATGACATCATAGCGTTCCCTGCGATATTCGAGGGTGACGGCATGTTCAGTGTGAAAAAACTGCTTGAATCGCCTGAGAAAACGATTCTCCACATGGAGCGGCTTTTAAAAACAATGCAAGTGCAAGCATAAAATGCACATCCCACAGAGGACCCCAACAGGCGTGATGGTGCAATGAGTTCGCGCGAAAAAAAAGTCTATTTCGGGCATCTCGTGTTCCAAATGTATATAAGTATCAGTGTGGGCGTTGCAACAGGAACTTGTCCGCACTGTAGTGGTGTAGATTTGTTTCACGATGTTGCTTAACATTGTTGATTTCCTCAAGCCTTACAAACCCAATGCACTGCTTGTCGCCTCGCTGAGCGTGCGGTTTCCTGCCGCCATCTCGGGGTCGTGCTTGACGTGCCACATCTGCCAAGACGAGGACAATGAAGGCGTCGTCGAAAAGGACAAAATGGTGCCTACAAAGGGAGCCTACAGCATCTACGAGCAGTTCACATGCCAGGGCACGGGATGTGCGCCTGGCAAAGGTGGCATCTCTTGGTTGTGCGAGCAGTGTGCCCTCATGATGGACATCAAGCAGATGATTGCGATGAAGAAATTCTCGGCCCACGTCAAGAGGAACATGGTGTGCCAGTGCCAGTGGGGCTCTGAAGCCTTGGTGACCACGTACGCGGCTATGGAACACGGCAACTACAAGCTGGACTCGTCGGGGCAGTACGGTGCTCTGATTGACGGCAAGCAGTTTTTCACCCGTCCGTCGATGGAGGAAATCGTGGCAAACCCCGATGCGCTCGTGCAGCACATGATGGGTTGTTACAAGAAGACGGCGGAAGGTGAGCTTGCCACTGCTTTGACGTTTAACGCTAATATTGCGAATACGTGCGGCGGTGTGAACAGCTGCCGCCTCAGCGTGCAGTTTATCTGGGACAAGGCCAACAATACTATGAGCGTGATTGCGTCTGCCCCAGTGTCGGAGACCAAAGTCACCAAGGTTGGCAGGAAGATTGTGACAAAAGGTTGCAGCCGAGGTCCTACACGCGGCGGTGGAGGCAACAAGAGGCCTTGTCACGGCACCTCTAGTGATGACGCCTTTGAGGCCCATAACAAAAAATCGACTGGCAACGTCATCAAGTTTGAATTTCCTTTCAAGGACACGGACGACACTGGCGAGCCCGCGCAGATGGTGTTTGAGGGTGTCTTGCCTCCTGGCACTGCGACTGGCTTGATCGAACGCCTCGCGTTACCACAAACTACCGAGCCCTCTTTCTGCCCCATCCGCAGGATCAGCGAGATCGCCACCTGCGTAAGTGCGACCTCGCCCGAGGACGCCGAGAACAGGAAGGCCCTGTTTGGCATTTTTGACAAGCACGACATGAAGTACAATGTGGTGGACGACAAGATTGTCATGCTCGATATCGACACGGGCAAGGAGCGCATTTTCAAGGGCATCTCCGAGTCGCTCACACTGTGCGGCTTTGGCGAGCGCGCTGATAAGTGGGACTGGCACGTCGTTGTGCTGCGCCGTGGCCGCTTTTTCCTCACATTGTACGTCCTCGTGGTGCATGCGCCCTACCCTGGACTGTGGGTCATTGCCGAACGTCTCTCCGTCGGCGCGACGGTCGAGGAGTGCACGACCAAGACAATTATGGTGGGGCAGGACGTCTCTGGGTATTCGCATGTGCAGAGCGGCAACTTGTTGATGGAGCGCGGCAACTGGGAGAAGTACTATATGCGCTTGTATATCGGTTTCTCGGCGTATTCGAATGCGCTGGAGACCTGTGTGAATCGTGTGCACAACAAGACAGGCCCGCTCTTGCATGAGTTGGTCGAAAAAGAGTTTCTGACTATGGACCTGGTTTTTGCCGGCTTCGTGCGTCAGAAGAATATCATCACAGCGGCGTTGGCCGCGGAGGACGTTACCATCAACAACACGTTTATCGCTCAGATCAGTGCGCAGCACGAGGCGCAGCAGAAACTCAACGGCATCGCTGCCCCGACTCCGTATTTCCCGGGCACTTTGTTGTCGCTTGGCGTATATGGCGACCTCCGTGTTGTCGCGAGGCAATACGAGGACATGGATGATGAAGACGGCGAGTTGGTTTCAAATGTCACCGTCACACCGGGCATGGTGCCTGAGGTGTGCTTTGAAATTCCGTCCGATGTCTTCGTCAAAGTCAGCTTCGATCACACTCGTGGCCTGGACGCCAACATGGTGATGGGTGCCAAGGAGTGGGACCTCGTGTATGTTGACCAAAACGAGGACGAGGAGGATTTGGGCAGTGTGGAATACAATGTTGATCATTGGCAGCACGACGTGCCAGACCGCATGTGCAGATTCGACGACCAAGAAACCCACGTGTTTTTGCTGGTACGCGACCACGAGACCCAGCAGGCCATCCTCAAGATGCGCTTCAACCACCGCCCGCAGTAGGGGCGTGTGCGAAAGGAAGGGGAAAATGCCGTGTCTCGCGGCGTTTCCCATAACCTTTTCAAAAAAACTGTTTTCCCCGGAAAACACGGCGTACACGGAGTTGGCACCGCGCACGAAAATAGTCTGACTACAGACTGTGCTGTGTGCTTGGGGTTCGAGTCCCTTTTACGCTTCTAAGTGCATGCATTTTAATAAAAAACACGCCTCTGAACTGAGTGTGCCAGAACGCACCAATTTGCACACCATCACGAAAAATAGCTATTGCAACACTGTAATATGACTGCCCACCTCTTATTTGTTACACACAGCCAGACGTTTCCAATAACCTTTGCGTTATCCCGACAATTGTGCAAGTAAGGCTGTTGGTATTGGTATAATATTTCCCAGCTTTGCGGATGCACGACAGATGGATCTGCATGACTTGAAACCCCAGAACACATGAAAATAGTGTAACATGAGTTTTGTGTGCCACATTGGTTTTATTCGTGGCTGGTATTGGGCATGTTAGCATGGAGTACACCTACTGAAATATCTTGCTGGTATTACATGCACATATTTGTAAAAGAGCATGCACATTAGCACATGCGATATTTTTAATGTCTGTAACACAGTCGTTATGGAGGGCATCTTTATCACAAGACATGTCAATGAAAAAAGACCCATGCCGAGCCGAGTTCACGTGTTCTTCTGGGTGTGTATACGGTGTCGTGTGATGCAACTCTTTTATCATATATTTTCTGTATTGTTCAACCTGGGGGCATAAACTTACGAGCGCGGTGTCTTGCACGCTAAACTGTATTTTACTGTGTGCAGCCGCACAGCAGAATATCAATAAATGTAAGAGTATTTGTATGAAGTTTTTATTATCGTTTGTGATGATACTGCCAGTGTACAAATCTTGCGTGTCGAATACATTGAAACGACTTGCGCTGAATATTTGTACGAGGTCGGATGTCACTTGAATTTCTATCTGAGCTACTATTTGTACACTTATGGTCTTGCACCAAACGTTTTGGCGCATCAATCGTAAGTGATACGTGCCGTCGGTATGCAGGTTCGTTAGGCATGACTGGTTCAATTCTACAAAATAATACACAGACATCATTGGAAATTGCCACGTCGAATTACTGGAATAATGGCCCTCGTGACTAACAAAACGTTTTAAAATGTCATTGATTCTGCATATTTCGGCACTTGACTCCTCGGTGAACAAAGACATGCAATACACCTTGAAGACAATAACAATGACTCCTTATATACTGTGACCTTTTATATTCAATATATCTAATTCAACACATAAAATAGACTGCTGTGACACAGTGAGACTGTTTTGTGGTTTGCGCTCTTCTGTTTGCATTCAGGATCCAACACGTGTTTGTAGCCCAAAATGGCGCAGGTAATTACAACACATGGGGTGTCAGGAGTTTGAAGACTTTTGTTCTGTATATCTTTGCATTTTCTGCAATGTTCAACGGTGTATGCTGCTCATAATTTTTGGCCACCAACAGCGCGTAGAGTTTGTCAGGGTTTTTGGGAAGCAGCATTTTGATGACTCTTCTGCGCATGTTCATCGACAGTGCCGTGTGCACGGGCGCCATTCCCTTGTTGTTGAAACACATCATTACATCCTCGTGTTCCTCGTGTGCCTGCAGTAACAGAGCAATCATTTGGATGTCATCATCGCCAGTCTCCAGCATATAATTCAAAGGTGTCCGCCCTCCTCTGTCAAGATGCATACATAAGTTGCATGGATTGCCACCAGCGGTCTCAAACATATACTTGACGTGTCCATACATCTTTTTCCGCAGGGCTGCGTGCACGGGAGTTTCGCCATGTACGTCTGGGCATGACAGCACGGCCTTGTTATGGTCTACGAGCAAGCGCACCACGTCCAGTGAATATGAGCCTTTGATGGCCAGGCTGAATGGAGTGTCGGCTGCACGACGTTGCTGCTCGTTAGCAAGAAAAATGCTATTTTTGATGCCCAGCACATTTGCGTTTGCTATTACCAGGGTGCTCACGATGTCGCGCGACGCCTTGTTCTTGATTGCCACATGCAGCGGCGTGTCCCCGTCAATGTTTATGTTTTGCAGCACGCTGGAACCAGCATTTATCATTTGTCCTACCAGTTCTATGTTAAGTTTGAACTGGAGTGCCAGGTGCAGCGGGGTGTTGTTTTGTATGTCGTTGCGCATGCCAAGCGCCCGAGGTTCCATTTCCACCAGCTTTTTCACAATAGCGCTCGCGGCTTTATTTTTGATGGCGAAATGCAGCACTGTATCCCCGTGCCTATCATATTGTCGGAAAAAACTCGTCTTGTACTTTTCGAACACCGCATTCATCAGGTGTAACACAACGTTTCTGGCCACGAAGCCGCGCCCGTGTTCGCCGTGCTGGCCTGCCTGCGTTTTTCTCCTCAATGCGGCGTGCAGCGGCGTGTCTAGATCATGGTTTTGGACCGTCAACACTTTGCCAGCAGTGTCAATGAGCTGCTTGATAACTGCCAGGGGCATAGCCATTTTCAACGCCATATGCAGAGGAGTCTCTTTTTCATGAAAATACGATGCGTCCGAATCGTATCCCGAAAGCAGCGACATATATTTGCGATTTGCCATGCACAGTACTACCTGACACTCGTCGATAAGCTGGGGGATAAGCAGTTGCATACGCGACATGGTGCACTCACGGCTGTTGGCAGCCAACAGCAACAGATGTAGCGCAGTATGGCGGTAGGCGTCCTGGTTCAAGAGTGCCGCTGGCGGATGCAATCTATCGGTTTTTGACTTGAGCATGTCGAAAATCGCAATGGTGGTGTCGCCGTTCATTTTGTAAATCAGAGTCTGGATGGGTGTGTGCAGCTCCCTATTCGTTGTGATCAAGACGTCTTCGCGTACATCTACCAGACTGCTGATTATTATATCTGACGAGTGGTGCTCCAGCGCAATACACATGGGGGTCTGCTGCCATCTGTTTTCACTCAGCAAAATCTTGTCCCACACATCCGTTTTGGTCGCTGCTTTGAACGCATACAACACACTCGGGTCCATGCGACACAACAGCACCAAATGTACAGGAGTGTTGCCGTCCAAGTCCCGAAAGTCCACCACAGACGGAAAACGTGCAAATATGTCCTTGACTATCGCCGTTCGGTCTGTAATTTTCCTGGTAAACGTGTGCAGAATCGCTCGATGTAGCAGAGGGTTGTCCTTGCTGGTGTTGTTTTCCTCGCCTGCTACGCGATATTCGTCATCACTGTCATCACTGTATTGCATGCCGAACTCGTCGTCCTGCTCGTCCTGCTTGTCCTGCTCATCCCGCTCATCGTGCTCATCCTGCTCGTCGTGCTGGTCCTGCTCGTCCTGCTCTTCTTCATTTTCCTGTGGTCTGTGCACGCCCTCGATCAGAGACTGTGAAATCATTGGCACTGCGAGTGCATAAGTTGTCATATTGTCACCGTGCATTGGTATTTCCCTATGACGAAGCGCATTTACTTGATTCCACATTCCCACATTCCTCAAACCAGGAAGATGTCTTCCTATTCGTTCCACTATTTCCACGGGCAGTACCGGATGCATAATGCTGGTACCTGTCGTCTCGTAGGTGCATGCACATATATACATTCTTCTTTTATGTTTTGTGTACGGAAAGCCACACGACAGGTCTGTCTATGTTTTTTCTATTTCAGGTGCAAATTTGTTCCAGGCGAGTTTTAATAAAAAACAACAAGGCGGCTTCATACTGTATACGAACCCCCGTTTTTGTATACCTCTTTGTAAACCCCAACATAATACATGCAATTCCTCGACACATGCCCCCAGAGCGTAGGCGAGCTTCGTGTAGTTATCGACAATCACCACAAACACGTGCGCCAGACAGAAATACAGGTCAGTCATACAGTCCGGCGATAGTCAACAGGAATTCTGCAGTTTGAGCGCTCGGCGCGCACACCGGCATATGGCGGGCCTCGTAATTCTTCTTATGTAGCATTTCGCAACAGTTTTGCATGTCACCATGATTGTGCTGGTTGGCACATTTCACTTTTCGTGTCAGATCGCACAGAGCTTGCATAATGCGAGTCAGATCATCTTGGTATGCGGTTATGTACATGTTTCCGGGCGAGTGCTCCGTCATTTCGTCCAGATCGATCATTTTGAGGGAAAAATGCTCCATGTTCGTGCTCTGTGCCAAGGTAATGTTGCCATTGGTCAGGTCGCCGTGCGTAATGTAGTGTGCATGCATGCGCGACGCTCCACGACAAAAGGTCGACACGGCAGCCAAAAAATTACGCAACGCCGTGCCATTGACAATTAGCAGTGTGCCATTGTTGTGAATCACATCGCGAATGGTAATGCCCGCGCGCTCTTGCACAGTAAAACGCACCACCCGCCCTGCCGACGACATAAAATGGCGCAGTCTGTGTCGCAGTCTGCTTTTGTCAAGTTGCTTCAGACTGAACCACGCCTGCCCGATGCGATCTCCGATCTCGGAACGCCCTTGGAAATTCACAAGTACGAATTCGTCATTACAATCGGATGGTTTATTGGAAAGTTTCCCCACAGCCAATGACACTGGCAGCAGAACTTGCTGTAGCAAGACAGAACGCTCCAGATGTGCCATGTCTTCTTGTGTCACAACAGCTGGCTGCACGTTCCACTTGACCAGACACCGTTGCTTTGCACATGATTGTGGGCACGGGCTGAGAATTTCCTGCAGTGTTCCTGTGCGGGTGTTGTCGTGCCGGTATGCGACGCTGCTGCCGATGACCAGCAGACTCTGGTCTCTGTTCACGATACGCTTTATGGCAGAGAACCTGTGCACAGGGGCAAATTCCCACTGTATCGCCCCGCATTCACGCGAAAACCAGCCGATGCGGGCCTCGGCGCGTATGGCCGCGGTCGACTCGTCGACGTAAAAGAAGCACTCTGACGCCATCCCACATTCAAATACAGACTGCGTGCCTGCGGAATTGTCCCAATTGAAATGCACAGTATCGCCGTAGCATATGCTTTCTTCTTCTAAAAAGTGATTGGGGTAACGCTCGTGTCGCTCGCAAATGCAGTCCACGACGGCGTTTTTTTGCGCTGTCTGTGACCACGCCGCCATGTTCACGTCATTTGTCGCAAACACTTTTGCAACCACACTGCTGTTTGCGTCGAATTTCGCCACCATGTTGCTGATGTCTGTGCATTTTGAAGATTTTGCGTGTGCGTGTTCACCTGCCTTCTCCGCTGGGACGAGTTGCTCTGGCATTAGCGACACAATGGCATGGTTCTCCCATGTTGCGCTACACGCTGGTGCTTTCACAACCGACGCCAGCCAAATGCATGGTATTGTGTGGACTACCGAGTCGAATTCGACTCGACACAAGCCACGCATGTCGCCATCATCTGCTGCGATTCCTTGCCGACCATGCAACACGTCATTCGACTGTGTCACTTGGACCACAGACCCGCGTGTCACTCGTCTTACTTCTTTCTCCAACACCACGTCCATCACAACAACAACTCCGTCTGTGGGGTGTCGTCGCACCACGCCACGTTTCCCATCGAGGCACGGCCGTAATATGTCCTTGTCCACAGATACACTACTTTCTATGTTGAACCGAGAGACACACTCGTGTTGCACCATCCCGAATTCCATGCAAGTCAAAATGTCGTGTGTTGTCAGATTGGGATTGTACAGATGGATGTCTTGCCTGATTTTTGCCAGAGCCTCTCCAGCAACGCCAAATATGCCTAAAAAACAGCACTTGTACATGCCAGCCTTCATTTTTTCCTGGTTGTCGCCGGGAAACACATGAGCATCTGGATTTCGCAACCAGCACTCTTCGAACGTGGAAAAACTACTGTCACCCGCGTAACAAACAGAGCATGCGCATGGCTCGACGCCATACATGCTGGCAAATTCGGTGTGCGTAATCGTGCAACAGTCCACAGCCTTATATACAGAATAGAGTGCCATTCAATTTTAATTCACAAACAAAAAACGATTTCTCGGAATAGTCTCACTCGTTGGACTCGCACAGAAATCGACGCCATACATGCTGGCAAATTCGGTGTGCGTAATCGTGCAACAGTCCACAGCCTTATGTACAGAACAGAGTGCCATTCAATTTTAATTCATAAACAAAAAACGATTTTCGGAATAGTCTCACTCGTTGGACTCGCACAGGCACTCGATGAAATCGTCGATGGTTTCCACGGGCGGCATGTCGCTGCAAGGAGCGCCGCTTGTCGAACCAGAGTGAAACATCACGTAGGAGCCAAAAGCGCCGTGCGAGAAAGGGTTGCTTGTATTGTCAGGCCAGATATCACGGCAGATGCTGCTCATCAGCACGTTCTTTGTGCGAGTGTAAGTACCCTCTTCGTCGAAGCAAAACGTCATGTTCTTCTTCTTTTGTCCCATTTGCTTGTAGTCAATGACGACGGTCTGGAGGGTAGTCTGGGGGGTAAAGTAGGTATTTTTGAGCTGTTTGAAAGGATCCGACATGTCCAGGTCGAAGCACGTAATATCCAGCTTGGAGGCACAGGCGCCGTCAATAACCCAGGCGCGCATGGTTTTCTTGCTCTTCTTCTGTCCTGCAGCCCGTGCCGTGCTGTTTTTGCGTTTTTTATCCGTCTTCATGGATTTTGCATTCTCTTCCATTGGCTTGTCATTCTTGGCATCCTCTTCCATTGGCTTGTCATTCTTGGCATGCTCTTGGATAGGCTTGGCATCCTCTTTGATAGTCTTGGCATCGTCTACAGGATTGGCATCCTCTTTGATAGTCTTGGCATCGTCTACAGGCTTGGCATCCTCTTTGATAGTCTTGGCATCGTCTACAGGCTTGGCATCGTCTACAGGCTTGGCATCCTCCTGCACAGGCTTGGCATCCTCCTGCACACGCTTGGCATCCTCCTGCACACGCTTGGCATCCTCCTGCACACGCTTGGCATCCTCCTGCACAGGCTTGGCATCCTCCTGCACAGGCTTGGCATCCTCCTGCACAGGCTTGGCATCCTCCTCTACAGGCTTGTCGTCGTCTTGGATAGGGTTGGCATCCTCTGCTAGCTCAACCGGAACTATTTCAATGGTCATGACACGCCGTGTCTTGTATATCTAGAAACACAACCAATCGGTAGTATAAATAGACGAATTGTCCGTATTTCCCGAAATAGCATTAGAATTACAGACAGACGCATTTGAAGTGCAGTTGGTAGGTTATGGGATACTGTTGCATATAAACAATGTTCTAGACCTGTAAAATATAACTTGTGTCAAAAAGACATCAAAAATGATTCGGCTCTTGCGACATCCGTGTCTATTATGAAAATATAGCATATATAAACACACGAATTCTCGCACACATAGTCGTCTGCGAACGGAATGGCCGAACTAAATTCAGTCGCACATGGACTAGCTCATCCACTTTTTGAAATGGACGAGGGCATTCTTTGCAAATTATATGGTCTTTTGAATCTACGACCATTGGACACACCAGCCGTAGAAACAACATCTGTGCCAACGAGACCTTTGTATCCAATTTTGAACAGAGAACAAAAAAACTTGTATCGTGTACTGGCAAAACGAATGCCCTCCTTGCAATCGACAGGACTGGTTGCCAGATTGTCGTCGGTCATTTGCGACACAGATGTTCGAAACGGAAGTGCTCTATTCTTTGCCATCAAAAATCTGACAGACGCGAGCACTCAGGATTTGATCGACATGAATCCCGGGGCCCTGCTGTGTTTGAACTCAGACGGAAAAACTCCGCTGATTGTTGCGATTGAGATGAACCGTAGTCATGGCGTGTTGGCCCACATGATACAAGCCAACAACGCTATCCTCACACACGGGGACCAATATTACAGTCCTTTGATTTGCGCAATCCAACGCAAACGTGCCGCCGACACAATTCGAATTCTAATCGACGTGGATCAAACAGTGCTCACAAAGAGAAGTCCAAGAAAACACTGGCTGCCTGTATGTTTCGCACTTGATGTGGGTTGCTCACTCGAGGTTTTGCAGCTGCTTGTTTATCGGGGGTGCCTGGACGTGTTTGGAACGCCACCTGAATTCGAATACCCGTTACTGCATCCCAAGACACATAACTGTGTACCGTTGCACATTGCCATTTCGTCACGTTTTCCTTCTTTGGAAAACGTCCGATACCTCGTCGATCTCAATGAAAGTGCATTGTTTTTGAGAAACGCACGTGGTCAAACAGCCCTTCATATTGCTCTTACAAGTAAAATAATCCAAGAAATCAACCAAGACATGGTCAGGTTTCTGGTTGAACGGGGTCCTGAGGTGCGATTACTCCAGTGTGATTGCTTACACACTCCATTGGGAATAGCCACATCAAGGTACGCCAAAGCCATTTATCCCAACAAAGACTGCAGGCAGATAGCGTCGCTTTTGCAGGTTTTGGTGCCCGATGACGACTTTGTATTGACCTACGCATCACAGAACGGCGACATACCCCTTATGACAGCGTGCATGTATGATATGATTCATCCTTCCATTTTACTTGTGTTGATTGGCAAGCAAGCCCAGACAGTGCTTCTCAAGACTTACCCAGAAAATCAGAAAACACCGTTGCATTTTTTGTTGGAAAGTGTCAAGTTCATATGTGGAAACATCAATACACAAATACGGTTAGTACAGATGCTCTGCAATGCTCAGGGCGCGCTGATGATGCTGGATTACCACAATAAGACGCCTTTGCACATTGCCGTTGAACACCAAATGCCGCTCGCTCTTCTGGAAATACTCTGCCCTGACACGTGTATTCGTTTGCTGACAATTCCGAATCACATGGGCAATCTGCCACTGCACACTGCTGCCAAGCAGCACGCGGTGGAAGCGGTCATTGTGAAATTGATGGGCGACAGTGCACAGACATGCACTGTGAGGAACAAAGAAAACGAAACTGCGCTTGACATTGCGATGAGTGAATCTGGAATCAGAATGGACCGCATTTCACTGTTTCTTCATCCGAGGATTGACCTCACGGCGAAATCACACAAAGGAAATACAGTACTACACATAGCCTTGATGAATGGAGCACATCACAAAGTGATTGCACATCTTCTGAAACTCAATCCGGCCATCCTCGCCGTGAAAAACGACGATTTGAATCTTCCTGTGATGACGGCGTTGGATATGATGACTGCGGATTCCAAAGCAATATGGCCGACAAAATTCATTGAAAATCTCGTAAAGTGCACGCATGCCGTGGACGCTCATGCCATACCTTCATGTCGCAGTGTTTTGCATACGTCAGGCCAGCGTTCGTACTTTGTCGGAACCACCGTGTTGGAAATTGCTCTACGGCGCCAGCGGGCATTGAGTGTGATCAAGTGTATTGTCAAGGCCGACAAGGACGTCTTGACGCAATATTCGCGTGCTCCAGCATATTCTGACTGTGCGTCCCGATACTATGATACAGGTTGGCACGATGTGAATGGTAGACAACGTGGCACGCTCCTGATTCCTCTTCACCATGCAGTGTGGTATCGTGTGCATCCAAGTGTTTTGAAGTTTCTGACGGAAGCGCATCCCGTCGACAACGCGTTGGAATGCACGGATGCCTTTGGAAACACTGCGCTGCACATGGCGATTCGCCAGCAAAAAATAGATCAAGATCGCAAAGACGATTCTGACGCAATCACTCATAGAAAGCGCAACTCTATAAATATGCAAACACTGCAATACCTCGCGAAAGCGGGCGAAATGTCGCTCTTGATACAAGACGAACAGGGAAATACACCACTCCACATGGCCATAGAACTTGACTCAGGTTCTGACATTATAAAACTCCTGATTGAAATGTCAACGCCACCGAAAATACCCTGCAAAAAGCGCAAACTCAGCCATATGCAGTGCGAACAAGTATTCGTAACACAGAACGTCGCACTTTGCACGCCTCTTCAACTGGCGGCTCGCGACAGAATGCATTACATGGAACTCATAATGCAGGCATACCCACCAGCAATGATGTTGGCAAGCGCACTTGGATGTTCTCCCATGCATACCCTGGTATCACACAACTTCAATGACATTTCGGCCTCCCGCATATATTCTCTGTTGGTGATGAACCCCGGTGTTCTGCTCCTTTTGGACGATTTGCATCGCACGCCGTTGCAGGTTGCACTCGAATCCATGTTGCGCGAGCTAGGGCGAGTGACAGAAGCATCGTGGTTGCCAATAATACGCCATTTGAGCGGAATATCAGGCAATCTGCTTACACCTGTCCAAACAATGGCATTGATGCATACCAACGGACCAAACATGCTTCTGCCACATCAATTTTATCACACAAACCTTCGAATTACGGAATACGAAATGTCGTGTCGTGTGTGTAGCCCCCCCGTTGTTGGATTGCTGTTGCTAGAAGCTCAAGACACCGGGGGCACCCGAGACCAACCGATCTGAAATGTCACTGGAATTTTACCACGCACAGACGCGTTAAAATACAGTTGGTAGGTCGACACACCGGGCCGGTGGTACATTACACTGTGATGTCTATATAAAGCCTTTGTGTTTGAGAGTTTCCACACACGTCGTCATGCGCCATGCTCATACGGTCGCTGGCTACCAACAGCCAACTTTCGGGAACAACAACGAGCAGATTGACACAATTACTCATCTGTGGTCGTCTGTAGAAATTGCAGCCAAAACACACAGGCAGCATACTGACAATGCACGCGACAGGCAATACACATGTGCTGATATCCGCGCACACTTGCATGACAACGAGTTTTGCGTGGAGCTGGCGACACTGACGGACAAATTAAGTCACGATTGGTTGCAGAACGTGGGTATTCCCGTTAACGAGTACATGGTTCTCGAGTGGGACTCTCTGTGTGGCGGTACATACCTCGACATGGAAGATAATGATGAAGATATGCATGGAGAAATGACTGAAATGAAGAGCTTGGCACGTCCTGACGAACTGTGCCCGTCACCGAAATTCTATTACGAATTACACAAGGCCATGACCTTGCTTGCGCAGTGCAAACGTGAAAAAATACACCAGCGCACATACCCTGGCACGGGCCGCGGCCATTCTCGAAACAGCGCGCTGCAGCAGATGCCTGGCAATGCCGTTGCACAGCATGCTTTTCACACCCACATCTGGCGGCGTTGTATTTTTGCATTCAAGCCCCTTGTCGACGAATGGCGTGTGCGGCATCCAAGACCAGAGCATGTGCCACCGCTGCCACCTCCGGTGCTCAACCACATAAACACACAGGATCTGCGCCGGTGTGTCGTCTCGCTCTGCGATTTCCTAGAGTCGCTCACCGTCGCGCAGGTGTTGCAGATAGCAGATCTGTGCAGGCAAGTAGCCATGGATGTCATGGAGTTGCAACCACCAGATTTTGACGAAACAACGCGACGCCAGTATTTTTTGCCACCACCACAAACACAGAAAAGACTCACACTGCGTATCCATACTTGCGTCATGTTTCCACACACCACCAACGTACGACAACACTGCCCCACATGGGAGGAACGTGGCAGCGCTGGCAAATGTACCAACATCAACTGCGTGTGTTGCTCGTTCGATGCCGATGTGTTTAGCATCTCGGATTCTCTCACCATACGGGCGCTCCGACACGAACTGGGTAAACGCCACGAAGTGAACGATTTCTTGAAGAAAACCGGCCGCGACATTTTCCACATGAATTTTTACGCGCATGTATTGATAGACAAAATGGCCCACACAAGGGAGTTGCTGTACGAGATAGATCAAAAAACACAAGAAACCACCAGCATCGTCGAGTTGTTTCGGAGGCTGCCGTATGTCCCACAATATGACGGCATCGACTACACACTGTATGCTTGCGATTTTGCGTGTGCCGGTAACGTGCCGATGATTGAAACGCACGGACATGTCAATGGCGTAGACATGCAAGGAAATTCGCCAGGAACCCCTGACGAGTCATGAAAGCGTCATCTGACACTGCCAAGAAACTATACCAAGGAAAAAGTAATAGTGGAATCGCTGTGGTGATAATGACAAAATTGCAAACAGGGACTTGGACCTGACGTTCATTTCTATCAGAAAAATTAAGACAGAAGAGGAAACGCTCAAACACACAGTAAAGACAGAACAAGAAAAGGTAAAACACATACAAGTCTTGTATTCTGTCGATGCTTCTGATGTAAAGGCCCACTGTTCAAATTTGCATAGGTTTTCCTGTGGAACTTTCTACACCCAATATCAAAGGTGAGATACAGGAGTGCATATCCGCTGTTGTTTGTTAATACACACCTTCGCGCTTGAATCTACTTTCACCCGCTGCTGGTATTTCAGAATAGTTGCATGAGTCTGGCAACCCAGCGTCTGCGGGGTGTCTGGACCATAGAATTCGAGTGGTGACATAGCATAGTACACCAATAATGATAATAGCCCACAACACGACCCATGTGTATGTTATCAGAAGCCAAACGCCTACACGGCCCAAATCTTCGTCTATGTTGAATTGTCGACCATTGCGGAGCCACATGGTCTCAAATACACCGCGTTCGCCCCAGACTAAAAAATCGGCGCCAGAGATTCTGTCCAGCACAGCAGGATTGGTCTGCGACAGTATCACCATGCGCATGGCAAACGTGCAGTTATCGAGTTCCATTAGTTTGTCAATGTGGTGTGCAGTGTAGGCGTGTGAAAAAAATAGTGTTTTGACATGCCAGCCAGTTGTCATTCCGATTGAAATGAGGTATGAAGGTAACTCTTGGCGTATCAAATTGATAAATTCGGTCGAATTCATGATTACATGGCTCACCCCCCCTGGCCCAGGAATCGTGTCGACGTTGGCGACCAGGGTGTGTTGTGTAGCGATAGTGTCGAGTTGTGCTTGTTTTATCAGAGGAATGCCAGTTCTGATGGAAACTTCGTCCTTGAAGTCGAATTTAATAGTGTATTCAGTTGGCACTGTCTTGACAATGTCGAGAAAATTCGCAAGGGTTGTGTCGACCGTTCTGGCCTTTGGGCCATGTGCCAACCGTAAAATGCCATGCATAGAGCTGATGTCGACTTCAATGGCATTGTACACACTAAGCGGGGCGAATGTTTCTCCGATTTGACGGGCAGTGTTGGCACCATGATACCATACTCGCGTATGCATCGAAATGATGTCCAATCGTGGGCAATGTTGGTGTATATATATAGACACGGTAAGTTCGACCCGTACAGCGTGAATGCACGGTGATACACCGACATAGCGGAACTCGACCATCGCAAGATTTCCTATATAAATAAGCATAGATGCGTCAGACACATTTTGTCAAGCATGTATCATCACCACTCTCAATTATACGGACACCAGCCGCATCGTGCTACAGAACCTCCTGATGCCTTGCATCCAATATATAGACCCGGGCCAGAGTTTCTGTACAGACCTGCATATGTGCCCGAAGTGCCATTCGAACACGGTCCATACGGACCAAATGGATCGTTCTATAACATGGGCAGGCACATCGCACCCTCTTATGCCTCAGCCGACCATGGTGTGATGCCAGAAATAAATTGGTCGGCAATGCCAGCACCCCACAACACAATGACGAATATCAGCTACATGTATGATCCTATGCAAAACGGTCACATGATGGGCCGTGCGAGCGCGCCACAGACCCACAGTCACTACAACGAAACAGTACTTGCGCGCAGGCACGAAATTGAGCTCACCGTACCAACCAACCGTACGCATGACCAAATTCACAAAATGCGGATGCACGGTGTTTTGACACGCGACGAAATGAGGAAACTGTTAAACGAAACCCCGGGAAGTGATGTGGGGCGCGATGAGCTACTGAAGCACCTGAAAAAAAGAGTTGCTGTACAGACCTGCACACGTGCCCGAAGTGCCATTTGAAGACGGTCCATACGGACCAAATGGATAATCGACGGGAGGCTGTTTGCGGCCCTAGACAATTAGTATTGCATATTTTCACATGTAAATGTCCACAAAACGCATTCGAGATGCCAGAAAACACACTGTATTTTCACCCGAGTCAAGAGCATGTACATCGACCGCACCAAACTCCATTTCACTGCCACCAACTTTTCCCAAAATGTTTAGGTAATCACCAGCCCAGCCCAGCCCAGCCGGATCACACTAATTATGCATGAGTTCATTTTGGCGTGTCCGGACGGCAGTGTAGTTTATTGTGAGAGACTGTGACTAGTTTTTTATTAAATCGAGCAGTCAATGCACCTGTTTACCAAACTCTGTGTCGGCAAGCAGATATTGTGTAATGCACGCATGCGGCGCTGTGTCGGTGCCCGACGCTCTCAGGCCACACGACACGAAATAATGTATTTTATCTTGTCAGTTTTGAGCCACAGCATGCACTGCTATTTTCTCCAGCGAGAAAGGACATGTATGCCTTCAAAAATGAATGCATTAAGATATTCCGAGTAAAACGAGGTGTCACTTCCAGCTGTAGCAACTAGCATTCCCAGAACAAAATGTATGTCTGTTTTGTTATTACCAGGTGCTGCGTTACGCAGATTATCCGGTGCCTCGATGCACAGGACATTGGATTCATCCACGGCGCGTAACCATGCCGATGCACCGTACTGTGGCATTGCAACTGGTAGGAAATCGGTAAATATAACTTGCACGCCTCGTTTGAACATGTCCGTGTTGTGTTTATCAAACTGGCAACGCATTTGCAGTAGCTGTAGCAGAATCCACGGACGTGGCGCGCGAATTATTTGGAAAATGCCGTGCAGCACTGGTCTGTTCATCTGCTTATGTTTATCTTTACTAACCATAATGTTATATTCCTGCACCAAGTTTTGTATCAAAACAAATATGTTGTTTATAAAAAATGGGAGATTGTCACTTTGTAAAAACTCATTAAGTCTGTGGCTGTAAGATGCAGCGCTGCTGTTTTGCATCATGAATGCACCACGTTCATCGCCATTCAGCAATTTGAAGGTGGCATCCAGCACATAATACAAGGAGGCCAGCGCATACTGCTTTGCATGCTCCTCACCATTGGTAGTCGAGGCAATCCCATTACGGAATGCATCCATAGGGAGATGATGACATTTGGCATAAGCCTGTAAGAAGGAGCCTGGCTCCATCGCTTCCGGCGGTAACAACAGATAATATCCAATCGCCACTGCAGCATTGTATCCGCTGCCTTGTGGATATGGAATTGGTCCCAGAAGTCTACATGCTGATCGACTCATGTGATCTATAGAGAAAACAACAAGCCAAATGTCAATGCATTGTGACGCCCACCACACACGTACACAAGACATAGAAACAGCCAGCTCAAACACGCACCTGTGATCCCATGTACCGCATCCAGCAAAATCATAACTGGCCAAGGAACATACTCGTCGTCGCGAGTCTGTCTGGGAATATATACACTGTGTGTCTTTGAAAATATGCACATAAATCCAAATTTGTTGACGATTTGGGCGTCATTACGGGGTTGTGTTTCTCGCAGCAGCAGCGAATCTATTGGGCCAGGGTAGCCGTCTGTGAATTTTTGCCCATACAAGTAATCCAACACACGATCGTATTTTGGAAACTGCAGTTCCATTGTTCTGTCTTGTGTTGCACCACAACACCATCACACTTATATACACACCGATAAAATTCGCAATGTATTCGGGTTGCACACCACAAAATGTGTCAATATTTTCAAAAAACAGGTTAAAGAATCGACATCCAGAGCACTACAATTTGCGGCACATTCGATATAACCTGGCCCGTGTCACAGACCCGAGTGCAACCCGAATGCTCAGTTTTGACGCGCCTCGAAAATTGCAAAAGGCAATGTTGGTCTAGATGATCTACTTGCTTTGCCTACTACCACGTTTGAATCTGTCTTGCAAAGACGCACACCTTCTTGCAAAAATACACACCTTTCTAGCAAAAATATACATCTTTCTCACAAAAGATACACAACAAGCGTCCGGGCCCGCCGCTCCGGGTCTCCGTCTCACATGGGCGAAAACGTCTTATCACGCTGCTGGTTGAGCGCGGCAAGCTCGGTGAGATTTACTCCCGTCGCCATCAAATGATCAAAGAGCTCGACGTCCTGGATGACATTGGTGTTGAGAAAGACGAGCTTTGCCTCGATGGAGGCCACCTCCTCTTGCAGTTGGCCGATGAGGCGTTTTTTCTGGGTCTTCTCGAGCACCAACATAGAACGGAAGAGAATTTTTTGAGCTGCACACTGTTGCTCTGCAGTATCATACACCGTCGACGAGACGCAGTGCCTGGCTGAGGCGAGCTGTTCGCATAGAAGCAGATAAAGTGCGTCGGCGGTGACCATATCCAAGACTTGTTTCGATGCCATCTTGTATACGACTTGGGAGAAAGCAAGTGTCTTTGTTTATATGGCCCATTTGTAATTTTTCGCTATTTCGGGTGATTTTATTTACGCTCAAGCTCAGGAGACGTTTGTCGGATGCGGACTTACAGTAGCCGTCTGTGAATTTTTGCCCATACAAGTAATGCAACACACGATCGTATTTTGGAAACTGCAGTTCTATTGTTCTGTCTTGCGTTGCACCACAACACCATCACACTTATATACACACCGATAAAATTCGCAATGCATTTGGGTTGCACACCACAAAATGTGTCAATATTCGACACTAAAAGTCTGGTATCTGCAAATTCTGGAGATTGCCATTTTTAACACTTCAATTACACGCCCGCAGGACGTTACATGGTCCTGTTCGACTACACGGTGGATTACACCATGGTGATGATGCCGATGCATGACCTGCGGCTGGTTTTTCGGGGTCTGTCGTCATGTGATGATTAGCATATACGAAGCCATACGATACAACATTCCCGTAGATATTCCTATGATTTCCATGAGCTCGACGGCATGATCTTTCTGTTGCCGTTTGGCGCCGAACTGCTGCAAGCCTATCTTTATCATTGCTGCATACAGCAATTTTTTGTTCCCAATGTTTGTCGAGTCCAAAGCGAGGAATGCCTGAATAACGTTTTTCATACCATGAAATTCTCCTTCTACGTTTGTGATGCAGGCCGTCTTCTAGTTCACAACAGGCGCCTGTTTTTTTGTTCGATTGTAATTCGAAACATATATATTGGCAATTCGTAGGTAGATCAGTTGTGAGTCATGCCCGGCAGCACGACGGGCAATATGCGCGTGGATGCCACCGGGTTTGAGTGCTGTGTTTGCATGGAAGGCGAGAAACAAGAACATGACCAGTCCGTGATGTCGAATCAGAAGAAAGTGGAACAACAGTATCACTTCAAAACACAGGGCGACTTTGGCTTCCTGTCGAAAATGTGCAATAACGGACACATGGTATGTCTGGCGTGCCATGAGCACATGTGGGATATAAATAACCACACACCGAATTCATACACATGTCCGATGTGTCGAGAAGAATTACTCGAACCGAATAGTTTGAGCAACCACGATTTGATCTCTGTGTATCCGACGGCAGAATTACTAGCCGGTGGGAGTGATACTAACGATTCACAGACAATCGAAACCAATTGTGTTTCGTGGGCCAGTGTAGTCGCGTCAAAGATCATGAATTTACCCGACTGCTTAGCATACTACATAGACGAAGCTTTGGTTCCAGATCAACACATGGCAGGCTGGACCAACGAAAAGCAGTGCAACTGGAGACTGCGTTGGGCGTGCTACCAGTGGATATCAAGTGTACACAAACTGCTCCAGACCAAATACACAATTGCCCAAAAAAAAGTCACCACTGAGCAGTATAAAGAACATCTTCGTCTCACAGATCCCACACATGTGTTTGTTTTCTATGACAACATTGAGCAATACTGCGAAAAAGAAATTATTGCCCCTCTGATCGACATGAACCATCAGATCCATTGCGCCATCGATGCGTATGCCAACAAAAAAACATTACACACAGACAAACTGTGGGTGTTTCACATGAAGCAAGCGTTTGGGTATTATTCCGACAACGTTCAAAACCGCTTCGGCATTCCAGACCGCAAAAATCCACTCAAAATGCGATACGTGAGTTATTACTCCCCCAAACATGACCGCAATATTGATTTGACAGAATCGGATATTGATTTACGCATCTCCCGTCTCCGTAGTGCAATCGTACCGCTACCGAATCTACGCAACACCAAAGACGTGCTATCGTGTATTGGTATGATGCAAACGTCCATACTGGAAGAAGACGACGAGTTGCGAAATTTCAACGACGGTACGTAATGCCTGTGCGGTGTAATTTTCTATGTCCGAATGGCATTTTCACGGCCATTTCATTGCAAACATACTATGCTAACTTACAATGCCCGCATCATGTATGCAATATGCAAACCATGTGAAAACCTCTGAAATCGTCTGGAAGAAACAGGACGCGCAGCCGATGGGCGTAACATGCCAAATATGGAAAGCGACGCATGGACCGACAAGATGAGCGAAGAATATGCACACGACATACAATATACTATTTTCAAAAAACAGGTAAAAGAATATGGACATCCCGAGGACTACAAATTGCGACACATTCGATATAACCTGGCCCGTGTCACGGACCCGAATGCTAAGTTTTGACGTGCATATGCTCGGCGAAAGCCTGCATATGCACAGGCGTTTCGGACGGTAGCAGGACGGAGGGCTCGGGGTCGCGAAGGTTGGTGAGATGGGACCCACCTAGACAGGTTTGCCGCATGACAGATAGTCGCTGAGATCAAGAAAGTATGGATGCTCAGGCTGCTATCCTCAAGTTGATCGAGTCAAAAAGTGACAAGATAACAGATCTGAAATCACTCGAAGTGGATTGTGACTTGATAGAGTGTAACAAGGTTTGCATATTTGTCGTGACATAAAAACACATTTTTTGTACGTAAATTATTCTCACGTTGCGTACAAAAATCCTTTTTGAATATTTTTGAATATTCATTTTCCATGTTTGTCGTGACAAAGCAACACATTTTTTGTACGCAAATGAATCTCACGTTGAGTACAAAAATCCTTTTTGAATATTTTTGAATAGTCATCGATGAGTGCACACAAATTCAAGGCCATGGCCAGGGCTTTCTAGCGGCATATCTCTTGATTGCAACAGATGAGAGTGCGAGGGTGAAATGACGCCATTTCCATGAATCTTTCATATTCTGTGTTTCCAGTGATTCTCAACAGAATTCCTCACCGTGCCACAAATAAAGTGTAAACATTTGATTATCAATTATTAAAACACAGGTGTATCGACCACAACATGTCACGGGGCAAAAGCTACGTTTCGCGTTTGTGTCTGTGTGCACACAATATCCGTCGCGACTTTTAGCAGAAAAACAGCTGTCTCACTGCCTGTGCATGGTGAAGGTATGCCTTTAAATGTGTGCTCCAGTTTATCCACAAAGTTCAAAAAAACATCCTTGTCTTTGACACATTTGCGCCGAACGGGTGGGCACAAACTTAAACATTGTACGTTCTTAACTAGTTCGTACAGCGTAGATACAATGTAGAAAATATCTTTGTGGAATTGGTGTGACATGGCGTTTTCGGCATGTTGCGTCATGCGGTCAAAGTCAATCATTTTGACCGCAAAACACTCGCCGTCCGCCGTCTGCGTAATCGTCAGATTGCCGTTGTGCAGATCGTTGTGTGATATGTTATGTTGGTGCATTCGCGCAACTCCCCTGCAAAAAAATGCCATGGCTTCTCGAAAATTGCACCAGGCACTGTTGCTCCGGATGATCAACTTGCTCTGCCCACTCACTATCGACGCGAAACTTTCGCCCACTCGCTCTTGCACGAAAAAACGAGCGGTACGCCATGGATACGACAGGTACGTCTGCAGCTGGTGCCGCAACCTCTGGGCGTCCAGCAGCTTGAAGTTGAACCACGCCCCACACATGTCGTCAGTAATACTTGTCCCTCCTGCAAAACTCACATACACATACGCAGGGGGTGCATCCTCTGGATAATCTTGTACCGTACCCCACACAAGTCCCGGTGGCATTACGACCTGCTGTGTGAGCACAGAACGCTCCAGATCCGCGAAAGTTTCAATAGCGCGCACAGGAGCTCCATCGCCAGTCTGTTTCCACTCCACTAGACATCTTGTGCCCGAATCAAGACATGCCACAATCCTCCCCGTGCGTGTGCAGTCATGCCGATGCGTGACGGAGCTGTTTGGCACCATGAGACCCTCGTTCCGTTGACAAATGTGCTCTATGTTGCCGATTCGGCGATTGTGTGGAATTTCCCATTGTATCTCACCGAGCGCGTGCAAACACCACCCAATAAGAGCTTGCGAGCGGACATGCGGGTTGGTGTTGTCGACACAAAACCGGAATGGCCCGTTGGACTCGAAAACAGACTGCGTGCCCACGCACCCCTCCCAGTTGAAAAACACGTTCATGTTCGGGGATATGCACTCTTTCGCAAAGTACTGCGACGGGTTGCGCGTATGCAACTCGCACATGCTGTCCACCAGCGCGTCCTTTTGCCCCTGGTCGTTCCAGTCGCCAATGCTGGTGTCAAACGCTGCGAAAATTTTCGGCGTCACCGTGCTGTCTGGATCGAAAATCTGGACGATTTCGGTCACATTCAACGCCCCTTCGCCGGTGAAGCGGATACAGCTCCCTGCGGGGTGTGTCGACACCACTTGTTCATACAGAATGTTCACGCATGCCTTACTCTCCCAATTGCTATCTCTTGGTGGCTCGGCATGAATCGTCCGCACCCACATGGTTGGAACGATGTAGGTATTTGAGTTAATATCCACAGCACACCACCCACACAGGCTACCGTCGTCTTGTGCAATGCCCTTGTACAAGTACAAAGGGCTGGTGTTCAGCATCACCTGCACAGTGGATCCTTTCGTCACATGACGTATGTCTTTTTCTCGCACATCCGCCATCTCGATCATACCGCTGCCAATGTTGCAACGTTTGAACACCCCGTTCTGATTTATGAGAGCTTTTCTCAACACGTCTCTCACTATGGTCACTGCATCACCATTGTCGAAATCAAACAAATCTTCCCTGTGATCCACGCCCAGCTCAATGCACGTCACAATGTCCTGTACACCCAGCATGGGCTTGCATTTGCGAATGTTCTCTTTGATGTGCAGTAATTTGTGCCCCGCGGCTCCCAACACGCCCATGAAACACGTCTTAAAAGCGCCCTTTTTCATCTTGGTTTGGTCTGGGAACATGTGTGCGCCTGGGTTCTTGTACCAACACTCGGCAAACGTTGGAAACTGCGTATCACCATCGTAACAACACAAGCACGCGGATTGTGATATTACTGACATGTCTTCTTACTTTGTTTACTATATGCACCTGCTTATATACATTGTTTCGTGTGACGTGACAGCCTGTCTCCTGTTCTGTATTAAGGCTCGAAACGGAACTCCATCTGCATATCCGCGAAGAATTGGACCGTATGTATCGATGGACAATAGTTCGACATGCCATGTAGTCTTTGCTTGAATGTCGTCACCTTTTGTATCAACGCAATTACGTGCAACAAAAAATTGCGTGTCACACCTTCGTCGTCACTCTGACATTGTACAAGTTTCAGCAATGTCGTAATACCCTTCAAGATGAACTTAAGATCGGTGTGAAACATCACGGTCACGTTTTTTGCCTGGTACTGTTTCATCTGATCAAAATCTATCATTTTCAGGGCGAATGTCTCGCCGTCCATGGACTGCGTCAGTGTGATATTTCCCGGGTTCAAATCGCAATGTGCGATATTTTGCTCGTGCATTCGCCTGGCGCCGTCACAAAAAGCGATCAAAGTTGCATGGAAGTTGCGCAGTGCACGGTCTGTGTTGATACTTACCTTGCACTGGCTCTGGTATAATGACTTGATACTCATGCCCACGCGCTCCTGTATAGTGAAACGCGCCGTCCGCCACGGATATGACAAAAAATTCCGTAACTTGTATTCCAAGTGTTTGTAGTTTAACTGGTCCAAGTCAAACCACGCTTGCCCCAGCTCGCTCCCAATTGTCGTGTTCTTGGTGAATTTTATCAAGACATACTTGGAACGGCGTGCAATGTCATGATTCTGTACTGTTCCTGACACGAGCGACGGCTGCATCACCACCGTTCGCATGAGCACAGAACGCTCCAGGTTCTCAACGTTCTCCTCTTCAACAATCCCAGGTCCTGTCAAATCCCAATGCACGCTGCATTTTTTTGGCACTATGTCCTTGCACCTAGCGCGCACCCACCCCATTACAGTCCCTGTGCGGTTGTGATCGTGTGCGTGGGTGATACTGCTGCCTATTACCAGCAGCCCTGCGTCTCTCTGACGAATACGCTCAACCTGCACGACTGTATGATGTGCGCTAGTTTCCCACCGTATAATACCGCCTTCTGTGTCCGCCCGCCCAATCCGCGCCTGCGCACGAATGGCAACAAAGCTGTTGTCAATGTAGAAAAACAGCTCCTCCCCCGATTCGAAAATGGACTGCGTGCCAGTAGACCCTTTCCAATTGAAGTGAATTGACATGCCGTCTACCACTGATTCGTTGCGGAAAAACGTGTCCGGGCTCTCCATGTGTTTCTGGCACATGCACTCGATGACGGCGTCTTTTTGAGCCTGCACTGACCACTCTCGCATGGTGACGTCTAGCACCCTGAAAATTTTTGGCGTGACGATGCTCAGAGGGTCGAACTTTGCTATTGTTGGTACAACAAGTGCTGAAGATTCGCCACTGAACAGCATTGGCGTGTTTTCTTTGTGTATCAATACCGTGTTCTCACATCGTACCTTCACATTGGCGTCCTTCAACCAAAACTTAGAACGGGGGAGTTCCATGGTTATCGATAGTAGCCACATGGTTGGTATTGTGTATGGCTTGTCATTAATCGACACTAAACACCAGCCGTCGAGTCGTCCATCTTCGAGTGCGATGGCTTCTAGCATATATTGAGGACTTTGCATACATATTACACGGAGAGATGACCCTTCTGTGATTTGCCGCACGACGTGTTCTTTCAGAATGTCCATGCCAATATGACAATCTCCATTAAGCACACCGAGAACCGTGCCCGTCTCACCCACAAGTGTTTTTCGCATGTCATCTCGCACGATGCGCACTCTGTCCCCACATTTAAAATTGAATAACATCCCGCCAAAGTACGCACCCATTTCAATGCACGTCACCACGTCCTGGGTCTTCAACTCTGGCTTGTATGCATTAATATCCAATAGGATCTGCGGCAGAGCGTTTGCGGGCACGCCAAGCATGCCAATAAAACACGATTTAAAAGCCCCCGTGTACATCAATTTACCACCGGGAAAGACATGTGCCTCGCGGTTCTCGGACCAACATTGTGCAAACGTTGGACACCTCATGTCCCCATCGTAGCAAGCAGCGCATTCGGACTGCTGGATTCTACACACTGGCAGAGAATACTGTGGTGTATTCGCCATGTGCGTATGTGTGTTGCGTATTGTAACGCTGCCTTATATACATGTTCACAACAAACAAATGTTGCTATATCCCACTGCACTCTTCATAAAACAGTCAAAAATAAGAAGGAATTCTTGAAAACACGTCATGTGTAATCTCTATTGTGCTTTCTCTTTGGCTTTCTCTTTGGCTCTCTTTTTGGCTTTCTCTTTGGCTCTGTTTGGCTCTCTCTTTGGCTCTTTCTGGCTCCTTTTTGCTCTTTTCTGGCTCTTTTTGGCTCTTTTTGGCTCTCTTTGGCTCTTTTGGCTCCTTTTTGCTCTTTTCTGGCTCTTTTTGGCTCCTTTTGGCTCTTTTGTCTCTTTTTGGCTCTTTTGTCTCTTTTTGGCTCTTTTTGGCTCTTTTGGCTCTTTTTGGCTCTTTTTGGCTCTTTTTGGCTCTTTTGGCCTTTTTGACTCTTTTGGCTCTTTTTGGCTCTTTTGGCTCTTTTTGGCTCTTTTGGCTCTTTTTGGCTGTCTCTGTTACTATTCCATGCACATACCGTAAGAATCCAAGAGCGGCGTGAAGATCAAAGGTCGAAGTAGCCGCATATCAAGCCCACAGACAATAACCGCGTGCTTAAAGTGATACGACATGGGGTCTAGCTGCGCAGTCAGCAGTTTGAGAGTCGCGAAAAACAGCCCCACGTCCGATGCAGACAGCTGTGCAGTGCACTCCTTTGCATCTGCATCTTGGCGAGAGAAACACGAGGCGTTATTAGAAAGCAGCATACCACCAGAAACTCTCGCCGGGAGTGACGTCGGCAGTGTGTTGGGAAGATTTTGGGCACACAAGACGCTGTTATATTCGAGGTATATCATATTCTCACAAGTCACTGGAGTGGCCACAGTGTCGATGATGGTGATTTGTATCCTCATGCCGTATATCATCTTGTCAATGACCCGTTGAGCGACAATATGTTGAATTTCAACACATTCGCGCATATTGTACACACTGACCAGGATATACAGCTGCTCCTGCGACTCGTCAACGTCAAACAAAAAACCAGGGAAACTCGGTGTGTATTGCTGGAGACGCTGGATGTGCATAATGTCAAGTCGTATGTTTGTGTCATGTAACATTTGCGTAAGAACATACTCCTGCAGCATGATTCCAAAAAATGCTACCGCAGTGGAGTGTGTGATGCCTTTTGTATGCAGGTGCAGCTTTGCCGTGGTGGTCATGCGCGAAACACCAGGCTGCACATTATGTGTTGCAACGACCAGGCGCATGACGCTGTCTACATATTCTGGAATGTGAACAAAGGGGGTGGTATGTTGCACGACCACAGAATGCTGTGTCATATACTGCTCGTGTACGGTGAGACGGATCGTCTGTGGGTAATCTTGTATCAAAGCGTTGACCAAGGTGTGTACACCAAATCTGCACTCGATTCTTTGCAAATTAGCCTGCAAAACACTGCGGATGCTCACAGCTGTGTTTTGGTTTTGCCGCATCTCAGCCGTGGTTTTCGTGAAAATTAAGCGCTTGAGGCCGTCGATATCGATTCGACTGTTGGTAGCCACAATTTCCATGCAAGTCGCATCTTCGGGTACAATGGAAACAGACAGGTTGCGGACACAAGCTTTCTGTTCTGATACTAGGTATTCAGACTGGCACTTTTGCTTCTCGTCTGCCGACATGCCAAAAGTATACAATGTAAAGGTCGTGCTGGCATTGGGCCCGCGCCTTGGATACAGCGCACTCTCTCCTACAATCATGGAAGAGCTCGAGGAGGAATTGCCGCCCGTGTACTGCACAGGCGCGTACAGATTCGTAAAAACTGTGACGAGATCCAAGGTTTGCACCAGGTCACTGGGTACGCGAAACGTCGCCAGCGTGACGACCAAAAGCGGCATTTTGCTGCCAAACATTAGTGTTTTCTGCATGTCTCGTACGTGCAGCACGTCAACCAACACGTCGCGGAGATGGTCAAAACGTGCATTCACAGCGAGTTCGGTGGACAGCACACACGATTCTGCATACGTGTTGTCGTTGCTGGCATTGGCAAACTCGTGCAGGAAACTTGTATACCCGATAGAGTTGTTGCTGCAGACGTTTGGGGCCGTGCACGTCTCGCCTTCGGAATGCAACAAAGTCGCAAAGAGCGTGTTTGTCACTTGACATGCGGCCAGAATTTCGACGGCAAACTGCACTGCAAAAAGGCCTGACACAACGCTCATGAGCTCTGCGTAATAGTCCTCGGTATTCGTCGTTTTCGCAAGTGTGCATGTTTGCATGCTGCTGACCTCCAGTTCGTACACTACGCGCGTGCATGCAACGGCAACGCGCTCATCGTCATCGGCACCTGTCACAGCCAAGGCTGGTGGAACAAAACGGACGACCGTCGAGGTTGAGACCAGCCGGACACCAGCCAGCGAGGCCTTGTTGAAAATCACCGATTTCATGACCTCCAAAAGCAATGCATTGAGCATGCTGGCTTCCACCGGAATGATGACAGATATGCGCATGGTGTACGTGGATGCCGCAATCCAGGACTGCATGCGTTCCTGCAATCGAACGCCACTCTCTTTCATATCGTCGCGTATCACAATATGCTGGGTCACACGGGCACGCCATTGCAGCGCTGCTGTGTCTACATACGTTTTCAGCTCCTCCACTGTCTGGCAAAGCGATGTCGACTGCGCGATGGACAAGGCGTCAAAATATAGTGTACCAGTGATGGTACTGAACATACCCACGAGCTCCATGTCGGAGGTGTTAGCAAATCGCGACGTCGCCAGCCAGAATGTATTATTCACGAGGTTCACAGCATCCCTTTGTGATATTACTCCTCCAACAAGAGAGAAAATAACATGTTGCCCTGCACTGTCTGCCATCACACTCTCCTCTCGCAGATTCATTGTACTTTGCGCGGCAACCTCATGCGGCAACATGGGGACACCCAGCAAGTTCAAAGCCCCCACCATATTTGCTACATTTTCATGCTGCTGACGCAAGACGGCCGCTTGCTTCACCGAGACTTCGATCTGTTTATCGTTTGAAACAACCCCCGTGTTGGTGGGCATTGTCACATTGTACGTGGCAAGCGTATGCATTCCGCTGTCCAATAGCACCGAGCTGCCGAATTGCCTGTGGTAATCGCCATGTAGTTTGCTCAATGTCTGTTGTTTTTGTGTCACATCCACGTATGCAGTACTGGACACTTTGTGTTGCACATACACGACATCAGAACACTGTCCAACGTGTTCCAGCCTGATTTCGGTGTCGAATTCCCTGATTTGTTCCACATACTGCTGAAAATCGGCAGACACATGCACGCGATCATGTGAAGTGAAGAATAGACGCATGCTGCTTACACAATCCACGCCCTTGGTGTCTGCCAGAGCACCGACGTATTTACTCATGCATCGCAGCTGCTCCAGGCTTGGGCAAAACATTCCCCGCACATTGATTTCTGTCACGAAAACCGTACGAGCCCCGATACTGCCAGCAAAGTCAAAGTACCGTGTGCTGTCCCACTGTGGTGCTACGGGCCCTGCGTTGCCTCCCGTTGTCACCAGTGGTATGTTGTGAGGAAGACACGTGTCCACCGCAAGTTTCACAGCTTCGACGCTCTCTGTTTCGTCGAGAGGCGAATCATGCGTGTACAGCGAAAAAATCACGGGACGCGCCACCATGTCGATATTGTGCACTGCAAACGTCGGCAGCGACGTGTAGACAAAAGACCGCACTTTCGAAATATTGTACAAGTCGGTCTTGTAAACTGACGAAAACGCATACATTTTGGAGTGTAGCAGCATCTCGCATTTAATCGACGGCAGCACCTGCCATGTCATATTATGCTCACTGCCAACACCCGACGCACGAAGCATGTTATGGATAAGCATGGACGCGGTGTCATATACAGGCTGGTCTATCCACAGGTACGACTCCACGCGGTATGTTACACTGTTGTATTTGGCCGAGTTGAACAGGTACAACACCATGTCGAGATATACTGGATCTAGTAAAATGTTGCGGAATAAAACAATCGCGTCGTCGGAATTTTGCTTGGTCCCCACACGAATATCGTGTTTACACCCCTGTACAAACCCCGTCTCAATACTCTGACACACAGTTTGTAACACGGTTGCATATGTCTGGTATAATTCAAGTGCGTCCACTGTAAAGATGTTGTACGATTCCATCGTCAACCCCCCAGAACTGTCCGCATGTGTCACCATCGATGGCCCAACACAATCATACGAGAAATCGTCACTGTGCGCCGGAAGCATGATAAGAGGCGGTAAACACACACACTTGTCAATAGATGTCGCGCCGACACTGCTGATCATCTGATATGGACAAGGGATTCCAGCAAACAACCCCCCTCTGCAATAGTGGTCTTCCTTGCACACAATACACGCGAGGGCTGTGTTTGCGAGGGCACCCCCTTGCTCAGACGACTCTGCAAAGGTGCCTGCGACGCACTGGCACTGCGAAAGCTGCGTGGCTCCAAATGACAGTGTGCTCGTCGAGGCAGGACATTTGTTCACCACTGACGTGGATAGCGTCTTGCAATAGAACCCGATCGGACATGGCACGCACCATAATCGCCTGGTGTCCTGCAACCACATTGGGTTTTGCGCAATGACCATGTCTAGTGCTTCTCTGTTATCTGCTCGGAAATACCCGTCCATGCACACGCAATCGTCCATGCTGCGGCCCTCTCCCGCGTGCAGCCCCTTTGTTGCAGCAGGGCACATCACTGGACTAGAGTAGGCTCCCGTACACACGTAGTTTTCCACACACGGCACACATTGCATATCGGGCCCAAGAAACGAGCCAGCAGCGCACAAACAGAACGGCGGTGCTAATGATGCGTTGGCCGCGCACACATTACACACCTGCGTCGATTTCTGCCACACCCCCCCGTTGTTACTCCGAGGGTCCTCACACTCAGTGCACACCGTGTTGAAAGAGTGCTGTGCCGCGCCAGAGTACGTATTGGCCTTACACGGCCAGCATTCGGTCGCGTTATTTCTGGCCACATTCCAGTGCCGAAAGTAACCTTTGTGGCACACACAATCGTGTTCGTACACACTTTCGGGCGGTGCCGACGAGTGTGTCGGGCACAAGCTACCGCGATTTCCTGGCAAAAGCAGGTTCATAGCCCCACCTTTCAGGAAGAATCGGTACCTGCTATTCCACTGCAGCAAGGGCTCGCAATTCACCGGGCTCCAGCTGCTCACACCATTCCTATTCTTCGCACCCACATACGTCAAGACAACATTGTTCATGCCAGGCTGCCCGTTTCCATACACAACCACCTTGTCTCCTGCCGACCAATTCCCACCAATATTGGCGTTCAATGCCGTTCGCAACAACATGTTTGGCGCAAAACCTTCTGTCAAATGCACACCGTCGCTGCTGCCATCAATAAGCATGACAGCAGAAACAAACTGGTCTGTCGCAGCACCCTGGTAAACAGTATCCATGCCTACAATCGGTGGCGTCAGCCCTAATATTTTGGCCACTACACACCACAGAAGAAACCTCAAAAAACGTGCAGTCGGACATGTGAATGTAGCAACAAACTTGCAACGTTTAATTTGATGATGTTCATGCACCCTACGCCATACCACACGCTGCATGCCAACAAACCCACAGTATGTGTGCGAACGAATCGCACAAGTGCGTTCTCTGCACTGCTCTCTGTACACATATATATATATACATTTTATATATTTGCACATGAGTCTCTATGCATCGTCCGCACCAAGTCCAACCTCCATGTGTGGCCTAGATGCATACATCGTTTGACAATGATGCCATGATTTATTCAATACAAACTCACAAAAACGGTAACCCAAACATACAGTCTTGATAATGAAAGCAAGCCGTAGATGCCTACGCAGGGGCCACCAGAGGCGTGAACGCAGCGTCGTTGGTAAAAGTCCACACTTTGTAATACACCATGTCGTGTTGCCCGGGATCCGTGGAAGCATCCCCACGGAAGCGAGGCTTCATGCCGAGCACACGGAAAAAATCATACACAGGCCACGTCGTGAATGAATAATCGGCACCGCCACCGAGAGCAGACTTCTTCCACAAACTACTCCGTTCGTTGGCAAGCATGCTCCTCACCTTGGTGTTGAAGGCAAGCGGGTCATGCACCAGAACCCTTGCCACGGGCAGCATGCTCACCACAAGAGACGGAACCTGTTGCACATTGCACACTACAACAGTGACATCCTCGCAGGAGCACAGCAAGTCAGCAAACCACTGCAGCCTCTCTTGGAAACGAGGCTTCTGCGACAAATACATGCCAGCATCCGACGCAGTCTGAATGGCCTCGTTGATGGTCACAACGTCACATGCCAGCGTCTGGCGAAACGCCTTGTCAAGCAATATCTTGCTCTGCCCGGACACGTACTCCTGCTGCTGCTGGCGGATGTAATCGTCTGTGTACACGCGCGACTCGCCATCCTCGATGTCCGATTCGGGGACTTCGCCCTCGCTGTCGGAATGCGAAATGACACTAGGCTCCCGGCGTGCAAGCACAGGTGAGCTGGTCATCCTGCAAGACGTGCTCTTTGTCGACTTGCGCACGCCCTTGGACCGCGAAGACGCGCCACGTCCGCCAGACATCGTGCCCAACCCACTCACAGACAAACACAAACGAACGCAAACACAAACAAATGCAACCAAATTTCGCTATTTTGGGTTT
>Ga0209702_10001064_pt1 | contig 55301 bp, 53 predicted proteins | sample FRY01_FD_187210 | JGI IMG/M metagenome (GOLD analysis project Ga0209702, IMG submission 187210) | Freshwater microbial communities from Lake Fryxell liftoff mats and glacier meltwater in Antarctica - FRY-01 (SPAdes) (version 2) | ecosystem: Environmental > Aquatic > Freshwater > Ice > Glacier...
CGACTACCGACTACCGACTACCGACTACCGACTACCGACTACCGACTACCGACTACCGACTACCGACTACCGACTACTTATTAATTACTTGTTTTAGTTTGAAGCGTTGTTCTGATCAACAGAGCTGATAAATGACATTGTACAAATCTCCACCCTTATTAGAAGAGTGATATGCCAACAGATTACGGTTTAGCAAAAATATCAAATGGTACGCATTATGAAGAGCACGTAGGCGAAATGGTTAGCCTTGTGTTTGGTGAGCGACTAAGTTATGTTGGTAGTAATCAAAACGATGTTGTGGCAGCTATAGACTCTGTTTTTCAATTGGCCAAAACAAACCAAACTGGCATCGACACTCAAACCACACTTCAACAAGTTGATGCAATACGATATGTTAAGGGTATGGCCATCGACGTCGCACAAATAGCAGGTGGTTCTTATGAACAATCTTTTGCTGTTACTGCAGGTTCAACTGACTCAAGTGTATTTAGTGATTTATATACAAACATTAATGACAATGTTTTCGCAAAAGCTGCAAAAATTGCCACAAGTCTTGCCGATGTGCGGTCTGTTATTCCTAATTCGGTAGGTGATCTACACCTTGAAAAAGAAGGTGAGCTCGGTGCTGATAAAGCAATCGGCTATGGCACAGATTTAGCTTCTATTGTTGACCAAATTACTAAAACCATCTTACCAAAAATAATTTCAACATATCAGCAAATGAACCCTTACTCTGCGTTGACGATCAATGACCAGTCAACAGCTTTTATGGGCACACAGGGCGGAAATGGTAAAAATGGTTCTGTTGGTCTGCTGCTGTCACCGTCGGGTTTCACATTGTCAGCTGACGCATCGAATCGGGCATTTACTAAAACTGAAAGTTTAGTAACGGGCTTTAATGGCGATGCAGCGGTGTCAATGCAGGCAACAACCAGCGACGCCACACTTGCTATTATCGCTTCGGTTATCAACATGACCACAGCCAAATCTAGTAGCGAAAAGTCAACGTCGTCTCATACTGCAAGTCAATATTCAGTTGAAACTATAAACGGCCAGTCCAAGACATCAGTCAATATGAGTTCATCAAATATGACACTTGAGGCTGCTCAAAGTAGTGGGTCGGGTTCAATTACGTTACAAAGCAGTCAAGTTAAAGGGGCTGTTGGGTCTAATACCAGTTTAATATTGTCAGATTCATCTGGCACATTAGAGTATAAAAGTACCAGTTCAAAGGTTGTCATTTCTTCATCCAGTGCCAAGCTTTCTTTTGGTTCATGTAATGTCACGGTTGATGCTGGGGGTGTTGCCATAAATGGCAGCAATCTTAAGGTGCTTATGTGAAAATATTTAATCCCGCGCAAACTGAAATCACTTTTCGTGTTTTTTCATTAGCACCTAAGAAATATTCAATGTCAGTTGCATTGCTAGTTAGATTCAACTTGCATCCAGACGGTGAGCCATCTCCAGATTCCAAATCACCCGTTTGGGATGTCTTGAAGCCCGCAATGAAGGGTTATTCAACTTATGATGAGGGTTGGCCGAAATTGTTAGGGGAATATATTGTATTTGGTGCAGCTTATTTACCCTCAATGCAAACCCTCCAACCCATTTCAGCAGTAGTTTCGATTGGTGATCTAAGCAAACGACTGGCGGTGTTTGGCGATCGGCATTTTAATGTCGCGGGGTTACCAACAAACCCTATAACTTTTGAACGTATGCCCATCTCACCACAAACTGCTTTTGGTGGCGAAAGTGATCAGACTAACCCTTATGGCAAGGGTGCCGATGTTAAGAAAGAAGCATCTGGCGAGTTACTTCGTTTATTGCCCAATGTTGAATTACCCAATGCGCCCATGACTTCGCCATTCACTAAAACTGCCGTTGCAGGGTTCTGGCCTTTTTACGCCGATATGCCTCAACGTACTCAGTACTTGGGTAAGTTCGATGAAAATTGGGTTAAGACGCGTTGGCCACATTTGCCTGTCAATACAGATTTTAGTTTTTTTCAAGTTGCACCAGAAGATCAATGTCTTAAAGAAGGCTTTTGGAAGGGAGGCGAGGCGATAACTGTTCAAAATATGCACGATAAACACGCTGTACTAAACGCCAACGTACCCCATTTAAGAGTTCGAATATTTGGTGCCAGTCAGAATGTTAAGGGCGAGTTTGTTGCAGGTGAAGCTAAAACCCGTCTTGAAACTGTCTTTTTAGTACCTGACTTTTTAACGGGCATTGCTCTATTTAGAGCCGTTATTGAGGTGGATGACCCTGAAGGTAGTGACATAGTCGGTTTATGTGCCGAAATTGAACAGATAGATCAGCCAGCAAAGCCAACTGATTATTATATTGATTCGTTTATAAATAAATTGAAAAATGAGCTGGGCGATGTCGTACCCAAGTTGATGCCAAATTTAGTCTCTAAACAAGAAGAAGAAAAAGAGCTCGATAAAATGTTAGCTGAGCTTGAGCACCAGCGTCAAAACTTTGTGGCGCAGATGTCTGAGTTAGGTATGCCTGAGTCTCAAATTATATCCAAGCTTAAAGGTAACCCACAAACCAGAGCGCTTGCGTTGGCGATAGAGCATACGACGGGTGGTATTGGAGGTTTCTTTAATGAAATGAAAGATTTTGCCCAGTCAGTCCAAAACGTCGAAAAAGTTTCAAAAAAAGGTGGCCCACCTAAAGTTGATTTTGTCGCCTCAAGGTTGGCTCGAAAAGAAGTGTTAGCTCGACAGGCTGCAAGTGAGAGTTGCCGTGAATTAAATTTACCTAATGCCGATTTATCTGGGTTAGACCTATCTGGTTTAGATTTTTCTGGCTCGGTTTTAATGGGGGCTAGTTTTATAGGTAGTGTGGCGGTGGGTACAAAATTTGATCGAGCAACGCTTACAGAAGCTAACTTTGTAGGGGCTGATTTATCAAAAGCAAGTTTTGTATTGAGCGGGTTGAGTCAGGCAAAGTTTCAGGGCGTTAATCTTTTAGGCGCAAACTTAGCAGGCTCAGATTGTTCACAGGCAAACTTTACCGATGCAATGCTTGAAAATGTTGACTTATCTGCTACAAGTTTTTTAGGGGCTCAGTTACGAAATGCCAACCTTGTCAATGCGTCAGCTCATAAAGCAGATTTTACGGGTTCGATATTGGTGCAATCAAATTTGATGGGCGCAAACCTGATTCAAGCTAACTTTTCGGCTACCGATTTGTCAGAAGCAAATTTGTCAAAAACACGTTGTATAAATGCGAGTTTTTCATGTTCCAAAATGCATAAAGCAAAGTTCGCAGGTGCAGACTTATCTGATAGCAGTGCCGATAAAGGAACCCAAGCTACAGCCGTTGATTTTCGCGATGCCCATCTTGATAAGGTAAGTTGGGTAGGTGCCAATTTATGCGGTTCAAATTTTGATCGTATTACGGGAAACAGTGCAGATTTTTCAGCAGCTGTTATGACCGAGGTGACGATGCGGCGTGCTGAGGCTAAAGGTATTATTTTCGATAAGGCATCTATAGAAAAATCTGATTTTTCAATGAGTAATTTTATGGAAAGTTCTTTCGCGAGAACCAAGCTTTCTAATGTTGACCTTCTATCATGCAACCTCTACGGCGCAAATTTTCTTGAAACTGATTTTGTAAATGTTCGTATTGACGGCTCATATATTGCCAGAACAGTCTTAGCTGAAAAAATTGGCAAAATTGAGGTGTAACTTTGAGTATTGAAAAAGATAAGTCAGCGCTTCTAGATTGCTTATCGAACGGCAGCATAGAAAATGTTGACTTCAGTGACTATTCTTTTGTAGGGCAATCACTGGCTGGGTTACGTTTTAATAACGTTGTTTTTCGTGGTGCCAATTTGAGCGGTTGTGAATTTAACAATACCGAAATTCAGAATTGTGACTTTTCAGGTGCAAATTTGTCGCAAGCAACGTTTAAAGCCGCCAATATGTTTAAAGTTAAGTTTTTAAATGCCAAACTTGATGGTGCCCAATTTGATGATTCACAGGCAAAAGACACTGATTTTTCCGGTGCTTCCGCTTTAAATACTAACTGGCATTCAGCATTGCTTGATTCAAACTTATTTGATCAATCTATTTTGGTTGGGGCAACACTTGAACGGGTGAGTGCAATAAACTGTAGTTTTAAAAAAGTAGATTTTACTGAAGCAATATTAAGACGAGCCACATTACAGAAAATTGATTTAAGTGAGGCAATTTTTAAATCAACTCAAATGCAACAATGTTATTTAGTAGAAGCTAAGCTAGCTAAGCAAAAATTTATTGATTGCGACTTAACTTTGGCGATATTTTCACATGCTGATTTGAGTGGTGCTAATTTTTCTGGTATGTCACTTAGCCAAGTAAGTTTTGATCGAGCTCTGTTATCACAATCTAACTTTTCAGGTGCTAGCCTATCAAATATTATGTTTGCATTAGCTGACTTGTCGGGTTCTAACTTTGATTCTACGCATGTTAATCATGCTCAATTCGATCAGGCTAGTATGAAAGGCCTTCAGGCTAAGGCGGCGATCTGGTCATATTGCGTCTTAACGCAAGCAGATCTTTCTGAAGCTATCTTGCCCAATATAACCTTTGAATATTGCGATTTTTCTAAAGCTAAACTTCAGGGTAGTGATTTATCAAACAGCTCATTTAATGCCTGCATACTTTTTGAAATTATTGACCAAAAAACCCTGTGGAACGGATCATCTTTTAAAGATTGTATTAAAGAAGACAAACTTCGTTTAAAAGCTGATCAATGGCAGATACCAAATTAAACTTTTTGACTGCTTTTAAATACTAAATTTGACTATTGCAAACACTAAAATTCAATAGTAAACATTTTAAGCTTCATATTTCATGCTTTATATTCCAAGCCACACAATTGATTATTCCGTCCAACAGGAAATACCATCATGATTGTACGTTCATCGCAAACCAAGGAAACCAACAAAATTTCCTCAACTGCCTTTCGAGTTGCTAAAGTTACTGGGCGCGCTGATGATTGGTTTTTTATTCATGACCTAAATGCAATAAGGTTAAAACGTGCGGCAAGTTGTTTAATTGAACCTCAACTGGGTGACACCGTTCTAATTTTTGATGCAGGGTCTGAAAACGTCAGTTTTATCACGGCAGTGTTGGTCAGTAATCAAGTTGATAAATCAAAAATTTGTCTGCCAGGTGGTGCTACATTAGAAACCATTGATCAGCAGCTAACGGTTAATGCAGCAAGCATTTCAATTAATGGTCAATCGTCTGTTTCACTTAATTCAGCACTTGTCGATGTCAACGCAGTAGTTGCAACCCTTAAGGTCACGCATTGGCAAAGTTGGTCAGAATCTATAGAGTCTCAAGCCGTTCGCGCCACATTTGCTTTTAAATCTTTACAAACTCATATTAATCAATCAATTTCCCGTATTCGCAATAGCTTTCGAAAAGTTGATGAACTTGACGAAACGCAAGCAGGTCGAATGCGCGTATCGGTTGAAGGTCACCACCATCTCAATGCCGAGCATGTGACATCTCAAGCGAGAGGTTTTGTGCGTATTGATGGCAAGAAAATTGATTTAGGTTAAATAAGGGTCATTTTATGTATGCAGCAACTATTCAAGCAGGCGACATCATCTGTTACCTAGATACCTGTAAAACACCTGCACCCCCAGCCCCCCCCATACCCATTCCTTATGTCAACATTGCTATGACAATGATGGCTATGCCCACCGTTACACAAGTACTTGTCTGCGGCTGCCCCACATTGAATTTAGACTCAAAGATATCTATTAGTAGCGGCGATGAGCCCGGTGTAGCAGGTGGCTTGATTTCAGGGTCATTTATTGGCGAATGCCAGTTTACAGCTGGCAGCTCAAAGGTTACGTTAAAGGGTAAACCTGCTGTACGCATGCTCGACCCAACCAAATCGAACAAGGGAAACTGTTTCGGTTCAATGACAACACCTAGCCAAGTTTTGGTTACTTTTGGTTAGTGGGTGTTTCAATTAGTATTTCATCTAGTGGTCTTCCTGCTGACGTTAAAGCAACTTGTCGACCTGGATAATATTTAACGCGTGCTAATTCGGGTTTCCCCTTATATAAATACTTTACAAGGTAAGCAGATTCTGCGTACGTTATTTTAGGTTGAACGGAGCATGTTGTTTCTATGAAGAATTCTTGGTTAGTCATGTACTGACCAGGGGTTACTTTTTCAGGGGTCTTTTTAGGCGGAAAAATCATTTTCCATAAAATGTCGCCCAAAATACCACCCGCTAAACTGAACCCAACCGTAAGGGGCAAAGATGCAGGCCAAATTGCAAAAGCGAGAACACCAAGGCCATAGCCGCCAGCAGTAAACCCTGGGCCTGCGACAGCACCGGCAATTGCCCCACCGGCAACAGTTGGCCAAACCCATTTTTGGCTACTAACCCCATAGTTAGCTGTCAAAGTATACGCAATGGGTGCACCTAATGCAGCGCCAAGCAAAGGTTGCCAGTAACGCGTTAACCATGGCGTATTTTGTTCTTCTCGAGTTGCTTTTTGTTCGGCTGTTAGTATTGTCTGCCAACAAACTTGGGGTTTTGTCTTGTTGGTAAAGGTTTCTTGTGTAACCGTTAGCACCTGACCGTTAGAAGTTTGTGCTTGTGCGTTAAAAGATAAAAAAAACGTAATAAAAAAAACGCTTAAAAGTGAGTTTGGAACCAATAATTTACTTACCATAATTAGCTCATTGCCTATGTTTCGTTGCATAATACAGCCTCAACTATATTAAGACAAACTTTTATGATTCATCGGTTTACTCGATTTGTTTTTTTTGTTTTTTTTGTGACCTTACTCTACGGTTGCTCATCTTTAGTCGGCAAATCAACCGATGAAAAAAAAGATGAGGCAAAAGCAAAGGTAACATGGCCATATGCAAAAGAAGGTATTTTGCTTGAGCTTGCTTCTGATATTAATTTGAACTTTTACTCAAATCAATCTCACACTGTTGCACTAGGTATTTGGCAATTTGACGATGAAAAAGTATTTGTTAAATTACTCACTGATAAAGTTGAATTAATAAAAGCCTTGACAACAGGTAATTTACCTAAGGGTGTGATACAACTTGACCGTTATGTCATTCAACCCGATACAAAAATTTTGTTGAAAATTGACCGAGCGCAAGGTTCTAAATATGTAGGTATTTTGGCTGGGTATTACAATTTCACACCCTCAAACGCAGCACGCTACTTTCGCATACCTTTAAATATGCAATCAAGCGGTTTAATATCAAAAGACTACACCGCTGAACCGGCGGTTCTTGCACTACGATTGCAACTCGGTATTCAATCAATCGTTAATGCTGAAAGTTTGACATACGATGCTGATGCAAAATCTGTCATAGAAAAAGTTCCTCTTACTAATGAAAATCTAGAAATAAAGTTGTCACCTGAAATATTAAAAGAGTCGGCTCAGGAATCAAGCGCAGCAATTAAGTTAGGTCAATAAAGGTATTAAATTTATGAATATTCGACAAAGTATTTTTTGGCATCAAGGCTTATTTTTACAGCCCCAGCATTTTCAGCATTTAGAAATGCATCAGCAATTTTGCCGGCAACCATTAACTCGCATGATTAGCCCATACCCGTGGGGTATTTGCGAGTTGAGCTTGTCTGAGCAAGCATTGGGTGTCAGGTCTTTTGAAATTCGTCAGCTTAAACTTTTGTTTTCAGACCAAACTTATATTGAGTTTCCAGGCAACGCAATCATTTCGCCCCGTTCTTTCGATAAAATTTGGACCGATTCTGAAGAGCGACTTGGTGTCTACGTTGGTATTCGCAGATTTTCACAATCAGTGGCTAACGTAACAGTGGTTGACTCAACCAGTCAGTTTGAAAGTGTACAAACACGTTTTGCATCATTGTCTAACCCACCTGAACAGCGTGATTTATATAGCGATAATTCAAATGCAGTTATGCCAACCATTGTTCATATTGTCAAAATTTTCTATGCAAATGAATTAGATAGCTTAGACGATTACGACTTATTTCCCATTGCACAGTTGGTAAGAGACAGTGATCAGGTTAGGCTTGTACAAAATTGGGTTCCAGCCGTCTGTTTTGTTAGTGCATCTACATTTTTGACAATGACCTTAAAAGACATACGTGACGATTTATTGGGTAGAGCAAGGCAACTCGATGAATATAAAAGCCCCAGTAATTCAGGTGTTGAAAACATAGACGCTAACTTTATTATGATGATGCAAGTCGTTCAAGTTTTAAATCGCCACGTTCCTGCTCTAAGTCATTTAATAGAGTCAAACTTAGTTCACCCTTGGGACGCTTATGGAGCGCTTCGTATGTGTGTGGGTGAGCTAAGTACTTTTTCTCATCGTCTCGACCTATATGGTCGTCAATCAGAACGTGATGATGGGCTTCCACCTTATGATCATCAAAACATATCAGCATGCTTTGACAAAGCCAAAATGCTCATTGCTCAATTACTAGCTGAGATCTCTATCGGGCCAGATTATCGTATTGTTTTGTCTTTTAATGAAGGTTATTACAGCCAATCTATTCCTACTGAATATTTTGGCAGTCGTAATCGTTTCTTTCTTATTTTACAAACAGAGGCTGCACGTGATTTTGACATGTCACAATTTATGACATCGTCACGTATGGCTGCCTCGACTGATTTACCCGATTTAATTGATCACGCATTACCTGGTTTAGATCTGATTGAATTGTCTGGTCCCCCTCCGGGACTGCCCCGTCGCTCAGACGCACGTTATTTTCGTATTGAGCAAGTCAGTGAAGCGTGGGAACGTGTCGAAACAGAAGGGCATATTTCTCTTTATTGGCCCGATGCACCTGCAGATCTTAAGGCAACAATCGCAATTACTAGGGGGTAAGGTTTGTTAGATTCACTTTTTATGCCGGTTATGGCTTATGTTCAAAGCGTTGAACAACAAACCAATGCAGATGCTCAAGTTGTTCATGACCAGTTGCAAGCGTTAATTATTGCTGCTCGAGAGCAAGCTTTAGTTGATGAACTTTCACACGATCGTTTTCGTGAAGCCTTATTTCCAGTTGTTGCTTGGTGTGATGAAAGGCTTGGTAATTTGCCCGCATGGAAACTGAATCGTGACTGGCGACCCTTCATGTTACAAAAAAAAATATTTTCTACTAGCTTGGCAGGTGTGCTTTTTTACGATCGACTTGATGAGCTGTCTCAAGAAGACAATGATCTGAGAAAAGTATTTGTTTTATGCTTATCAATGGGTTTTTTAGGGCGTTACAGTCAACACCCAGGTGACCCTGCACTTGTTCAAATTAGACTTGCTCATTACAAGCTAATACGACCAAATAGAGTTGTTTCTAATAAAGATAGCAATGAGCATTTATTTCCTGAGGCTTACCGTGTTGCGTCTTCAGACAATAGTCAACGTCAACGAAAGCTTAAACAGCGTCGGTTTTTGTTAATAGCAATACTTGGGCCGTTATTTTTGATCTTTGCTCTTGCTTTAACTTTTAACTATGATTTAACAAAAAAAATTAATACTGTTACGCAAATGTTTAAATTATGAAGTCAATCTTCCTATTTTTTTTAGCGTTAATTATTTTAGTCTTGTTAGCCCTTTTTAGTTGGCTATTTGTTCTTTCTATGGAATGGCCAACCTGGGGTATTTTTGCTGTTTTTTTTGGATCTCTGGGGCTCTACTTTGGCACCATCGCACTACGTCGATTTATTATAATTACTAAATCAAAATCAAAACTTTTAGCTTCACAAAGAGCATCTGTCCGAATTAGCAGCGAGCCTGCTAATTTTAAACTAGGCCTAGCTAAAAAATGGAAAATAGTGATCGACATGCTTAAACAGTCGCAACTGCGACGAATAGGCAATCCGCTATATGTGTTGCCTTGGTATATGGTTATTGGCGAATCTGGTTCTGGTAAAACTACCGCCATTACACGCTCTCGCTTAAGTAGTATGTTGCGACAAACAGCTGAAACAAAAAAAATAGTTCAAACAGCTGATTGCGATTGGTGGTTTTTTAACCAAGCTATTATTTTAGATACTGCAGGCCGCTACGTTTCACCAGATGGTGTTGAACAAGATCAAGAAGAATGGCATTACCTTATTGAATTATTTACCAAATATCGTTCGGGTGAGGGCCTTAATGGTTTAGTAATAGTCATTGCTGCAGATGATCTTTTGGCGGGTGATTCAGAACTGCTTGAACGGCGGGGAAGGGCGCTTAGAGAACGTGTCGATCATCTGATGCGTGTATTTGAAAAAAGATTTCCTATCTATGTCATGTTAACCAAATCTGATAAGATTTTTGGTTTTACTCAATGGGCAAAAAATCTTTCAGACGCTGAATCTCAAGAAGCAATGGGTTATTTGTGTGAAGACGCAACAGACCTTCGTGATGAAAAACACTTTGTAAACAGCTCAATCGATACTATCGTTCAACGTTTGCAAACTATGCGACTTGATATGGCTGTTCGCGGTGTAACTATGTCACCTGAAATGCTTATGTTTCCGGGTGAAATATTAAGGTTACGCGAAGGCTTACAAATTTTTATAAACGCTGTTTTTGGCGAAAATCCCTATTTAGAACACCCTTACTTGAGAGGCCTATTTTTGACAAGCGGGCGCCAAGAAGGGTCGTTACCCAGTCGATTAAAATCTATATTACCTTCATCTATTAAGCCAGAAGCAGACTCAATTGAAGGTAAAAAAGGCTTATTCATTCATGATGTATTTGCACGTATCTTACCCAAAGAACGTCATGTTTTCTTGCCAGGCGAAATTGTTGGCCGTTGGCGCAAAGTCACCCATAACATGGCTTTAGCAGCATGGTTGTTAGTGTGTTCAGCCTTCATGATCTTTTTGATTGTTTCTTTTCAAACAACCTCAAACACAATAGATCGTTTTAAAGCCGCTATACCTAAAGATTTTGCGCAGGCTATAAAAATTGATGGTTCAAGCCCAGGTTCCGAAGTGCGTGACTTAGACGTACTGCTAGTGGTAGTTAAGCTTTTGTTAAGTGAAAGCAAGAACTGGCAAACCAGTTGGCTTGCGTTCAGCCCTGAGGTTATTAAATTAGAAAGCACACTTAAACAAGTGTTTGTGCAAAGATTTAGGAATATTCAGGCAAACGTAACGGGTGTCAATAGACGAGATGGCAGTATCATGAACGATGCTGACCCTGTAGTTAGAGCTTATGCTTTTTTAGGTGTCATTCGTTATATCAATATGGTACAAGCGCGTATTAATGGTGCTAATTTTGAGCAAATTAATGCAATGCCACAAGTACCAAAGGCGCTTTTAAAACAAAATGAATTATTAACAGAAGGGTTACGAGATCAATTTGATGCGCTTGTCAGCTCGGCAATAGCTTGGTCCGATCCGTCAGATCCATACCTCAAAGAAAGTTTAAAAAATACACGTGCTTTGCTTGCTTCACAAGTTTTCAAATCAGCCAATACAGGTTGGCTTATTGATTGGGCCAATAGTCAGCCCAACCTGTATCCAATAACATTAAGAAATTTTTGGAATATAAATTTAATAGATAATAAAAAACTACAAATTGAACCAGCACTGACTGCAGCGGGTGAGAAAGAAATCAATGCCTTTATTTACGAGCTAGAACAAGCCTTACAAAATAGCCCAGAATTTGCGGCCAAAGCAGTTTCTTTTCGTCAGTGGTATTTGACGGCGCGTTTTAATGCTTGGCAGTCATTTGCAAGGGGGTTTACTGGCGATGTTAATTTAGTTGGTATTGAGCCAGTATGGCGAGAGTTGATTCAAACATTAGGCACAAAATCTAGTCCCTTTTACTTATTTTTGAGTCGTTTAAATAAAGAGTTTGCTAACATTGACAAGCAAAACTCACCCTCTTGGTTGAACTTTGCAAGGTATTTCTATGGTTTGCAAAGCCAAGCACAAAGTACTGCCCCATTGAAAAATACCATGAGTGTTGTGACAGCTATTAACAGTGTCGCGGGTGATGCTATTCGCAGATCTATAGGTTCAGGGTCAATTTTATTACCAGAAGCAGTATCAGGTGCAACAAGAGATATTAATCTATTTCAAAATTACCAAGTTCAATTATTAAAAGCAACTGCAACAGCACTTAGCGGCCCAGAGCAAAATTTTCAAACTGCTCGTAACTATTTTTCAGGAGCAACAAATGAAGATAAGACCTCTGAATTAAGAGACTTATTACAAGCTTTACTAAGTTTCCGTAAAGATTCTACATACAAAACTGCAGATGACGAAGCAATTTGGCAGGTTATTGATGGTCCGTTTAAAGTTCTTGTAAGTTATGTTTTAGAACAAGCGTCATGCCAAGTGCAACAAGATTGGGAAAGAAACGTTATTTGGAAAAGTCAGTTAGCCATTAACCCCAAAGAAGCCAGTGAACAATTATTTGGAAAAGATGGTTCAGTTTGGGCGCTTGTTGACGGGCCAAACCGTTATTTTATTAATCGCAAAGGTGGTTCGTTTTCAATTGCAGATGTTAACGGCTATAAATTGCCCTTTGCTGCCGACTTTGACAGTTTTTTAAATCAAGCCGTAACAAGTCGAGTGGGCACCTTGGTTCGTGAGCAGCGCGCTAAAGCTGCAACGAGTAAAAGTGCTAAGTTATCGCTTGCTTCTCAACCCTTATCTGTGAACACTAGCGCTAAAGCATTGCCCTATTCAGCAACGTTAACCATTCAGTGTGCCGAAGAAGCGATCGAGTTAAGTAACCTTAATATGAAGTCAAGCAGCAGTTTTGCTTGGTCGCCTGAGCAGTGTGGCCAAACCTCTTTACAGTTAAAAATTGATAACCTGACATTAACTAAACGATACCCCGGTTCAATGGGTTTACCTACAATGCTAGAAGAATTTCAAGATGGTGCTCGTGTTTTCACACCCAACGATTTTCCAGCAGCAGCAGGTCGCCTAGATGAACTGGGCGTTACAGAAATAACAGTTCGGTATGATATGGAGGGTGCAGAAGCAGTCATGCAACTGGCTCAAGATTACGAATATCTTTCTGCGCAAACATCACCTTCTATGCAATCTGCAGTCTCAAGAATGGAAATAGCCGTTCCCGCCCGAGCGGGTCGTTGCTGGACAGGTGTTGCTAAACAAGACGCGTCAATAACTTTACCAAAATACATCACTAATGAGGCTGAGAAAAAAGTTAACCCGGCACCACCGCCTATTGAGCCGCCATTACCTCCGGTAAAGCCGTTAAAACCAGTACCAACAAAAGAAATTATAGTGAAAAAGGGTGACACACTTTTCTCAATAGGCAACCAGTATTCAGTTGACCCAAAGATTTTGCGCGCTTTAAATAACCTCAAAAGCGATAAAATTATCGAAGGAAGTACGATGCTCGTTCCCATTTGGCCTGCGGGTTCTCCATAGCTAAAGACAGTTTAGGCACATCAATGAGGTACTTAAACGGTGTTTTGTTTTGTTTTTTAACTGTTTTGTTTGGTTGTTCGGTGTCACCGCCTCAGCACAATACGTATGCTGAGGTTAACGCCCGAACTGTAGATTTAACCGTTGAGTCAGTTGATGTTTGGGAACGCATACGTAAAGGCTATGCCGTACCTGAATTCAACAGCCCGTTAGTTGATAAATGGACTGCATATTATGTTGCCCGCCCAGAGTACTTTCAGCGTATGGCCGATCGGTCTGGCAAGTATCTTTACTACATTGTTAACGAAGTAAATAGGCGAGATTTGCCAACTGAGTTGGTGTTATTACCCTTTATAGAAAGCGCTTTTAACCCAAACGCACTATCTTCAGCTCAAGCCAGTGGGCTTTGGCAATTTATTCCCAGTACGGGCACTCAATTTAAGCTTGAGCAAAATTGGTGGCGAGACCAGCGAAGAGACCCCATTGCATCAACCAACGCGGCACTAGATTATCTAGAATACTTATACGATTTTCAGGGTGATTGGTTTTTAGCATTTGCCTCTTACAATTGGGGTGAAGGTGCTGTTAAGCGTGCTATGAATCAAGCAGTGAAATCGGGTAAAACAAAACAATTTGAGAATTTAAAATTACCTCAAGAAACTGAAAATTACATTCCAAAACTCCAGGCTATAAAAAATATTATTGCAAACCCGCAACGATATTCAATTGTTTTGCCAGTTGTTAATAATGAACCATACTTTGTTGGTATTAAAAAAGGTCAAGATATTGATGTTGCGGTGGCTGCAAAACTCGCGCAAATGCCAATCGAAGAATTTACTGCACTTAATCCAGGTCATAATCAAGGTGTGATCATGGCCAATAATGAAACAGAAATTATATTACCGATTGAAAAAGTGCCAAACTATTTGGCCAACATTGCAGAATACCAAGGAGACCTTACGAGTTGGAAAAAGTATCGAGCTACTGAGGGTGAAAGTATTCAGGCCATTGCCCAAAAGTTTAATGTCTCTGTTGACCTACTTCGCCAAGCAAACGATTTGAATCGAGGCATTCTGTTACTACCAGTTTCAAGAACATTGGTTATACCCGGTGATACTGCCACTGCAATCATGTCAACAGTGCAAGTAACCAGATACCAAAAAACGCAGGGTCATGAAGTGCGTTTGGGTGAAACGCTTGTAAGCATTGCATATAGATATCAGCTTAGTACTCAAACTTTGATAGACCTTAATAACTTAAAAAATAACAAAGTGAATGTTGGTCAAAAGATACTCATTCCGCGCTAAAATTTTACGGTGATTAAATGTATTCATTAGAATTAGTGCTCTGTAAATCACTACTTGACGTCATGCAGAGTAGTCTAAACTATCCAAAACATTCATTAAATTAGTTGATCTTAAAAAAATACATCATAATAAATTGAAGTACTCAAGCCCCAATTGGAAAAATAATCATGATGGCACAAGAAAAGACATCAAACATTAATCACGATTTGACTCTTTACAACTTCTACAGAAGTTCAGCCGCTTACAGAACGCGTATTGCGCTTAATATTAAAGGGCTTGATTATCGCTACGTGCCTATTCATTTAATGAAAGAGGGTGGGCAACAATTCAATGCTGAATATAAAAAAATGAACCCTCAGCAGCTTGTGCCCTTATTAGACGATCAAGGCTTTCAAGTTAGTCAGTCTATGGCCATCATTGAGTATTTAGATGAAAAATACCCTACACCCTCATTAATGCCATCAACCGCAGAGGGGCGTGCGCGAGTGCGTCAATTGTCATTGTCAATTTGCTGTGATATTCACCCGTTACAAAATCTGCGGGTTTTGAAGTACTTAGTCGAAACATTAAAGCTGAGTGAAGAACAAAAATTATTATTTGTACAAAACTGGATATCAATCGGTTTGAAAGCGTTAGAAGCTGACTTGGCGAAGCACCCAACAAGAGGGTTATATTGCTTTGGTGACACCGTTACCATGGCTGACTGTATGCTGGTGCCTCAAATGTTTAGTGCCATTCGTTTTGAGGTTGATACACAGCAATTTCCTACGTTACAAAGCATTAGAGATCAGTGCGAAAAACTACCTGCGTTTGCCAAGGCTCACCCCACTCAGCAAATTGATTTTGAGTAAATAAAATATGACTTACCCCATCACTACCATCAATATTAAAACGCAAGATGGTTATGCAATTAATGGCTTTGAATGGCGATCTATTGTAAAAGTATCAAGTGATAATTTTGAAGTGTCAAATGATAATTTAAAGGTATCAAGTGATAATTTAGCAATTTCAAATGATTTAGCAATTTCAACTGTTGGCAATAAACTTCGAGATGTGGTCATTATTAACCCGGCCACTTCAGTACGTTGTCGATACTATTTTCGCTTCGCACAATATTTATTTGATCAAGGGTTTGACGTGATCACCTATGACTACCGCGGTATTGGTGAGTCAAAACCTAATTCATTACGTGGTTTCAAAGCAAGCTGGGTTACATGGGGTGAACAAGATTTCGAAGCTGTTTTACGCAACACGCAAGAACGATTTCCGAATCAGAAGATCCTTATTGTTGGGCACTCAATTGGTGGTGTTTTGATTGGTTTAGCACCCTCAAATTACCTTATTAGCCGTGTATTCACCATGGGTTCACAACAAGCCTATTGGCCTGATTATTTGACCGCACATAAATTCGGTATGGTTGTAAAGTGGCATGGTGTAATGCCGTTCATCGCCGCCACAATGGGCTACCTTCCAGCAAAACGTTTAGGCTGGATGGAAGATACACCCAAACAGGTTGCACTAAACTGGGCAAGAATGGGCCAACACCTTATACCAAGTATCGTTAAATCACCTCACCAACAAAAGATACTCAAACTACGCTTTGAGCAAATGAAGGCGCCAATTATGGCTTTTGGCGTTGAAGACGACCCATTCGGCACACCAATTGCCTTAAATAGGTTACTTGACTTATATGTTGGTAGTGAGCGTCACCATGTTCGCATCGACCCACACGCTATAAGCCACCCCCCTGTAGGGCATTTTGCTTTTTTTAACGATCGATTTAAAGAAACACTTTGGCCTATCACTTTAAATTGGCTAAAAAACGGCATTGTGTCAGAGCAACTTGGGTTAAAAATTCAAAAAATACCTGCTTATGAAACCGCTATGCGGTAAGCACGAATTGAATTGATTGCTTTCAAACAGCACACTAGCGTCTTTTTAAAGGCGCTTTATGTTCATACATAATCATTCTAAATTTTCTACTGAACGCGGTCAGGGCATGACCGAATACATCATCATTGTGGCATTGGTGGCTGTTGCAGCGATCGCCGTCTACCAATCATTTGGGCAAGTTATTCGCGCACAAACTGCGGCTATTGCCAGTGAGTTGGCGGGTGAAGACGGTAGCGAGGCTTCGCAAGCTGCTCGACGTGCAGCAGGGCAAGCTGTTACGCAAAAGGGAGCTAAAAGCCTACGCGCCTTTGGGGCAGAAGGTGGTTCAGCCCCCTAATTTAAATTCATCAAATGATTAAATAAATAGCCTACAACATGATGAGGCTAAGTGTGCGTGATACATCACAATCGGGCGCTGCCATGGTGATCGGTTTGCTGCTGGTTGCAACAAGCGTTATGTCGTTTCAGCACATGATGTTAATTACAAAATGGGTACTTTCTCAACACATACTAGATAGGGCTACGCAAGCTGCCGTATTAAGTGGCGCACATTATCAGGCTCGTGTCTTAAATACCCACGCCCTAATCAACCGAACTCAGATGGCACATCAGGTCGCAATGGCTCATTTAATTACCGTAGCGAGTGCATTACATCAGGCACAGCAAATGCAAATACAAGTGAGGCGAAATAACCCGCCATTATATTTAATTGGCGCTTTTTTCGGGCCGCATCATGGCGCTGCTTACGCAGCAGCAAAGTTGGCTGTACCTGCTCAGTCAAGCGGTGCATTGAGGCATCTAAAGCAGGCTTTTCATAGCCATGACGCTATTGTGCAGCAACAACTTAAAAAACAACGTGAAATGCTGATGCATGAAATCGATACGCAAACCCACAACATTATTCAAAATACTTTGATGAAAAATTTAAAGCGTGACGGTTTACAGGGATCACTATCTTCAATGCTTAACTTAAACGATGATTCTGCGGTTCAAATAAATTATTCTAAAAAGGGCGTGTTAAGTCAAGACATCACGACAGACAAAAACTTAACGCAATGGCAACCCTGGTTAGATCACATCATAGGGCGTCATGATTATTTAAAACCCAGAAATGACTCTGTTCGTAATTTTTGGGTTATAGACCCTAAGTGCCCACATGTGCAACACGCTTTAAGGCGGCAAGGTGACACGACAGTTGATGCGTCAGGTTTTTATGAAGCGACTGATTCATTGTCGTTTCACGCTAGGCGAAAAATTCACCCCGTGGTTTGTTATTTACGAGAGTACCCAATGGGTTGGGCTAAGGTGTCAACCGAAGCAAGCAACCTGATTATTGATAATCAAGCCGCACCACGTCGTTTTAACCAGGGTACTTTTAGGCAGTGGGCGCAAGGTGCAATAAACAATGTGGGTTGGTTAGTCGGAATACCCCGTAACAATTTGGCAACGGGCTGGGCGAGTAGTCAACGTCAAACATGGCGAGCACATAACACCCCAAAGCCCGCAATACTCAAAAACCAAAATAAACCTTTTGTTTTAACAATAAGTGTCAAGCTTGATCATGATTGGTTTGTAAAGCCAGAGTCAAGAGTTCAGTGGCACACCTTAGGCTCGAGTCAGTTATCAAGCAGATTAAGCCCTAAACGATTGACTACTCACGCATCAGCACAAATTTACTTTTCTCAAATGAGTGAATCAAATCAACACACTCAATTTGAGTCCAGTTTGTTTCAATCGTTTTGGCAAGCCAAACGAATTAAGTTTGAAAAATGATTAAAAATTTATAACAAAAATATGTGTTTTAAGAGAAAATGTTTAAAAATGAAAAAAATTAATTCAATTTACCCATTAAATAATGGCAATCAAAATGGACAAGTATTAGCAGAAGCTGTCGTCACATTGATGTTAATGAGCGTATTTTTAATAGCGTTACACCAGGTAGGTATACAGTTTTATCAATGGTTTAAATGGTCTGATCAGGTACATCAAGTTGCACATAAAAAGGCAATTTTTGATGAAACTTATATCTCTAATGGTATGAGTCTTATGCCAGGCCAGGTTGATCGTTCACACACATTTTTGCAAGCCCAATGGGCTTTAGGTCAACGCGACTGGGTTGGCGTAAAAGTAGATAAGCCCTTCAAACATCATGCCTTGTTTATAAGTGGCATGGGCGCCACGTCAACACATCAAGAAACGACTGTTCGCATCAAACAAAACTTGCTTGCGTGGCGTACACAAGCGTTAATAAGTCAAGCTAAGGTGTGGTTTTTAAAACCAGGCTTAACGGCCGTTGATCTGCCTTGGCGACGTACAACACCACAAACCGATTGGTTAAGTAAATGGTCAAATACCGCGCCTAATTATCGAAATTAAACTGAAATTTTATATATCAGTAGATATAAGGAAATTGATATTTCAATCATTCATTATAAAAAACACAATATTATTTTAGCGCTGAATATTATTTTTTTTGCAGCACCAAGTCATGCTGTTTTACCTGAACCTTTAACGCAATTAAAGCCTTGGTTTTCGACTGACTGCAACATGTCAGATCAGATTGAACCTATTGTTAAAAAATTAACTGTTCAATGTTACTCACATGATGTCGTCTTGCCCGCAACACGCATTAACAACATATGTGTGCTTGCCGTAAAACTACATTGCAACGTCATGAAGTTACCAGACAGCCAATTTATGTCGTTTGCAGGTATGTATCTTGATGTTTCATGGGTTTTTCATGGTTTATTCCACAAAGAAAATGGTCCTAATGGCTTGTTGTCCCTCATTAAGCATATTTCAAAATAATTTATTTTCCAATATTTTTTATAAATACTTTTTAAAGAATTTTCATGTTGAATCGCATTTTTCAAATTAATTTTCGTGCATGGTTAACATTTTTAGTTCCTATTTCGATGGCTATATTGGCTGCTTGGGGTGTTGATCATTATCTTTTTTTACAAAAGCAGGCCATAGAAGATAGTGCCAAAGTACCTGAAGTCATTCGCGTTGTGGCAGTTGAAAATTTGAGTAAAGGTACGGTTATTAGAGTCGAACATTTAGCAACACGTGCCATACCAAAACATTGGGCTGATACAGATATGTTTGATATTGATCAAGCACACGAATTAGAAGGTATGATTTTGCAAAAAAATATGGTTTCCGGTCAGCCTTTTTCATTAGGTATTGTTTCCCCACCTACCTCGGTAGCACTGACATCAAGGCTTAAACCTGGGCGTCGTGCTTTAACGATTCCCGTTGATCACATTAATGCTATGTCTGGTCTTTTACAACCGGGTGACTCAATTGATCTTTTTGTTACGTTTGAGCATGAGGGTAAGCGTGTAACTTCATTATTGGTGTCGGCTGTTCAAGTGTTGGCAACTGACCAAAAACTGACAGAGTCTGTCATTTATGACGGTGAAAAAGCGAAACAGTTTAGTAGCGTCACGCTCGATGTTTCACCTAATGAAGCAATCAAATTGGTGTCTGCACGTCAAGATGGCATTTTGACAGCGGTGTTGCGTGTTGACCATGGTTTAGATAGCGCAAGTGATCGTCAAAAAGTATCAACAGGTCACTTGGCTGGCTTTGCGGGGGTCGATGCAATGTTTGGTCAACCCAAACCGGCTTTAGTAATTTATGGTGATTTATTAAATGGTTTTGATTTTGATGATGGCAGCCATGAATGAGATATATGTTTGAAACTTCCCATATATTTATTTTTTCTACCAAGTAGCTAAACGTGTAATGGTTAAATTGAGTGTCTTTTGAAAATAATTACAAAATTTTTGGTTTTATTTCTTTTGCTTATGTGCAATTTCATTCCTGCACAATTTGCAGTGTCTGCTAATAAAGTCGTTACACCCGTTAGAAATATCGAAATTGATACTGGGCATGCTCATATTATTAAGCTTAAAGGCGTGGTGCGTATTGCAGTGGGTAATAGTCAAATTTTGCAAGCCAGTCATCTAAATGGTCGAGAGATAATTTTATTTGCTAAACAAGCTGGTTTAACTTCAGTTGACGTTTGGGTCAAAAATGGTGAAAGACAATCGTTTCGTGTGCAAGTTAAATCTGCAGAAATTAGTCACGTACATCAAGAAGTTTCAGAGCTATTAGCAGAATATCCTGATGCTAAAAGTAAAGTTGTAGGTCGAAAAATAGTTATTGAAGGTCAGCACTTAAGCGATCAAACACGAGCACGAATAAAAGGGTTGGCTGAACGGTTTCCCGACATCATTGATTTGACAGAACAAATGGGGTGGGACCGTATGGTTTTAATTGATGTTCAAGTGCTTGAATTGCCACACTCAAAAATGAAAGAACTTGGTGTCCGATGGGATCCTGCTACCCAAGGGGGGCTTTATACCGGTCTAGCATGGGACGGGCGCACAAAGGGGGTTTCAATACCCTCTGTGCCGCAGCCAATTGATCAGATTTTGACAGCTACGCACCCCTTTACCCCTGCTGCAGCGCTGGGGTTCAATGGTTTGTTATCTGCCCGTTTGCAGGCTTTATCTCAAAAAGGTGAGGCTGTCATGTTGGCACAACCTCAGCTATTAGCCCGAAGTGGCTCTGCAGCTTCATTTTTAGCTGGGGGTGAAGTGCCTTACTCTTCCATAGATAAAGACGGTAAAAGTACAACGACATTTCGTAAGTACGGCGTCTCGCTTCAGGTAACCCCCCATGTTGATGCATTAGGTGCTATTCGTGCTCGAGTTGAAGTTGAAGTGAGTTCAATTGACCCTAGTATTCAAACAAATGCTGGGCCTGCAATGAAAGTCAGAAAAGCCAGTACAGAATTTAATGTTCAATCTGGCCAAACACTGGTGTTAGGGGGGTTTATTTCACGTGAAAAAGCCAGCGACCAGTCTGGCGTGCCTGGCTTAAGCGACATACCCATTTTGGGTGGTTTATTTGGTGTTAGTAAAACACAGTCTCGCCATACTGAACTTGCAATTTTCGTAACCCCTGTTCTTGTTAGCCCTCGCCATCCAGACTTAATGAATCGAGTTGATCAAGGTCAACAAATTATTCAGCAAACATTTCCTGAACCAGCAAGATTGCAGTTACCCATAAGGCCTGATCTCAATGCTCATCAAAGTGTAAAAGCTGAAACAAACCAGTCGTCTAGTGAGCATCTTTATTCACAATGGCTAACAAAACAAGCTGAGGTTGATTACATACCGGGTCGCACACAGAACATACTGGATTTTAATGATTAAGATTGAGATGACTTATGAGGACGGCAATAAAGTGTATTGTCAACTTAACACCCCTATTAAAATCGGTCGAGATTTAGGGTGCATATTAAGAATTAATAATTGGCGAGTTGCTAAAGAGCATGCCATGATTGATTTGTTAGGTAATGTCATACAAATTGAAGATTTCGGTAGCCTAGGTGGTACACGTGTAAATCAAAAAAGAGTGGCTCAGTATGCCCCAATATTGCCAGATGACGTGATTCAAATAGGCCCTTGCCGTATAAAAATGCATCAAATATCTGAAGTTCTACCGTCAACTCAAACGCCAGATTTAGGAAAAATTAAGCAGGTTGATTATTTATCAGATCAACGGCCTGATTTGGCTGAACCTGATACATACACGACAGATTTTTCAAATGGCTTAATTAAATCTAACTTGCCCATTTCATTAAATCAATGCAATCAATTAAGTTCACTGCCTGATTCTGTGCCGTCAAGTCAACTTATTCAAAAGGTAAGCCACCCTAATCATAAAGTTGAGATCATTAAGCAAAGCATTTCTCTTGCTGAAGATCGCGCGTATTTTGACGTAAAACCCACACAAAATCTTTTGCCTATTTCAGACGATATTCGAAAAAATTTACACGCAGCCTTGGTAAGAGAGCTTGATGTGCAAAAGCGTGACCTATCGAAACTATCTGATGCATTATTGCGCGATCAATGCAAGCGTATTGTCGAAAGTATGTTGTTACGTGACAATTTAGGGCTAGATTCTCATCAGCAGTCTCGTGTGGTGTATGAGGTCGTCAGTGATACGGTGGGTTTAGGTGTTTTGCAAAGTCTTATTGATGACCCATCAGTCAGCGAAATTCTTGTTAATCGTTACGATTATATTTTTGTTGAAAAAAATGGCAAACTTGTTCGGCACAATGCACAGTTCGCGAGCGATGATGCGCTAAGAACGGTAATAGAGCGTATTGTGATGCCAATTGGTCGCCGTATCGATGACGCAAGCCCAATGGTCGATGCCCGTTTACAAGATGGCTCTAGGGTTAATGCCGTTATAGCACCCGTTGCCATTGGCGGTGCATGCCTCACTATTCGAAAATTTCCAACTAAGAGATTAAATCTTAACGACCTAGTAAGACTTCAAACCTTCGATTTAAAAATTGCTGATTTTATAAAGTGTTGCATTGAACAACGGTTGAGTATGTTGATTTCAGGCGGTACGGGTTCAGGTAAAACAACCCTACTCAATATATTAGCGAGTCAAGTGCCGTTTACAGAGCGCATTATCACCATTGAAGACGCAGCAGAACTGCAAATTACCCACCCTCATGTTGTAAGTTTAGAAAGTAAGCCCGGTAACACTGAGGGAAAAGGGCAGGTCACGATTCGTGATTTGGTTAAAAATGCATTACGTATGCGACCTGACCGCATTGTGGTGGGTGAGTGCCGTGGCGCAGAAGCAGTTGATATGTTGGCGGCAATGAACACAGGGCATGCGGGTTCATTAACAACGTTGCATGCAAATTCGCCTCGTGATGCTTTGTCGCGCTTAGAAACAATGGTGTTGATGGCAGGCATGGCATTGCCTTTACCTGCCATTCGAGATCAAATTGCGCGTGCCATTCAACTTATTATTCAGCAAACACGTTTGCCCTGCGGACGTCGTGTGATCACAGCTATTGACGAGGTGACTGGCATTGAATCGGGGTTGATTCAAACTCAACCGATTATGCGGTTTAAAGTTGAGGAAAATTTATTTATTATGGCTTCATTACCACCCAGTTTTTTAAACGATTGGCGTGTAGCGGGTATACCTATTAACAAAGAGTGGTTTGGTGAGCATCATATAAATGAGCAGGGTTGGTAATGCACTATTTTTTGTTACTGATTTCTGCTTTATCTGTCTGCCTATTAACCTTAGCTTGTCAAAAAAGAATTTGGTATGGCATTAAGTCATACCGAAAAATTTTTACTCAAAATACACAAACAGACTTTAGATCATTATTTTTATTTTTTGATGTGTCTGTTATCTGGCCTGTTGTTTTGACGGTATCTGTCGCGTTATCTTTTTTGGTTTGGTTATTAACCCAACATTTAATATTAACTTTTGCCATGCTTGCATTGTGTTTGGCTTTACCCCGATTCTTATTAAAGTGGGCCCACAAGCGTCGTATTAAGATATTTGAAAATCAGTTACCCGATGCTTTGTTTTCACTCGCGTCAAATTTACGGGCAGGTGCAAGTGTTTCAGTCGCGCTTTCTGCCTTACTTGAATATTCACAACCGCCCTTGTCAGAAGAGTTCGGATTAATTGACCGTGAACAACGCCTTGGCGTGACGTTTGTTGATGCATTCAAACATTTAAGTGTTCGCATGAAAGGTCGTGCCGTACAAAAAATTGTCGCAGCCGTTTTAGTGTCACATCAAACAGGTGGTGAGTTAGCTCAAACGCTTGATTTGACAGCTCATGGTTTACAAGCCGATCTTTATGCGCAAGAGCGCTTACGTGCTTTAACGGCGCAAGGTGTTATGCAGGCCTGGGTTATGGCTGCCATGCCGATTGGTTTGGCACTTACTATGCATCAATTAGATGAAAGTTTCAGTCATCATCTTTTTTCAACGGCTATTGGGCACAGTATTTTATTAGTTGTTGGGTTACTTGAAATTCTAGGTTTGTGGTGGTTATCAAAAATTAACAAAGTTTCTTATGCTTGAATTAGTGAGTGCATTGTTCTATACAAAGTGGGTAATTGATTGCTTAGTTTTTATAACGGTTTGGTTTTTTATTATTCTGTTTATAAGTGCTTACACTCGATTTGCTTACGTAACATTTCGTCAGGGTGTCGCTAAGCAACTCAGTTGGTCTACCCGAGAAAAAATATCAATACGACTTAAACGGTCTGGTTTGTACCGATGGGAAGCTGTTGATTGGGTGATTTTACGAGAAAGTTTAACTTTCTTAGCGGCTGTTTTTTTGTATGCAATGAGTCAACAGTGGTTGATGACTTTGATGGGTATTATCGTCATTCGTTTATGGTTGTTTTTATTTATTAATTCAAAAATAAAAAATCAATTGCATCAAATGTCACGTGACTTACCTTATTTTATCGACTTACTTTGTATGACATTAACGTCAGGTATGAACCTTCAAACAGGTATTCAAACATCACTTCAACATATTCAACCTGGTGCGCTTTGTCTGGCATGGCAACAATACGTATTTGACATTAAATCAGGTGTGGCTTATGACACGGCGATGCAAAATATCATGATGAATACGGGGCACCAAGAAATGAGAAGGGTTTGTGTGTCGCTTATACAAGCGCAACAAAGGGGTATGAGTGTTGCGGGTATCTTGTCTGAGCATGCACGTCAATTAAGGGCAAGCCATCTACTGGCTGCTGAAAAGAAAGCTTTGCAAGCCCCTGTTCGTATGTTGTTTCCGTTGGTGGTATGTTTTTTTCCGTGTACGTTTCTAGTACTGGGTTTTGCAATATGGGTCAGTGCTGGGTTTGGTGCTTAACAAGTCAAATAAGATCGCTTAACAATTCACATTAGCTCGATTATCAATTCAAATTAGCATAAGGTAATTGCTTACATTATGTCGATCATACAATTATCGGTCGCTGATTCATTTTTAAAAAGATTGATAGGTTTAATAGGTGTCACTGAGGTTAAGCAAGACTTTGCGCTTTTGATACCTCGGTGCAAAATGGTTCATACCTGTGCTATGAAATTGCCAATTGGTGTATTTTTTATGGGGCCGCAGGGTCAAATATTAAAATGCATTCCCCGTTTGGTACCTTGGCGTTTGGCTTATCACCCAAACGCAGTCGCAGTGATTGAAATAAAATGTTTTGATGTTAAAGATACTCGCAAATGGTCTGATGCCATTCAACAAGCTTACAAAATATTGATCAAGCACTAGTAGGCGTTGCAACGACAGAGCAACCACCTAACTTATTAAGCATCAACTGAGTAAGCACTTACTCAGTTAGCACCAAATAAGTAAGCACCAACTGAGTAAGCAACGATCTAATTAGCAATGACTTCTGCGTTCGGGTGTTGGCTCAAGACGCTAACGTAGCTTGGGTAAAAGCTGCAATACATCACGCTTCCTAATGTGATGTTGAGGGGCACTTGAAGCGTTGCGGCCATTTCAAGCGAAACACCAAGTGTTACGAGCATGCTGCTAAATAAATCAACTGCAAAAAACAAGCAAACCCAAATAACCCCATAAACTAAAAAAGCCCATTTGTTGCGCCAACACGCAATAGCGCTAAAAAATAAAGCCTGAACGGTCGATGTACCATGCCAACCCACCATTACGGGGGCATACCAAAATAGCGCTGCCAAAATAACGTATAAGCCTGCAAAGATCATCATGGGTAACTGCACAGCATCAATTAACGGTGCAAGATCTTTTGAGTCTGCCATGGTTTGCATCGCACTGCTTAATTCGTCTATGAATGGTAAAAAAGCTAAGAAGCCAACGATCAAACACAACACAACATAAATTGAACCAATGGCAAGTAGTTTACGAAAAAGGCCTTTAGCTTTAAGGGGGTTTACCCACATGTTGGGTAAAATCTTATGCCCTTCAGTGATGTGACGACATATTGTCAGTGTGACAAATGTGATTGCTGGCATGAGACAAATAAAAATGAGTGGCCCAATAGGTGCAACAAGTGTTGCCAGCATCAGTAAAAAACTGATCAACATAGCCCATGTCAACATAGCCAAAGGTTGTTGTTTAAAAATTTGCCAACCTTGAAATACCCATTGCCAACCAGCAATAGCAGGAAGAACGGCAGCTTGCATGCGATAACTCAGTTTAAAAGAGTGGGTTCAAAATCAAAACGACAAGTCAAAATTCGCTCAAAATGAGTTGGGTCATGTGGTTTGAGTGTTTCGGCAGCTCTTGGCATATGAAAATCATATAAACGAGAAACCCAAAACCTCAAGGCTGCTATTCGAAGTGTAGCAGGCCAAAGATTTTTCTCTTCAGGGGTGAAGGTTCTAATTTCTGAATAAGCATTTAACCAAGCATTAACCAAATTTTGATCTAAAGCCCCTGTGCTGTGGTCTATGCACCAATCATTAATGGCAACTGCGACATCAAATATAAAAGCCTCAACGCTCGCGAAGTAAAAATCTATGAAGCCACCCATTTTAAGAATGAGGCCCATTGATTCAAACAGTACGTTGTCACGAAACAAGTCGCAATGTGCGGGACCACTGGGCAATTTATGCCACGTGTCGCTCTGACAAATACGTTTGTCTTCCTCAAGCGCTTTATCTAAAAGTAATTGTTGAGAAGCGTTTAAAAATGGCTTTACCTTAGGTGCTGTGGCTTGTCGCCAAGCTGAATCACGCAAATTGGCTTGTTTTATGGGTGAGTCAACACCTGCTAAATGGCACCGTGCCAAAGTCTGCGCTGCTAGTTTGCAGTGTTCTGTAGTGGGTTTAGCCACCCAATTACCAGGCAATTTGCTCACTATCGCAGCAGGCTTATTTTTAAGGCTCGAGATTCGTTGGCCTGAGCGTTGAGTTTGTGGTTGTGGAACGGGTAAGCCGCTTGAAGCCAAATGGTGCATCAGCTCGATATAAAAAGGGAGTTCTTCAGCCTTAAGCACTTCAAAAATAGTTAAAACGAAACTACCCTGGGTCGTTTCAAGAAAGTAATTGGTGTTCTCAATACCTGCTGCGATACCAACCAACGATTTGAAAGCACCCAAATCATAGTTATCAAGAAATGCTTTGGCATCAGCCTCGTTGATTGATGTAAAAATGGCCATAAAGTTAATGCTTTTAATGAGCTGGTTTAGATACGATTTAAGGCGTTCTGTTTTGGTAGAAAACCTATATGTAAACTGAATTTTAGACTACTTATTCTCTGCACTATGAGCCATGGGGGGTTTTGCATAGCTACTGATAAAATACTTAAATGATTGATGAATTGAAACAGACTTCTCCTTGGCAGCTATGTGTTGCGCCCATGATCGACGTAACAGATCGTCATTGCCGTTATTTTCATCGCTTATTGGCACCTAAAGCACGGTTGTATACCGAAATGATCACCACAAGTGCCCTCCAGTTCGGTGATATTTCGCGCCATCTTGATTTTGATCGTGCAGAGCACCCTGTTGCCTTGCAGCTTGGGGGTAGTGACCCGGTTGCGCTTGCTCATTGCGCAAAATTAGGTGAAAAATGGGGCTTTGACGAAATTAACTTAAATTGCGGTTGTCCGTCTGAGCGTGTTCAAAAAGGCGACTTTGGGGCACGATTAATGCTTCAACCCAAATTAGTAGCAGATGCTGTTAAAGCCATGCAAGATGCGGTCAGCATACCGGTTACGGTCAAACATAGGCTTGGTCTTGATTATGACGAAAGCATTGATTTAGTCACAGACTTTGTTGGTTCTTTGTATGACGTCGGTTGTCGAGTTTTTATTGCACATGCGCGAAACGCTGTTTTGGCAGGTCTTTCGCCACGTGATAACCGTGAAGTGCCCCCATTACGCTACAAAGATGCAGCACATATCAAGACTCAGTTTCCAGAGGCAACGATTGTCTTAAATGGGGGTTTAATTGATGTGCTGGGTTGCCAACAGGCTTTACAAACGTTTGACGGGGTTATGTTGGGTAGAGCCGCTTGGCACAACCCAGGCTGTTTGTCAGATCTTTCGGTTGCTTTAAGTCATGTGCCGATTGTTCCAGATGCTGATCAAGTTATTCAAGATTTTGCTCACTATTGTGAAGTTCAGATCAAACAGGGCGTACCCTTGCGCGTTTTAGTTCGCCCCCTGCTCGGATGGATGCAAGGCATTCCTGGTTCAAGGTTCTGGCGTAGGTCGTTATCTGACCAAAAAACGCTTTCAGATGAAGACGTTAATGTTTTGATAGCAGCTTGGGAAAATTTAAAAAACTATCAAAACCCATCTACAAAAGAACCAGCATAAGACATTTTCTTTTAATAGAAGTCTTGTAAAAGAACGTATGTCTTGTAGAAGAACATATGTCTTTTAATAGAACATATGTCTAGTAATAGAACGTATGTCTTGTGACAGAACGTATGTTAATTGTTGCAATGCAGGTTGCATATTAAAGTCAAACTAAAATCAACCTATTACTAGGGTTTGCCATCAATAGGCCAGTCACGTATGTAAGCTTTGAGCATTGAGTTTTCAAATTGTTGTGCAGCAACAATGGCTTGAGCCATGTCATAGAATGAAATTACGCCCAGCAACACAGGGCCGTCCATAACGGGAACGTAGCGCTCGTGGTGCGAGAGCATTAAACGTTGTACTTCGTCAGCATCGCTTGCGGGTGAAACACTTATGGGTGCATCGTTCATAATAGACCGAACGGTGGTGTCACCGATTTTTCCTAGGTTTTTATGCAGGTGACGAATGATTTCTCTAAAGGTCACCATACCTACTAACGTGCCATGGTCCATCACGACAAGTGACCCAATATCTTGTTCGCTCATGGTTTGAATGGCATGCTCAACTTTAGAATCTGGTGGGCAGGTATAAAGGGTATTGCCTTTTACGCGTAAAACTTCGTTAATTTTCAGCACGACTTGTCTCCGCTTATTTTAATTTTATTGTAAGTTAAATTTTAGAATGTTTAGCTATTAAAAGCATTTGTTTTAGTTTGCCTAACGTGGCAGCGACCGTTGCACCAGACAAAAATGATACCCAAGACAAAAAAAGCCAAATTAAGAAAGCAGGTAGCACCGAAAACGTGCCATAAATAACGGTGTAAGTTGGAAATTGCTTTAAATAATAAGCGAGGCCTAAACGAATGGCTTCCAGACAAAAAGCTGTGAAAAACCCGCCTATTAGAGCGTGTCGCCAAAGAACTTTGCAGTTAGGTACAACAATAAATAACCAAGAACATGCAATAGTTGATAAGCTAATGTTAATAGCGCTATTTAGGTAATGCGTTTGCAATGACAATGTTGGCACCAAACCTAACGATTCACGAACTAAATAGGCTGAAGTCCAAAGGCTAGCGCCGGCAACCAAGGGGCCAAGCAATATAAAAACCATAAAAATAAAGACTCGTTCGGCAAACCCTCGGTTTTCTTGAACATGCCAAAGCTTGTTTAAAGCCGATTCAACACTAAAAACAATTAATAGTGCGGTGACAACTAAAAAAATGCCGCCAATAGCTGATAACTTTGATGACTGCTGGGCAAAGGTATTTAAGTAATCCATTATGGTTGTTGAAAAGCTTTCAGGCATTAATTGTTCAACCAGAAAGTTACGCAATGCCGCTTCAAAATCAGCAAAAATTGGAAAAGCTGTAAACAATGCTAATGCCAAAGCAAGTAAGGGAACAATTGCCAACAAAGAAGAAAAAGCTAAACTACCCGCTATTTCAATGACACGGTCGTCACGAATCGCGACGAGTATTAATCGCGTTTTTTTAAATACCCCTTTTGTGTCGAAGCCCGACATGCTTAACCCCTTTGATGCAGTCATAATATTAATATGAATGGTGAACCTACAAATCAAATTCCAATGACGCCTCAGCTGGCAATTGCACCGCCAGCCTATCGTTATACGGCATTATTTTCTTTAGTTTGTTTGTTTTTGCTTTGTATTCTTTGGGAATTGTTTCTTGCCCCCATTAAGCCAGGCGGTTCTTTATTGTTCTTAAAAGCTGTGCCACTTGCTTTTGCCATTCGGGGTGTTGCTAAAGGTAGCCACTACACATTGCAATGGTCTTCAATGTTGGTGCTACTTTACTTGATGGAAGGTGTGGTTCGGGTCATGTCTGACCCACCCGGGCCATCAATATTATTGGCTTGGTTTGAAATATTATTTTCTACAGTTTTCTTTTTCGCAGCTATTTTATACGTCAGACCCGCTAAAAAAGCGGCAAAACTCGCTGCCAAATTAGCTAAAGAGCAGGGCGTTCATCGAGATTGAGTGGTGTGAGGTTTTAAGCGGTAACTGATAATGTCATAATGTAATTTAATTGCTCGGTTGACATAAAAAAATCAGCATTCGGCATTCATCAATCAAACAATCTCTTGGCGAACGTTATGTCTGGCAACACTCTTGGCAAGCTTTTTACAGTCACAAACTTTGGTGAATCTCATGGCCCAGCAATTGGTTGTGTGGTCGATGGTTGCCCACCAGGCATGCCCTTAGAGATTGGTGATATTCAACAAGAACTTGATCGACGTCGCCCGGGAACGTCGCGACATGTCACCCAGCGACAAGAAGCAGATCAAGTTGAAATTTTGTCAGGTATTTACGAGGGCGTGACCACGGGTGCGCCCATAGGTTTGCTTATTCGCAACACTGATGCGCGAAGCAAAGACTATTCTAATATTGAAGATACCTTTCGCCCCGGCCACGCAGACTTTACCTACTGGAAGAAGTTTGGTGTTCGCGACCCACGTGGTGGTGGGCGATCTTCAGCCCGTTTAACAGCCCCAACCGTTGCAGCAGGTGCTATAGCCAAAAAATGGCTCAAACTGAACCATCAAGTCACTATTCGTGGCTATATGAGTCAGTTAGGCCCGCTTCACATTCCTTTTGAAAGCTGGTCATTTGTACACGACAACCCATTTTTTGCTGCAAATAAGACCGTTATCGACGAACTTGAAGCATTTATGGATGCTTTAAGAAAAGCTGGCGATTCAATTGGCGCCCGTATTAACGTCGTAGCCGAGGGCGTGCCAGCAGGTTTAGGGGAACCCATTTACGATCGTTTAGATGCTGATATTGCACATGCAATGATGGGTCTGAATGCTGTAAAAGGGGTCGAAATGGGTGCAGGTTTTGCCTCAGTTGAGCATCGCGGTTCAATGCACGGCGATGAAATAACACCCAGCGGCTTTTTAACAAACCATGCAGGGGGTGTTTTGGGTGGTATCTCTACCGGTCAAGATCTCACTGTAAGTATTGCAATTAAACCCACTTCTAGTATTCGTTTACCTCGACAATCTATTAACCGTGCGGGTGAGCCAGTCATCGTTGAAACGTTAGGGCGCCATGACCCCTGCGTGGGTATTCGTGCTACCCCCATAGCTGAGGCCTTGATGGCTATTGTTGTGTGTGACCATGCATTGCGTCATCGGGGTCAATGCGGTTAGTGTTTTAAACTTGTTTAGGGTTAATTTCTAACTATTCCCTTATGGCATAATAAGTTATTCCCCCTATACGCTTAATGGGTTGCACACAGGGGTGTGCATTCGAGTGGGTCTCGTATAGGGTCTACACGCGAAGAAGCCATGAAAAAAACTTTATATGACAAACTATGGGAAGCCCACGTCGTTCATAGCGAAGACGATGGCACTGCCATACTCTATATAGATCGTCATCTTCTGCATGAAGTGACCAGCCCCCAAGCTTTTGAAGGCCTTGAGTTGGCCAAGCTTAAGCCTTGGCGTGTCAGCGCCAATCTTGCGGTCGCTGACCATAACGTACCCACTCAAAATCGGGCGTTGGGTATTACCGACCCTATTTCTAAGCTTCAAATCGACACGCTTGATGCCAACTGTGAAAAGTATGGTGTGACTGAGTTTCGCATGAACGATTTACGTCAAGGTATCGTGCACGTTATTGGGCCAGAGCAGGGTGCTACATTGCCAGGCATGACGGTGGTTTGTGGTGACTCCCATACCAGTACACATGGTGCTTTTGGTGCACTAGCCCACGGCATTGGTACGTCTGAGGTCGAACATGTGTTGGCAACCCAAACCTTGATTGCTAAAAAAAGTAAAAATATGTTGGTACGGATTGAAGGGGCTTTGCCTAAAGGCTCTACTGCCAAAGACTTGATTTTGCATGTGATCGGCGTTATTGGAACTGCCGGTGGCACCGGTTCAGCCATTGAGTTTGCGGGTAGCGCGATTCGTGATTTGTCAATTGAAGGTCGCATGACCGTTTGTAATATGGCCATTGAGGCGGGTGCCCGTTCAGGTATGGTTGCTGTTGATCAGAAAACCATTGACTACTTTAAGGGTCGACCTTTTGCACCTTCCGGTGCTTTATGGGATGCGGCCGTTACTTATTGGCGCACATTACATACCGATGATGGGGCAGTATTTGATCGCGTCGTTGAAATCAATGCTGCAGAAATTGTGCCCCAAATAAGTTGGGGTACATCACCTGAAATGGTGCTGCCTGTAACGGGTCGTGTGCCTGACCCAGAGAAAGAAAAAGACCCGGCGCGTCGCGTTGGCATTGAGCGTGCGCTTGAATACATGGGCTTGGTACCCAATACCCCTCTAACAGACATTAAAATAGATAAGGTGTTTATTGGTTCGTGTACCAATTCGCGTATTGAAGACTTGCGTGCAGCGGCAGCAGTGGTTCGTGGCAAACGTGTTGCGTCGAACGTTAAACTCGCTATGGTCGTTGCCGGTTCAGGTTTGGTTAAAAAACAAGCTGAACTAGAAGGCCTTGATAAGATATTTCTTGAGTCGGGTTTTGAGTGGCGTGAGCCAGGTTGTTCAATGTGTTTGGCCATGAATGCTGACCGCTTAGAGCCTCAAGAGCGCTGTGCATCAACCTCAAATCGAAATTTTGAAGGTAGGCAAGGGCAGGGTGGTCGTACGCATTTGGTTAGCCCTGCAATGGCTGCAGCAGCAGCAGTTGCAGGTCATTTTGTTGACGTTCGTCATTTACGGTAAACATAATTATGCAAGCTTTTACAGTACACAAAGGGTTGGTTGCGCCTCTTGATCGTGAAAACGTTGATACCGACCTTATCATTCCTAAACAATTTTTGAAGTCGATTAAACGCACGGGTTTTGGCCCAAACTTATTTGATGAATTGCGCTACCTCGATCATGGTGAGCCTGGCATGAATAATGCCAATCGCCCCTTAAACCCTGACTTTATATTGAATCATTCGCGCTATAAAAATGCTTCAATTTTGCTCGCACGCAAAAACTTTGGCTGTGGTTCGAGTCGCGAGCATGCACCTTGGGCTTTAGGTCAATACGGTTTTAGAGCGGTTATTGCCCCATCTTTTGCAGATATTTTTTATAACAATAGTTTTAAAAATGGTTTCCTACCTATTGTTTTAAGTGATCTTGAAGTGTCTCGCTTATTTGATGATGTGAAAGGTTTTGTGGGCTACGAGCTAACGATTGATCTTGAGTCACAGCAAGTACAAACGGGTGATGGGCGAGTGATGTCGTTTGATGTTGACCCGTTTCGTAAGCATTGCTTGTTAAATGGTTTAGACGATATTAGCTTGACGCTTTTGCACGCTGACAAAATTCGTGACTTTGAAGCTGAGCGATTGGCTCGCCATCCTTGGTTAAATGTTGAACCGATTGGGGTTAAAGCGTGACACATCATATTGCTGTTTTACCCGGTGATGGTATTGGCTCTGAAATAACCGAGCAAGCCGTTCGTGTGCTAAATCATTTGGGCCTTTCACTTGAAATCGAGCAAGCCCCTGTAGGCGGTGCGGCCTATGATTTATCAGGGCATCCTTTGCCACCTGCAACCTTGGCATTGGCTGAAAAATCAGATGCTATTTTATTTGGTGCGGTGGGTGACTGGAAATATGACAAACTGCCGCGTGAGCATCGGCCTGAACAAGCTATTTTAGGGTTGCGTAAGGCTTTGGGTTTGTTTGCTAATTTAAGGCCCGCTATTTTGTACCCAGAACTTGCAAACGCCTCATCGTTGAAGCCTGAAATTGTGTCAGGCTTAGATATTTTGATTTTGCGTGAGCTCACGGGTGATATTTATTTTGGTCAACCGCGTGGTCTTCGCATTGCAACAGATGGCCCGTTTAATGGTGAGCAAGAGGGTTTTGACACCATGCGCTACGCCGTACCTGAAATTAAACGTATTGCGCATTTAGGTTTTCAATCAGCCATGAAGCGTAGTCGTAAATTGTGTAGTGTTGACAAAGCCAATGTGCTTGAAACCTCTCAGCTTTGGCGCGATACCGTGATTGAAGTGGCTAAAGAATACCCAGATGTAGCGTTGTCACACATGTATGTAGATAACGCTGCGATGCAACTTGTGCGGGCACCCCGTGAATTTGACGTCATTGTTACCGGAAATTTATTCGGTGATATTTTATCTGACGAAGCCGCCATGTTGACGGGTTCAATTGGCATGTTGCCTTCAGCGTCCTTAAATGCTTCAGGCCAAGGCCTTTACGAACCGAGTCATGGTTCGGCGCCAGACATCGCGGGTAAAGGCATTGCTAACCCTTTGGCGACTATTTTGTCAGCCGCAATGATGTTAAGGTATTCTTTAAGTGAGCCAGCAGCAGCAGATCGCATCGAACAAGCCGTGCGTACAGTCTTGTCGCAAGGTTTTCGTACTGCTGATATTGATGAATCAGGTATGACACGAGTCGGTACGACTGCTATGGGCGATGCCGTTATTGCTGCACTAAAGCAGTCATGAAGCGATGATGAAGAATACGACACATATAACGTATTCAAAACGTGTCAGAGTAACGTATAAATTTTTGGAATAACATGAAACAGTCAGTAGGTATTGTGGGGTGGCGCGGTATGGTCGGCTCAGTGCTCATGCAACGTATGCGTGATGAGGGTGACTTTAATCATTTTGAACCGGTATTGTTTTCAACCAGTAATGCAGGCTCTCGTGCCCCAATTTGGGCGGGCGAGAGTATTTTGGGCGATGCATTTGATATTGAAGCACTTAAAAAACTACCGATTATTTTGACTGCTCAAGGGGGTGACTACACCTCAGCTATTTACCCCAAACTTAGAGCCGCTGGCTGGAAAGGCTACTGGGTTGACGCTGCCAGTACTTTGCGCATGAAAGATGACTCAATAATCGTCCTTGACCCCGTTAACCGCAGCGTGATTGATGCGGGTATAAAAAAGGGTGTTCGTGATTTTATTGGTGGCAATTGCACCGTCAGTTGCATGCTAATGGGTCTGTCAGGTTTGTTCCACGCCGGCGTCGTTTCATGGATGACCAGCATGACGTACCAAGCAGCTTCTGGTGGTGGCGCTCAACATATGCGGGAACTCTTGACGCAGTTTGGTTTAATTAATCAATCTGTATCAGATCAATTGCTTGACCCTGCCTCAGCCATTCTTGATATTGATCGAGGCGTGTTAGCGCTTCAAAAAAGTGGTTCACTGCCATCAGAGCACTTTGGAGTGCCACTTGCAGGCAACCTCATACCCTGGATCGATACAGACTTAGGTAACGGTATGTCTCGCGAAGAGTATAAAGCGGGTGCTGAAACTAACAAAATACTTAGGCGTGGCTTAGGCTTTGATCAACCGGCTATTCCAATTGATGGTTTGTGCGTTCGGGTCGGTGCAATGCGTTGCCACAGCCAAGCCCTAACGATAAAGTTAACCCATGACGTGCCATTAGATGAAATCGAAAGCATGATTTCTGAGGGTAACCAATGGGCAAAACTAATACCCAATACTCGCGAGGCAAGCATGAACCAGTTGTCACCTGTTGCGGTTACAGGTACGCTTGATATTCCTGTTGGCCGGTTAAGAAAACTCGCTATGGGCGATGATTATTTGTCTGCCTTTACCGTGGGTGACCAATTGTTGTGGGGCGCTGCAGAACCGTTACGACGCATGTTGCGTATTTTGTTATCTGAACAATAAGGTAGTTTTAATGACTTATCAAGATCGTCTTCGTCTCAATAAAAATAATAATAAGCTTACGAAGCGCACAATGCCTTGGCGCGCATTGGCCTTTGCTTTGGTTTGCTTTACCAACCCTTTACTCGCGCAAGCTTATACGGTCGGGCATGCACAGGTTATATCTGCTAGCGGTCAACCGTTGGTGGTTTCCATTCCTCTGCGAAACTTAACAGCGAATGACTTAACCCAAATTCAAGCCAAGGTATCTGCACCTGCGCAGTGGCAGTCTGCGGGTTTGAAGCCGCCCGTAACCATAGAATCTATTACCGTTGAAGTTCTTCCTGCACCAGTCAATGACCCATCACAGCGTTTGATTAAAATATCTTCAACAGAGCGTGCACAAGGTGTAGTGGTCGATTTATTAATTGAGATTGTGACCCCCTCTGGCGTTAAGCCTGTTCAAGCGAGCATCATTGTTTTACCAGCCGTAACCATTGCGACCCCTGGCGGGCAGACTTTAAATGTGCAGCGAGGTGACACGCTCTGGTCAATTGCTGAAAAATACCCCACAGCGGGTGCAAATGTTTACCAATCTTTGCTAGCCTTGTTCCGAGTAAACCCCAATGCATTTATAGATAAAAATATGAATCTGTTGCGAACAGGCGCTACGCTTAATTTACCGACTTCAGCTCAGGTTTTAGCCATCAATGCAGCTGATGCGCAACGAATTTTTAATTTGCAATTACAAGCGTTTAACGCAATGCGTGGGGGTCGGGCTGCACCTGCAACGCCAGCCGTTAAATCTTTATCGGCGGCACCAAATCAGCCCATGAGTAAAGGTTTGCTTGATACCCCGGTAGATAAACAAGCTAACTCAGGAAATGAAGTACGCCTAGCATCACCCGATGCAGCAACACAACAGGCCGATCAAAATACATCAGCTGCACGTCAGGCAAGCGATGAAAAAGCTCGTATTCAAGCACTTCAAGATAATTTAAGTGCAAAAGGATCGATGCCTAGCGGCTCGAACTCTAACAGCGTTGCAAGTAATGGTGCTAACAGTAATGGTGCTAGCAGTAATAGTGCTAACAGTAATGGTTCGAACAGTAATGGTGCTAAGAGTAATGGTTCGAACAGTAGTTCATTAATTAACAGCAATTCATCAAGTTCAGGCGCAGGGTCTAACAATGTGGCGTCTCAAAACGGTCAGGGTACAAATAATCAAAACTTATCTGCTTCAGCACCTAAACCTAGCGCAACCCCAAGCGGGTCAACTACAAGTTCAGAGCGTCAGTTTGCTATTTTATCGACTGTTGAAAATACCTTTAATTCAGTTCGCTCATGGCTAGTAAATAATACGTTTATTGCTGCCATTATATTGTTGGCGATTATTACGTGGCTCATTACGCTTTTTATGAAAAATGCCTCAAGTCGTCGTAATGAAGACTCACTTGAAAATACCAACAGTACGGCTGATTTGCAGCAACGCGCTTTTAATGAAAAGCTAGGGTCAATCGATTTGAATCTAAATGATGATTCAAAAGATACTGAAAAAAAGATTTAAACCTTTATGTCACGAACGGCTTTAGGGGTTAGTTATGATGGTCGGCCGTGGCAAGGGTGGCAAACTCAGCCTCATAAAAAAACCGTTCAAGATCAACTTGAACGGGCTCTTGAATTATTTCTAGGGCATGCAACCCCCACCATTTGTGCAGGTCGAACCGACACAGGTGTGCATGCACTTGATCAAGTCGTGCATATCGAATGTTCCGTTGAGCGTACCCCCACAGCATGGGTGCGAGGGCTGAATAGTTACTTGCATGAATCCATTAGAGTGCTATGGGCTGTTTCGGTACCTGACACCTTTCATGCACGCTTTTCAGCGGTCAGCAGAAGGTATCGTTATATCGTTTTAAATGACGCCGTATGTCATCCGCTATGGGTAGGTCGGGCAGGGTGGTTCTTTCGGCCTTTAGATGTTGATCTCATGCTTGAGGCGCGTGAAGCGTTGATTGGTCAGCATGATTTCTCAAGTTTTCGGTCTTCACAATGTCAAGCGCCAAGCCCCGTTCGCACGATGCACAGTATTGATATAGACAGGCAAGGCTCGCTTGTTTTTATCACCCTGACCGCAAATGCTTTTTTGCACCATATGGTGCGTAACATTGTAGGTTCTTTGTTACAAATTGGTTGTGCCAAGCAACCCGTTTCATTCATGGCTGAAACGTTGGCTGCACAAAACCGTATTTATGCCGCCCCCACCTTTGCAGCAGATGGCTTATATTTTGAAAGGGTAAACTACCCAGAGGAATTATTAGAGCGGCCAGTTCGGAAAATGGGTAATTCTTTTGATTTACTTCATGTGAATATGTGAAACTGTACATTTATAAATTTCTAAAATGGTAAAGCTGTGAATCCGTACATTTATAAATTTGTAACTTTTTAAAATTTTTTTATTTTTAACTCACTCGCATTTATGTCTAAAAAAGCCACGAAAATGTTGCACCGAACACGTTTAAAAGTTTGCGGTTTAACACGTCAAGAAGACGTCGATGCTGCTACTGCTTGTGGTGTAGATGCCTTAGGTTTTGTGTTTTACCCACCCAGTAAACGTTGCCTTAGCCCACAACAAGCGGCAAGCTTGGTACATAATTTGCCCGCTTTTGTCAGTTCGGTTGCACTTTTTGTTGAGCCTGACGTTCAGACTGTTCAGCAGGTTATGGCTGTTATGCGTCCAACTTTATTACAGTTTCATGGTGCCGAAACACCTGATTTTTGCCGCCAATTTAATATGCCTTATTTAAAGGCGATCAGAGTTGGCGCGCCTGGGCTAGATACCAGCCAGGGTTTGATTGATTACTGTATGCAGTTTGATGACGCAGTTGGCTGGCTGTTTGATAGTTATACGCCCGCTTATGGCGGCAGTGGCCACAGTTTTGACCGTCAACTCATTGTGCCTTTGAGCCAAAATGTAAATGCGAGACCTATTTTGATCTCTGGTGGCATGACTGTTGATAATGTGACGCAATCAATTGATTTATTAACTCCTTGGGCGGTTGATGTTAGCAGTGGTGTTGAGACCATGCCTGGGGTTAAATCGTTAGAGAAAATACAAGCGTTTGTTCAAGCCATCAATAAGGCCGATCGTCGTATTAAATAGTAAGTGCTTGAATGTGGGTTTTTTGACAGATACGACCTCACGGGTTATGATCGCGCTTCGCTAGGCGGTTAGCTCAGTTGGTTAGAGCGCCACGTTGACATCGTGGAGGTCGTTGGTTCGAACCCAATACCGCCTACCAAAAATTCGAAAGGCCAAGATTTTAATCTAGGCCTTTTTTTTATCTAATTGTTTGGGGATCTACCCCATGAATTGATTAGCTTTCTTTGTTTTAAGTCAATTTGATAGTGCAAAGCATTAAGCAAAAAATCAACTGTTAGAGTGATAAAATGACGAGTTTAGTATTCAATTACTTGCTATTCAACTTTTAAAAGTGCTCGAATGATTGCAATTACCCTTCCAGATGGTTCAAAAAAGGCGTTTCCGGGGCCGGTTACGGTAGCTGAGGTCGCTCAATCTATTGGTACGGGGTTAGCTAAGGCTGCACTGGCAGGTCGTATTGGTCAAGGTGATACGGCTCAACTGGTTGACACCACCCACGTGTTAGATCAAGACACGCACTTAGCTATTGTTACGGCTAAAGATGCGGCAGGGCTAGATATTTTGCGCCATTCAACAGCTCATCTTTTAGCCTACGCCGTTAAAAGCCTCTTTCCAACAGCACAAGTCACCATTGGCCCTGTTATTGAAAACGGGTATTTTTATGACTTCTCATACGAACGCCCCTTCACGCCTGAAGACTTAACCGCCATTGAAAAGAAAATGACCGAACTGGCGCGTCAAGATGAAACGGTTGTGCGAGAAGAGTGGAAGCGAGATGAGGCCGTTGAGTTTTTTAAAGGTATTGGCGAAAGCTACAAAGCTGAAATCATTGCCTCGATTCCCAGTAACGAAAACATAAGTCTTTACCGTGAAGGTAACTTTATTGACTTGTGTCGTGGCCCTCATGTACCAAATACCGGTAAGCTCAAAGTCTTTAAGCTGATGAAGTTAGCGGGTGCATACTGGCGTGGTGACAGTAAAAACGAAATGTTGCAGCGTATATACGGTACCGCTTGGGCTACCAAAGAAGACCAAGATGCCCACTTGCATATGTTGCAAGAAGCTGAGCGGCGCGACCATCGTAAACTGGGTCGCGATCTTGATTTGTTTCATTTCCAAGAAGAAGGCCCAGGTTTAGTCTTCTGGCACCCTAAGGGGTGGGCCATCTGGCAACAAGTTGAACAATATATGCGTGCGGTCTATCGCGATAACGGCTATCAAGAAGTTAAAGCCCCACAAATTCTTGATCTTTCGTTATGGAAAAAAACGGGCCACTGGGACAACTACCGTGAAAATATGTTCACGACTGAGTCTGAAAACCGCATGTATGGCTTAAAACCTATGAATTGCCCGGGTCATGTACAAATTTATAACGCTAATTTACATTCATACCGCGAATTGCCTTTGCGTTTAGGTGAGTTCGGCCAATGTCATCGTAATGAACCCTCTGGCTCTTTACACGGCATGATGCGTGTCAGGGGTTTTACTCAAGACGACGGCCATATATTTTGTACCCCAGATCAAATGCAAGACGAATGTGCTGCGTTTACTGCTTTACTTCAAAAGGTTTATGCTGATTTTGGTTTTACCGAGGTGCTGTACAAGGTTGCAACCCGTCCTGAAAAGCGCATTGGTACTGATGAAAGTTGGAATAAAGCAGAAGCAGCATTAATGGAAAGCTTGACGCGTACCGGCTGTAAATTTGAAGTAACACCCGGTGAAGGGGCTTTTTATGGCCCCAAAATTGAGTACACATTGAAAGACGCAATTGGCCGTCAGTGGCAGTGTGGCACCATTCAGGTTGATTTTTCAATGCCTGAACGTTTGGGGGCTGAATATGTTGACGATAAAGATACCCGCCAAACCCCCGTTATGTTGCACCGTGCAATTTTAGGTTCACTAGAACGCTTTATTGGCATGCTGATAGAAAACTTTGCCGGCGCCATGCCACCTTGGCTGGCCCCAGTTCAAGTTGTTGTATGCTGTATTTCAGAGTCATCTGCTCATTACGCAGCCAGTATTGCAAAAAGCTTGCAAAAACAAGGCATTCGAGCTGAATCTGATTTGCGATCAGAGAAAATCAACTATAAAATCAGAGAGCACAGTCTACAAAAGATTCCCTACATTTTGGTTGTAGGTGAAAAAGAACGTGATTCACAAGCTGTTGCAGTGCGCGCTAGAGGTGGGGTTGACCGTGGGGTTATGCCATTTGAAGCATTCACTGAGTTGTTAAATGAAGATATCTCGCTTCGTCGAGACGTCATTGCGCCGGCGTAAAAGGCGTTTTATTTTTAAGGAGTTTTCAACATCGCAACTGATAAGCCAAACCGTGTAAACGGTGAAATTCGTATTCCTGAAGTACGCCTGATTGGTGTAGAAGGTGAGCAACTCGGTATTCAAAAAACGTTTGATGCACTCAAAATGGCTGAAGACGCGGGTGTAGATCTTGTAGAAATTGCCCCCAATGCTGAGCCCCCAGTTTGTCGTTTAATGGATTTCGGCAAATTCAAGTACCAAGAACAAAAACGCCAAGCTGAGGCGCGCGCTAAACAAAAAATCATACAAGTTAAAGAAGTTAAATTTCGCCCCGCAACTGACGAGGGTGACTATCAGGTCAAGCTTCGTAATTTAAAGCGATTCCTCGAAGAGGGCGATAAAGCTAAAGTGACGCTTCGGTTTCGGGGTCGCGAAATGGCTCACCAAGAGCTGGGTATGCGCGTCTTAGAGCGTGTGCGCGACGATTTATTAGACATGGCAGCCGTCGAGGCCATGCCAAAGCTTGAAGGCCGCCAAATGGTTATGGTTTTATCACCTAAGAAAAAAGTACCTCTAACCAAAGCTGAAGCAGCTGCATCGTGATGCATGTACTTTTCATTATTGATCCAATTGGTTCGTTAAAAGCTTATAAAGACAGCTCTGTCGCGATGATGTTTGCTTTGTCAGAACGCGGGCATTCAGTTAGCTTTTGTTATCAAACAGATCTGTTTGTTGAACAAGGCAAAGTACTTTGTCGCGGCCAAGCGATTAGCTTGCACGTACATGCCGACTTACACAGTCAACATTGGTACGAATTGGTTAATGACCCAAAAGACTTGCCCCTGTCAGCTTATGCTGCTGTCATTATGCGTAAAGACCCGCCGTTCGACATGGAATACGTTTACACCACGCATTTACTTGATGTGGCTGAACAGCAAGGTGCGCGGGTCTTTAATCGTGGCGTGGCTATACGCAATCACCCTGAAAAATTGGCTATTACTGAATTTTCTGAATTTACAACGCCAACGTTGGTCACGTCTGACATGGCACGATTAAAAGCTTTTCATGATTTACATGTCGACGTCATCGTTAAGCCGTTAGATGGTATGGGTGGTACGGGTATTTTTAGAATGATGCATGGCGAGCCTAATCGAGGTGCCATTCTTGAAATGCTTACACAATATGGTAAACAAACCATCATGGCGCAACGCTATATTCCTGAAATTATTCAAGGTGATAAGCGCGTGTTAATTATTAATGGTGAGCCGGTACCTTTTGCCTTGGCGCGTATACCTTTGGCGGGTGAAACGCGCGGTAATTTGGCTGCAGGTGGCCGCGGTGTGGCACAACCTTTAACTGATAGTGACCTGTCTACTGCCCGCACAATCGGTGCCAAGTTAGCACCAAGAGGTCTCTTTCTAATTGGCCTAGATATTATTGGTGATTTTGTAACTGAAATTAATGTAACGAGCCCAACCTGCTTTGTGGAAATTACAGAACAAACCGATTTTGATGTGGCTCGTTATTTTGTTCAGTCTTTAGAAAAAACGCTTTCAACGTAGATTAAGTTTAAAGGTTGGTCAATCTATGGTTTCTATTATTTTGATTGCCCACACCCCTTTGGCTGCCGCTTTAAAAGCAGTGGTTGAGCACGTGTTGGGCCCGGTAGAGTTGTTTACAGCAATTGATATTTTTCCTGATCAATGTGCTGCTAATTATGCTCAGACTATGTCAAATTTGATCACTGAAGCTGACGCGGGTGATGGCGTGTTGGTATTGACAGACTTGCCTGGTGCTTCGCCTTCAAATATTTGTATATCTGCTGCCGAATATGTACGTGCTCAGGGTGTGCCCTGTATTGTTTTGTCTGGGGTAAACCCAGGTATGTTGCTACGAGCCATCAATTATAGGCAGGTTGCATTAGATGCTGTGGCGAGCCAAGCTATGATTGGTGCCAATCAATCAACGATGCGTGTAGACTAAAGCAATCATACTTTTACACAAAATTTAAAAAAAATAATACTATGCCAACTGTCGAAATTATTATTTCAAATAAACTAGGTTTGCATGCCCGAGCGGCTGCTAAATTGACTCAGTTATCAGGTCAGTTCAGTTCAGATATTTTTATTGCTAAAGGCGCACGTCGCGTGAACGCTAAAAGCATTATGGGTGTGATGATGTTGGCTGCAGGCTTGGCCTCAACAGTTGTTATTGAGGCAAATGGGGCTGATGCTGACCAAGCCTTGATTGATATTCAGGCGCTTTTTCATGACAAATTTGGCGAAACCGAATAACGTTGACTCGGTGCCAACTGAGCCCTCTAGTGCCTTACTTTGCGTTTATGGGCGCGGGGTAGCAAAGGGGTATGCAATGGGGCGTGCCGTGGTTATGGGCGCCGCTGCCCTTGAAGTTTCTCATTATCGACTTTCACCTGACTTAATTGCTGCTGAAATAAAACGTTTTGTTGATGCGCTTAATACCACTAGACTTGAACTGCATGAGTTGTCTCAAACGTTGCCAAGCGATGCGCCACGAGAGCTTGCAGCCATGCTTGACGTTCACGCAATGTTGCTCGCTGACCCGCTTTTAGCTGAAGAAACGTTAACGTTAATTCAAGAGCGGCAATACAACGCAGAATGGGCGCTTACGACGCAAGGTCAAATACTGTCTGAACAATTTTTTTCAATTGATGACGAGTACTTGCGAGAGCGGGGCGGTGATGTTCGACAGGTGGTTGAACGCGTTTTGCACACATTGGCTGGAACCCGTTCTTTAGCTGCGCTTGATAATATCCATAATGCCCAAGAACCGTTAATCGTCGTTGCCCATGACATTTCACCCGCTGATATGATAAGACTGCGAGGTGCCCAGTTTGCTGGTTTTGTAACCGATCTGGGCGGCCCAACCTCACACACGGCCATTGTTGCCCGAAGTATGGGCGTGCCTGCTGTGGTGGCAGTAGGTCTAGCAAGACAGCTTATTAAAGATGGTGATCTAATTATTATTGACGGTGAGCAAGGGGCCGTTTTGGTCAACCCTTCCACTCAACAAATTAATGATTACCGTGGTAATGCAGAGCGATATAGCGCAGAACGCGCAGCGCTTATTTCTATTAAAGATGTTGCGTCACAAACCCTTGATGGCATTAAAGTTGGTTTATTTGCCAATATAGAACTACCAGATGAAGTTGGCTTAGCCTTGGCTAATGGTGCTCAAGGTATTGGTTTGTTTCGTAGTGAATTTTTATTTATGGGCCGTGAAGACTTGCCGTCTGAACAAGAACAGTTTGAGGCTTATAAATTCGTTGTTCTAGCCATGACAGGTAAACCTGTCACAATTCGCACGCTTGATATAGGTGCCGACAAAACGCTAGATGGTGAAAAGACAGTTGCGGCTAACCCTGCGTTAGGGTTACGAGCTATTCGCTACTGCTTATCTAAACCAGATATGTTTATGGTGCAAATTCGAGCGTTATTGCGTGCTTCAGCTTTTGGTCGCGTACGTATTTTGATACCGATGATCACGAATATGCAAGAGGTGCTCGCGGCGCAGCAAATCATTCGTGTTGCACAAAATGATCTGATTTCTCAGTCTATTGCGTTTGATGATCAAGTTGCAATAGGTGGCATGGTTGAAGTGCCTGCCATGGCGATTGCAATTGAACCCTTTGCACAAGCTTTTGATTTTTTATCGATTGGTACAAATGATTTAATTCAATATACATTGGGTATTGACCGAACTGACTCTGATGTTTCAAATCTATATGACCCCCTACACCCTGCTGTCTTGCGTTTAATCGCGTCAACAATTAATGCGGGTGTTCGTTTTAACAAACCCGTTTCATTGTGTGGCGAAATGGCTGGCGACGCGACTTTGACAAAGCTATTATTGGGTTTAGGGTTGACAGAGTTTTCAATGCAACCACGACAAATTTTAGATGTTAAAGCAATGGTGCTGCAAGCACACACAAACGCACTAAGAACCAAATTGGCCACCTCGCTCAATCGCGGCACCTCTATTGATTTAGCAACATTAAAATATTAAGCAAGTAATCAGCAAGTAATCAGCCATTACTCATTAAGTACTCGGCAAGCAATCACCCAGTAATCAGCAAACAAATAACGGGCGCTTAGCGATTACGCAGCAAGTATTAAACATTACACATTTAATAAATAAAAATGGTGGCCTTAAAGTAATTAAAAGCATTACTTTAAGGCCACCACGTTTACTCAAACTTATTAAAACTATTACGTCACTAACAACTACTAGCTGTGGTAAGCAGATTCACCATGTGAGCTGACATCTAAACCTTCACGTTCCATTTCTTCAGAAACACGCATACCAGCAGTCAAATCAGCAATCTTGTAAGCAACGTACGCTACAACTGCTGACCATACGATAGTTATCAAGATGCCTTCAACTTGAACCCAGAATTGGCCCATAATTTTAGACGTGGCATCAAGACCTGGACCGCCAAAAGCTTGTGCGTTAAATACGGCAACCAGTAACGCACCGATAATGCCAGCTACGCCATGAATACCGAATACATCTAATGAATCATCGGCACGTAAAATACGCTTTAGGCCATTTACACCCCAAACACAAATGACACCCGAAACGATACCAATAATTAATGCGCCTGCGGGACCAACCAAACCTGCAGCAGGTGTTACACCGACCAAACCTGCAATGGCACCTGATGCGCCGCCTAGTAATGAAGGGCGGCCCTTAATAACCCACTCAGTTGCTGTCCAGGCCAAAACTGCGCCAGCCGCTGCAAGTAGTGTGTTGAAAAATGCGAGCGCAGCGGTTTCTGTTGCGCCCAAAGCTGAGCCGGCGTTAAAGCCAAACCAACCTACGAACAATAGTGATGCACCAATAAGTGTCATGGGTAAGTTATGCGGCTTCATAGATTCTTTACCGTAACCAATGCGCTTGCCCACAACGTAGGCGCCAACTAAACCGGCAATACCTGCATTGATGTGAACGACCGTACCACCTGCAAAGTCAAGCGCCCCTTTGTTAAAAAGATAACCGACTGAGGTTTCACCTGAAAACCAAACCATATGAGCAATGGGCAAATAGCCAAAAGTAAACCAAATAACAGTGAAAACCAGCACACCTGAAAATTTGGCACGTTCAGCAAAAGAGCCCACAATCAGTGCACAAGTAATTCCCGCAAAGGTTGCTTGGAAAGATGCGAATAAAATTTCAGGTATTGAACCCGTCATAGCAAATTTTCCATCGGCAGGTGTGAATAGGCCTGAGAAGAAAGCTTTTGACAAACCACCAAAGAACGCGTTTCCGTCTGAAAAGGCAATGCTGTAACCGTACGCAAACCATAAGACAATAGCTAACGAAAAAGTAGTCAATACCTGCATCAGTATCGACAATACGTTTTTAGAGCGAACTAAGCCGCCGTAAAAAAGGGCTAAGCCCGGTAAAACCATTAAAACAACTAAAAGCGTTGATACACCCACCCACGCTAGATCAGCTTTGTCCATGAGAAAACTCCAGTTAATATTTTGTTAAAGTGCAGCGTCGTTGGTTTCGCCCGTGCGAATACGTACTGCTTGCTCGAGTGGGGCCACAAATATTTTGCCATCACCAATCTTGCCTGTTTTGGCAGATTGCTCAATGGCTTCAATTACTCGTTCTACCATGTCGTCACTGACGGCTGCCTCTACTCTGAGCTTAGGTAGAAAGTCGACGGCATATTCAGCACCTCGATACAACTCTGTATGACCTTTTTGTCGGCCAAAGCCTTTTACTTCGGTTACTGTTAAGCCTTGAATGCCAATGTCAGAAAGTGCTACTCTGACCTCGTCAAGTTTAAATGGCTTGATAATTGCGATAATCAGTTTCATACTACGTTCCTTATAAGCTGGTGCGTGTATTTGATACTAAGCAATATTCGTGCCATCTGTTTTTTGTGTGTAAAAAGGTATGTTTGAACATATGATCTGCTTTAATGCACTTTTGGAAAGTATTTAAAGCACTTATTTGATGCAAAAATATCTTTTTGCTATATTTTTATTGCCTTTTAAAGATGTTTATAATTTTTTTGTTATTTATGCACCAAATAAATGCAAGATAGCTGCTCGCAGCAAAAGAGATGATTAAATAAGATTAAAAAATTTACTTTCATCTCAATAAAATGATCTATGTTTATACAATCCGCTTTTAAACCTATCTCTAGAGACTAATGATGAACAACAACGCTTGGCTAGAATCACTGCAGAAAAATGTGACTGATATTATTGCTAAAAGCCCTGCCGCAGGTATTGAACGCAATCTCAAGTCATTTACTTCGCAAGCATTTAATAAGCTCGAGTTGGTAACACGTGAAGAATTCGACATTCAAGCTGATCTTTTGCGACAAGCAATTATTCAAATTGAGCTGCTTGAAAAGCAACTGCAAATGACAGAAGAGCGTCTTTTAGCACTAGAGAAGTAAGACTGATTTGCCCTCATAGGCTTTAGCTTTAATGTTTTTTATGAATACTGCAAACCTTTGGTTTTAATCGAAGGTTGTTATGACGCTTGCATTATTAAACGCGCGCACGCTTTGGGGTGCGCAAGCAACACATGTTAGGGTAGAGGTGCATTTAAGCCCCGGCTTACCTACATTTAGAGTGGTGGGCATGGCCAGTCAGGCCGCTCAAGCTTCAAGCGAAAGGGTGCGTGCGGCATTAAGTTTTACGGGTTACCAATTTCCCCTAGGTCGATTAACGGTCAACCTTGCGCCGGCTGACACACCAAAAAATACAGCTTGTACCGATTTAGCCATTGCACTAGGCATTTTGTTGGCAACGCGGCAAACAAAGTTTGCCCCTGACCAAAGCGATTTAGCCCAAACTAAAATTTCACCTGATCAAAAAGCGCTTCATCAAACCCCACATGATTGGGTATTTTTAGGCGAATTGTCACTATCTGGCATGCTAATTGAGGTTGATCATCTGCTACCTATTTTGCTAACCATCGCAAAAGAGATGTCTGGCGCAAAAGTGATGTTACCGCAGCAACAACTTGATAAGTTACCTCACATACCCGGCTTAAACATAATAGGTGTAACGAGTTTATATGAAGCATGTCAAACGATTTCTGGTGCTGTAAAACCCAACTGGTTTGTGCCAAGTGATTTTACAATTGCTGCTTTTAACCCAAATTTTTTGTGTATGTCTGACATCAGGGGGCAAACTGAGGCGTGTCGAGCATTAGAAATTGCGGCAGCTGGGGGGCATCATTTAATGTTGGCGGGTAGCGCAGGTGCAGGTAAAAGCCTATTGGCTAAAAGGTTAATTTCTTTGTTACCTCCGCTCAGCGCGGAAGAGTCGCTCGAAGTTGCTGCAATACAGTGTTTTGTTTCCCCGGGAAATCAAGCCATTTGGGGTCGTCCCATGCGTTCTCCCCATTCACGCACAACTATGGTGGCGATGACGGGGGGTGGGGCCATGGCGATGCCTGGTGAGCTGACCTTTGCGCACCGAGGGGTGCTTATTCTTGATGAGGCAGCTGAGTTTGATCGTAGAGTACTCGATGCCTTGCGCGAACCCATCGAATCAGGTGTTGTACATGTGTCGCGTTTGCGGGCGCGGGTTACGCACCCAGCGGCGTTTCAATTGGTTATGACAACAAACTTATGCCCTTGCGGTTGGTATGGCCACCCCACGCAGGCGTGTCGGTGCACCTTAGCCATTCGTGAAGCGTATCAACGCACATTATCTGGGCCATTGCTTGATCGTATCGATATGACATTAACACTTCATGCCCCAACGGGTGAATGGCAGCTGCAACCTAAAGCCGACACTTCCGCAGCCGTTAAACCACGTATTGAAGCGGCTCAAACGCGCGCCTTAAAGCGCCAGGGTTGTCTAAATCATGCCTTACAATTACCTCAAATAGAGGGGCTTCAGATCATTCATAACAACGTCTGGGCTGTCTTGAATCAAGCAACCCAACGCTTAGGTTTATCGACTAGAGCACAGCTTAAGGCGATACGAGTGGCCATGAGTTGTGCCGACTTAGACCAGGCTGCTGAGGTTGGGGTTGACCATATTTCTGAGGCGCTTGGGTACCGATTGCACAACATGGTAAAAAAATACTATAATCAAAGGCTTAACTAATTTAGTTAAGCAAACGTGTCGTCTGTGGGTTCTAAAGTTTTGGCTAGTTAGGTCAAACACCTTACCGATGCACAAGGTACAGGAATATCATCATGCCTAAGATGAAAACAAAAAAAAGCGCGTCAAAGCGCTTTAAGGTTCGTGGCAGCGGCTCTATTAAGCGCGGCCAAGCATTCAAACGTCATATTTTGACTAAGAAAACCACTAAAACTAAACGCAAACTGCGTGGTTCGGCTGCCGTTCATAAGAGCGATGCACCCTCGATTCACGCCATGATGCCCTACGCTTAAGGAGAAAAACTATGCCTCGCGTCAAACGTGGTGTCACGGCTCGTGCCCGTCACAAAAAAGTTATCAAAGCAGCAAAAGGTTATCGTGGTCGCCGCGGTAATGTGTTCCGCGTTGCCAAGCAAGCGGTTATGCGTGCAGGTCAATATGCATATCGTGACCGTCGCAACAAAAAGCGTACATTCCGCGCCCTCTGGATAGCCCGTATTAACGCGGCTGTGCGCGAGCATGGTGTGTCGTACAGCGTTTTCATTGCCGGCCTCAAAAAGGCAGCTATTGAGCTTGATCGTAAAGTCTTAGCTGATATGGCTGTGCGTGACAAAGCGGGTTTTGCAGTAATTGTCAATCAGGTTAAATCAGTCTTGGCTGCTTAAGCTCTGTTTGTTGTTGCTTTAATAAACGGGGCCTCGTGGCTCCGTTTGTTTTTTTAGTTGGAATGTCTATGTCTTCTTCATTAGATGATTTGGTTGAGCAGGCGCGCGAGCAGTTTTTAGCTGCCCAAACAACTGTTGCGCTTGAAAATGTAAAAGCTAAATTTTTAGGTAAGCAGGGCGCCTTAACAGAGCAACTTAAATCGCTTGCAGCGTTGGCACCCGAGCAAAAACGTGAACAAGGTGCTGTTATAAACGTCGCCAAGCAGCAGGTAGAGGCTTTACTAAACGCCCGCCGCGAGCAGCTTGTTCAAGATGCCTTAAACCTGCAGCTTGCATCGCAAAAAATTGATATAACTTTGCCAGGTCGCGGTAAAGGCATAGGCGGTTTGCACCCTGTCATGCACACGTGGGAACGTGTAGAAAACATATTTCGATCAATAGGTTTTGATGTGGCTGATGGCCCTGAGGTTGAAAATGATTGGTCAAATTTCACCGCACTAAACAACCCTGAAAACCACCCCGCGCGTTCAATGCAAGACACGTTTTACGTTGATATGCAAGACGAGCAGGGCACATCTTTATTATTGCGTACGCACACCAGCCCCATGCAGGTTCGTTACGCACGTATGCACAAACCACCTATTAAAGTGATAGCGCCAGGTCGCACCTACCGTGTTGACAGTGACGCCACGCATTCACCCATGTTTCATCAAGTTGAAGGCCTCTGGATCGCTGAAAATATTTCGTTTGCTGATCTAAAAGGTGTGTACACAGATTTTCTGCGCTGCTTTTTTGAAACAGACGATCTTAAAATTCGCTTCCGGCCTTCATTTTTCCCCTTCACTGAACCGTCAGCTGAAATTGACATGATGTTTACTTCCGGCCCCAATCAAGGTCGCTGGCTTGAAATATCGGGTTCAGGTCAGGTGCACCCTCAGGTTATACGCAACTTTGGTCTTGATCCAGAAATTTACATGGGGTTTGCATTTGGCTCTGGCCTTGAACGCCTCACCATGTTGCGTTACGGTGTGCACGATTTACGCCAGTTTTTTGAAGGCGATCTGCGCTTTTTACGTCAGTTCAACCGTTGATTTTTGCAAGTGTGCAAACTCACGCACACATGCCCAAGAGAATAAGAGCACGCTATGCAATTTCCTGAATCGTGGTTAAGAACCTTTGTTGACACTGATTGGTCAACCGAACAGATAGCCCATGAGCTAACGATGGCTGGGCTTGAAGTCGAAGAGGTAAATGCTTTTGCACCGCCCTTTACGGGTGTTATTGCGGCGCGCATTGAGGCGGTAGAACCCCACCCTGATGCCGACAAACTGCGTATTTGTCGTGTTAATAATGGCCAAACAATTCTGCAAATTGTGTGCGGTGCGCCGAATGCTGCAGTGGGTTTAATGGTGCCGTTAGCGCAGGTGGGTGCTGTTTTGCCTAATGACATGAAAATTGGTGCCGCTAAAATGCGCGGTGTTGAGTCATTTGGTATGTTGTGTTCTGCCCGAGAGTTAGGCTTGTCGCAAGATCATGCAGGCCTGATGGTACTCGATGAAGCCACTGAGCCTGGCAAAAATATACGTGATGCATTAGGGCTTGATGACCCAATTTTTACGTTAAAGCTCACACCTAACCGGGCTGATTGTTTGTCAATTTTAGGCGTGGCACGCGAACTAGCTGCGCTCGCGCAATCACCGCTTAAACCCCTCATTTCACCTCAAGTAAAACCAACGTTAAGTGATATTGTTAAGGTCACTATTGAAGCGCCTGATTTATGTGGGCGTTTTATGGGTCAAGTTATTAAGGGTGTTAATGCCCATGCTAAAACACCCGCTTGGGTTGTTGAACGTTTAAAGCGTGCCGGTCAACGCAGTGTTTCTGCCTTGGTTGATCTTTCCAACTATCTCATGCTCGAGCGCGGTCGCCCAACTCACGTATTTGATTTAAATAAACTGGCTCAGCCTGAACTCAACGTTCGTTGGGGTAAATCAGGTGAAACACTTAAGCTATTAAACGGTGAATCAATTACTCTTGATGAAAAATTAGGCGTTATTGATTGTGACGGTGAGCCAGAAAGTTTGGCGGGCATTATGGGTGGTGACCACACTGCTGTCACACTTGATACAACCGATATTTATGTTGAGGCGGCATTTTGGTGGCCCGATTCAGTTGCAGGGCGAACACGACGACTCAAACTTAATTCAGAAGCGGCGCATCGTTTTGAACGGGGTGTCGATTTTGAGTCTATTCCACACGATATCGATGCTTTAGTTTCACTCATCGTTGAGGTTTGTGGTGGGCAAGTGGGGCCTGTGCAAGACCTGGTGGTCAATTTGCCACACCGCCAAGCCGTCAATATGCGTCTGTCACGTTGCCAACGTGTGTTGGGTGTTCCCCTTCACATGGAAGCGGTTGAGGGTGTGTTTACCCGTTTAGGTTTGCCGTTTGAGTTAAAGGGTGAGGTGTTTAGTGTGACACCCCCTGCATATCGCTTTGATATTGAGATTGAAGAAGATCTTATTGAAGAAGTGGCTCGTGTTATTGGTTTTGAAAACATACCGGCTAACCCACCCGTTACGCCAGCCAAAATGTGTACTCAACCTGAATCATTGCGTTCGTTTCATCAAGTTCGTCACAGCGTTGCAGCGCTAGATTACCAAGAGGTGGTTAACTTTTCATTCGTACAAACCGAATGGGAACGTGACATGATCGGTGAAAAAAATGCCATCAAGCTTCTTAACCCTATCGCCAGCCAAATGGCTGTAATGCGTTCAATGCTTATTCCTGGGTTATTACAAACGGTTGCATATAACGCAAACCGTCAGCAGTCACGTGTTCGTGTGTTCGAAGCAGGTCGGGTGTTTAAGCGTGATCAAAGCACCATTGCTTCTGAATTAACTGTACTAGGTGTTCATCAACCGATGCATGTGGCGGGTGTGGCTTGGGGCGGTGTTTCGCCTGAGCAATGGGGCTTAAAACACCAAAACGTTGATTATTTTGATGTTAAACATGATTTAGAAGTATTAATGGGTGCAAAGCGACATCTGTTGCACTTTGAACCAACTGACTTGCCACTTTTTCACCCGGGCCGTTCTGCCTGCGTGTGGCTTGAGAGCAGCCCAATTGGTTGGGTGGGTGAAATTCACCCTAATTGGGTGCGAGAGTTCGGTTTGTCGTCAGCCCCTGTTGCATTTGAAGTGATTCTTGATGCTGTGGTGAAACAAAATATACCTCGCCCCCAAGAAGTTTCTCGTCAACCGGTTGTGCAACGTGATCTAGCCTTATGGGTTGCTCAAGATACGCCTGTACAAACGTTACTAGACTCGATTTATGAATTAATAAAAAAAGAGTCTTTGCTGTCTGTTGTGCGTCGGGTAGAATTGTTTGATGTTTGGCGACCGACAGATCAAACTGAAACCAAAGAGATCAGTATGGCTTTTAGGTTTTGGTTGCAAGATGATGCCGTTACGTTGTCAGACGAGCACGTTGATCTTTGTATGACTCAAATTAGAAGTATGCTTGAAACTGAACACCACGTTCGTCAACGATAAAAAACATTTCATATTTGTGGAAATAAAAAAATGACTGATGTTCGCACTTTGACTAAAGCTGAATTAGCTGAAATGTTATTTGAAAGAGTAGGGCTTAATAAGCGAGAAGCCAAAGATTTGGTTGAAATGTTTTTTCTTGAAATTCGTAGCGCCTTGTCAAAGGGTGATTCAGTCAAACTATCTGGGTTTGGTAATTTTCAAGTTAGAGACAAACCGGCTCGCCCTGGCCGCAACCCTAAAACGGGTGAAATGATTCCGATAGCAGCACGACGCGTTGTAACTTTTCATGCTAGCCAAAAGCTTAAAGACGTCGTCGAGTTACCCATCAACCCCAAGTTGGTTTAACCTAACGAAAGTCGTTTAAGTAGATATTAAAATGGTTCTTTAAGTAATTGTTTAACTCGTTTATAAAATGATTATTTAATTAGTTATTTATATTTTATTTAAATTTTTTTTCTTTTAATTTTTCTTTCAATAGTTTCAGGTAGTTCTTCAGCAATACTTTTCAAATAAAGACTTAAAGAGGTTGATGTAAATAATGCAAAGTACGACTTTAACCCTTGAGGTTTTGCCCCCCATACCGGCTAAACGCTACTTCACGATTGGTGAAGTAAGTGAACTATGTGGTGTTAAGCCGCACGTTCTTCGCTACTGGGAACAAGAGTTTACTCAGCTTAAACCTGTTAAAAGACGAGGCAACCGTCGTTACTATCAACATCATGAAGTTTTATTGATTCGCCGAATTCGAGAATTATTATATGAACAAGGGTTCACTATCAGTGGGGCACGAAATCGTTTAAGTGATGCACGTGATAGTCATAATGACCCTGATGCTGCTGTTCGTTTAACCGGTGCAGAGCTGCAAGCGTTACGTAATGAACTGAAGTCTATATCAGATTTTTTAATGAGTGTTTAATCTTACATATGTTGATGTATAGGTCGTGTTGACCCATTTGTAATCTGCCTATCAGGCCGTTGTTTACTGGTTGTGTCTTATTTCAAGACTCGTAATCTGCTACAATTACCGGCCAGTCGGGGCGTAGCGCAGCCTGGTAGCGCACTTGCATGGGGTGCAAGGGGTCGAAGGTTCGAATCCTTCCGTTCCGACCAATAAAATCAAGGGGTTACAGTCTTTTAGGCTGTAACCCTTTTTCTATT